>Ga0210391_10003823_pt1 | contig 12692 bp, 6 predicted proteins | sample IncBWC12OmetaG_FD_160573 | JGI IMG/M metagenome (GOLD analysis project Ga0210391, IMG submission 160573) | Forest soil microbial communities from Barre Woods Harvard Forest LTER site, Petersham, Massachusetts, United States - Inc-BW-C-12-O ... | reverse complement strand
CACGTCACTCCCGTCGTCAACGTCTGCGTCGTCCCATCACTAAAGTGTCCCGTCGCCGTGAACGCGTCCGTCTGTCCTGCCGCGATCGAACTCGTTGCTCCCGCGATCGTCACCGATTGCAGCGTCACGGCCGTAGAAGTCACCGTAAACGTGTGAGAGTTATCGCTACTCGTCTCAAAGCCGGTGCCCTCGTTATAGACCGCCGTAATCGTGTAACTCCCCGCCGGCGTGTTGGCCGGCAGCACATATGTTGCGCTTGCCGCCCCGCCTGCCACCGTTCCTGACGTCACCGGAGTTCCGATGGTCGTCCCGCCCTGGGACACCGTAAAGGTTACCGAGCCGCCATTTACCGTACCTGCTGTACTGGCCACGGTCGCCGTCAACGTTACGTTCTGGTTGCCACTGCTGACGCTCGCCGAAGCGTTCGCCGCCGTCGTCGTCGTCGGCGCCTGCACTGTGGTCGTGGCGATGCTAAGGTACTGCTGGTTGCTCGAACTCTCCTTCGCCGCATTGACGTACACACCCACGCCCGGTGACGCACCAGTCACATGCAAGCTGGCGCTACTGCCCGATGCGAGCGTGCCCAACGAACAACTCAATACCTGACTCCCGATGGAACCGCCGATCGAACACGTTCCCGGCCCGCTGTACGCAGGACTGATGGACCACGTGACACCTGATCCGCTTGGCAATGGATCGTTGAGTGCGACGTTTGTTTCCGAGCCGGGTCCGGAATTGCTCACATTGATCGTGAAACCGATTGCGCTCCCCACGTTCACAGTGGCCGCATCCGCCGTGCTAGTAATGGCTAACTGTCCTGCGAGGATCGGCGGGAAAGCGACCACAACGTCGTTGAAGTTCTTGGTGTTGCCACCGATTCCTGAGTCCACTACTTCAGTCGGGTTGAAGAACGTGGTGATGTCGAATTCAAACTGACAAGAATAGGATTGCTGCGCGCCGTTGATGGTCATCGGCTGCGTGCAGATCGTGCCTATGGCTGACGTCGGCGTCGGTGCAGCGTCCGGATCGTCATAAAGTTGCGGAATGCTGCCGGCCCATGGGGCGGGCGGAGTGTATGTGTCATTGTTCCAGGTGATCGTCCAGTTGACTCCTCCGCTGTAAAGGCTGGGATCGGGTTCGTTCCCCGGCGTTCCGGCATAAACCGCATAGTGGACGCAATTGCCGTTCGCGTAGGGGAAGCACAGCGGTACAATCGTATTCCCGTGCGTGTCAGTGCCGTAATTGAAGAACGTAGCAAAGCGGCAATCGAAGTCGTTCAGAACAGTGTTGCCAACTTCACACAGGCCGTCCGCTAGCGTGGGGGGAACTTCGGTCGCGGTGACCGTAACCATTAAACCGCCCGTGACCTGCGGGATGGCGAGCTGGAAGGTGTGTGCGTTGGGATCCGTACACGGATTTGACGGCGTGGGATTGGGATTCGATGGACAATTGAACACCGCGGTTTGCGGCGGAGGATTGGTCCCCACCGGGAACATCAAATTTTGAGATGCCGGCGGCGGCACGAAATCTGCCGTGACCGAAAGCGATGAGTTCATCGTCAGCGTGCAGACGGCCGCCGTGCCGAAGCTCGCGCAAGCTCCGCCCCAGCCAGCGAAGGATGAAGGTGAAGTTGCAGTTTCTGTCAAATTTAGCGCTGTTCCGTTCGTGTAGTTAGCTGAACAAGTCCCTGATTGCTTGCCGCCTGCGGTGCTGCAGCTAATCGCGGAGGTGTTGTCTGCCACCGTACCAGTGCCGGTTCCCACGGTCGTGATAGTAAGCGTCTCCGCAGTCGGTGTGACCGTCAGACTATGGGTGTTTTCGCTGCTGCTCGCGAAACCTCCTGCCGCGTTGTACACCGCCGTGATCGTGTAACTTCCTGCCGCGGCACTCGCCGGCAACGCATAGATCGCGCTGGCCGCGCCTGCTGTCACCGTTCCTGATGTCACCGAGGACCCTAGCTGTGTTCCGCCGCCGGAAACCGTGAACGTCACCGTCCCGGCATTTACCGTTCCCGCCGTGCTGGTCACCGTCGCGGAAAGGGTCACATTTTGAGGGCTCGCGCTGAAACCTATCGAGGCATTCGCCGCCGTCGTAGTAGTCGGCGATGGCGGTGCCGGCGTCACCGTAAATGGAGTCGAGGCAGATTCCGAGCCGGTAGTGACTGTCATTGTCTGGCTACCCGTCGGTGCGCTTGAGGCAACGGTGATGTTGGCGGTTGCGCTCGTCAAACTGCTCACGGTCAGCGAATTCACCGTAGCACCTGAACCAAAACTTACCGTCGTCAGACCCTGGTAAAAATGGGTAAACGCACCTGTCAGGGCGATGCTTAAGGTTTGTGATTGTTGCGCGGACGCAGGGCTGATCGTGACGCTCGAGGGTGGATCTACAGTCAAGAGTGCGGAATTGGAACTCGCGAAGGCAGTTCCAGTCGAAGTGGTTCCCGCAATGGACACTTTGAAAGAAGTGGGAGAACTGACCGAAAGTCCAGACGGAATAGAGAATAAGACTCGCTCCGTCGTTCCAGCTACGACTGACACACTCGTTGCCGTAGTGGTCGCACCAGGAGTAGTTCCCCCTGAAGCGGTGAACGAAACGGTTACGTTGGGTCCGGAAATAGTTCCGGCGGGAAAGTTCGAACCTATAACGGTGATTGACGACACGCCGGGTTGGCCAGACGAGGGCGTAGCCAACGGCGTCAGACTGACCTGCGTCACTTGCGCCAGCACGGCGCTAGACGCAAACAGCGTCCATGCAAAAAGGATCGCAAAGCGAATCAGGGACTGCGTTCGAAAACCCAACTTGAGGCGCCATCTAGCGCTGGGACGCATTTGGCCTCCAAATCTGGATAAAAGCCGAGAGATACCAAGGCCACCAAGGCCACCAACGCATTAGCCGAACAAGTCTGGCGTTGCGGAGGCTCTCACTACAATCTTTGTCTGAAGTCTAGATCCCACAAGGAATGGAAACTGTCTGTTTTAATCGCGACGATCACCCATCCGTCAAGTTGTCAGCGCGTACTGCTCTACTGCGACGTCGTCAGATTGCTCCAGGGCCGATAACGAAACTGTCGCTCAAGATCGTGTCAGCTGCACTCAGCGAGACGGGTTAAGCTCTGCCACTCCGGCGACGCAACCAGCCGAGCAGAGGAAGAGCGCTCGAAATTAAGAGAAGAGTTCCCGGTTCGGGCGTCGCCGCGCTCGGTAAAATCTCTGCGTCAATCGCTGCTAAGTCGCAGTCAGGGATTAGGACATTGCCACAAGACGGAAGAATTGTTGCGGTGAAATTCGGATCTATGAAGTTTTGAGTCCCGTCCGACAGAGTGACGTACGTCACGTCGAAGGACCCCGCCACCGTCGCGGATACGAGGTCCGTCGCTACTGTATCAAATACGTCTGCGGAATTGCCCGCCGACGGGATATCCGCAATCGACGAACCAGGTCCGCTGGAGTTTCCCATCGAGTCCGTCACCGAAAAAGCCAGGTTCGTAAAATTCACGTCCGTCGAAATTCCGGGATCGAGACCGGCATCCGTCAGATTTGTCACGTAGAAGCTGTTGACCGGACCGTCCGAGTCGTATTCAATCAGTCCTACCAGGACGCTGTCACTGTCAGCACGAGCGGGCGAAGGGAGACACCCAGTGAGAGCAACCAAGAGAGTTCCGATCAGCAAATGCCTCATGCGCCTAGCTCCTGAGTGACAATGCTCCAACCCATCCGCCAGAGAAACCACGTTCTGACTGAGGCGGTCCGGAGTCCCAACCACTGCAGCGGCAGATACAGAGCAACTCTCCCACCATTCGATTGCGATTGATGTAACTGGAATTACTCCAACGTAAAGTTCCAATAGGTGCAAACGGTTGCGTCTTCTGGCTACGAAAAGACCTTTTAGATCCATAGCTCGTTGGATCTGCGCTGGCGGCGCAGCTTCGGTCTTGGAATCCCCAGTCCGTTTTTCACATATTTCAGATTCACCTAATTAGTAAATTACAGTCGTTCTAATTTACCGAAGCCCATATTAATAAACCCGATTTCGCTATCTGGTGACATGGCCCATCATGTAATTGCGGTGAGACCTTGCTTCTGGTGGCGCGAAGAGTAGATAAAGCTTGTTGACATGTCAAGCAATTATTTACAAGAGCCCACTTTACCTTTCCAGCAATAGATACAGTACACCCAGCACTATCAGATATCTGACTGCGTCACCCTCGCCAGAAGGTGCGAACTGATGGGTGCCCAACCCGTGATCAGTGGGCCGTCGCTGCGTAGATCGGAGCCAAATCGCTGCGCTTCACAACACTGTCGCTTCCAGCTTCCTTCTTGATGGCATCTAGTATTCTGCGCGCCTGGGCGAAATGACCACTGGCATCGTCAAATTTTCCCATGAGCTGCAAGTCGCGGCCGAGCAGGTAGTCGCTCTTTGCGAGTAACGGACGCAGGCCGAGTTGACCGCTGCGGTTCAGCGCAGTTTGCAGCTGTTGCTGCGCCTTCGCATATCCCTTCGTTTCGATAAGCGCTTCGCCAAAGAATGTGTAGCATTCGACAGACAGGTACTTCGAACCGAGCCCGTCCGCTTCACCGCATAGGTCGCGCAGGGTATTCACCACAGCTTGCGACTTACCCAACCTGATGGCAAGCTTCCCCAAGTTGAGCTTCGTACGCAAGATTAGCTCACGATCCGTCGTGTGCGATGCCGCTTGCGCCCCCTGTACGTAGAGGGGCGCGGCGGATCTGTAATCCCCCTGGTAATAGAAACTGTCTCCCTGATCAGTTAACGCTTGGGCAATTTGTGCGTCGTTCTTTTGCGCGCGCGCATCGCCAAGTGCCTCTTCGAGACTCTTCCGTGCTTCCTCGCTCCGGCCGATTTCAGCCATCGCTCTGCCGTTGTTGGTAAGAATCTCGATAAGCCAAAAGCCGGTTTGTTTCAATTCCCGCATGGTCTTGACCGCGTCCGTCTGGGAGGCCAGCGCGGCGGAGTAACGCCCCTGATAGCCAAATAAGATACCCATTGCAGAGGATTCGATCGCTGCCGTGGGCTTGTCGCCCGCAGCACGCCGTAGGTCAAGCGCCTTCAGGTATAGGTCCAGCGCTTGATCGTACTGGCCGAGCTTCATTGACGTTTCGGCTAGATTGTGAAGTGTGTTCGCGATGTCCGTGGGGACGTTTAACTTTTCGCGCAAAGCAAGGGCTTGCGAAAAGTAGGTTCGCGCGTCATCGTAATCGCCTTTGGACAGATATGTATTGCCAATGTCGTTCAATGCCAAACCCTGATTGGTCTCGTTGCCGGCATCGATTTGGATTTGCAGTGCTTGCTTGAATAGTTTCAAGGCTTTATCGTACTGCCCGTGGTCGTCATAGAACTGCGCAGAATCGTTCAAGATATTGCCGGTCCCCGGCTTGTCGCCGATATCCCGGCTCACTCGCAAAGCCTCGTTGAAATCCCTTTGGGCTGCGTCGCTCTGTCCGAGGGCGCTCTCTGTAACAGCGATGGTGTCGAGGCTGTCCGCGATGCCCTTCTTCAGTCCGAGACGGCGTTTGATCGCCAGAGAACCTTGGTAGTTGCTAAGGGCGTCCTCTTGTTTGTTCAGCACCCCGTACGCCACGCCAAATGCTTGCAGAATTTGCGCTTTTGCTTCTTCATTCCCAAGCTGGATCGCCAAGCTCTGCGCGCGGTTCAAATATTCAATTCCCGCCTGCGTGTTGCCAGCCTCGATGTCTACACGCCCCATCGCCAGCAGCGCATCCACGCGCTTGGGGTCGAGTGTGAGTACTCGGGAAACCAATTCTTGCGCTTTATCGAACGCGCCGGAGCTTTCCTGCAGCCGCCCCAAATCGAATAGAACGTCCGCATCCTCCGGAGAAGTGCTGACGAAACTGGTGTAGGCTTCAATCGCTTTCGGATAATTCTTCAGAATTTCGTGGCGGCGCGCGACGATCAGGTATTTTTCCTGATTAGGAAGGTCGTCGCTCAGCTCCACCGCTTTTCGCGAATATTCCTCGGCTTCGTTGTCCTCGCCCAGGTTCACATAAGTCTGCGCCAATTGGGAGAAAGCCAGTGCAAAATTCGGATCCTCCGTTGTGGAGGCTTGGAACTGCTTGACGGCTTCAAGATTCTTGCCCTGGCGGACGAGTTGGAGTCCGGCATCGTAGGCACGCAACGCCGGAAGAGAACTGGACGAGGGTTTGAACGACTGCGTCTGCAGCTCTTTAACGACGCTGCCCGAAAGGTCCAGGTTTTGACGGACGTCCGCGGCCAAATGATCGACTGCGCTCAAAATATCCTTCTCGTTGACGACTTCCGTCTTCAGCGCGGTCGCCCGGCCCCGCTTCAGATCCCTCACCGTCGCATCAATTCGAATCTGATCCCCGAACTTGGCGTACTGGCCCGTCACCAGCGTGTCAGCGTTACTGAAATCCGCAAGTCGCTTTATGGTTGGATCATCCAGCGCGGTATCGGCCGGGACGCGCAGGTCCCGCACAATCTGCTCAACGCGTTCGGAAGAAACGGTCCGGAGATGAGCCGACTGTCCTACATCAGTACTCAGCATCTCCGCCACGCTTGATCCAAGCCAATCTAGCGTTGGATCGCCTGAGGCATTTCGGAAGGGCAGAATCGCAAGCGATAACGCCGGCGCGGCCGGTACGGGCTTCTCGTTAAACTTGGAAAATAGCCTTCCGTGAAAAACGATAGCGGCGAGCGCGAGAAGGACGATCGTCGCAGCGACACCCATGGTTTGCCATGAGACGAGCCGTGACTTCGGTAAGCTGACAACCGGCTGAGACGGACGGTCAATCGTGACGCTTCGTTTCGACACCCCGCCGCGCCATGCCTCCAGCTCATCGCACAGTTCTCGCGCGCTCTGATACCGCAACGATACGTCCAGCTGGAGACATTTTTCCGCAACATCGCTCAGGTATTTTGGAACCGTTGGATCAAGCTGAATAGCAGGTTTGGGCAACTCCCGAGTCCGCTTGAACATCGCCTTCTGCGCGGTCTCAGCCTTGTAGGGCATGTCGCCCGTCAACAGTTCGTAAAAAATCACACCCAGAGTGAATAGGTCGGAGCGTGCGTCCACATGCTCGCCCATCACTTGTTCGGGAGACATATATTCTGGTGTGCCGAGCACCGCCCCGGTCTGGGTCATCCCAGGCATAGCGGTGGAACGAGCGATTCCAAAGTCCATGACGAAGACGTGCCCCGATTTGTCGAGCATGATGTTCTGCGGCTTCAAGTCGCGATGCACAACGCCTTCGTTGTGTGCCACCTCGAGCGCAAGGCATATCTGCTCGATGATTCGTACGCATTCTTCCCTGCTCAATTTGCCTTGTTTGATGAGCAGGCTTTTGAGGTCTTGTCCCTCAATAAACTCCATGGTGATGAACTTGATCCCGTCGGCTTCTCCAAGGTCGAAAATCCGAATCGCGTTCTTGTGTGTCACTTGCCGCGCCAAGATAAGTTCCTGCTTGAAGCGATGCAGGATCTCCGGCTGAACTGCGAGCTCGGGACGAATTACCTTCAGCGCGATAAATCGCTCCAATTCGCGATCTTGGGCTTTATATACGGCGCCCATGCCTCCCTGACCGAGCAGCTGCAGGATTTCGTACCGTGCCCCGAGTACGGTGCCTGCGGGTAGCGTCGCTCCGCCTGACGGGTGACCGGCAATCGCCGAGGTCGACGCTCCTGACCAGCCACTTTTCAGATTACTCGGAGGCGTTACCTCGGCAGTTCTCTCAGAGAGGGTGTCGCCATCGAAGCTAAATGGCGTGTCGCACTTGGAACAGCGAACTGCTGAAGGCGAATTGGCGGTATGGCAATGGGAACATTCCATCATTTGCGTCGCAATAATGAGGGGGCGAAATCAGGAGCACACTAGCGCTTCCGTCTTGCGAAATCAAGGGTGTGCGGTGACCGCTGCAAATTCCAGCGGTGTGGAGAGCGCTCAATCAGGTCCCACTATCTTCACCGTGCCATAGGATTCACGAGGCCCTCGAGCAGCATGCGGTTCTGGTCCCAACTCAGACTGCGCCGCCCACAGGCATTCGTGCCATTTATTAGTGTGCCCTGCACCGATGGTCAGGTCTTCCAGCGCGGCGGAATCTCCGGGTTGGCGCTGGACACACCGCAGGCGCCGAGCAATTGGGCGCTCGACTCGCAGGGGCGAGAGTCAAAATCCAAGAGCCAGACCACTGGCTCCTGCAATTGTTTTTTTCCGCTTGACGAACTCTAGCTGATAGGCTAACTTCGAACTTTGGGCTCTTGTGGTAGCTTGAACACGCGAACGGCGCCCGGTTGCTCGGGTGCGCATTCACGGGACGACGCGACGTAGTTTCATTCGCGGAGTTCCGTGTTTTTTTTTGTGCGCGGGCTTCGCGGCGGGAGTCGCGCACCAATGAATTCGACAAGTCCGGCACCAGCGGATTCTGCTCGCTGGGGCAACAGCCACGAACCTTCGGGCGCGTCTCAGTGTTGCATCACGCCCATCGAATATGGCACGACCGCCCAGCTGTTCGATGAAATCCGCGCTTTTCTCGGGCTGCATCCCGGTCTCACCACCGACGCCGTTCTGAAGTTGACATATTTTGTTTTCGCGATTCTCTTTTCTGAATGCGCACAGGCGTGGCCATTGGCTTCGGTCGTCGCGTCCGATACTGCTGGCTCCAGTCTGCTCTTGCGAATTCTCGCCTGCGTCTGCGTGGCTCCTCTGCACGTCGGCGAGGTCACGCTCAACCGACTTTTGACCTTGCCGCCGTCACCGCGCCCCACCCCGCTGATTATTGACCAAGTCGTCGCGAGCAGAGAGCTCGAGCGCCGGTTGCGCGTGATGGGTCGGCCCGGCGCCCACGTTCTGCGCAATGGAAAATTCTTCGACCTTTTCTTGCCGGCGCTCGTTTGCACGGCGGAGCCATTACGCGACCGCTGGATCAGCGATCAGGCGTTGCAGATCGTCCTGACGCCGAGTCGCGGTCCTCTGCCGAAGCTTGATTTCGAATCACTGAACGAATCAGCGCGACAGTTCCGCGGAAAATTGCTGCGCTACCGCGATATGAACATCGCTAAAGTTCGCGAATCGCAGTTCGACGCGCCCAGCTTCAGCTCACCGACGCGCGAACTCGCTTGCATGCTCGGAGGTTCCATTGTGGACGATGCCGCGTTGCGGCAAGGCGTGTTGATCGTGCTCGAGGATCAGGATCAACATGTGCGCGTCGAACGCACGGATTCGATCACAGCAGTCGAGATCGAGGCAGCACTTTTTCTGACTCATGAGCGCTCTCGCCGTCAGGCGCACATCGGGGAGGTCACCACGATCGCGAATGGAATTTTAAAAGGGCGCGACGAAAATATCATTCTCGATCCGCGCGCCGTGGGCCATCACCTCCGCGCGCTGGGTTTGTTCTCGCAGCGGCTGGGCCGCGCGGGACGCGGGATCCGCTTTTCAAATGAAGTTCGCCGCAAGATCCACGAGCTGGCGCAGGCGTATGAGGTGCGCACGGCATTGGAAAGTCCTTCCTGCGAATTCTGCGCGGAAGCGAGATCGCGCGTTGGTGAAGCGCCGAAGAGCGGGAATTGAAGATGTGCACATGGTGCACGTCGTGCACGTCTTTTCGCGGAAGTGACTTTGGCTCACCTGGCGTGCGTGGCAGCTGCCAGGAACGGCACGTTGTAGTCGGTGGCGGGGCTAAGCTCCGCAACCAAGGAGAAACGCAGTGCAGCAAACCCCTGAGCAGTGGGCTGGACTAGTTCGCCGCCTCAATGACGGCGGCTGCCCCGTGTTGGCAAATCACGGTTACAGAGTCTCTCCGGTGGGATTGGCGATCGAAAAAATCCCTGGCACGAGCTTCGGCTCGATTTTCGATCTGAAGCAAGGCGGAACTGGTTTCGCGATCGAACTCAGCCTCCGGAACGAGGCGACCTGTCCGATCAACATCGTGGGGTACCAGATCAAGCCACCCTGGGGAATTCCGATGTTGTCACTCTTGCCGGCGCCGAGGAGATCTTCCGCGCAGTACCCGCATTACGCCTTTCCGGAGCCCGGCCCATACTTCGATGGCAATTTCTGCATAAATCGCTACTTTGCGCGACGCACGAGCCGGCTGCAGCCAAGCGAGCAGATTGAGGGCGTCCTTGTCGCGTCGTCGGAAGAGATGATCCCCCTGGATATCCCACACCTGGCGCGGATCATCGTGACGCTGTTCATCTTCGACTCGCGCCAGAATGAATACTCCGCACAATTTCAGCTGTCCGTAAATCGCCGTGAGCTGATTGCTCGCAGGAAGCCGAGCGCAGCAATGGCCTCTTCAGAGCCGCCGGAAGCATCAGCCGCACTAGCAGTAACGCTGGAGGAGACGAGACCACAGCATGTAGAGACGCAGGTAACTATATGTAACGGGGTGACACGATGAATCAGATTTCAAGAACCAAGCGTCCGAAACGTAATTCCGGGAAGCAGCGCCGCGCTCATGCTCCGCAATTCACCGCCCAGCAAGTCGCGCTCCTTTGGAGGTTGCTCCGTGAGGCGAATGCTATCGCGCAGCGCATTCCGTCAGACGAGATGCAAGCTGCCGTTCAGAAACTGTGCGGAGAATTTTATGCGCTAGGAAGCGACGCCCTGGGGGCCATCCGCTACGAGCTGGAAGTAAGAAAAAATGGCCGCATCGGTCTTCAACTCCTTCGGGAAATCGGAGCGATGCCGTCGCCCCAAGAAAGAATCGCAATCGCTGCCAAGCCGAGCAACATCGACAAGTCCACGCTGACTCCTTTCGAACTCGCAGTGGCCGAGGACGAACATGGACAAATACACAGAGTCGCGTACGGAATGGCGTGTGCGATGGAGGAAAGCGCGCGAATATATGGTACATCGTTGCCGACCGCCGAAGAATACCGCCGCCTTCGAAGAATTGCCGAGGTTGCTGACGAACTGTCCGGGGGACGTTTTCACGAGGTATGCCATCAGGACGGTGCCGAGGAGAAGCGCGTTCGCCAGTTAGCGGAGGAGGCGGTGGCACGTGAAGAGGCCCGCACATTGTCGCCAACGCACACCGGAAAGCATTCTCGGGATAATTCAGATTGCCCGTTGACTCCCGTCGAGCGCATCGCGCGCGAGGAGCCGAGCCCAGCAGTGGGCGCCTCGGAACTGGCATGTGCCGAACGCGTGTGACCATCGGTTCATGGAAGTGCGAACCGGCACCGATTCCAGCGCCGGAGGAGCAACTCTGAGCCGCAACATTAATTGGAACGGAATCTCATTGAGCGGCGAAGGCGAAGTCCATTATAATTGCATGATTTGTCAACGTAGGGGGAGCCACCGACAGTTATGTTGAAAAGCATTCAGCAACGGGACCTCGAACGAAACCGCTGGGTCAAAATCGGTATGAGCGTCCTGCTAGGGGTCATCTGTTTGAGCATGTTGACCTATTTGATTCCCGGCATGGGCAGCGCCGCTTTTACCAATAGTCCCGACGCCGTCGCCACCGTCGGTGGACAGAGCATCACTGCCACGGACGTGCAACGCCAGCTGAATACCGCGCTCCACGGGCAATCGGTCCCGGATGTTCTGAAAGGCCTCTATGCCAAACAAGTTTTGGATCAGATGATTCTCAAGCAGGCGCTCACCGTCGAAGCGCAGCGCCTTGGCATCCGCGTCACCGATCAGGAACTCTCGGATCGAATTAAGCAGATTCTCCCGGCTGCCTGGAACGGCGACACGTGGCTGAAAGACCGCTACACCACCGAGGTCCAGACTCGCACCGGCATGTCCATTCCAGAATTTGAGGACTTTCTGCGGGATCAGATGCTGCAGGAGAGGTTTCGCCAACTGGTCACCGACGCCATTACTGTAAGCCCCGCCGAAATACAGGCTGAATACCGCCGTCGCAACGAAAAAGTTCAGATCGAATACGTGCTCGTAAGACCAGCAGAGCTCGCGTCTACGATTCAGCCAACGGATGCGGAATTGTCGGCCTATTACTCCAAACATGCGGGCCTATATCAGATTCCGGAGAAACGCTCGGCCCGCTATGCCCTGCTTGATCTCGCGAAACTGCGTGCCACCACCGCCGTGGGTGACGATGCTCTGCGCGCCTACTACAATTCCCACATTGACGAATACAAAGTCGAGAATCGCGTCCATGTCGAGCACATCCTGTTCAAGACAGTCGGTAAGACGGACGCCGAAATCGCCGAAATCCGCCAGAAAGCCGAAGACGTCCTGAAGAAAGCAAAGAGCGGCGCGAACTTCGAAGACCTAGCAAAGAAATTTTCCGAGGATGATGGCACGAAACCAAAGGGCGGAGATTTGGGCTGGATCGTTGAAGGCCAGACGGTGCCCGAATTTCAGCAGGCTGCCTTCACTCTGCCCAAGGGCTCCATCTCGGATCTGGTGAAGACGCAGTACGGTTTTCACATCATCAAGGTGCTGGATCACGAGCAAGCCCACACCAAATCGTTTGAAGAGGTCCGCAGCACCATCGAGCCGACGGTACTCGACGAAAGAGTCAGCGCTGAGGCCAACGACGCCGCCGAAAAGATCGCTGCGGCCATCCGCCAGTCGAATCACCAGCCACTCGATGACTTGGCGAAAAAGTTCAACATGACTGTTGCCGAACTGCCCCTCGCCTCCGCCACAGATCCCCCGGCGGCTTTCGCCAATTCCCAAGACGTGCGCACTGCGATATTCCAGCTGCGCCCCGGTGACTTGA
>Ga0210391_10003822_pt1 | contig 12694 bp, 6 predicted proteins | sample IncBWC12OmetaG_FD_160573 | JGI IMG/M metagenome (GOLD analysis project Ga0210391, IMG submission 160573) | Forest soil microbial communities from Barre Woods Harvard Forest LTER site, Petersham, Massachusetts, United States - Inc-BW-C-12-O ... | reverse complement strand
GACTGCAAAGGGCGGCGAGGGAGTATTCGGCGTCCTGGCGGCGGGGGCGTATGGAAGTATCAGCAATCTGGTAGATGTAGTCGGCGGTTGTTTCTCCGGCGATGAGTTCGACTCGGGTCGCACTCTGCCAGACGCTGAGCCAGGAGGTTAGCTGTTGCAAGGCCTGGCGAAGATTGACGGAGGCCTGGAAGAGGAAGCCGAGCGGCCCGAGAAGGTCGGGGCGGAAGGCATGGCCCAGTTTCAATCCTAAGCAGGGGTCCTCTAACAACTGGGCCGCGTGCTCGAAGAGGGCGACATATTTGGCCAGCGGGATGAGCTGGTAGGGATCGATGGGGGTTTGCGGCAACGCGTAGGCGCACAAAAGAGCGGCGGTGTCGTAGCCTTCAAGTGCGTCGAGAATCGGCTCTAATAAATTGGCCCGGATCATTGGCGGCTGCATGCTCTCACACCTTTACGGTTGCAGAGGAAGAGGACGCCCTGCTGCCTTACTGAGGCAGTGCGCAGGATATGAAGTTTCCTGGGAGCCGGTCGACGAGGACCGTTGGCGTAAGTTATCAACAAAGTGGCGTGAATAGCAATGATAAAAATTGCCTGGCAGGCGAGGATTGATCAGATGCAGGGCGCACCGCAGATCCCTCCACTACGCTCCTTCGGAGCTCCGGCCGGGATGACAAGGGTAGAGGGTTTTCGCTTTAGGCAGGTCCGCTGTTGGGTGAAACAGAGTGGATGGTTTGCTTTAAGTAGGTCAGTGGAGGGGTTATGAGTGTCGCGGCTTTTACTCCGGTGGTTGGATCTTCTTCTGTGAATTTGGCCCATCCCCTGGATCCTTTGAGCGCGGAGGAGATCACACGAGCTTGTGAGTTGCTACTCGCAATAAAAAAGCTGGGCCCGGAGATTCGGTTCGCTATGGTTCAGTTGCATGAACCAGCCAAGGCCGCAGTGCTTGCTTTTCGGCCGGGGGATGCCTTTGAACGATGCGCTTTCCTGATGGTCTTTCACTCGCGGACCGGTGAGACACACGAGGCGGTGGTGAATCTTTCGCTGGGGACTGTCGTTTCGTGGGTACACCATGCCACCGAGACAGCTCCCTATGGGCAGCCTCCAGTGCTGGTTGAGGACTTCTTTAATTGCGCCGATATCGTGAAGGCCGATGAGGGATGGCGCAATGCAGTCAAACGACGCGGCTTGAGCGATGAAGATATCAAGCTGGTGCAGGTGGATCCTTTTTCTGCCGGTAATTTTGGCTTTCCGCTGGAAGAGGGCAAGCGCGTGGTGCGGGCCGTCAGCTACTATCGCGCGGCTCTCTCGGATAATGCGTACTCGCATCCCATCGAGGGGCTGGTCGCTGTCGTGGATTTAATTGGGAAGCGAGTGCTGCAACTGGTGGACGATGAGACGGTCATTCCCGTTCCCAAGCAGAAACATAATTACGACGCCGAGTCTCTCGGAGTGCCTCGCGCCGACCTCAAGCCTTTGCATATTTCGCAGCCCGAGGGCGCCAGTTTTTCTGTCGAGGGTTGGGAGGTGAAGTGGCAGAAGTGGAGCTTCCGGGTGGGGTTTACTCCGCGCGAGGGCCTGGTGCTTCACCAGCTGGCTTGCGATAAGCGTCCCCTGGTTTACCGGGCAAGCGTGACCGAGATGGTGGTTCCTTATGGGGATCCCGGGACCAGTCAGTTTTGGAAGAATGCTTTCGATTGCGGGGAATATGGACTGGGTAAGCTGGCGAATTCGCTTGAGCTGGGCTGCGATTGCCTGGGGCTTATCCACTACTTCGATATCCCGATGGTGGAAGACCAGGGCACGGTCACACTGATGAAGAATGCCGTCTGCATGCACGAGGAGGATTACGGCATCCTGTGGAAACACTTCGACTTTCGCACTGGGCTGCACCAGGTGCGGCGCTCGCGACGATTGGTCATCAGCTTTTTTGCCACCGTGGGCAATTATGACTACGGCTTCTATTGGTATCTGTACCAGGATGGAACGATCCAGTTAGAAACGAAGCTGACCGGGATTATCCAGACCGCAGCCATCGCTCTTCGAGAGGATTATCCCTATGGCGGCATGGTGGCCGAGGGATTGGGTGGTCCGAATCATCAGCACTTTTTCTGTGCCCGGCTGCACATGATGATGGATGGTGAGGGTAATAGCATCACCGAGCATGAGTACCATCCACGACCCTGGGGTAAGGACAATCCTTATGGAAATGTGTTCGATGTGACGGCGCGGACGTTACACCGCGAGTTGGACGCGTGCCGCGAAGCCGATGGCAAGACAGGACGCTTCTGGAAGATCATCAATCCCAATCACGTGAATGCCGTGGCCCAACATCCGGGATATAAGTTAGTGGTGCAGGCGGGCCCATTGCTGCTGGCCCAGCCGGGCAGCAGTATCGATAAACGCGGAGGCTTCGCGCGCAAGCACCTGTGGGTAACTCAGTTCGCGGAGGACGAACGCTATGCCACTGGGAATTATCCCAACCAGCATGCGGGGGGCGATGGACTGCCGCATTGGGTGCAACAAAATCGGTCGATCGAGAACGAAGACATCGTGGTGTGGCCGTGCTTCGGCGTAACCCATGTGTGCCGGCCGGAAGACTTTCCTGTCATGCCGGTGGAATATGCGGGCTTCCATCTGAAGCCGAATAACTTCTTTAGCGCCAACCCTGCGATGGATCTGCCGGCGGAGACGAAGGACCATAGCATGCGGTGTTGCGGTGGATGAATAGTCGTTGACTTTGCAGGGCTGCTTCGCTATTGTCAGCTTAATCCTGCGATAGCCCTGTCGCTAACTCGCTGTTCCAGCAATGGAACTTGCCTGGATTTTACCCTCGCGCAACGTGCCCGCGTGGGCCGGCTCCCAGTCTTCTTTTCGGCCAGCTGTCTCTGGAGGGAGTACCCCTCTTCCCCCTTACTCCCGGAGGTTAGTCCGAAGTGTATCTTTCACGATCCATCGTTCGAGCTTTGACGTTCGCGTGGGCAACCACGCTGCTTTTCACGCTGCCCGCTGCGGCCCTCGCGCCGGCTGTCTACCATCCTCTCGATGCCCTGACGCCGGCGGAATACTGGGTGGTGTATAAGGCGGTGCGCGATGCCGGGCACACGCAGGAGAAAACCATCTTCTCGAGCGTGCTGCTGCACGAGCCGGAAAAGCAAACTGTGCTGGATTGGAAGCCAGGGATGCCGATGGAGCGTAAGGCGGACGTGGTGCTGTATGACAAAGGCAAATCGTATGCAGCGCTGGTGAATATTACGACCGCCAAGGTGGAGTCGTTCGAAGAGCTGAAGGGAGCGCAGGCGCCTTTCACGACGGCGGAAGAAAACGAAGTGAACGATGCGATCAAGCACGATCAACGGATCGTGGACGCACTCAAGAAGCGGGGCATCACGGATCTGAACCTGATTACCTGCTATGCGACGCCGGGCGGATATATCGGTCTGAAAGAACAGGACGGACGGCGCATCGGGTGGGGCGGGTGTGAGTACAACATCGACTCAGAAAATGGTGAGGAAGACCGCGAAGTAGGCGGCATTTTTTTCACTGTGGATATGGCGACCAAGAAGCTGACACGGTTTGAAGACTATGGCGTGGTTCCCATGCCCCCGGTGAGCGAGTTGTATGACCCGAATGGCGGGCCTGCGTTGCCAGGGACCAAGCCCATCGTGGTGTCGCAGCCGGAAGGACCCAGCTTCACTATCAAGGATGGAGAAGTGAGCTGGCAGAACTGGCACTTTAGGTTTCGAGTCGACCCGCGCAGTGGCCCGATCATCAACCAGGCAGCGCTCGATTACCAGGGCAAGCGGCGTTCGGTGCTCTATGAGGGTTCGCTTTCTGAGATGTATGTGCCCTATATGGATCCGGAAGAGACGTGGAACTCGCACGTGTTTCTGGATGCCGGAGAGTATTTCATGAACACCGGTCTGGGGATTCCGAAGCCGCTGATCAAAGGCATGGACTGCCCCGACTACGCCACGTATTTTAGCGGCACGTTCTTTCATGACAACGGAACTCCGTTTGTGCGTCCGCAGCTAGCGTGCCTGTTTGAACGCACGCTGGGCGATCCGGCGTGGAGGCATGCGGAGCAGGACAATATCTCGGGCCGGCCAGGACGGGAGTTGGTGTTCCGCACGATTGCGGTGGTTGGTAACTACGACTACATCCTCGATTGGCGGTTCGAGCAAGAGGGAGCGATCACCATTGCGGTCGGGGCCACCGGTGAATTGGAAGTGAAGCCGGTGAAGGACAAGATGGACACGATGGGGAAAGATCCGGAGGGCAACACGGTGGAGTTTGGCCACCTGGTGGCGCCAAACACCGATGGAGTGGATCATGACCACTTCTTCTCTTTCCGCTTAGATCTGGACGTGGATGGGGTTAAGAATAATTTTGAGGTGGACAAGCTGGTGCAGTACAAGCTGCCGCCGGCCAGCGCGCGGAAAACAATCTGGGCGATGAAGGCGGATTGCATCGGCACCGAAGGGTCGGCCATGCAGGACCTCAGCATGCAACACCCGGCGATGTGGCGGTTTGTGAATCCTGATGTGAAGAATGAGCTGGGGTATCCGACCAGCTTTGAGATTATGCCCGGGTTGACGGGGGTTTCGCTGCTGTCCCTCGATGATTGGCCACAAAAGCGGGCGGGGTTCTCGGACCACCAGCTGTGGGTGACCCCTTACGACGCGAAAGAACGGTACGCGGCTGGAGTATACGTGTCGGGAAGCAAGGGCACGGATGGTTTGCCGGTTTGGGTGAAACAGAATCGCAACATCATGAACACGGATATTGTTGCGTGGTACACGATGGGGTTTCACCATGTGCCGCGGCCGGAGGATTGGCCGCAGATGCCGACCATGTGGCATGACTTTACGATACGGCCGTTTGATTTCTATTCCAAGAGTCCTTTGATGGACTTACCAATGCAGCCTTAGCAGTTTGGGTGCAAGAGTTGCGTATCCCACCCTTCGCAAACAGCGCGAAGGATGGGGCACCCGACGTGTATCCACTGGGCCGGAGGATCGGCCGGTTCCTTAACGTAGTGGTCAAAGTGTATCTACAGGGATAAGTAGCAGTGACGATTACATAACTTTTGGAGGTGAGCTATGACCGGTTCCTTTCTTGCGAAGCGGGTGCTAGTGGCCCTGCTGGCTTGTGTTATGTCGTCAACCTTGGCCGCGTATGGCCAGTCCACGTTTGGATCCATCGTCGGTACGGTGAAGGACCAATCGGGGTCGGTGGTGCCGGGTGCGACCGTCACGCTGGTGAACGTGGGGAGCTCCGCGAAACATACAGCCACGACCAGTGCCTCCGGAGGTTATGAGTTTCTCAACCTGGACGCGGGGACCTATCAAGTGGAAATTCAGGCCAGCGGCTTCAAGGACCAGGTGTTCGACCACCTGGTACTGCAGGCCCGCGATACACAGCGCATCGATGCCAGCCTGGCGGTCGGCGCCGAGTCACAGACGGTTGAGGTGCAGGCGGCCGGGGATGTGATCACGACCGACCAATCGAGCCTGGCATCCACCAAGACGGGCCATGAGCTGGTGGATCTGCCGGTTGCTGTTTATTCCCGGTCTAATGGTTCGACTAGCCCTATTTTGACTTTGACGACAGAACCTGCGGTCCAGGTGGATGACAACAACAACCTGGTGGTCGCGGGGACTACGCCGGCACTGATGTCTTACACCATTGATGGCATCAGCAGCGTGAACGTGGAGTACAGCGGGCCCATCAATGAGCTTTTCCCTTCCTTCAACTCCATTTCCGAGATCCGGGTCAGCGAGACCAATAATAACGCGGAATATAGCGGTGTGGCGGACGTGACGACCACGTCGAAGGCCGGGACCAATGACTACCATGGAGGGGGCTTCGAAAATTTCGAGAACACGGATCTGACGGCCGGCAATCCGTTCACGGGTAAACCTTCGCTGCACATGAATGACTTTGGCGGCTTCATTGGCGGCCCGGTGAGGATTCCTCACCTTTATAACGGGCGCGATAAGACTTTTTTCTTCGGCAGCTACGAAGGTCTGCGGCTGCCGCGTCAGTTCCCGTTGGTGGAAAGCTTTCCCAGCGTGGATATGCGGGCTGGGAATTTGTACAACTATTTGTCTACGGTTCAGGGTACATCTACGCCCACGATCAACAACTACGATGGCACTCCAATTCCCTGCACCGGGCCCACCAATTGCCATGTTCCCGTATCTCCAGTGGCGGCGAACACGATTCAGTACTTGATGCCGCTCCCCAATAGCGGGAGCGCCGACTCTTTCCAGAACAATTATTCGGTGAACTTCCCGGCGCCGATTTCGAGCAACCAGTTCGATGTACGCATCGATCAGAACATTACTTCGAAGCAATCCATCTATGGGCGGTACACCTTCAAGAACCGCTCGGTGACCACCGCGCCTACAGTCAATTGCGCTGGATTTTGCGATACCAGCTTGTCTCCCTTGCTGGGCGGTATCGAACAGCCGGAACAGGACCGCGGGTTCACGGTGGCGTACAACTACACTTTCAGTTCCAAGCTGATCAACGAGTTTCGTGGGGGGTTCAACTCGATCCGGGATTCGCTGGATGCGAACGTGAACTCGTCAACGTTGCTTAACCAGGTAGGGATTACGGGGATTCCCGATGTAGCCACGGTTCCGACGGTTCCAGATATAGAGATTGTCGGATTGCAACGAACGGGCGGCCTGAACACGACTAACCAGCAAAGCAAGGTGATCCAGTTGCTGGACGATCTGACGTGGGTGGAAGGAAAGCATACGTTCAAGTTCGGAGGAGATGTTCGCCGGCTGACCGACCATGACGAGAATGTGTTCGGCAATTACCGCGCGGGACAATATGTTTTCAACGGCACAAGCACGGTGGGGACAACCATTGGCGATCCTTATACACAATTCTTGTTGGGCTATCCGGATAACACCACGCTGGCGCAGGTCACGAACCCGGCGATGAATGGGCTGGGCTACTCCTATGCCGTGTTTGCCCAGGACGATTGGAAGATTACTCCGCATCTGACGATTAACGCGGGGCTGCGCTACGAATTGCATCCGCCGTTAAAGGACACACACTACAACACGGCGGCATTTTTGCCTGACTACGACGAGAATGGAATTCATGGCGGCGTGGCAGTGCCGAATGCGCAGGGGCTGAGTTATACGAATCCTGGGTTCGCGGCTTCGATCGCACCCACGCCTATCCTGACGGCGAAGCAGGCCGGTTTGCCGCTCAAGTTGCGCTACACCGACAAGACAGACTTTGGGCCACGGATTGGGCTGGCGTGGCGCCCGGGTGGAAATGACAAGACGGTGTTTCGCGGAGGGTGGGGACGGTTTATCGAGTCCCCCCTGGGATTCTCGCTGGTTTCGGGATGGGCGGTGAGCGCCAGCTTCGTTCCCCTGTATACGCAGGACTACGGGCCGACCGGTGCTCCGTTGCTCAGCTTCCCTTCTCCGTTCCCTGCCAATTTGAATCAGCCGGGAACGGCGAGCTTCGAGTATGCTTTTCCGATTCATTACCGCGATCCCACGGTGCAGCAGTGGAATGCCACGTTCGAGCATGACATGGGGCACGATATCGGGATGCGGCTGTCGTATACCGGGTCTCATGGGAGCAACCTGGAGAACTTTAACGATCTGAACCAGGTGCCGGCGAATACTGGGGTGGCGGCCCCGCTGGTGTATCCCATCTGGGGGATTATTCAGAGCGTGGTCAACCAGGGCATTAGCAACTACAACAGCTACACTGCGCTGGTGGAGAAGCGGATGTCACATGGGCTGCAGTTCCAAAGCAGCTACGTACTTACCCGGGATCTTTCGGACGCAGGGGGCGCGGTCCCTACCGCGTTCGCGCCGGCGGGCGGCAACTGGGTCTCTGATAAGAACAATCCACGGCTGGACTATGGCAATGTGATGTTCGATCGGCGGCATCGCTGGCTCACTACTGCTCTGTATCAGCTTCCGTTTGGCCGGGGGCAGACTTTTCTGTCAGGGAGCGGGCGTCTGATGGATGCGGCGGTCGGTGGATGGCAGCTGGGCGGTGTGTTGGTGTTCCAGAGCGGGGCTTTCCTCACCATCGGGCAAGCATCCGTTGACTCGGCGAATACGGGGATTTTGAATACGCTGGGTTCGGCTCGGGCGGATATTGTTCCGGGTGTGAATCCTCGGGCAGTGCATGGATTGACGAATTCGGCTGGGCCGGTTTATATCAATCCTGCTGCGTTTACGCTGCCTCCTGTGAATGCTGGGCGGTTCGGTACTTCTTCAGTGGGGAATGTGGTGGGCCCAGGCACGGATGCGGTTTCTCTTTCCTTGATTAAGTCGATTAAGATTACCGAACAGCTACAGTTTCAATTTGGGGCGCAGGCGGCTAATGCGCTTAATCATCGGAATTATGATGTGCCGAATCAGTATGTGGACGATTCAGGGTTTGGGACGATTTCCGGGTTGCAGAGTGCGGAGGGTGCGGGTCCGCGGAATGTAGAGATTACGGGCCGGATTAGCTTTTAATTGCACGGGGTTCAGCGGAGAGAGGGAGGAGCTTTTCAGCTTCTCCCTTTGCTGTTTTTGGGGTTTGGTTAGGGCGCAGGGCACAACGCAGATCTCTCCACTTCGCTTCGCTTCGGTCGAGATGACAAAGGGTAGAAGATGTTTGATTTAGGAACGTCAGCTTGTGGATGAGAGAGGAAAAAGACAGAGCTTTGATGGGGGCTTCGCCCCATCTTTTTCGGCCCACGTACGCTGGTGCGAACATGGGGCACCCCTGTGGAGCTGTGGAGACCTTCGCAGGCTTGAGGGTGAGACCTGTGGTATCCCACATCTCGCGAAAAACGAGCGAGATGTGGGGCACCCGGCTATTGTGACTGGGATAGAGCCGGGAGCTACTGGATTACGGTTAGGGGCGACGGCTGTACAGGTGGGGGCTTCGGGGTGAAGCGGGAACGTAGTTTGCCTACCTTGTTTCCTATTCGCTCCGAGGCGTACATCAGGTGCCCTGCGGTCAGGCCGCCTAATACTTTGTGATGGCCTACGGCCGCTAACGCCATCGAGGCGACACAGCCGCATTGCGAACAGTCGGGATTGCCTCCGAATTGACAGGGTCCTATGCGGGTTTCCAGATCTGCCGAGAGAGAGGTTGTGGTTCGGGCGAAGATGCAGTCCTCGGGCGATTGCGGCGGATTGCGCAGCTCCTCAATCATCTCGCGGTTCATTTGGAACTTTGGATACAGAGGATAGAGACGTTCTAGCTCGTTCAGGACTTCACTGCGCATCGACGGGGTTAGGATTTCCGGTCCCTCGGCTCCCTGTTGCGGAGTAAAAAGACTTACCCAGATGCGCTTAACCTGAGGACGATCACTCCAGAAACGGAGGAACTCTTCAAGGTATCCAGGACGGCCGGATATCTGGCCAGTGACCGTGCAGTGAATGGTCACGAAACTTTCACTGATCGACTTGAGAATTCGCTCGTAGGTGGCGGGCTTGCGGCGCTCGTCATGCTCCGGTTGTAACCCATCAACGGAAACCACCAGGCTGAGCTTGGAAAGGGTGTTCCAGGCGGCGGGGAGGGCACGGAAGGCGCTGGTGACCAGCTGGACGTGAACGCCACGCTGCTCCAGTTGAGGGAGAAGAAGCTCCAGCTCACGGTAGCGAACCAGGGGGTCTCCCCCGACAATCGAGAGGTGGATGGGGCGCTCGCGATCGACGATGGCGAGCAGGCGGCGGACAAGGTCGTCCCCTTTAAAGTCAGATAGCTGGCGCAGGTTAACCCCGGTTCCTAAGTGCTCAGGCTCGTAGGCGTAACAGCCGGGACAGCGGAGTGGGCATTCGCGGGTGATCTCGATCGAAAGCGTTGGTTTCTGGCCGGTAAGAATACTTCGCCAGGCGTGCAGCACTTCGGATTTCTTCATGCAAGGGGCCTCGGGGGAACTGCGAGCTGTCCTGTTAATGATAGTAATGAATCCGGGGGTTTTTCCCTAACCGTTAGACGCTGCATGCTGCTTACGGTAACGGATCACCAGCAGCCTGATGGTGAGCGCCAGCCCTCCCCCAATGATGGTGCTGACGGCGCGGTGGTAGGCAACCTCCCTGCCCGGGAGAGCGTTCAGCGCCAACAGAGAGACAATGTAGGCGGTAAGACACAGGGTGAATAGACCGTAGTTCACGTTGTTGAGCGAGTACGACAGCCAAGCGAACAGCAGGACCAGGACCGCGAGAATGGGCGGGGAGGGCTGGAGATGTGCCAGCGCGTAGCTGGCCAGCATGGCGCCCGCCAAGGTGCCTACGGTGCGGGCAATGGCGCGATTGGCGGTGTCACTCAGTCCGGGCCTGAGGACCAGCAGGGCGGTCATGGGGATCCAGTAGCCGTTGGTGAATTGGAAGTGGCGGTAGATTTCTGTACTGGCCCCCAGGGTAATGGCCAGGCGGATCGAATAGGGCAAAGCGCTCGGCGCGGTGTCACGGTTGACTAAGGAGCGGGCGGCCTGCTCCACGTGCAGGCGCAGGGCCTGGTGCTCGTCACGCATATAACGAGCTACCGATAATAGGTCTGTCCGCAGTTGCGACAACAGGCGAAGCAGGATGCTGGATGTTATGAGCTGAAGCGCGCCGCCGGCCATGACCAGCCCAGAACGAACGGCCGCAGCCCGGGGGGAAAAGGGGAAGGCGGAGGCGACCAGGAGGAAGACGACGAACTGCTGTCCGACCCAACTGACCCCGGCCTGACGCAGGGAGAGCATTCCGTAAACAAAGGCCGTTCCCGCAGCCAGCATCACCAGGATGTAGTTGGTGTGTCCCGCTACCATGCCGACAAAAGTCGCGGCCCCGATGCCCAGGGTTACCAGGATCATGGGGAGAAGGTGCGATTCGTCAATGTGCTGCTTGTAGCCGAAGCCGACGGTGAAGGCGCCGCCGGTGGCGATGAGGGCGGCTCCCGGGTGACCGAGCCAGATGCCTAACACGAGACAAATGGCCATGGGGAGCACGAAGATGAGGTCCGCACGAAAAGACTGAGCTCTCCAGTCAAAGATGTAACTGTCGGCGAGAAAAGGAGCGACGGGGACTGGAGAGGCTGCAGACATTTCTTTTTTGACGATACGCCAGTTGCCGGGTACCTCGATCGTCGATAGGATACAGGGGCGCTGGCTGGGATTCCTATCGAGCGGAGGAGACGCATGCGGCGGTGGCTGGGTTTGGGATTGGTTTTTTTGTTGGCTGGTTTGTCAGCAGCACAGGCACAAGGCCGGCTGAGTGATAAAGACCTGCAGCGACTGATGCAGAATTTGAAAGATGATGCGCAACCCTTTCGCCAGAGTTTTGCGAATGCGCTGAAGAACAGTTCGATCCGGAAGACCACGCGCGAGAAAGACGCACGGGCGCTGGTGGATACCTTTGCGAAACAGACTGACCAGACGCTGGATATTTTCAAGCATGGGAAAAAGGCGGACGATGGGGTCAAAGAGCTGGTGTTTACGGCGGCACAGATTGATCCCCTGGTTTATAGCTTGCAGTTGAATACACAGACAACCGGTCAGTGGGAAAAGCTGCGCGGTGAGCTGCACCAGGTCGCACAAGCGTATGGCGTGCCGGAGCCTTACCTGGCGCCGCAGGTTTCGGCGGCGGCTAGTACCCGGGGGACTTGTTTGAATGCGGTCGGGATCGAGCGGTCACGGCAGCTGGTGAATGAGTGCTTGCAGGTTTCTCCTTCGACCCACCCGCCTTGTAATGCTCAGAATGCCTGCTCGCTGATCGTGGATGAGATTAAACGCGGGTGCGGGTTGATTCAGCAGGGTGCTCCTGGGTTTTGCTCGGAGTATCGATGAGAAACATTTCCGTCCGCGACAGGCTTGAGGGTTAGGCCTGCGGTATCCCACATCTCAAAATCGAGACGTGGGGCACCCGGTGATTGTCGCGGGGATAGAACAAAAGCGCGTTCTACTTGTCTGGGGCTTTGGGGAGACTTAGCAGGTTGGCGAAGAGACGGTAGGCTCCCGGGATGCCTTCGGGCAGTTGGCGGTAGAGCGTAGGCTACGTAGACGTAGGCTCCCTTTCCGTAACGGGTGTAGAGGAGTCCTCCCTTTTGCGCTTCCTGGCCGGCGTCGTGCGTCTCAGTCAAGGCCTGGTAATGCGGGTCCCAGGAATGCATGAAGGAATGACCGCGCTCCTCTACCCAACCCTTGAAATCCGCGGTGGTGATTTTGTTGGGCCAGGAAAGTAACGGGTTGCCTGGTTCCAGTAGCTCGACCGCATTGCCCTCATCGACTACCTTCTCCGGATCCCCCGTCAGACTGGTGGGATACGGTCCGTAATTGTGATCGTACTCACGGCTGTTGTATTGCACGATGAGTACTCCTCCCCGCTTCACGTAGTCCAACAAGCGGCTGTTGGCTGCGGCGAGTTCGGGCCGCGCCGCATACGCGCGGATGCCTAACACGATGACGTCCCAACCCGATAGATCGCCGGCGGTGATGTCCGCGGGCTGTAACAAGTGGACCGCAACGCCCATGCTCTCGAGCGACTGCGGGACGTCATCCCCCGTTCCCATGACATAGCCCACCTTAAGGCCAGAAGCTACCTTGACGTCGACACCTACCAGTTTGTAGGGGGCAGACTGGTAGTAGTTATAAGGACGCAGGCCCGGGTAGCCTACCGTCTCATAACCCTGGCTGTATGGATGGCCCCGGTACTCAGCCACCGCG
>Ga0210391_10003820_pt1 | contig 12696 bp, 8 predicted proteins | sample IncBWC12OmetaG_FD_160573 | JGI IMG/M metagenome (GOLD analysis project Ga0210391, IMG submission 160573) | Forest soil microbial communities from Barre Woods Harvard Forest LTER site, Petersham, Massachusetts, United States - Inc-BW-C-12-O ... | reverse complement strand
CGGGTCACACCTGATGCTTGTGCCAAGCTTTTCGTAGCCGCCGCACCTCCGAGCGGAAGCGCCCCGACCGATACGCTGACGGCGGCTCAGTCAATAGCTCACTACCCGTGGTATCGACCCGCAAGACTCTTTGCGCTGATCGGCCAGCTCTATCCAATACCGCAAGGCAAGAACCTGCGCCCCGTCCCATATATGCCGTATCTCAACTGGGCGCCGACCGCCTGGGTTCTACCGCTCAAGTTCGACGGCGGCGGCTATCGTGCTGGCGGTAAGGCGATGTTCGACAGCGAGGGCAACCTCTGGGTAGGCGACAACTTCACAATCGGTTGGCAAGGGCAGGACTCGCTGTGGGAGGGCACCGCCACCAAGTTCGCTCCTGACGGTCGCCCGCTCTCGCCGATCACCACCGGCTTCACTGGCGGCGGAATGGAAGGAGGCACCTTCGGCGCGGCAGTCGACGCCAACGACAATGCCTGGTTCACGACTTATGGAAGCAAGGCTATCGCGGTATTCGATAAGAACGGCAAACCGCTGACACCCCCGGAAGGCATCACATTCAATGGCCAACTCGGGCTGATGCAAGGGGTGATCGTCACGCCCAGCGGGGACGTCTGGGTCTTGGGAGTCTCGAAGAGTCAGCTCGTGTACTTCCCGAAGGGCGATTTGAGCAAGGGCCGGATCGTTTGTGAGGGCAATAAGGTTGAACCGTGCAAATCGTTCCTGGCGCCATTTCACCTAGCTATCGATCAGCAGGATCGCATCTGGGTTTCGAATAGCGCGGTCGATCACGTCACGCGCTTTCCTGCTGCATATCCGAGCAAGGCGGAGAAATTCAAGACCGGGTTCAACAATAGCGGCATCGCCATCGACAGCAAGGGCAACGTCTGGATCACTGAGCGCTTCGGCAGCGGGCTGCTGGGCATGGCTCATCTCGTCGACCTTGACGCGCGCATAAAGCTTCAGGGCGTCGCGAAAGCCTCTGACTATCTCACGAAGACCATGTCCATGCAGCGCGGAGGACGGCACGGTGGCAGCGTCACGCTGTTGCGACCTGACGGCACCCCATATCCGGGCTCGCCGTTCACGGGCGGCGGCCTCCCCGGGCCGTGGGCTGCGGCAGTAGACGGTAATGACAACGTCTGGATCTCTAACTTCGCCAGCCCGAGCAGTCCGATCGTGCAACTATGCGGCGTTCGCACTGAGAACTGTCCGCACGGCATGAAGACCGGCGACCAGATCTCGCCGCCCGGCGGCTACACTGGCGGAGGCCTGCAGATGCTGACGGACATAGCCGTCGATCCGGCTGGCAATGTCTGGGCAATGAACAACTGGCAGGACATCGACAGTTGTATCGGTACGCCCAGCGAGGCGCTTTCGACCCGCTGCGGCGGCCAAGGCGTCGTCATCTTCTACGGCATGGCCAAGCCGGTACGCTCGCCACAAATCGGTCCAGCGCGCGCGTTTTAGGCGGACTCGCAGCTCACAAACGGCATCTAGTCTAGGAAAGAACGGAACAGGATCACAGGAGGAACATTTCAATGCATACTTGGAGAAGTAGATTTTTGGTGATTGCTTTATTGATGGGCGCAATCATCGGCTTGTCGTCCGCGCGGGCGGCGTGGGCGCAGGACAAGAAGCCCAACATTCTGGTGATCATGGGCGACGATGTCGGATGGTTCAACATCGGGGCCTATAACCAGGGAATCATGTCCGGCAAAACCCCGAACCTGGATAAGCTCGCCAAGGACGGCATGCGGTTTACCGACTACTATGCCGAGGCAAGCTGCACGGCGGGACGCGCCAACTTCATAACCGGTGAGTTACCTATCCGCACCGGCTTGACTACTGTCGGCCAGGCCGGCGCAGATGTAGGACTACCCGATCAGGCAGTCACTCTAGCTACAGTTCTCAAGGCGCAGGGCTATGAGACTGGCCAGTTCGGCAAGAACCATCTGGGCGATCTCAATAAGTACCTGCCATGCGTGCACGGCTTCGACGAATTCTTCGGCTATTTGTACCACCTCGACGCGATGTCAGACCCATATTGGTTTGACTATCCGCAGAGCTGGATCGATAAGACCGGGCCGCGCGATCTGACTCATTGTTGGGCGTCGGACTCCGATGATCCCACCCAGATGGCGCGTTGGGGCAAGGTCGGCAAGCAGAAGATCGTGGATGAAGGTCCTTTGGCGCCGTTCCCCAACATGAAGGACATGCAGAACTGGCAGGAAGGCCGCAAGGCCAAGTATGACATGGAGACCTTCGACGACGTGCTGGTCAAGAGCTCGGAAGGCTTCATGGACAAGGCCAAGAACGATGGCAAGCCATTCTTCATCTGGCACAACACGACGCGCATGCATGTCTTCACCTACATTCCGCCTAAGTATCAGGCGATGATGAACGCCAGCAACAACTACAACGTGGAAGAAGCTGGAATGGCGCAGATGGATGACAGCGTCGGCGAGCTCCTGAAACACCTGGATGACATCGGCGAGGCCGATAACACTATCGTCATCTTCACCACCGACAACGGTGCAGAAGTGTTCACCTGGCCGGACGGCGGCATGACGCCGTTCAGAGCTACCAAGGGCACCGTCTTCGAAGGAGGCTTCCGCGTGCCTGCGATAGTCCGTTGGCCGGGACACGTCAAACCGGACTCGGTCGAGAACGGGATCTTCTCGGGCCTCGACTGGCTCCCTACGCTCGCCGATGCGGCCGGCAATCCCGACATCACCAAGCAACTTCTGCAAGGGGTGACGCTGGGCGACCGCCAGTACAAGAATCACCTGGACGGTTATGACCAGATGGATTTGCTGACCGGCAAGGGCCCGTCTGCGCGCCACGAACTCTTCTACTTCGGCGGTCCGCACCTCGGCGCTATACGGATCGATGACTTCAAGTTCCAATTTATCCAGCAGCCGTGGGGTTGGCCCGGCGAGAAGGTCTCAACCGACATGCCCACCATCGTGAACCTCCGGCAGGATCCGTTCGAGCGGACGCCGTCTATTCGCGGTGAAAGTCTGAACGACATGGGTGGCGGGTACATGAACGACTTCTACGCGCGTGAGTTCTGGCGCTTCGTAATGGTGCAGAAGACCGTGATGGCCCTGGCGAAGACGGCCATCGACTATCCTCCGATGCAAGCGCCGGCGTCCTTCAACTTGCAGGCCATAAAGACCCAAATCGAAGAGACGATCAAACAACACGAAGGCGAATAGCCGAACCGCGGGGGCGCCAGCTCAAACCTGGCGCCCCCGACACGAACTCCGGCTCTGGGCACACCGCCCGCAAGTGCACTGCGCAGAGCATCTATCCTATACGTTGCGGCGCTCGCAACTGGAACGGCTCAAACGAAAACCGCGGCGCGTTTGTGGGACGAAGAGTGTGGTCTACTGCAGCGCCGGCAAGCACCGTGATCAAGACCTACGCCTTCAGAAGCGCACCAGAGGCCGAAATGCTAACGGTTGATGATATTGATTCTTTCAAGGACGTCAAAAAAATTAAATCTGCCGACGCTTCTTCACTTAAAGCCATGCCAGAACGTACGGTCAACAGGGCCATCTGCACAATTGTGAACCAAAGCGAAAAGAAAGATTGGGGCGGAGAGAGAAACGACATCTACACCAACAATCTGATGGTCAAAGGAAAAAGGAGAGCGGCTGCATTCGCCCTTAAAGGACGTGCGACCAAGGGACCGCTAACTTTGAATAAGATGGGTAAGAGAGCAGATCAAGTACAAAGATTATTTGAAGGTACAGCAGAAGTTCACTTTATTGTACATCATAGCGGCATCGATGAACGCGTGCTTGATCAGATGCAGGCTCAAGCAATCAACAAATCTGTAGCAACCGCCAAGAAAATATATTACTGCCCAATTGATGGGAGAGATCTTGCGAGGCTGCGAGCTGCGTACCCCACCGCTTTCTCCTAGTCTCTTGCAGGAAACGATCAAACCAGACGAAGGCAAATAACAAAACCCGGGCGCCAGTTCAACCTGGCGCCCCCCCTAGATGAGCTAAGTCTTCGAAACCTTCGTGGCGTGACCAACGAGCTGAGTGCCGTATCCACCGCGGAAGCGGAGGGTCTTGAGGTAGCCCTATCGGCGTTTTGAGCGAGAGTCTGTAGCTGCTTTATCGTCGCCTCTTCTCAGGTAGCCCACAATCAGGCGGCTGGCTTCTTCTATAAACCCATCAACGCGATGGGGTGCAAGAATTTCGGGATTGCGCAGCACCGCCGCATGCGTCAGCGCCTCGACCGTGGTCACGCAGACGAAGGCGGCAAGATCGAGATCAGCAACATCGATCTCGTCGCGATGCGCCTCGAGATAGCCTCTAACCAGTGCATAACCTTCCCGGACATTAGCCTCGATATTTTCGAGCCGCCCGACCCGCGGGATCTGTTCCGCAAGGACACCATGCAGCTTGGGATTGACGCGGTGACCGTCGATTGCAACTGAAACGAATTCGCGCGCCGCAGCCTCGATCGGTAGCGCAGCCGCCTTGACCAGGGCGTTGCGAGTCACCTGCGAAACTTGTTCCGTATGGCGATCGATAACGGCCGCTACCAGCGCCTCCTTGTTCGGGAAGTACTGGTACAACGAACCGATACTGACGCCAGCCACCTCGGCAATCCTGTTGGTGCTCGCCCGGTCATAACCTTCCTTTACTAAAACGCGAGCAGTCGCTTCGAGCAGCGCATCGACGGTTGAACGCGATCGCTCCTGAGAGGCTGATTTTCTGGGGTTTGTTTGCAGTTTCCGCGCCATGTTCATCCGCTAGGAATGCGAGTTTACAATTGTGAGCTATCGCTTATATTCTAGCCGTAGCGTAAACGCAATACGCGCGAGCATCGAAACGATCTATCCAAGGAGGAAGGAACAGGATGAGCGAACAGACGCCCGACTATGGTCTCGACGCTCCCCCACTCATTTACGCGATGTTCGTCCTCGGCCTCACGGGAGTGATCTTTGGTTTCGTTCTCGTATGGACTTCGAGCCGGCACGTCAGCCTGGCTTATGCAGTTCAAATTTTTGGCCTTGGTTGTGTGATCCTCGCCGCTCTCATGTTCGCCAGCAGTCGCTTCGGTAAATTTCGCGCGCGCGACCGCCTCCTCGAGCGCTTGAAGCTCCGCGGAGATGAAACAGTTCTCGATGTCGGTTGCGGTCACGGGCTCCTGCTCATTGCCGCCGCAAAGATGCTGCCGCGAGGTCGCGCGGTAGGCATCGATATCTGGTCGATGGATCAGTCCGACAATTCGCGTAAAAGCACGCTAAGGAATGCGGCGCTGGAGGGAGTTACGCAGCGAGTGACGGTTCACGATGGAGATATGCGCAAGATGCCCTTCGCCGACCGCAGTTTCGACGCTACCGTCGCCCACTTCGCCATCCACAACGTTCGCAGCCGCGAGGGACGGCGCGAAGCTATCCGAGAAATCGTGCGCACTCTCAATCAAGGCGGCCAGGTGGCGATTTCCGACATAATCAGTCTCGACCTCTACGCCGACGAGTTGCGCAAGTCGGACATGCTCGATGTGGAAATCTCCGATCTCAGTTTTTGGACGTTTCCTCCCGCCCGCACCGTGACCGCAAGGAAGCCTTCGCAACCAGTCTGATGGATTAGGAGCGGAACATGGATCAAATCAGCACGCTTGAACGGGTCTTCACCTACAAGGCAAAGGCCAACCAAGAGACTCTTGTAGCAATGCGACAATTCGACGATGCCTCTGCAGCAAAGGAGATCGCCATCAGGGTCCTCAACCACACTTATGCTGTCGACCGGATCTTCGCCGCGAACTTGACCGGAACTGAGCACGGATTCACGTCGCCCAACCCAGGCCAAGCGCCATCGCTGGAAGAATTATCCGCGGCGATCAAGACCAGCGATCAGTGGTACATCAACTACGTGTCACTTCTGGATGAAGCGCGGTTGGCCGAGCGCATCGACTTTACCTTTACCGATGGCTTGCCGGGCCGCATGTCACGCGAAGAAATGCTGATGCACGTGACAGTTCATGGCGAATACCATCGGGGGCAAATCAGTTTGATCATGATGCAAAACTCGATCGCGCCGCCCGGCGATGGCTTCACGAGCTTTTTGCATAAGGCAGAAGCCTCAACCCGGCGCCGGAATGGTGCGTGACGCCACTGTCGGCCCGTTCGAGACAGGCATCTTCAGCGCGAGATGAGCGGAATTACGTATTGCACGGTTTGCATTGCGGAACCGATCAGAAGCAGGAACGCGCCATAACCGCCCAGCGCTCGATCGGGCAAGTTGTCGACCCACCATTCTACCACCGGGCTCAGAACGGTAACGGCCGTGTTGAGCACACCGACGACCAGGCCTATCTGGACACCATGAAGAAGCGCCTCTGAGCGTCCGGTAATTGCGCCGCTGACTACGCCGGCTAGCCCGATCAACACGCCTCTCACGAGACTCCCTTGCACTGTCGTTCGCTCGATCCGGGGACGCTGATAGATGCGATACTCGTTCATGCCGAAGCCGGACGCGTATGAGAGATGCATCGCGATCGCACTCAGGACACCGAAGGCGAGTCCGAAGTCGCGGCCGACTGCCAGCGATCCCGCGGCGCCAAAAGCGAACCCGCGCAGTGTTGCCATCGCCAACCATTCTAAATTCGAGGGCGGAACTCCGCGCGCGCGCCGCCAAAGTTGATATTCCATTAACGGTCCCATGACGAACGCACCCGCAAGGCCAAACCACAAGCCAAGCATCGCAGCGTAGCCGAGTCCGAATATCGCGCTGTACGTGAAGAGCCGCGACAGCATCCGCAGCGGCCCCTGCTTCGCCCCGAACAGATCGTAGGCGAGATAGAGTCCGCCCAGGGCGTTGAGCACGACGCCAGTGAGGCTCAAGAGCGGAACGATCTGATGGATCGCGACTAGATGCATTCCCGCCACTTTAATCTCCGTCGCTATCGACGGAGCCGAAATTCAGTCCTCGTTCGGCTCCGCTTCGACGCGGCTCTGATTGGAAGACACGATGCGTTAAGCGCGCCGTGGGGGGCTCGGAACATCTGCCAGATATCCATTCAGCTCGGAGAAAAGGATTACAAGCCCTCGCATCGACTGGAGTTCTGCCATCAACGTGCGGCGCGGCTCGAACGGCCACGATGCCAATCGGGCAAATCCTCCCTCCTCCAATTTCGAACTGAATTCGTTGATCGGTTCCGCCAACTCATCGGGTGAATGTTTCTCTGCGATCGCACGAGCAGCCAAAGCGTTGGACCATTCAGCACTGTTAAAGAAATCCAGCCACGACTTAAGCTGCCCACGAATCGTGTTGAAGACGCGCTCACGCGCAAACTCCGTGACGGAGTCGAGTTGCGGCATTTGAACAAGAACCCGCGCGGTCGCGAGCGAGGCCAGCCGGTTCGAAATTCGGCGAAGAGTCCCGGCCGCTTCGACGATCCCATTGTGGTAGACGGCGCAGGTGCGTCCTTCCATCCGCGCATCATCGGCAATCTCGAGGAACTCGGTCAGCACGCGCATCGTTTCCTGGTTTGTCGTCAGAATTTGACCCTCGCTGCTCGAAGCTGAGCCGCCTGGCGTCAGCGCCAGCATATTGGCAAGGACTCTTTTCATTCTGGGCAACAGCGAATCACCGGCGTATTCCGGCCACAGGCTAAAGAAGACGATTGCCACGATAAGATCGCCAAGCAGGAGGCCCCAAATGCGCCACAGAGGTTCGTAAATATTGTTAGATGGGCTCAACCCGACGAACACCAACGAAAAAATGACCCCCATTTGCTTGCCCGCGAAGGACGTCCGCGCATTGCCAACCGATGAGTATGCAAACGGATAGAAGACCGCGAAGGACGCGAGCATGTAGGCCGGGAGCGTCTCGAAGTTAGGCGTAACTATAATGATAGCGAGAAGAGAAACCGCCCCTCCGATGATAGCTCCGGCGATCCGGAGGTACATCTTATGCATCGTTGCACCATAGGTGGGTGTCGCCGTTGTTATTATCGTCACCAGGATAATGAATAGGTCCGGACGCTGGGTAACGAGGCCGACAACATAGCCGACTACGACGCACAAGCCGACTTTCAAGCAATAGCGCACCACCGCAGGATCCGCAGAACCGCTCAGTCGAGGGACCGCATTCTTCGACGGATTGGTGGTCGATGGCGCCGGAGGTTCATCCAGCGGACGCTCGATGTGCCTGGTCAACACCGCCAGCGAATCGATGAATTCCGCGAAATTCTCGATTTCCGCGGAACTGGATTTGCCGATGTATGCTGATCTGACTTCAATGACGCGCGCGTTTAGATTGTCCAGCGCCAGGCGCAGTTGCGTCCGCGTAGCGGGAGCCTGCTCGTCCGCACCTGCAAGAATGCGCGCCGGTTGGTTGTGAGAGATCTCGTCAAGCGCGGCGGCGATCGCGTTTACCGCCATTTGAATTTCGCCGGTGACCATCATGCGAAGTTCTCGAGGCAGGATCTCGCGCGCCGTAGTAATCAGGCGATCCACTTCGTGGTTGATGCGAGCCGCGCGCGTGATCGCAGCAAGCAGGATCGCGTGGCGATGCGCGGACGCGCCCTCAGCCATCGCCTGATCAAGCAGCGCCATATGTGTGGGCAGGTCGGAAGTCGGTGCCGGCAATGGCGGTCGAGGAACGCTTTCGCCGGCGAGAAAAAAGTTCGTAGCACCGAGCAGCTGCGAACGGGCACGCGCGATGCTCGCTCCGAGAGACTCTATCAGGAGTGGCTCTCCCGGGTCCGGCCAGAACCAGTTGTCGAACAGAACGATCACGCCGAAGGCTATCGCGCTACCGTCGAACGACGCTGCTGCGTTCCAACCGATTTCCTGCGGTCCATACACGACGTCGTAGAATGTAATGAGGCAGACTATCTGTATAACGACGATGCCCGCGCCGAGCTTCCGTGTCGCTCCGAGGTAGGTTGAAAACGAAATCCATGCGAACAGAAACGGCAGCATCAACCACGGCGAGTCCACGAACGCGCGCGCCATCATCACCGCCGTGATTAGTGCGACCATAACCGCGAATTGCCATGTGAGGGCCCTGCGGATGGACATCATCGGTCCCGCGCCGGCCAGCAGCCACACGATTACCGCGCCCAACTGAGTGTTTACGTGACAACTCGCGTCCAGTCCGATCGCGATCGTCACAATCGTGGCGATGCGTAATGCGGTGCGTATTTTCCGGCGGTTGGGAGCAAGTTCGCGTGCGACCAGCGCCTCGAGTCGATCCCACCAGGCGAGTGGCCGTTGGATGCCGAATTGTCGCTCTATGAATCCTGCCACGCTCTTCGCTCAGCGATCGACTCGATTTTTACAACCGCGGTCGCGCACAGCGGAGAGAGAAAGAGACGCGGACATACAGCGGCTCTACTATGAAGCGCTCTTCTTGGCTCTAGATCAAAGGGATCAGGCTCCCGGCCTGAATCAACGATTGTGCAGCGCGCTGAACTCGTCGGCCGGCAAACGAAGTTTGTGTTAATCCTCACTCTCACCTACACATAAGGCGAGTAAGGCGAGAGAATCCTCTTGCTCACGTTGCAAATATTCATACGCCTTTAGACCGGGCGGATTCGGAGGAGTCATGAGTACGACGGTTCAGCCAATCGACGATCTGTGCATCAACACTATCCGGACGCTCTCGATCGACGCCGTCCAGAAAGCGAACTCTGGCCATCCGGGGATGCCGCTGGGCGCGGCACCGATGGCGTACGTCTTGTGGACGCGCCATCTCCGGCACAATCCCACCAACCCTAAATGGCCCGATCGCGATCGGTTCGTCCTGTCGGCGGGACACGCCAGCATGCTGATCTACAGCATGCTCTTCCTCACCGGATACGACCTGACCATGGACGACATCAAGCACTTCCGCCAATGGGACAGCCGCACTCCGGGGCATCCCGAGCATGGCGTCGTGCCCGGGGTGGAAGTTACCACCGGTCCTCTCGGTCAAGGTGTTGGGAACGCGGTGGGACTGGCGATCGCAGAGCGCTGGCTGGCCGCCACCTTCAATCGGCCCGGTCACGAAGTGGTGAGTCACCATACCTATGTGATGGCCAGCGACGGCGACATGATGGAAGGCGTCGCGGCCGAAGCCGCCTCGATAGCCGGTCAGTTCCGGCTCGGGCGACTGATCGTGCTCTACGACGCCAATCAGATCACGCTCTCGGCCAGCGCCGACGTTACCTTCAGCGAAGACGTAGGCGCGCGCTTCCAGGCCTATGGATGGCATGTCGAGCATATCGACGGGATGGATATCGCCGCGGTTGATGCTGCCATAACCAAGGCCAAAGCGGTCGAGGACCGGCCCTCGCTGATCGTGGCACGCACACATATCGGCTTCGGCAGCCCTCATAAGCACGACACTTTCGAGGCGCACGGCGAGCCCCTGGGCGTCGAAGAGGTGAAATTAACCAAAAAGGCGTTGGGCTGGCCGGAGGACAAAAGTTTCTACATTCCCGACGAGTCGTTGACCCAGTTTCGCAAGGCTGTTAAAAATGGCCGCGACCTGGAGGCTCAGTGGAATCAACGTGTGGAAGGTTTGCGCGGCGCCGATCCGCAGTTGGCTGACAAGCTCCGGCAAGCGCTCGCCGGTGAACTGCCAAAGGGATGGGACGCGAACCTTCCCAAGTTCGCACCCGCAGATGGTCCGATGGCGACGCGCGACGCCGGACAGAAAACCATCGTCGCGTTGGCCGAGGCGATACCCAACTTGATTGGTGGATCGGGCGACCTCGATCCATCGACGCGCACCGCACTCAAGGGCAAGGGCGACTTCGAGAGCCCCAACTTTACGCCGCCCGAAGGCGCCCCGCCTACGCAGGGAATGGTGGGCGGTCCGCTGGGGTTCTCCGGCCGGAACATCCACTTCGGCATTCGCGAGCACGGCATGGCCGCAATCGCCACAGGCCTGGCCCTCCATGGCGGCATCCTGCCTTTCGCCGCGACCTTCTTTACGTTTTCCGACTACATGCGGCCGAGCATCCGACTGGCGGCTTTGAGTAAGGCCCACGTTATCTATGTGTGGACCCACGACAGCATCGGATTGGGAGAGGACGGCCCCACGCATCAGCCGATAGAACATCTGGCAAGCCTGCGCGCGATTCCCGATATGATGCTGCTGCGCCCGGCCGACGCCAACGAGACTGTGGAAGCGTGGAAGATCGCGGTGGCGCATACTGGCGGGCCGGTGGGGCTGGTGTTCACGCGCCAGAAGTTGCCGATTTTCGATCGCAGTAAGCTGGCCCCTGCTGCGGGAACGGCAAAAGGAGCTTACGTCCTTGCCGACTCCGCAGGTCCGCCCAAGCTCATCCTCATCGCTACCGGCTCGGAAGTTTCGATCGCGCTCGAGGCGCACAACCAACTGACGAACGAAGGAGTTGCATGCCGAGTGGTCTCGATTCCGTGCTGGGATTTGTTTGACGCGCAGCCGCAATCCTACAAGGACACGGTTCTTCCTCCCGGCGTCAAAGCGCGAGTCAGTGTTGAGGCAGGCTCCAAGCTGGGATGGGAGCGCTACGTCGGACTCGACGGCGCAATCATCGGGCTGAACCGCTTCGGTGCTTCGGCGCCAGGTGAAATCGTGATGCGTGAGCTGGGCTTTACTCCAGAGCACATCGTCAAAGTTGCCAAATCGATCCTGGCCGGCAATTGCCCCGAGTAAGACACAAAAAAGGGAAATACCGGAGTTAATGCTATGGCGTCGAAACTCGTCGAAGATCCCCGCATCGATCCACGTATCAAAGCCGTATTCGGCGGCCTCGATTTTTTGGCCGCTACGAGCGACGTGGCGAGCCGCGAGGACATGCTGGCAGCGGCGAATAGCGAATCCGGCAAAAGGCAGGCGGCGGCGACTGCCGCCATGCTCGACACCTTTGACGATGAAACCGTCGCACCATCTGCCGGGCTGAGCGTGCGCATCGAACGCGTCGTGTCGGCACCCGATCGCAACACGATCAACATCCGGTTCATCCGGCCCGACAACGCCGCGCGCGTTCCGTGTGTCTACTACATTCACGGCGGTGGCATGACGATGATGTCGTGTTACTCGGGAAACTACCGGGCGTGGGGCAAGATTATCGCCGCCAACGGCGTGGCCGTCGCCATGGTCGACTTCCGCAATGCGTTGTCCCCCTCTTCGGTTCCCGAAGTTGCACCGTTTCCGGCCGGCCTCAATGATTGTGTGTCCGGCTTGAAGTGGGTTCACGCTAACAGCGCGGCGCTCAATATCGATCCCACGCGAATTATCGTCGCGGGCGAGAGCGGCGGGGGAAATCTCACGCTCGCCACCGGACTGAAACTGAAGCGCGACGGCGACCTCGGCTTGATCAAGGGCCTCTACGCTCTGTGCCCCTATATCGCGGGCGCATGGCCCCAGCCGCAATATCCTTCCTCAACCGAAAACAACGGGATCCTGCTCAACCTGCACAACAATCAAGGCGCAATGGGTTACGGGATCGAAGCCTTTCGTGCGCACAATCCGCTGGCATGGCCGGCCTTCGCCACTGCCGAAGACGTCGCAGGGTTCCCGCCCACTGTGATCAGCGTCAATGAGTGTGATCCGCTCCGCGACGAAGGGATCGTCTTCTACCGCCTTCTCATGCACAACGGCGTACGCGCGCGCTGCCGTCAGGTGATGGGAACAATCCACGCGACGGAAATTTTCCCGACCTGCTGCCCCGATATCAGCCGCAGTACCG
>Ga0210391_10003818_pt1 | contig 12698 bp, 9 predicted proteins | sample IncBWC12OmetaG_FD_160573 | JGI IMG/M metagenome (GOLD analysis project Ga0210391, IMG submission 160573) | Forest soil microbial communities from Barre Woods Harvard Forest LTER site, Petersham, Massachusetts, United States - Inc-BW-C-12-O ... | reverse complement strand
TGTCTCTCCATCCGCCACCGCGCCCGTCGCGGGACTGTTCCCGTCGATTCCGTCCGTCCCTGCGCTAAGCACCGCGATCTTCTTCCCGGCGATCTTCGGCACACACGTGAGCACAAACGCCGAGTTGCGCCCGCCGATTCCATTCCCCGTCACCGGGCTGCTCAGCTCGCCGCCCGCGAATAGCGCCACGCGTTTCCCCAGATTGTCGGCACGCAAATTCTCCAGCGTTTCGAGCAGGTGGTTCGCAGCCTTTTCAAGCGGCCAGCCATCGGTGAGTTGATCGACAAGGCAGTGAAACCCCGACGCCTCCGAAGCGTGATGAGCCGCGTGGAGAAGTTCGTGTTCGCCGAGAATGCGAAAGAAATGATTGCCGGCGAAAACTGCGTCGCCGTGTTTTGGCGTCTCGCGCAACTTGCCAGACTCGAAAATCTTGCGCACATCCGGCGGGAACTTCGCCATCAGCCCGTGCTTGGAGACGATCGCGTGCGCGTCAGCGACCGTCGTCGGATCGGGCAACGTTGGTCCGGACGCGAGAGCCGACTCGTGGCCTTGCGGGACATCACTGATCGCGTACGTGAGTCTCAGCGAGCGAGGCGCTGCGGCCGCGAGACGTCCGCCTTTTGAAGCGGACAGATGCTTGCGGATTACGTTGATTTCTTCGATCGCCGCGCCGCAGCCAACCAGCGCCGAGTGCAATGCGCGAAAATCGCTCAGTTTCAGCGACGGATCGAGCGCCGACTCAACCATCGACGAGCCGCCGCCCGAAACCAAAAAGATCACCAGCGATTTTTCGTCGCAGCGCGCCAGCCGGTCGAGAATCGCGCGGCCGGCGACAAAACTCTCTTCCGTCGGAAGCGGGTGGCTCCCCGAGAACGCTGTCCAGCCGGCGAGGGATCGCCTTTGCGCGTCCGGACCGACCACGACGCCGTGTACCGCAAAGTCCGGCGCGAGGATCGCCGAAAGCGCCTGCGCCATGGAAAACGCCGCCTTGCCGAAGGCAATCGCGACGATTTCTTTGAACTCGCGCAGATCGATGTCGGCGCCCGCCGCGTCGATCAGTGGACCACGCCGGTCTAGCCGCCGCTCCAGCGCGTCGTGAATGTCGACCGCGGCGAGTGTGTGACGGAAAACTTTCTCGGCGGCGTGTTTCATGGCGCGAGCACTTCCGGGTTAAGTGGGGTCCGCGGGCGTCGCCCTGCGAAAAATTCCGCGACGTTCGTAGCTGCAAGCACAGCCATCTTCTCGCGGGTTTCCACCGACGCGCTGCCCAGATGCGGCGCCAGCACCACGTTGTGCCGCGGTATCAAGCCAGGTGTCACTTCCGGCTCGCGCTCATAGACGTCGAGTCCCGCGCCGGCGATCACTTTGTTTTCAAGCGCGTCATTCAATGCCGCTTCATCTACCACCGGCCCGCGCGCCGTGTTGATCAAGTACGACGTCGGCTTCATTTTCGCGAGCGCGTCTTTGGAGATGATGTGTTTCGTCTCCGGCGTCAGCGGCGCGTGAATCGACAGAAAGTCAGACTCGCGCAGAAGCGTGTCCATATTGACGAACGTGGCGTTGACTTCCCTTTCAGAGGCAGCGTCGGCGCGCTGGCGATTGTGATAGATCACGCGCATCTTGAAGCCGCTCGCTCGGCGCGCCACTTCCTTCCCGATTCGCCCGAAGCCGAGAATGCCGAGGGTCTTCCCCCAGACGTCTGACCCGAGATAGTGGCTCACGTTCCAGCCCGTCCACTCGCCCGCGCGCAGAAATTTGTCGCCCTCCACCACGCGGCGCGCCACCGCCAGCATCAGTGCGATCGCGAAATCCGCCGTCGTATCGTCGAGCACTCCGGGAGTATTCGTCGCGAGAATTTTGCGGCGCGTGCATGCCGCCACATCGATATTGTTGAAGCCCACCGAGACCGTGGCGACCACTTTCAGCCGAGGTGCCGCGGCAAGCAGCTCCTCGTTGATCGTCTCGTTCAGTTGGCATACGAGGCCGTCTTTATCGGCCACCCGGCGCAGCATTTCGTCGCGCGCGATGCCAAGAGGGTCGCGCGCATAATCAACGTCGAGGCTGTCGTTCAGGATTTTCTCAGCGGGCGCAGGAAGAGTGCGCGTTACCAGGATTTTTGGATTGCTCACTGTCACGCCTCGAGCGCATCTTTTATGTACGGCAGAGCCCAGAAAGCATACACCCGCGACGTTGCGGCATCACCCGTGGTTCGCGCGTTAAGACGGCCGCGCCAGTGCGTTGACGCCCAATCGCGCGGGCGACTATAGTGAATCTGCAAACACACTTTTGACGCGCGTGCGAGGCCCATGGATTCCCCGCTTCTTCGCGATCTGAAATCGCTCGTCGGCGCAGACTCGGTGCTGCACCGGCCAGAGGATCTGCTTCTTTACGAATACGACGGCTCCGTCGAAGTCGCGCGTCCCACCTGCGTCGTTTTTCCCAGCACCACGGAACACGTTGTCGAACTGATGCGCCTCGCGAAGAAACATGACACGCCCATCGTCGGTCGCGGCGCGGGTACCGGCCTTTCCGGTGGCGCGCTTGCACGCAAGGGCGGAATCGTCGCCGTATTCTCGAAGATGAATCGCATCCTTGCACTCGATATAGAAGACCAGCGCGCCGTCGTGCAGCCGGGTGTCGTGAATTCCGACCTCAGCGCCGCAGTCGCGAACGTAGGGCTGCATTTCGCGCCTGATCCGTCGAGTCAAAAAGCCTGCACGATCGGCGGCAACGTTGCCGAAAATTCCGGTGGCCCGCACACTCTCGCTTACGGCGTCACTACGAATCACGTTCTCGCGCTGCAGCTCGTCCTGCCTTCCGGCGAACTGGTGCGCATCGGATCATCCGCCGTCGACGCGCCGGGCTACGATCTCACTGGCCTTCTGGTCGGCTCTGAGGGCACGCTCGCCCTCGTCACGGAAATTACCGTGAAGCTCACGCGCGTGCCCGAATGCGTGAAGACTCTGCTCGCCATTTTCGACACGGTCGACGATTCTATGGAAACCGTCGCCGACATCACCGCACGCGGCATCACTCCCGCCGCGTGCGAGATGCTCGACGGCTGGACGTTGCGCGCCGTCGAAGACTACGTTCATGCGGGATTCCCACGGGACTGCGCGGCCGTACTGCTTCTTGAAGTCGACGGTTTGCGCGAAGCAGCCGAGCAGCAGGCGATCGACGTTGCCGACGTTTGCCGCGCGCACAACGCTCGCGAAGTGCGCGTCGCCAAAGATGCGCGCGAGCGCGATCTGCTGTGGAAGGGCCGCAAGAACGCTTTCGGCGCGGTCGGCCGGCTTTCATCCACGTACTACGTGCAGGACGGTGTGATTCCCCGCACAAAATTGCCGGCCACGCTGCGACAGATCGACACCATTGGCAAAAAGTACGGCTTTCAAATCGGAAATATTTTTCACGCTGGCGACGGAAACCTTCACCCGCTAATTCTCTTCGATCAGCGCGATCCCGAGCAGTTCCGGCGGGTGCTCGCGGCGTCCGACGAAATCATCCAATTCTGCATCGACCAGGGCGGATCGATCACGGGTGAGCACGGCGTTGGCATGGAGAAAGACCGTCTGATGCCCCTTCTCTTCTCCGACGCGGAACTCGAAGTAATGGCGCGTATGCGGAACGCCTTCAATCCGACCGGACTGCTCAATCCCGAGAAAATCTTCCCCTCGAAGAAGGGCTGCGGCGAGATTCACTCCGCTCCGCTTGCCGCGCCGGGCCGTCCCCACGCATGAGCGGAGCCTCGCAGATTGCGAACATTCTCGGCACAAATAACGTAAAGACCGATATGGACTTGCTTGCTGCCTACGCGATCGCCGGAAAGACTCCGTCCGAAGTCGTCTCGCCGTCGAACGCGGCCGAAGTCGTCGAGATCGTGCGGCACGCGGCTTCCGCGAAGCGAGCGATTGTGGCGGCTGGCGCAAGAACGAAACTATCGATGGGCCTGCCGCCATCACGCTACGACGTCGCCATCGACATGACGCGGATGGACCGCGTAATCGCGTACGATCCGGGCGACCTGACGCTGGGCGTCGAGCCGGGCATCACGCTTGCGAAGCTGTCGCGCGTACTCGCCGAGCACGGTCAGATGCTCCCGCTCGGTGTTCCTTTCGGCGCGCACACGACGGTAGGAGGAACCATTGCCTCTGGCGTCGACGCGCCGCAACGGCAACTTTACGGAACCGCGCGCGACTTCCTTCTTGGTGCGGAGTTCGTAACGGGCGACGGAGTGCTCGCGAAAAGCGGCGGGCGCGTGGTGAAGAATGTCACGGGCTATGACCTGCACAAACTGCTGATCGGTTCGCTTGGCACGCTCGGCATCATCACCAAGCTGAACTTCAAAACGTTTCCGTTGCCGCTGAATGTGCGCGGCTTCATCGCGCGGTTTCGTTCGTATGAAGCCGCGCTCGACATGCGCGACCGCATCGCGCGCTCTCCGCTCCTGCCGATGACGCTCGATATTTTCAGCCCGGGCGTTGGGCGGCTCTTCGCAAGCGCCGCTGGAGCAGGCGCTGCACGTGAGCCGATGCCCGAAGGCATCTTGAGCGACGACGAGTGGGCGTTGACGACGGGCTATTCAGGCAACGAAAGTGCGCTCGCTCGATACGAGGCCGAACTCAGAAAAATGACGGCGGAGTCCGGCGCGACGGCAATCACGATCGCGAGCGATACGCTGCCAGCCGCATGGGCTCGCAAACGTGAGTTCATTCCCATTGCGATTGCTTCGTCACCCGCCACGACGGTACTAAAAATCGGCGTGGTGCCGTCGAAATTGAAACTCGCCTTGAGAGCTGCCGGAGATTCCGGTCAGAAACACGAGCTGCCCGGCGTCGCGATGGCGCGCGGAGTCGGCGTCCTCTATATAGCCTTGTTGCCGACCGACGCTGGCGTTGAGTCGAAGCGTCGGGTTGCAAATTGTGTGGGCGCCATTCAGTCCGCCGCGACGGAGCTCGGCGGCCACGCTACCGTGCCCTGGTGCCCGGACGCGTGGAAGAATGATCTCAACATCTGGGGCGCGGCAACTCCCGACTGGGAGGAAATGCGCAAAGTCAAAAACGCGTTCGATCCCGGAGGCATTCTCAGCCCCGGGCGCTACGTCGGAGGTATGTAGAGGCGCGATGGAAAATCCACCGAACAATCCGGCTCGTGCCACGAGCGCGCCGCCTTCCGCCGTGCAAACGCACGACGAAGCGCAGCGAGAATTTCAGCTCACGCTCAGCGGCTTCAGTGCCACCGATAAGCCCGAATATGATGACTACTCGCGCTGCGTTCACTGCGGACTGTGCGCGAACAATTGCCCGACGTATCGCCTCTGGGGTCGCGAAGCCGACTCGCCGCGCGGCCGCATCCGCCAGATCCAACTCGTGGACCAGGGACGACTTGAGCTTGGCGATGCGTTTGTAACGCACATCGACCGCTGCTTGAATTGCCGCAATTGCGAGACCGTGTGCCCTTCCGGCGTCGAGTACGGAAAGATTCTCGAGCTTGCGCGCGCGCAGATCGAACAGAAGTACAAACGCCCGTTCGTGTCGCGAGTGGCGCGAAACATTGTGTACCGCAAGCTGCTTCCCTACCCCAAGCGTATTGCGGGGCTCGCAAGCCTGCTGCGCGTCTATCAACGTTCTGGCCTTGCCGCGATTGCGCGCGGAACCGGCATTCTCTCGCTGCTCGGACTAAGCGACCGCGAACGGCTGCTGCCAAAGATTGACTCGCACTTCTTTTTCAGTGAGCTGGGCCGCACTTATCCGGCGGTCAGCACGAAGCGCGCACGTGTCGCGTTCTTCGCCGGCTGCGTCGCGCAAGTTACGTTCAGCGAGCTGAATCGCGCGACGATTCGCGTTTTGCAAGCTAATGGCTGCGAAGTTGTCGTGCCAGACGCGCAAGTTTGCTGCGGCGCGCTCGCGGCCCACGCTGGAGTGCGCGAGACTGCCCGCGAACTGGCCGAAAAGAACTTCGAGGCATTTCTCGGCAACGAGTTCGACGCGATCGTCACGAACGCCGCGGGTTGCGGCTCTACTCTCAAGGAGTACACGCACCTGTTCGATCCGCAATCCGCGGATCACGATAAAGCCGCGAAGTTCACGGCAAAGGTCCGCGATATTACAGAGTTTCTCGCTGAACTCGGCGTGATTGCGAAGATGAAATCCGCGCCGGTGCGCGTGACGTATCAGGACTCCTGCCACCTGGTGCATGGACAGAAGATCCGCGAGGCTCCGCGGCAACTGCTGCGTGCGATTCCCGGCGTCACGTTCGCGGAGATGCCGATGTCCGAACTTTGTTGCGGATCGGCAGGGGTGTACAACGTGACCGAAACGAAGACTTCGATGGAGTTGCTCGACCAGAAGATGGACAACGTCGCGACGACGAAGGCTGATGTGATCGTGACGGCCAATCCAGGCTGCATCTTACAGTTGCGCGCCGGGGTGGCGAAACGGAAGACCGGGCAGGAAGTGATGCACGTGGTCGAGTGGATGGATCGTGCGATGGATGGGGCGATCGAGAAAAGCTGAGCACGGGAACTACTTCTCGCCAATCAAGTAGCGGCAACCGTGCGGTCCCACCCTGGCGGAGTGGACGGCGCCGGCGGGAACGTCGCAACGATCTCCCTGCTTGTAAACCGTGGTAGTTCCCCCCGTCGTCAATTCCAATTCTCCGTCGAGGATGATGTGTGCTGTGAGCATGGCGTGGGTGTGATCGGAGTAGTGGGTGTTGGGACGGTCATGCCAGACGTAGGTGTGCGAGAAACCTTCGGTCTCAAGTTGTTCGCGGAGCTGGGCTTCGGATTTCATCGAGATATTGCGATTGTAGCGGACCGGGCGGGCGGCGCGGAAGAGGTGGGCTTGCGGGCGGAGCATGGTGGGATGCGTCCACCCGCAAGTACAGATTTTGGTGCGGAGACCGTGGAATTTTTTTGAAACTACGTACTGTTGCCGCGGTTATTGCTGCGGAGCAGGAGGTGCGCCGTGCGGGCCGCGGCCGCGTCCGGCAGTTACGCTGTAATCCGACGGAACCTGGAACTGCGCGGCGGCGGGCTCGGATGTCTGAACGTTTGCGAGCTGGAATGTGGTTTCGCCGAAACGCGGATCGGAGCGTTTGCTCATCACGTACATCTGCAAGCTGGGTGCGTACCAGCGTTCGATCACGATCTGAATCGGATTCTGATTGCCGATGGCGCCCGCGGGAATCGTGCGCGTGACGCGTGTGCCTTCGGCCTGCACGCCGGCGATGGTCTGTGTGCCGAGAGAAACTGTAGTCTCTTCGTTGCCGTGGCGATCCTGTTTGCCGTTGTGGTTCGGGCGATCGCCGTTCGACGGAGGCGTGAACTTCTCCGCGGTTTTCGCGTCGGGGCGAAGAATGTAATTCGCGTTGGCTACCGGATCGCTGATGAAGACGACGTGAGTGGTGGCGCTCGAGCTATCGCTCCACGGGCCGGCAGGGACCGTCATTTCGCGGCGGACACGTCCCTCGTTATCGCGCGCGACCGAGCCGTTCGAGCTGCGGACGATTTTGTTGCCATCGGCAAGGGTCTGCGTGGTCTGCGCCGTGAACGAAGCGCTGAACGGCGCACCGGCGACTTTCTTTTCGCCAGCTCCGGCTTCGATGCCGATGAAGCGCATTTCGTCTTCGGGTCCGCCCATGCGGCCGAAGCCACCCGGCCCGGGACCTCCCGGCGGTGGACCGCCCTGAGCGAGCGCGGAGCCCGCGGTAAGCACTAAGGCGGCAAGAAGAAGTGCGGTTGCGAACCATCCGGTTTTGAAGTTCATCAATTTTTGTCCTTCGTTGAGCGTGATCGTCATTGATTTTGAATGGGCCCGGAACTAAAACTCCTGCACGGAATTCGATTGAGAGATCAGGCGAATCGCTTGCGGCGTTCCGTCTTCGCTGAGCATCAGGTCGGCGACGACGTGGCCGTTCGCATTGAGGCCAGCGACAGGAACGCCCATCGAGACCAGGCTCGCGCGCGGGAGATCCACGCGAACCACTGCTCCGCCCTGCGTTTCCGAAGGATCGTCGGCAAACGGAAGCGGCACGAACGAAGTGGCGTACTCGCTTTCCTCTGTTTCAGTGACTGACGCATCGTTCGAAGGCAGCACCGTGTTCGTATTTCCCTCCGCCACAGCCGTGGTTGAGGTTGAAGAAGTGGCGCCGGGCGTCGCGTTCTGCGCGATGGCGGGCGAATCCGTTCCGCCTTTCACTTTCAGCGGATGCCGGTAAATTCCCATCCCCACTGCGAGCAGAACCATTGCGGCGATCGCTAGCGCCGCGAGATCGCGCCGGAATCTCCGCGCGGAGCCGAGGGACTTCGTCCGGCGAAATTCATCCAGCAACGCGGCTTCGACGCGGGCCGGAGCTACCATGCCTTCGGTGGTTTCCGCAAGGCGGCGCAGACCGAAGTTGAGCGATTCGGCTTCCATCATCAGCGCCGAGCACGGCGCGCAGATTTCGGCGTGAGCGAGAATTTCTTCGCTCAAGTCATGGCCGCGCGTTCCCGGACGATCGAGATCCGGAAGCAGCTCGCCGAACTCCACACAGTCGACCGGATTCAATTTCTCATTCATATTCATTCCTTCTTGCCCGCCGCGCTTAGCGACGCCCCATCGCCGAAATTTTACGAGTAGGGCGCGGTTCGCGCAGCTTCTCCATCAAGATCGATTTGGCGCGGTGCAACCGCGAACGCACCGTGCCGACCGGGCACTCGAGCAATTCGGCGGCGGCTTCGTAACTCAGTTCATCGAGCTCGCAGAGCACCACGACTTCCCTGTAATTCTCCGGCAGCGTCGAAATTGCCTGGCGCACGCGGGCCACGCACTCGCCTGCCGCGAATTCATCGCGCGGCGCGGGAAACGCCGTGACGTTCGCGCCGGCGTTGATTTGCCGGGCCGCCGGACCCGTGGTGAGAATCACGTCGAGCTCATCCGCCGTTTCCGGCAGAGGAACCGAATTGCGATCCTGCTCCCAGCGGCGGCGCAGGTGATTTCGCGCGATGCCGTAGAGGAACCCGCCCAAAGTTCCACGTTCGGGATCGAACCGGCTGGCGTCACGAATCAGAGTCATGAAGACCTCCTGCGTGACGTCCTCAGCCAAAGCGGAATTTCCGCTCATGTGCAGGGCGAAGCGAAAGATCGCCGGATGCTTGCGGCGGTAGAGGAGCGTGAAGGCTTCCTCGTCACCGTCGAGAATCCGCTGGAGCAGCAGAACGTCGTCGTTCAAAGCCTGGCCTTTCGTCATCGACTCAATTGGACGGCCTGCCGTAACTCTCGTTACATATTCATGTTGGAAGGGGATGGAGTTCCAGAAGATTTGGGGTGGATTCTGGGTGGAGAGGAGCGTGTTTGAGTGTCTTTTAGAAAAGGTGATGTGGTTTTGTTTTGTGTGAGTTACAGGGATTTCTAATCCCATCCAGTGTCGATTAGAAACGCGCACGGCGGGTGCGGGGTTACACGCACACTTCACGGAGGTGGGGTGGGAGTTGCGCAGCCAGAACTGGCTACCCAACGTTTGTGGCGCGGAGGACATGCGGGGTTGCGGCGAATTTAGGAACGGTTGAGGGTGCGTGGAGCGATTGCGAGTGCGCTATTCGTGGTGGAGGGCGACTAGCGGGTCGACCTGGGAGGCGCGGCGGGCTGGAATGGCACAGGCCAGCAGCGCGGCGAGGGACAGGGCGATTGTGACGGCGACGAAGGTGGTGGCGTCGGTGGGTTTGACGTTGTAGAGGAGGCTGGCCAGGACGCGGGTGAGCGCGAAGGCTCCGGCGAGGCCGAGGGCGACTCCGGCGAGAGCGACGGTCATGCCCTGGCGGACGACCAAACCGACGAGAGCTTTCGCGTCGGCGCCGAGGGCCATGCGGACGCCCAGTTCGTGGGTGCGTTGGACGACGCTGAAGGCCATGACGCCGTAGATTCCGATAACGGCGAGGAGGAAGGCCACGGCGGAAAAGGCGCCGAGAAGAATCGTGCTGACGCGACGGATCGAGAGCGTTTCGCTGGCGAGCTGGTCCATGCCGATGATTTTGAAGATGGGCTGGTCTTTATCGAGGGACCAGATGGCTTGCTGGACGGAGTGGACGAGGCTGGAGGGCGGGACGTGGCTGTGGACGACGAAACCGATCAATGGGAACGCTTGCTGCGCGAACGGCTGGTAAAGGTCGGCGTGCAATTGCTCTTCCAGTCCGAAGGAGCTGACGTTGCCGGCGACGCCGACGACGGTCCAGAGGTCGGGCTTGTTTGCGTCGCCGAGATTGAGCTGGCGGCCGACGGGATCGGAGGCGCCCCAGAGATCGTGGGCAAGTTTTTCGCTGACGATGATGACGTGGGGAGCGCCGTCGCGATCGGCGTCGGTGAAGTTTCGACCTTTGAGGATGGGGATGCTCATCGTACGGAAATATTCGGGCGTAACGATGCGCGAATCGGAGGACGGTTCGTGGCCGGGGGCGGGCGCGGGCTGATCGGGGAGCGTGAAGCTGACGGTGTTCCAAAAACCACTGAGCGGAAGGTAGTTGATCGCGCCGACGGAGTCGACGCCGGGGATGGCGCGCATTTTGTCCGTGGCTTGGGTGAGGAAGGCGAGGCGCTTGGCCGGATTGTCGGACGGATATTTATCGCGCGGGAGAAACACTTCGGCGGCGAGGACGTTGTTGGGATTGAAGCCGAGGTCGCCGCGGACGAGATTGCGGAAGCTTTCGATGAGCAGGCCGGAGCCGACGACGAGAATCAGAGCAAGCGCAATTTCGGCGACGACGAGGGCGCTGCGGAAACGGCGTTCACGCAGAGTGGAAGTGACGCTGCGGCTTGCGCCGCGCATGCTTTCGGAAATGTCGCGACCGACGGCGTGAAGGATCGGGAAAAGGCCGAAGAGAATTCCAGCGAGTGCGACGGCGGCGAAGGTGAACGCGAAAACATGCGCGTCGATGGGAATCGAGTCGATGAGGGGGACGCTGAGGTTGGAAATGTTTTTTGGAAAGATCGCGAGCAGAAAGTCGGTGGCGAAAAATGCGAGAACGAGACCGATCGCTCCGCCGATGACGGAAAGCAGCAAACTCTCGGTAAGGAGTTGGAGAATGAGGCGAGAGCGCGTGGCGCCGAGCGCGGTGCGAACGGCAATTTCGCGTTGGCGGCCCGTGATGCGGGCGAGCGTGAGATTCGCGACGTTGGCGCAGGCGACGAGAAGCACGAGACCGACGGCACCGAGCAGGACGAGAAGCGGCAAGCGAACGTCTCCGGAGATTTGCTCACGGAGCGGCGTGAGGGTCACGGTGTTGCCAGCGTCGGTGGCGGGATGGTCTTTCGCAATGCGCGATTCGATGGTGTTCATTTGCGCTCGAGCCTGGGCGAGCGAGACGCCGGGTTTCAAGCGCGCGAGAATGCGAAAACCGTCCACGTCGTAGTTTGTGAGGAACGAGGTTGGGAGGCCGAGCGGGGTCCAGAGTTCGGTCTGCTGCGGATAGCGGTAGGAGGGCGGCATCACCCCGACGATGGTGAAGGACTTGCTGTCGAGCGCGATCGATTTGCCGACGATGTTCGGGTCAGCGTGGAAAGTGCGGCGCCAAAGCGCGTCGCTGAGAACGACGACGTTGGGGCCGCCGTCGCGATCTTCATCGTCGGTGAAGGTGCGGCCGAGTTCGGGCTTGACGCCCATCATCCGGAAATATTCCGCGGAGAACTGGTAGCCGATCAGGAATTGCGGCTCGCCTGAACCGGTGAGGGTGTAGACGGTGTCACTGGAAAGCGCGATGTCTTCGAAGACGGTGTTTTCGTTTTTCCACTCGTTGTAGACGCCGCCAGACACGGGAGAGATTTTCAGGCCTTTCTCGTTATTGGTGGCCCAGACCATGACGAGCTTGTCCGCGTCGTGATACGGCAGCGGTGCGAGCAGGACGGCACTGACGACGGAGAAGACGGCGGTGTTGGCACCGATGCCGAGGGCGAGCGTGAGGATGGCGATGGCGGCAAAGCCGGGGGATTTGGAGAGCATACGGAGGGCGGTGCGGACGTCTTGCGATGCGGCTTGGAGAAATTGCATGGGCACACTCCCTCCGGTGACGGATGTTGCTGGCATTTGTGGGGCCACGTAGGCGGGTGACGTAAAGCGATGAAGCGTGTGGCGTTAACGCGGGGATGGGGCGAGCTGGAGTGTCGAGATTGTTCGAGTGTGGGAGGCGGCGGGTGCGGAAGCGGACAGTTTATTGGTGGGTCTGAAGGGCGAAAGGCACACCAAGATGATGTCTATGCCACACCGGGCTCCGAAACGGTGGGATGGTGGGGATTTTCTAGGTTGAAGCACTGGCTAGATGGCTCAACCCGCACGCCAGAGGATCTGGCGTGCGCACAGACACGAATGTCTGTGCCACGGGCTGAAGTCTGTGGGCCATCGGTTGTGCGGGTACGGCTCGCGGCGGTGCCGGTGACGGCCGATCAGCTCATGGGGCGACGCCAGTGCCGGTGGCGGCGATGCCGATGAAACCATCGTCGGTTTCGACGAGGATTGTCGCGGACTTTGCGCTTGCGCCGTTGGGAGCAAAGACAACGGATATCGTGCAGGTTGAGTGCGCCGCCAAAACCGAGCCGCAATTGTTCGTCTGGGAGAAGCTCTGTGTGTTGCCTTCGAGGCCGACTCCGATGTTAACGGCGGACGGACCCGCGTTGGTTATAACTGAGGTCTTCGGAGCCGACGTTGTTCCAACCGCCTGATTCCCG
>Ga0210391_10003815_pt1 | contig 12704 bp, 9 predicted proteins | sample IncBWC12OmetaG_FD_160573 | JGI IMG/M metagenome (GOLD analysis project Ga0210391, IMG submission 160573) | Forest soil microbial communities from Barre Woods Harvard Forest LTER site, Petersham, Massachusetts, United States - Inc-BW-C-12-O ... | reverse complement strand
CTCGGGGGAGTTCCCATGGATGTATTCTTTTCCCAGGGCCGTGGAAGCGGTGGACTCGTCTCCTTCGGCTTCCGGTTCCTCGGTTCTGACAGGGGCGACCTTGGGCGTGGATTTTTCTTCCAGCGCCCTCCTTATGGTAATGAGGATTTCATCCGGGAACAGGGGCTTGGTGATATAATCGAACGCCCCGTGCTTCATTACATCCACCGCGGCCTTCACGTCGCTGTAACCGGTGATGATGATGACGGGAACCGTTGGATGCAGCTCTTTCGACCTTTTCAGCAATTCGTCCCCATTCATGTCCTCAAGCCTGAAATCACAAAGCATCAGATTGGGTTTATTGGAGGAAAGCCATTCGATTGCTTTTTTCCCCGTATGCGTAAGGTACACATCGAATCCATTCCTGCTCAGGAAACGCTGCAACAACAGGCACATGTCACGGTCATCGTCAGCAACCATTATTTTATGCATAGGTCTAACTTTTAAGGTTCAGAATTGATAGGTGTTGGCGCTCGGGATCGCCACATGTGAAGATAGCGCATCCAAAAAGGAAAAGGTGTTTTTCATAGTAGTTAGCAACGACAACGACTGGTAATGCAATCCCGGAGCCAAAATCATAAATAATTGATAATCAGTTAATATTTAAAAAGGAGCCTCCCGCGCAAAGAATTTTGTAGAATAAATTCCACATATGTGGAAATGCTCCTTTTTTAGCCCATTTTTTACGGCTTTTGCCTTTTGCAAGACGCTAAATATTGTGCCGGAAGGAAAAATCCGATTAATTTTATGATTTATCTTTAGCCCTATATGCTTAGGACCTCTATACTGATCGCGGAAGACGATGCAGATGACAGGTTTCTGCTTCAGTCCGCATTTTCGGAGAATGGATACACAGAGAATATCGAGTTTGTTGAAAATGGGGTGGAGGTTATGAATTACCTGAAAGACCGTATCAAAGGCAACTACCCTAGTTTCATACTGCTGGACCTCAATATGCCCAAGAAAAACGGGAGGGAGGTGCTTAAGGAGATCAAGGAGCACCCGGAACTCAAAAAGATACCCGTTATCATCTTCACGACCACGAAAAATGAAACCGAAATCAACCGGTGCTATGAACTGGGTGCGAATTCGTACATCGTAAAACCGAGCAGTTTTGCCATTCTCCTGAACATTATCCGGCAAATCAGGGATTATTGGCTGGTCACATCCGCTACGCCTGTTTGACGCGTTAGAGCGTTTTAATGCCAATTCGGTTTTTTGGCACGGCGTTTTGATAATAATCAACGTATGAAGAAGGTGCTGATTATCGATGATGAGGTGGACTTCTGCCTGCTGATGAAGCAGTTCCTCCAGAAAAAGGATTTTAAAGTGGAAATAGCCCACACGTTGGCGGAAGGCGAGGAAAAGATGAGAAGGGATAATCCCGATCTTATTTTTTTGGACAATAACCTGCCCGATGGAACGGGTTGGGAAAGTGTGCGTCATATGATCAGCCTCAACCCCAATGTCCGGATCAACCTAATGAGCGCATTCAAGAATAACTGGACATCGAATCTTTCCCAAGTGCGGATTTTAGAGAAGCCAGTGAGCTTTTCCAGCCTGGAGAGCTGTCTGCAATAGTCCCTGCGGGCGCTCAATGACGGAAATGCCTCAGCCCGGTCATGACCATGGCCATATTGTTTTCCACTGCGTATTGAACGGAGTCTTTGTCCCTCACGGAGCCACCCGGCTGTATCACGGCCTTGATCCCCGCGGCATGTGCCAATTTAATGCAGTCGTCGAAAGGGAAAAAAGCGTCTGAAGCCAGAACCGCTCCGGTCAGGTCGAACCCGAACTGGCGGGCCTTTTCCAGGGCTTGACGCAGGGCATCCACGCGGCTCGTTTGGCCGCAGCCCTTTCCAATCAACTGCCGATCCCGGATTAGCGCAATGGCGTTGGACTTTAGATGCTTACAGACAAGATTGGCGAATACCAGGTTGGCTTTTTCGGCTTCCGTGGTTTCGCGTCCACCCGCTTCTTTCCATTCGCCATAATTCCCCTTATCGGTATCCTGGGAAAGGACCCCGTCCAGAAGGGATTTGAATTGGCTTTGTACATCGATGGGGGCCTTTTGAATGAGAAGGATCCGGTTCTTCTTGGATTGGAGGACTTTCGCGGCCTCCTCTTCATATCCCGGGGCAATCAGCACTTCAAAGAAGATTTCGTTGATGGCTTCGGCTGTAGCCTTATCTATGGCACGGTTGGCGATCAAGACACCCCCGAAGGCCGATTCGGGGTCACCCTCCAGGGCCGCTTTCCAGGCGGATTCCAGGGTGGGGCGGGTGGCAATGCCACATGGATTGGTATGCTTGATGATCGCGAAGGTGGGCTCTTTATCTCCGAACTCGGCTATCAATTGAACGGCAGCGTCTACGTCTACCAGGTTGTTGTAGGAAAGTTCCTTTCCATGGAGTTTCGTGAAGAACTTATCGAGGTCCCCGTAAAACACACCCTGCTGTTGTGGATTCTCTCCATACCGTAGGACCATTCCCGGGTTGAAGTACCTGGAAATGGCAATATCGTAATTCATGACCACCTCAAAAGCCAGGGCCGCGAAGTGTTTGCGTTGAGCCAGGGTAAATACCCCTTTTTCTTCCTTGAGCAGGTTTTCGAGGGCGGGGTAATCTTTTTTTGCCGCCAGGACGACGACGTCCTTATGGTTTTTGGCCGCCGCGCGGATCATGGACGGGCCGCCGATATCGATCTTTTCGATAATGGCCTGTTCCTCGGTCGTGTTCCTCAGGGTTTCCTCGAAGGGATACAGGTCCACGATGACCAGGTCTATGGGCGGGATTTTGTATTGGGCCATTTCCAGGACGTCGGTTTCGTTTGCCCTTCTGCCCAGGATACCGCCGAAGACAGCCGGGTGAAGCGTTTTCACACGACCTCCCAGGATAGAAGGATAGGTTGTCAGGGTCTCCACGCCGACGCAGGGGATGCCCAGGCCTTCGATGAATTGCTGGGTGCCGCCGGTGGAGTAGATGGTTACACCCAGCTCGTGCAGTTGTCTTGCGATGGTGTCGAGGCCGTCTTTATAATAGACGGAAATGAGTGCCGACTGAATCTTCTTATCCATAGGCATTATTTGCTCAGGCGCATACTGCGCTCTTTGTAAAGGTTGCGGAAATACGGGTCCCTCAGGTCTTTGATAAAGCGGATGGCTTCGCCGGTGCTCTTCATCTCGGGTCCAAGTTCCATATTCACCCCGGGGAATTTGTTGAAGCTAAACACCGGCTCCTTAATGGCGAACCCCTCGAGGTTCTTGGTGAACGTATAGTCGGTGAGCTTCTTTTTGCCCAGCATGACCTGGGTAGCTATGTTCAGATAGGGGATGCCGTAAGCCTTTGCTATGAAAGGCGTGGTCCTGGAAGCCCTGGGATTGGCCTCGATGACGTATACCTTATCGTCTTTGATGGCGAACTGCACGTTGATGAGTCCCCGTATGTCCAGGGCCTTGGCGATCTTTTCGGCGTAGTACTCCATGGTGGCCACGGTCAGGGGAGGCAGGTTGAAGAAGGGCAGCATGGCATGGCTGTCCCCGCTGTGGATGCCGGCCGGCTCGATGTGTTCCATGACCCCCATGACGTGGAAGGTTTCGCCGTCGTAAATGGCGTCGATCTCCGCCTCCTGGCAACGGTCCAGGAAGTGGTCGATGAGTATCTTGTTTCCGGGGATGTGCTTCAGGAGACTGACCACGGCTTTTTCCACCTCTTCGTCATTGAGGACGATCCGCATGCGTTGACCGCCCAGGACGTAGCTGGGGCGGACGAGGACAGGATAGCCTACCTTCCCGGCCACTTCTATGGCTTCTTCTACAGTATAGGCCGTGCCGTATTCCGGGTAAGGGATCTTGAGTTCCTTCAGGAGGTCGCTGAAACGTCCCCTGTCCTCGGCAATATCCATGCTGTCGAAGGAGGAACCAATAATGCGGATGCCCCTGTTGTGGAGGCGCTCCGCCATTTTCAGGGCGGTCTGTCCGCCCAACTGGACGATGACGCCCTCGGGCTTTTCGAGTTCTATGATCTCCCAGAGGTGTTCCCAAAAGACGGGCTCAAAGTAAAGCTTGTCGGCGATGTCGAAGTCCGTGGATACGGTTTCGGGGTTGCAGTTGATCATGATGGCCTCGTATCCGGCCTCCTTGATGGCCAGCAGGCCATGCACGCAGCAATAGTCGAACTCGATGCCCTGACCTATGCGGTTGGGTCCTGAGCCCAATACGATGACCTTTTTACGGTCGGACGCTTTGCTTTCATTCTCACCGTCTTCGAAGGTGGAGTAGAAATAGGGGGTCTTGGCCTGGAACTCAGCGCTGCAGGTGTCCACCATCTTGTACACGCGGGTAATGCCGGCTGCCTTCCGCTTGGCATATATTTCCTCTTCGGAGGCATTGGGGAGGATCCTGGCGATCTGTTCGTCACTGAACCCGTTCCGCTTGGCGGTCTTCAAGAGCTCGACGGGAAGGGTGTCCAGGCGGTATTTAGCCAATTGTTTTTCGATCTCGACGAGCTTTTGAATCTCGTAAATGAACCAGCGGTCTATCAGGGTAGCCTGGACGATGGTCTTGACGCTGACCCCCATCATCAGGGCGTCCTTAATTCGGAATATCCGGTCCCACTTGGGTTTCTTGATATATTCAACGACATCCTCGGCGTGCATGAGGCTTTTGCCGTAATAACCCAGGCCGACAGCATTGTTTTCCAGGCTTTGGCAAGCCTTCTGGATGGCCTCGGTGAAGCTCCTGCCTATGCCCATGACCTCGCCGACCGATTTCATCTGCAGGCCCAGGGTGTCGTTGGCGCCCTTGAATTTATCGAAGTTCCAACGGGGGATCTTGACGATAACGTAGTCCAGGGCAGGCTCGAAATAGGCCGAGGTAGACTGGGTAATCTGATTTTTCAATTCGTCCAGGGTAAAGCCGATGGCCAGCTTGGCCGCGATCTTGGCGATAGGATAGCCCGTGGCCTTGGAGGCCAGGGCGCTGGACCGGCTCACCCTGGGGTTGATTTCAATGGCGATGATTTCCTCGGTTTCGGGGTTTAGGGCAAACTGGACGTTGCAACCGCCGGCGAAGTTGCCCAGGTCACGCATCATCCGTATAGCGGTGTTGCGCATCAGCTGGAAGGCCGTATCGCTGAGGGTCATGGCCGGAGCAACCGTAATGGAATCCCCCGTATGTACCCCCATTGGATCGAAGTTTTCCACGGTGCAGATGATAACCACGTTATTGTTTGCATCGCGGAGCAGCTCCAGTTCGAATTCTTTCCAGCCCAGAACCGCCTTTTCCACCAATACTTCGTGGATAGGTGATGCAGTCAGGCCGCGGTTCAGGGCTTCGTCAAGCTCTTCCTTACTGTGTACGATGCCACCTCCCGTACCCCCCAGGGTAAAAGAGGGCCTGATCACCAGGGGAAATCCGATTTCCTGTGCGTACTCTTTACCTTCAAGCCATGAGTTGGCGGTTCGGGCGGGAGCTACGGGAACACCCAGCTCGATCATCCATTGACGGAACTTTTCCCTGTCTTCCGCTTTGTCGATGGCCTTGATGTCTACCCCGATCAGGCGTACCTTGTACTTTTCCCAAATCCCAAGCTCTTCGGCCTCCTTGGCCAGGTTCAGCGCCGTCTGGCCTCCCATGGTGGGGAGGACGGCGTCGATCTTGTTTTCCTGGAGGATTTGCTCGATGCTGTCCACATCGAGCGGAAGGAGGTACACCTTATCGGCCATCATTGGGTCGGTCATGATCGTAGCGGGATTGCTGTTGATCAGGACCACGTGGATTCCTTCCTCCCTCAGGCTGCGCGCTGCCTGGGTGCCGGAATAGTCGAATTCACACGCCTGGCCGATAATGATCGGACCCGAACCGATGATCAGGACTGAACGGATGGACTTGTCTTGGGGCATTTTGGAATGGGGGGCTTTTTGGGGCGCAAAGATACGAAAAAATGCGGCGATGCCCGCACGGACTTACGGGCCGCGCTCGACCTCATTCGGCGCCCCGGACGCCAAAAGAAAAAGGGTCATGCTTTCGCATAACCCTGTGTATATCATTCAATAAGGAAAAAGGTCTTACTTGGCGGGAGTCCCGTCGTGGAAAGCGGAGATTTCGAATTCATCCAGCTTCACTTCAGCAGCGCGTTTCTTTTTCTTTTTGCTCTGGTAGAAGGGATCATAGGGATGAACGTAATTGAAACCGTCATTCCAAACAGGATCGTTTTCGCCTTTACGATGAAAAACTCTCCCGGGCCAATCGGCAACCAAGGCTACCATTTTTTTAAGTGTGTACGCGATCCTTTTCATAACCCACAAGATTTAATAGGTGTTTATTAGTCTTCTCAGGTCGGGGAAATAATTCCTTCACTAAATAGACAAAAAATTTTAGTCAAACGCTGTACCAAAATCTACGATTTTCATTTAGTTAACAGATTTACTCCTATATTCAAAGCCCACCTCTATTTTTGCAAAGCATCTGTTAACGATCCAGTCTATGTTCTTTAGGCGCCTCATACAGCTGACCTGTTTTCTTTGTGCAATTTACGACACATCCTGCGCCCAGGAAATACCCCAAAGCGGGTATCCCCTGGATTATTTCAGGGTCCCCGTGGATTTACCCGTTCACCTCGCGGGAAATTTCGGGGAGCTAAGGCCCGATCACTTCCACATGGGGCTCGACATCAAAACCAACGGCAGGATCGGTTATCCCGTATATGCGGCGGCCGATGGTTATATCGCCCACGTCAAAGTGGAACCCTTCGGATTCGGGAATGCCATCTACATCAACCATCCCAATGGGTATACCACGGTATACGTCCACCTGGACCACTTCATGCCCGCCCTCCAGCGGTACGTCAAGGAGCGGCAATATTCTTTAGAACGCTGGGAAGTGTATTTAGACATCCCTCCGGACCTGTTTCCTGTAAAAAAGGGCGAAATAATTGCAGCCAGCGGGAATACCGGTGGTTCCCTGGCACCCCATCTGCACTTTGAAATCCGGGACACCCGGAGTGACGAAAACCGGAATCCGCTCCTTTTCGGCCTGCCTATTACGGACAATATGCCTCCTGTGCTCTACAGCGTTGGGGTATATGACGGGAATGAAAGCGTTTATCTCCAGGTACCACGCGTCTTGCCGCTCGTGCATCGGGGGGATACATACAGCATTCCCGGGGGCCTCCTGACGACCCGTTCGGGTAAGCTACGTCTGGCCATCGGGGCGGTGGACTACCAAACGGGCTCGTCCAGCAAGCTTGGCATTTATTCTGCTTACCTGTATATGGACGGAAGCCCGATCGGAGGCTTCGTGCTAGACAAGTTCGGCTACGATCTGACACGATACGTGAATGCGCACATGGATTACAGCCTTAAGATGGGGAAAGGGCTGGGCCTGGAATTCCTTTCTCCCCTACCCGGGGACCTATTGCCCGTTTATGCGCACACGGGCGAGGACGGGATGCTTGACCTGAAGGATGATCAACCACATGAGATTCGCATTGACGTCAAGGATGCGTTCGACAATTCCTCCCGGCTTGTCTTCACGATCCGTAAGTCCGGACCCCCTCCCTTTTACGACCAGGGAGGATTGTTCCTGCCCGGGCAGGTGAACGTGTTCGAAAATGATAAACTCCTGCTGTACCTGCCCGAACACTGCTTGTACGATGAAGTGAGACCCGTGTTTGAAAAGAAGGAAGCCCCCGATGCCCCGGGGACCCTCCCGGGTTCACCCTTTTATTCCGTGCTTTCGGGGTTCATCCCGGCCCAGGATTCATTTACCGTGAGCATCAGACCCGATTCGGGCGTTGCTATCGACACGGGGAACTTTGTCATTCAGGTCAGCGGTCCGGGGGAAAGCCACGTAGGGAAAGTCGTTTGGAGCAGAGGCTGGGCAACTGCCCGTTTGAGGAATTTTGGAACATTCCGCTTGCTCAGGGACCTTCGCCCGCCGGACCTCACGCCTTTAGGTTGGAGGGACGGCGCCTCTCTGAGGGACCGAAGGGAGATCGCCATGCGCGTGACGGATAATCTCGGTTCCACGAAGGATTTCCGGGCGGAACTGGATGGCAAGTGGCTGATGTTTCGTCAAGTGGGTCAGGTGTACACCTATGATTTCGACGATCATTTCCCATCCGGAGAGCATGTGCTGACGTTGTCGGTTGCCGATGAGGCCGGCAATGTGACGCGAAAGACTTACCATTTAACCAGATAAGTTATGACAAATCTGAAAGAAGGAGACAAGGCGCCTGACTTCACCGCCAAGGACCAAAACGGGAAAGAAGTCTCCCTGAGCGATTTCAAGGGGAAAAAGGTCGTCCTCTATTTTTATCCCAAAGACGACACCCCGGGCTGCACCGAACAGGCCTGCAACCTCCGGGATAACTACAGCCTCCTGATCGATAAGGGCTTTGTTGTCCTTGGAGTAAGCACCGACGGAGAAAAGAGCCACAAGAAGTTCGAAAAGAAATTTGAGCTCCCTTTTACCCTGGTGGCGGACGAGGACAAAAAGATCGTGGATGCCTACGGGGTTTGGGGGGAGAAGAAATTCATGGGGAAAACCTATATGGGGACGCACAGGGAAACTTTCCTGATCTCGGAGGACGGTACGATCAAGGCCATTATCCGGAAACCGGATACGAAGAACCATACCGAGGAGGTGCTGAAAACCTGGGGCGAGTAGACCGAGGCGCCCCAGCGTGGTGAGCCCTACTGTCCCTGTGCGAGTGAATAGCCTTTGGTTTCGCCGAATTGGTTCAGGAGTTCGTAAGAGCAGACTTTGAAATCTTCCGACACGCGGCTGCAGAGGTCCAGTACATCCTGGACCGAGACTTTTCCTTCTTTCCGCTCGAATCGGGCGCAATAGACATTTGCGCAATTGGTGAAGACGGAGCCGGTGGGCCAGACTTGTGTACCGCGGTTGCTCAAGGAAGTCAGGGTGAAGTTGGGGCCGGGGTGACGGAGGCACTTGGCAGCCACTTCGGTGGGATGCTCTTCGCTTTCGATGAAGAGGTCGGCCCCCTGTATGATTGGGCGTGGCGAATAGGAAGTCAGGAGCATTTGGTTTTCCGTGGGTTTGACGACGTGCAGCTCCACGGGCTGATTGGGTTGGGTCGGGACGGCGCCCTTGGCGGGTTGTTTCCCGAAATTGGCTATGATGGCGCCTGAAAATTCGGGTGTGTTGAGGGCCTTGGTGGATTTGTCTCCGAAGTCCCCGGTATGCATACCTTGTTCCAGGATATATAGCAGGGCGTTTTCGATGCAGGAGGCGTGTTCCCAAAGCCCCAAATGACGGAGCATCATGAGACCACTGAGGAGGAGGGAAGTGGGATTGGCGATGTGTTTGCCGGCAATGTCGGGGGCGGTCCCGTGGACGGCTTCGAAGATCGAGATGGACTCCCCGATATTGGCAGAGGGTGCGAATCCAAGTCCTCCCACCAGGCCCGCGCACAGGTCCGACAAGATATCGCCCTGGAGGTTTGTGAGGCAAATGACGTCAAAATCCTGGGGCCGGATGACGAGTTTCATGGCCAGGTCGTCCACGATGATGTCATCCGGATTCAGGTCGGGATATTCCTTGGCCAACTCATAAAAGGAATCCAGGAAAAGGCCGTCGGTCAGCTTCATGATATTGGCCTTATGGGCGCAGGTAATGCGGCGGGCGCCCTGTTTACGGGCCATATCGAATGCATACCTGAGGAATTGCAGGCAGCCCGGGCGGGTAATCATGCGCCGGCTGACGGCGACATCCTGGGTCAACATGTGCTCTATGCCCCCGTAGGTGTCTTCGATATTTTCACGGAGAATGGTGATGCGAATGGGAATACCGGCCCTCGAAAACACCGTATCCACCCCATGCAGGGACTGAAAAACCCTCCGGTTGGCGAAAGTATTCCAAACCTTGCGGGCCGTTACATTGATGCTTTTTACGCCTTTTCCTTTAGGGGTCTCCATGGGCCCCTTGAAAAGAACACCCAACTGCTCTATCGTTTGTTGGGCTTCGGGCGTCATTCCTGTACTATAACCCTTGTCGAAGACCCATTTTCCCATGTCCACGAATTCATAGGTCAGGGGTACTTTGTTTGCTTTGAATATCTGCAGGACGGCTTCCATGATCTCGGGGCCTATTCCATCTCCTTTGGCTACGGCGACTTTCATTCCGCAAATGTAGGACGATTCACCACAACCATTCCACCTCTCCAACAGAAAAGAGACCGGCTGAAGTATTGAGGCGGCCGTCGGGCTCGACACCCAGAATGGAAACTTCGAGGACTTCACCGGCGCGAAGAAGGCGGACGCGGGAATTCATGCCCAGGAGCCGGGATTCGTAATCGCGAAGAACGGGGACGCCCGAACACAATTGCTGCCAACGATCCTCCATGCAAGCGCAAAGCTCCAGGGCCAGGTCCCTGACGTCATACGTTTTTCCGGTGATTTGACGTAATGAAACGGGGTGTCCTATCCCCTCAGGGAATTGGGTTTGGTTGATGTTCATCCCTATCCCCAAGACAGACCACTGCCATTCTTTTCCGCGATAAACGTTTTCAATCAGGATGCCTCCTGCCTTTCTGTCACCCCAATAAACGTCATTAGGCCACTTGATCACCGTCCCCTTAAGGGCGTGACGGTGGAAAAGATCAAAGGCGGCAAGTGCAGTCGCAGCACTCAGCGCGAATGTTGGAAAGTGCCTGATGGGCGTAGGATCCACGAGTACCGAAAGGATGATATTGCTTCCGGGCTCGGTGCTCCAGGCTTTTCCTCTCTGCCCTTTTCCTGCTGTTTGTTCATATGCGAATATGGCCCTTCCATGGGAAGCCAATCCTTCATGGGCGAGGGCCATGGCATAGTTGTTGGTGCTGTCAACAGTTGACAATTCGACAAAGGAGAAACCGATCAGAATCGTTATTTTTGGCAAAGAAACTCAAAATAGCATACATTTGGCAGCATTATCTATATTGTCTACCCGCCCGAAAAGCAGCAGTACAAGGCTAACCAGGAGTAGTAAGATCTTCAAAACCATCATACAATCCATCCAACAAAAAAAAGGGGAGCAAATTGTCAGCTTGGATCTGAGGAAGATACCAGAGGCGGTAGCTGATTTTTTTATCATCTGCCAGGCTAGCAGCCATATTCAGGTAAAAGCGATTGCTGATAATATCAAGGAAGAGGTCAACAAGCACTGCTTCGAAATCCCTTTTCACCACGAGGGCACACAGGCAATGCAATGGGTATTAATAGATTATGTAAACGTGGTGATACACATTTTCCTTCCCGAAACACGGAAATTTTACCGCCTGGAGGAAATGTGGAGCGACGCTCCGCAGACGGAGCATCTATCGGATTAACGAATTTTAAAAACTTCTGATTCCAATACAGACTATGGCACAAGACGATTTCAAAAGGGGAGGAGGTAGGTTGAATCCAGGGAACGACAACGGGACCGGAAAAGGAGATAGCAGGGATCCCAAAAAGGCTCCCCGTTTCAACATATACTGGGTATACGGGCTCATCGCCGCGGTGATCATCGGTTATCAATTGTTTAAGCAATATCAACCGGACGCTATACAGACCACCAAGGAAGAATTCGTGGACACTATGCTCCTCAAGGGGGACGTGGATAGGTATCTGGTGATTCCCAACAAGGATCTGGTCAGGGTACAGATCAAACAATCAGCCCTGAACAAGGCCTATTATCAGGACAAGCTCAAAGGTTCCAGATTTTTAACCCCCTCGAGCAATTCAAACGACAAGGAGCCCCAATTTTATTTCCGGGTTGTGGACGCAAAGAACTTCGATACCCAAATGGACGAGGTTTTCAAGTCGCATCCGGGCCTGGAGAAACCCAAAGCCGACGCCAGCAATGAGGATAGCTTCTTTGGCCCCATGGTGCAGTTGCTTTTCCCCATCCTGATCTTCGTGGGGCTTTGGATCCTTTTCATGCGTAAAATGGGAGGGCCCGCCGGCAGCGGGGGGCCGGGTGGAATATTCAATATCGGCAAATCCAAGGCCACCCTGTTTGACAAGGGGGCCAAGGTGAACATTACCTTCAGCGATGTGGCGGGACTGGACGAAGCGAAGGTGGAGGTAATGGAGATCGTAGATTTCCTGAAGAATCCCAAAAAATATACTGCCCTGGGGGGTAAGATACCCAAGGGCGCGCTGCTGGTAGGCCCTCCGGGCACCGGGAAAACGCTGTTAGCCAAAGCCATGGCGGGAGAAGCCCAGGTACCCTTCTTCAGCATGTCCGGCTCGGACTTCGTGGAATTATTTGTTGGGGTTGGGGCAAGCCGCGTCAGGGACCTGTTCAAACAAGCCAGGGAAAAGGCACCTTGCATCATATTCATCGATGAAATCGACGCCATTGGCCGCGCCAGGGGCAGGAACGCCATCATGAGCAATGACGAGCGGGAAAATACACTGAATCAGTTGCTGGTGGAAATGGATGGCTTCGGTACCGACAGCGGGATCATCATCCTGGCAGCCACCAACCGGCCCGACGTGCTGGACACCGCCCTGCTGAGGCCGGGCCGCTTCGACCGGCAGATCACCATCGACCGTCCGGACGTCAAGGGCAGAGAAGCCATCTTCAGCGTACACCTGAAACCCATTAAGAAATCTTCCAGGCTGGATATCCGGAAATTGGCCGAACAGACACCTGGCTTCGCGGGAGCCGACATTGC
>Ga0210391_10003814_pt1 | contig 12707 bp, 1 predicted proteins | sample IncBWC12OmetaG_FD_160573 | JGI IMG/M metagenome (GOLD analysis project Ga0210391, IMG submission 160573) | Forest soil microbial communities from Barre Woods Harvard Forest LTER site, Petersham, Massachusetts, United States - Inc-BW-C-12-O ... | reverse complement strand
GAGACTGCGAACGTGACACCGCGCGAACGCCGCGCGGCATGGGGTTATTGATGGATAGCCAGGGTAAGGCAAAGGTTGCACTCACGTTCGCGTTGTATCAGGGCGATCAGCTCGTCCGACGTGACACGATTGCGCAGGACATCGTCAAAGTGGGTAAGGACCCGCGGAGCCACCTGCGGGTGGACGACGATCTGGCGTCGCGCATGCACGCAGTCATCGAGGTGGCGTCGCCGGTCGACATCACTTTGATCGACTTGGGCAATGAGCCCGGGACGCTCGTCAACGGCCAGCGGGTCAACAAGTGCAAGATCCGGCCGGGCGATCAGATTCAGATTGGGTCGACCCTGATCGTTCTCGAGAATGCGGAGCCCGCGACGGCGGCGCCGCCTCAGGTGACGGCACCGGGCATGATGCCGGCCGCTCCTTCCTCGGCGCCGGCTGCGGCGAATCCCTTCTCGGGGGCCAATCCTTTCTCGGGCTCGGCCCCGAGCCCGAGCGCGAATCCGTTTGCGGGCGCGAATCCGTTTGCGGGCCAGGCGTCGCCGTCGGCAGCGGTGCCGTTTGCGGCCGCGGCGGCTGCGTATGCGCAAGCTCCCGCGTCGACTCCTGGTTTGGGGATCGAGCCGCCGCTCGAAGGGCAGTCGGGCTTCACCTACTCGATGGTGAAGAGCGGACCCGACGTCAGCCCCGACGAGGTCGAGGTCGCGCACCTATCTTCGATCGAAGTGATGATTCTGTGGGACTCGAACGTTCTGCAGGTCTGGCACTTGACCCCGCCCCGCTCGTTCTACGTGGGCGAGGAATTCGGCGACAAAAACGCCTGCGATTACTTCATTCCGAGCGAGACCCTCGGAACGACACGAGCGCCGATCGTCGTTTCACGGGGACTCGGCGCGACGCTCGTCATCCTTCCGCGGTCGCGCGGCTATGTCGACATTCCCGGGCAGGGGAAGGTGATGCTGGCCGATCTCGTGGCAGCGGGGCGCGCGCGCCCTTCCACGGAGATGAGCGGCGCGTACGAATACGAGCTTCCGGCCGGTGCCAAAGCGCGAATGGAGATGGAGGGCAGCGCCCTGGTGTTCCAGGTGAGCGCGGTCAACGCGGGCAAGAAGGTGCCCGTCGGCTTGCTTGCCACGATGGAGCCGGCGGCGTTTCTCTACACCGGTCTCTCCTTCTTGCTGCACATGGGCCTCGTCGCGGTGTTCGCGTTCTTCATGCCGAATATGCGTGGAGACGACAGCGAGGACATCGATCGGGACCAGATCCTGATGATGCAGAAGCTGCTCAACGCGGCAGCCGACCGCGAGCAGGAAGAGCGGCAGGACCAAGAGGTCACCGAGACGGCGCCGGATCAGAAAGAGGGCGGCACGGGTACTCGTGCGAAGGGTGAGGAGGGTTCGATGGGAAACCCGAACACCAAGGACTCCGGCCACAAGTACGGGGTTCAAGGGCCGAAGGACAACCCGGATCCGCATCTCGCGAAGCAGGCGGCTCTGCAGGAAGCTGCGCAATTCGGCATGATCGGCCTCATCTCGACGATGGGCGGCGGCGATCCGAATGCGCCGACGGCTCCGTGGGGTCGTGAGGAGTCGTCTGGACAGGACGAGAAGAGCGCGCGCGGCAACATGTTCGGCGACACGATCGGCGATTCGTTCGGCGCCGGCGGCCTCGGTCTATCCGGCGTCGGTGAAGGCGGCGGCGGTCGCGGCGAAGGCATCGGCCTCGGCAACTTCGGTGGGCTGGGTCACGGCGCCGGGACCGGGACTGGGCAAGGAATCGGGAATGGTCGCGGGCGTCTCGGCGGCGGCCACCAGGTGCGTGCACCGAAGATTCGCGAAGGCGCGACGACCGTCAACGGCCGTTTGCCGCCCGAGGTCATCCAGCGCATCGTGCGCCAGAATTTCGGTCGATTCCGCCTCTGCTACGAGAACGGAATGCGGAACAATCCGAACCTTCAAGGCCGCGTCCAGGTCAAGTTCGTGATCGACCGCAGCGGCGCCGTTTCGATGACCGCGGACGGTGGGAGCGACTTGCCGGATCAGGGCGTCGTGCAGTGCGTCGTCCGCGGCTTCGGGAACCTCTCGTTCCCGCAGCCGGAAGGCGGCATGGTCACGGTCGTTTATCCGATCATCTTCAATCCCGGCGACTGATTCGGCTCCGCCGTTTCATCGGGCGGCCAAGGCGGGGGATCGCGGGTGCGCGCAGAGTTACTCTGCGCGCGCTTTCGTTCGTGCAATCCCGTCGCGCAAGTCGGCGATTTGCCCGGGCTCGTGTGCCCCGCCGGCCAGGGAGCCGCGCGAGCACTGCCGGCCGGTGTGGTGGGCGGCGTGCGGCGTGACGCCGTCCGCGCGCGACAAATGTCCTTGGGCCGCCTTCATTTTGTGCGAAGGGCAGTAGACGGAGCGCGCGCGATTCTCGTAAACTCCCCCGCGTCATGAGCCCGAAATCGCTGGTCGTCGCTGCAATCGCGCTCGGCGCGGTTGCTTGCAGCCGCAACAACATCGAAGCCGTCAATCTCGCCAACGAAGGAGACCAAGCCAAGGGTTCGAACTTGGACGAGGCGATCTCCAAGTACGATCAGGCGACGAAGCTCGATGCGAGCAATCCACGTATCTGGTGGAAGCTCGCGCTGGCGTACGAGAAGAAGGAAGACTGGCAGAAGATGGCTTCCGCGTGTTCGCAGGCGGAGGAGGCTGCCGAGAAGGCCGACGGAAAGAAACTCCATGCGGACTACTACTTTTCGCAGGGTTATGCGCTCGAGCAGCTCGCGGAAAAGGGCAGCGGCAGCTGGGCGGACGCAAAGGCTCCGTTTCAGACCGCTGCGCAGCTGGATCCGAACTACGGCGAGGCGTATGGCGAGCTTGCTTGGGTGTTGCTCCACGCCGACGACGAGGCAGGCGCGATCCAAAATTGGACGAAGGCGATCCAGACCTCCCCGGACAAGACGCAGTACTACGTGCTCTTGGCGGACGAATATCGCCGCCTCATGTTTTATGACCAGGGCGAGCAGGTGTTGAAGGAGGGGGTCGCGAACGCCAAGTCGGACGACAAGCACCTCTTCAACCTGCATGTCCTGCTCGGGGACGTTTACGAGAATCGGGGCGACATTGCCCGGGCCGTCTCCGAATACGAGGCCGCAAAGAAATCGTGCGACAGCAACAAGTGCAACGATCACAAAGAAGCGTATTTCTACCTCGGATCCGGCTACGCCGAGTTGTCACCGCCCAAGAAGAACGAAGCTATCCAGCAGCTCCAGTCGTTCTTCAAGATCACCTGCAAGGGATCGCAGGCGCAGAAGTACGCGGACCAGTGCGCACAAGCGCAAGAGATCGCTCGGCGGCTCGGCGGCTCCCTCAACTAACCGGCCGGCGGTTACGCCCGGGTGGCCCGGGCGTGTGGCGGGCGCGCCACGAGAAGCTGGCAGCTTTCGTTTCGTCCATGTACCGAGGTTTCCGGCTCGATGCGGGGACGCCGGCATTTCGCGGCCGTGCGGCGGCCCACGAATGTGGCGGAAGGGCGCCCACTTTGGGCCCCAGCTCTGATACCGTTTGCCATGCGCATCCCGCGGCCCGCAACCCCGGTCAAGCCGGGCGGCCCCGTGAGGCCCGCTTGCCCCGTGTCCCCGACAATGCGCGCCAATTCAGTGTCTTGCCCTTGAGCGATCGAACCAACCGAGGCGATCGATGGATCTAGAGGAGCGTCTTTCGTACCTGGAAAACGTCCGCGATTGGCAGAGCCTCGCTGAGGAGCTCGAGAAAGGGATCGCGTCACCCGCCGCCAACGTCGCGAAGGCGCAGTTCCATCTGAAGCTGGGTCGCCTGCTGGAGGGGAAATTCCTGTCCGGAGCGAAGGCGCTCAAGCACTTCCAAGACGCGTACAAGCTCAACCCTGCATTGACCGAGAGCCTCGAGTCGGCCCGCAACATCTATTGGGACCTCGGCAAGGTCAATATGGTGCAGAAGCTCCTCGAGCTGGAGCTGAAGTCCGCCGGCGACGGGCCTCGTGCGAGCGCGTTGCTCGTCGAGCTGGGGGACGTTCTCTCCGACCAAGGCGAATGGGAGAAGGCCGCCGCGACCTACGCGCGGGCGCTCGGCGCAAGCGGTGGCAGCAACGCCGAGGCGAGCGCGTGCCTCGCCGACGCGCAGCTCGAAAAAGGCGCGTGGAAGAAGCACCTTGCCGGGCTCGCGGCCGCTGCCGAGAAGGCTTCGACGGCACCTGCCAAAGCGCGCCTTTTTCTTCGCGCGTCGCGCGTTGCGAAGCGCTTTTCGCCTGCAGAGGCCGAAGGGCTCCTGGCCCGCGCCTACGACGCGGACCCGACCAACAAGCAGATTGCGACGCTCTACGAAACCTTGCTCTCGGAGCAAGGACGCCTCGGCGTCCTCGAGCAGACGCAGAACCAGATTCTGCAACACACGAACGATCGGGCCACACGCGCTGCGCTCGCTCTCATCTTCGGAACCCGATGGGTGCTCCGCCATCAGAACGCCGAGATTGGCAACCGCTTCCTCGAGGAGGCGCTGAAGCTCGATCCTGCGAACGAAGGCGCGTTTCTCTATCTTCGTGAGATTTACGGCAAAAAGGGTGGAGACTGGGATCGCGTACTGTCCCTCGCCGAGGAGACGGCAACCCACGCCGAAGACGTTACGTTCCTGCTCGCGCAAGCGGGCACGATCGCGTGGCGGCAGCTCGGCAATTTGATCCGCGCGCGGATGTCCTTCGAACGGCTGGCGTCGATTTCGCCCGAGCATCCGCAGCTCCGCGCGTTCGAGGCGCAGATTGGCGAGACGCTCAAGCCGGTTCGCCCCTCGCAACGCGCGCAGGCGCCGGCCCAAGCGGACGGAATCGCCGACCGGGCCGATGCGCCGGTGACGCCCCAAGCGCTCACGCCGACGGCTCCGGCCGTCGCCGCGGACCCCGTGGGAACAGCGACCCCACAGGCCCCGCCCGTCGTGACGGCACCGGTGCAACTGACAACGGCCGTTCCCGCTGCGATCCCAGTGGCTCCGCCTCCTGTCGCTGCGACCCCTGCCGCGCCTCCGGTTGCCCCGGCTCCGAAGCCGGCTGCCGTGGCTCCGGCGCCCGAGGTTTCGGAGCCCGTCGCGGCGGCCGCGGCGGCACCTGCCGCACCCGCGCCTCCGGCGGCAGATGTCGCGATCGACTCGGCCAAGATCGCCGAGCTTCGCGCCCTTGCCGACAAGCAAGAGAGCACGAAGCGATTCAACGAGTATGTGAAGACGCTCCTCCAGCTCGCCGCGCTCGTCCCCGATCGGGCCGAGAAGGTGAGCCTCTACAGCAAGGCGGCCGACCTTTACGTTTCGAAGTTCGCCAACCAGGCGGAGGCCGTGAAGGCCTACGAGTCGGTTCTCGCCATCGATCCCGACAACACGCAGGCCGTCGAGTACCTGCGACAGATGTACGAGAAGCGCCGCGACTGGGAGAAGCTTCTCGGCCTTCAGCGACGTGAAGCGGAGCTCCTGCCCTCCGGTCCGAATCGAGCGGCCAAGTTTCTCGAAATCGCGAAGCTCGCGACCGAGCGCGTCAAGAAACCCGATGTCTGCATCGACCTCTGGCAAGAGGTCCTCTCGAACGACGAGAGCAACGCCGAGGCGCTTGCGGCGCTCGCTGGGCTCTACGAGCGCGCGAAAGACTTTCAAAAGCTCGCCGCCGTGCTCGAGCGGCAGGCGGAATCCACGACCGACGCAGCCACGAAGATCCAGGTCCTCACGAAGCTCGGGACGATTTGCGGCGAACGCCTCAACGACGACGAAGGCGCCGTCAACGCATGGCGCACGCTCCTGACGCTCGATCCGAACGATCGGCGCGCGCAGGACGCGCTCAAGAAGAAGTACCTCACGCTCGGCCGCTGGGACGACCTCGAGGTCTTCTACGCGGAGAGCGGCAAGTGGGACGAGTTCATCCGAGTCCTCGAACAACAGGAATCGAAGGAAACCGAGCCCCAGGCGAAGATTTCCCTCCTCTTCAAGATCTCGCAGCTCTGGGCAGACAAGAAGCAGAAGCTCGATCGAGCCGCGAAGTCGTACGAGAAGATCCTCGAGCTCGACCCCGACAATCTCCAGGCTGCGGACGCGCTCGCGCCCATCTACACGTCGGCCGCCAACCCGAAGGCCCTCGCGAATGTCCTGGAGGTCAAGCTCCGGCACGAGCAAGATCCGATGGGGAAGCTCGAGCTCTTTCGAGAAGTCGCGGGCCTCTACGAAGGCAAAGTCCGCGACCCGCAGAAGGCGTTCGATCGGTACCTGTCCGCGTTCGAGCTCTTCGCGAGCGATGAACGCACGAGCGAGGACGTCGAGCGCGTCGCGAACGTCACCGGCCGATGGGACGAAGTCGTCGCCGCCTACCGCCGCGCCATCGCCCGCGCCGACCGGGAGCGCGATCGGCACGCTGCGGTCATGCTTCGGCTGCGGCTCGGGCGGGTTCTCGTCGACAATCTGCTGAAGGTCGACGAGGCGCTCGAAGTGTATCGCGCCGTGTACGAAGCCGACGGCGAGAACACCGAGGCCATTGCGGCGCTCGAGCGGCTCTATCGGCAAAGCTCTCGCTTCGGGGACTTGCTCGAGATCTACGAGAAGAAGCGCGAGCTCGCGACGGCCGGCGCCGAAAAGCAGGCGATCAACTACGAGATCGCGAAGCTCTACGAAAACGAGATCCACGACGTCGACAAGGCCATCGAAACGTACGGCCGCGTGCTCGAGGACGAGCCGAGCGACGCACAGGCGCTCGCGGCGCTCGACGTCCTCTACGGACGTCTCGGGCGATGGGAGCCCTACGTCGAGATTCTGCGCCGCCGTATCGAACTCGACGTGGGCGAGGCCCAGCTCGTCGACCTGAAGTATCGCCTCGGCCAGACGCTCGCGAAGCACCTCGACGACGCCGTGGGCGCGCTCGAGAATTACCGCGAGATCCTGTTCATCGAGCCGCAGCACGAAGGCGCGCGCGCCGCGCTCGAGACGATGCTGGACGGACCGCTGCGCGGCGACGCCGCCGCGATCCTCGAGTCGATCTACGAGGAGCGCGGCGACTGGGTGCAACTCATTCGGGCGCTCGAGATCCTGAGCGCAGGACAGACCCACGTCGAGAAGCGCGTCGCACTCAAGCGGAAAGCCGCGCGCATCAGCGCCGAGCGGGTCCACGACTCCGCGCACGCTTTCGCCGTTCTCGCGTCGGCGCTGCGGGACGATCCGACGCTCGCGGAGACGCGCGACGAGATCGAGCGCATCGCCGATGGTTCCGGCGCCCAGCGTCAGCTCGTGGCGCTTTACGCGGAACTCGCCGACGACCTGACCGACGCGCATCTCGCGCGCGACTATTGGACGCGCATCGCGGGCATCTACGATCGCCTCGGCGACGTCGATCGCGCCGCGCAGGCGTACCACAAGGTTCTCGCGATCGACTCGTCAGACGCCGACGGCCTCGCGGCGCTCGAACAGCTCTTCACGCGGACCGAGCGCTGGGAAGACCTGATCGGCGTCGTCGAGCGACGCATCGATCAGACGAGCGACGCCAAGGAGCGCGAGAGCTTCTACGCGCGGATGGCGCAGATCTACGACGAGCGCCTCGGGCGCCCGGAGGACGCGGTCGCCGCCTACAAGAAGGTGTTGGAGCTCGATCCGGCGAGCGCGGCCGCGCTCCGCGCGCTCGACGATCTTTTCACCAGCCAGAGGATGTGGAGCGAGCTCGCGGACAACCTCGAGGCGCAGCTCTCGCTCGCCGCGACGGACGAAGCGCAGCTCGGCCTCATGCTCCGTCTCGCCGCTCTCCGCGAGTCCCAGATGGGCCTCGTCGACGTCGCGATCGAGGGGTACCGGCAGGTGCTCGATCGCGACCCGACGAACGGAGAGGCGCTGGCCGCGCTCGAACGTCTGGGCCAAGACGCGAAGTACGAGCTGACGATCGCCGACCTCCTTGAGCCGCTGTACCGCCATCTCGGAGACTGGCAGAAGCTCGCAGGCGTCCACGAAGTCCAGGTCCGCCGCAGCAACGATCCGGCGCGCCGCGTCGAGCTGCTGCACCAAATCGCGCAGCTCTACGAGGACTCGGCGGGCGATCTCGGCGCGGCCTTCGGCACGCTCGCTCGGGCCCTCCGCGAGGATCCATCCAGCGATGCCACGCAGCGCGAGCTCGATCGGCTTGCGCGCGCGACCGGTCGGTTCGTCGACCTCGCGCGCGTCTTCGAGCAGCTCGCGGGCGAAATCGAAGACGCGAACTTGGCGAGCGCGCTCTACATGACGGCGGCGCGCGTCTACGAAAACGACCTCCACAACGTCGAAACGGCGATTGCGCTCTATCGCAAGGTCCTCGAGATCGATCCGCTCAATCTGGCGGCCGCCGAGTCTCTCGAGCGCTTGTTCCGCACGTCCGAGCGGTACCAGGAGCTCTCGATCATCCTGCAGCGCAAGTCGGAGATTCTCGAAGATCCGGCCGAGAAGAAGAACGCGCTTTACCAGGCGGCATCGATCGAGGAGGACGTCCTCAATCGCTCCGAAGCGGCGATCGCCGTTTACAACCGCGTCCTCGAGATCGATGCGGACGACCTGCACGCGATCGACGCGCTCGTTCGGCGCTACCTCGACCTGTCGCGGTGGCACGATCTCCTCACCGTGTACGCCCGGAAGGCGGACCTGGTCGCGGACGTCCAGGAGAAGAAGAGCATCTATTATCAGGTCGGTGCGGTCTACGAGCGCGAGCTCGGTGACGTCCCGCGCGCGATCGACACGTACACCAAGATCCTCGAGCTCGATCCGGACGACCTGCCGGCGCTCTCGCGGCTCGACGTGCTCTACGAATCGGCGAAAAACTGGCCGGAGCTGCTTTCGATCCTGACGCGCGAAAGCGAGATGACCGCCGATGCCAACGAGGCGGTCAGCTTCCAGTACCGGATCGCGGAGCTCTACGAGAAGCACCTGAGTGACGTGCGGCGCGCGGTGGAGCTCTATCGCGAGCTCCTGCAGCGCCAGCCCGACCACGAGCCCACGCTCGCCGCGCTCGAGGCGCTGAAGAACGGGGACCGAGATCCGCTCGGCGCCGCATCGGTGCTCGAGCCGATCTACGAAGCGGCGAGCGATTGGGCGAAGCTCATTCGCGTGCACGAAGTCCAGGTTCGTCACGCGAACGATGCGTTCCAGAAGGTGGAGCTGCTCCACCGCATCGCGCGCCTCTACGAAGACGCGCTGGGCGACCATGCCGAGGCGTTCGAGACGTACGCGCGCGCTCTCGCCGTCGACGACACGCACGAGCAGACGCTGGGTAACCTCGAGCGACTCGCCATCGTCGTGAATCGCTGGTCGGACGTCGCGCGTTTGTACGACGCGGAGCTCGACGTCCTCGCGCGCGACGAGAAATGGGATCGCTTCGTCGAGCTGGGTCTGCGCAACGCGCAGGTCTTCGAGGTTCAACTCGACGACGTCGACGGCGCGATTGCCCGCTATCGCCGCGTCGTCGAGGCCGACCCGGAGAATCTCACCGCCATCCGGGCCCTCGATCGCTTGTATCTGCAGACGGAACGCTGGCAGGACCTTGTCGCCGTCCTCGCGCGCGAAGCCGAGATCATGCAGTCGCCCGAGGAGATCATCGAAGTCAAGTACCGGCTCGGGCAGGTGCTCGAGACCCGGCTTCGCGATCTCGACCACGCGCTGGGTGCGTACCGCGACGTCATCCTCGCGGCTCCGGAGCATCGTCCCACGCTCGAAGCGCTCGAAGGGCTCTTTGCCGCCGGCGCGAAGCAAGCCGAGGTCGGCGAGATTCTCGAGCCGCTCTACCGGTCGACCGGCGAGTGGGAGAAGCTCGCCCGCGTCTACGAAGCGCAGCTGCAACACACGCAAGGCGAGAACGAGCGCCTTTCCTCGTATTACCGACTCGCGGAGCTCTTCGAGGACAAGCTCCTCGATTCCGCGAACACGCTCGACGTCTATATCCGTCTCCTCAAGGAATACCCGCTCGATGAAAAAGCGGGGGAGGAGGCGCCTCGCCTCGCCGCGAACGTCGAGGGCGGTTGGGACACGCTGGCCAACGCGTACGCCGACATCCTCGGCGTCCACCCGGATCCCAACGTCCAGCGCACGATCGGCCGCCGCCTCGCGCGGACGTTCGAAGACGAGCTCGGGGACGTCGGCAAGGCCGAGGAGACGTTCAAGTACGTCCTCGGCGTCGATTCGACCGATCTCGAGACGCTCGCCAACCTCGATCGAATTTACCTTTCGATCGAATCCTGGGCGGAGCTCTCGCAGATCCTCGAGATGCGGATCCAGGCGACCTCGGACGTGCTGGAGCTCGTGGAGCTCTCCGCGCGGCTCGGGGAGCTCTACGAGACGAAGCTGAACGACATCCCCAATGCGATCCGGGCGTACCGGCGCATCTTCGATGGTCTCGACAAGACCCACGAAGGGGCGATTGCCGCTCTCGCCCGAATCTACGAGGAGCAGGGCGCCTGGCAGGAGCTCGACGCGGTCTACCAGGGGCAGCTCGCGAACGCGATGGGGGAGGCTGCCGAGGCCGACATTCGCACCAAGATCGCGCGCCTCGCTTCGGAGAAGCTGCATCAGCCGGAGCGGGCGATCGAGACGTGGAAGTCCGTCCTGGACCTCCGCGGCGACGACGCCGAAGCTCTCCACGGCCTCGCGGATCTCTACGAGTCACTTTCGGAGTGGGCCAAGCTCGTCGACGTCCTCGAACGTGAGTTCGACATCGCGTCGAGCGACGAAGCTCGCGTTGCGATCCTGACCCGGCGGGCGCAGACGCTGAGCGGCAAGCTGGGCCGCGACGACTCCGCGCTCGAAGACTGGAATCGAGTCCTCGATATCGAGTACTCCAACTTGACGGCGCTCCGCGCGATCGCCGATATCCGTCGCCGGCAGAACGATCCCAACGAGGTCGTTGCGGCCCTTCATCAGCTCGTCGATCGTGCGGCCGCGCTGCTCGATGCGTCGGAGCTCAAAGAGATCTTCCGCGAGCTCGGCAAGACGTACGGTGACGTCCTCAATCAGCCCTACGACGCCGCCGAGGCCTGGCGCAAGCTGCTCGACGTAGGCCCCGACCTCGAGGCCATGGATGCGCTCGAGGCGATCTACCGCGGCGAAGAGCGATGGACGGACGTCATCGACGTCAAGATGCGTCGCGCCGAGGTTCTCGGCAGCGACGCGGAGCGAATCGAAGAGCTGCGGAAAGTCGCCTTCCTGTGGCGCGATCAGGTCGGGCAGCCCGACGGCGCGCGGACGGCGTACGAAGGCATCCTCGCGATCGATCCGACGCACGACGAGGCTTTCGTCGAACTCGAGAAGCTGCACAACACGGCCGGCCGCTGGGAGCCGCTCGTCGAGCTCTATCTGGCGCGCCTCGAGACCCAGGAGGAGACGAGCCAGAAGACGCTCCTTCTCCGCAAGATCGCGCGGGTCTTCGAAGAGAAGCTCGACGACAAAAACCAGGCGCTCGAAGCGCTCATGAACGCGCTTTCGCTCGACTTCCACGATCGCGAAACAGCTCGCTATCTCGAGCGGATGGCGCAGGCCACGGGCCGCTGGAACGAAGTGATCCAGACGGTCAACGGCTGGCTGAAACAGCAGACCGAGGCGCAAGACAAGATTCGACTCTGTCTGCACCTCGCGAAGTGGTACGGCGACGACCTCGGCCACCCCGAGTACGCGCAGCCTTATTACGCGCAGATCATCCAGCTCGATCCGCAGAACGTGGGAGCGACGCGGCAGCTCGCGAGCCTCTACAAGAAAGCCGGCAACTGGCAGCAGATGGGCGCGACGCTGACGCGTGCGCTCGACGTTGCCAACAACGATCTCGATCGCAAGGAGATCCTGACCGACCTCGGCGAAGTGCTCGATGCGCACATGCAGCAGACCGAGCAGGCCATCACGTATTTCCAGCGGGCGCTCGAAGTCGATCCGCAGTTCGTTCCGGCTCTCGAGAACCTCGAACGGATCTACGCAGCGCGATCCCAGAACAAAGATCTCGTCGACATTCTGCAGCGCAAGGTCGTCGCGCTGAAGGAGCCCGAGGAGATTGCGGCCACCAAGCTCCGGATCGCCCAGCTCTACGAGTCGAGCCTCAACGATGCGGCGAAGGCCGCGCAGGTCTATCGCGAGATTGTCGACGCGGACCCGACGCATTTGCACGCGCTTCGCGGGCTCGCGCGTGTCTACCAGCTCCTCGAGAAGTGGGCTGATCTCGTCGCGGTGCTCGAGAAGCAGCTCGAGGTCGTCGCGACCGAGCGCGAGCGAATCGAGGTGCTCATGCACCTCGCGACGCTCCACGACGAGCACTTCCTCAAGGCGGACCTCTCGGCACAGCGCCTCGAGCAGGTGCTGGAGGTCGATCCGAGCAACGAAGAGGCGTACTTCAAGCTCGAACGCAACTACCGGAAGCTCCGGCAGTGGCCGGACCTCATCGGCACCTACGACCGGCACATCGGCGCGACCCACGATCGCAAGACGAAGGTCGAGCTCTTCGGCGCCATCGCGCAGGTCTACGCCGACGAGACGGAAGACGCGGATCGCGCGATCGACGCCTACAAGAACATCGTCGATCTCGACGACCGGAACGTGCCGGCGCTCGAGGCGCTCGCGAAGCTCTACGACAAGACGGGCGATGCGGTCGCCTCAATCGACTACATGACCCGCGTCGCCGAGCTGACGCAGGACACGAAGCAGCGAGTCGAGGCGTTCTATCGAATCGGCAAAGCGCTC
>Ga0210391_10003811_pt1 | contig 12714 bp, 11 predicted proteins | sample IncBWC12OmetaG_FD_160573 | JGI IMG/M metagenome (GOLD analysis project Ga0210391, IMG submission 160573) | Forest soil microbial communities from Barre Woods Harvard Forest LTER site, Petersham, Massachusetts, United States - Inc-BW-C-12-O ... | reverse complement strand
AGACGGGTTGAGGAAGAGCAGCCACAAGATACGTTTTCGCTCTTTCTTCGCCATATGTCAACGGGGATTATGTTGAGCGTACACTCCAGTGTCTGGTCGGCATATTCTGCGTGACAGGCCGGTGTTATCCGTACCGACGACGGCGCACTTTGAAGGCTGGCAACAAGAGAGGCCCGGAGAGCAATTTACTCTGGAATGTGATCACGGGCGCTCGATACTCAAATGGGAACGTAGTGGAATAGCGGCGCTTATAAACATCTTCATAACTGACCAGCACGACGAATCGCAGGGAAGCTCCCCACGCTTTGATGCTGCCGAGCAAATCCAAATTCAATTGGAGTCCGCTAGAGAATGCACGCGCAGTATCACCCAAGCCGAGCACTTTTACTCCGTATCCAATTTCGCCGTCGCAGCGACCAGCGGTCCACAATCGCACGTTAGTTTCTTTATCCAGCCCCTTTCCGACGAGCATCCGAATGTAAACATTGCGGATGACCGCTACTCCCTTCCCGCGATTTCGCAAATCAAATTCCAAATGCAGATTGGCGGCATCGCGAGGATCGACCCCCTTGTGGGCCAGTGGATCAGCGGAGACATCTATGGGAACGGGATGCTCCAGCATATTGGCAAATCCACTTAGGCACAGCGTAACCGCGATTTGTTGACCTTCCAAAAATACATATGGTCGTTCCGTATTCAGAACCAATTCAGCGGCTTTGGCACTTTGCTTCGCTGCTTCGGCGGCCTCAGCGGTGGCCTTCTTCATCTCTTCTGTGACGCCGACCAATTGATAGTTGAACAAAGCGATTGCGGCAGTCGCGAAACCCGCAACGACAGTGAAAAAGGCGATTACTTTCGTCGCTGTGTCGCTGCCATTGTTCTCTTTCTTGTTGGGTGCGCCTGTGTCTGGCGGGGACTGAGAGATATTGGGCGTGCTGACTGGCGTTACTTGCTGTGCGCTTTGGTAGTCGCTAAGAGCGGATGTTTTATTTGGTTGCTGGGTTGGCCTTGGACTTGGTGAGTCTGCGTTTAAGTTTTGTGCGGCGCTTTGAAACAATGCCGACGCTATCAGGATCAACGCGAACCAGGTGCTTGAGTGCTTCATGGAACGTCAGCGGATATAGCGAAATAGGCTTCGCTTTCGGCATTTCATATCTCGACTGTGATCACAATCGTGGCGCATATGGGCTATCCGGCATCGGCGTTCTGCCCACAAAGGAAGAGTTGGTTGTGCAACTACCGGCAGTCGTTGAGGAACATGCACGCGCATTCTTGCTGCTGCCGCCGCAACCGGCGATTACCACGGACAACATGAGCATCAACGCGAACCAGCTGAGTTTTTCCATGAAATCCCCTTTCGCCGGAACGCTAATCGAAACTGACCACCGCTGTCCACAACTAGATGACTGGCCTTGTCTGGCTGAGGCTTCCGCCAGTCGGCTGACCTCAGCATCTTGCTATCACGTCGAAGAAAATAATCGAAAATGAAAGAGAGACGTTTACTGCTCCATCACGACACAGCTACCATTGCCGTTTGTGGAATGGGATGGCACGGGAAACGAAACTGAATGATTTGCAGCAGGCGCTGGAATCCAAAATTGGCGGTCTTCTCAACCGATGGACAGATTCGAGAAATTCCTACATCTTGTGATTGAGGCGACAGCGAAAGCGAGAAAATTAAGGACGTTCGCGCTAGATTCAGAATCAAAAGCGAAAGTTAACGGGTTGATGGAACGAGTACAAAAAAGTCGCAAGACGATGGAAGCCCTGAATCGGGCGTCTACATCGAACGGAAAGGGCTTGGACAAAGCGACGCTCGATAGCGCCTTGGACCGTTTGATCGAAACGATGGACGGAGTCAATCGCGAACTAGACGAGCTCCTTGCTAAAGCCAAAAGATAGGCGCGGCTCGCGCATCGTGGAATAGTCCGGACTCGCACGGGTTCGGCCTTTTGCTTTGCGCGTTATCCTTCGAGCTCTCAGTCCAATCGAAATGAAAGAGATTACTGCTCCATCACGACGCGGGTGACGCCGTTCAGGAATGGATCGAAGCGGTGGGCCAGGTAGCCGCCTAGGAACATTTTCGCGAACGCGATCATCGGCGCGCTCACTACTATGCGGCTCTGAAGTGAGTTCGAGACCACGAAGCGGGGCGCGACTTGCTGCATGTCCTGGATCTTCACGATCTCGGGCCATCGCTCGGCCTGGATGTTGCGCGCGGCGAAGTCGAGCGTGGCCTCGTCGGAATGCATCTTGAGCGCGCGACCGAGATGGTTGGCCGTGACCACCGCGTCACGCAGCGCGACATTGATGCCCTGTCCACCGACGGGCGACATCGGATGGGCAGCGTCGCCGATCAGCAGCAGCCCCGGCGCGGTCCATTCGCGCAGTCGATCGCAAACTACGTCGAGCAGGAACGGACGCGCGAGGCCCGCCTTGTTCGCCGCCAGATATTTTCTCAGATCGGGTGAGACGTGCGGCGTGAGCTCATCGATCCATCGATCGCCCAGCTTTTTGATGTCGCCGAATGTCCCCTTGTCTATCACCCATCCAATCTGCGTGTGCCCTTCGGGCGACGGGTACATGATGAGCAGATGCCCGCTGCCGATGTAGCCGCGTGCGGTGCGGCTGTCGGGAAACTGGCCGGCGACGTGGCCCCAGACGACATCGAAGCCCTGCATGATGCGATCCTGGGGAAGCGCGGCGCGTTTTCGAATCGCCGACGTGCGCCCGTCGCATGCGATGATGAAGTCGGCGCGAAAATCGCGCGGACCGGTGAGCGTGTCGGCATGAACGCCCACCGCGCGATCTTTTTCATAGATGATATCGCGCACCGTGACGCCGCGCTCGAGCTTGAAGTTGGGGAGTTTCGCGGACTCGGCGACAATCATCTCGAGCATCGCGGGTTGCGGTACGACGCGCGGACGCGGGTCGAAGCCGTCGAGCGAAATAGTGACGACGCGCCGTTCGCCGCGGAACAGCTCGACCGTGCCGATCGGAAGATTCGGCGAGGCGTCGAGCTGCTGACGAAGTCCAGCCTCGTGCAGCGCGGCGATTCCCGATGGCATCAGAATCTCGCCGCGGAATTCGCGCGTGAAATCGGTTTGTCTTTCGAGCAGCGTCACCGAAACGCCGCGCTGCGCGAGCAGGTAGGCGAGCAGGGCGCCCGCAGGCCCGGCGCCTACGACGATGGCGTTCATCATTTCTAGACTTCGCGGGAGACCTGGTCGTCGATCAACGTCGCGAGGCCGTCGCGGTAGGGCGACGGTTCGAGCTTGCCGACGATCGTCCGCGCGATCGCGACTTGCTCCGCGGCCAGTCGGCGGGCTTCGGTGATGATTTCAGGATCGCGCAGCAGGTCGAGCGCGCGATCGAGCACGGCGCCTTCGATCACGGTGCCGTTCTGGAACAGCGCACGCAGCTCGGGGCTGCGCTCGACGCCGAGCACTACAGGCAGCGACGGGATGCCGGCGCGCAGGTCGGAGCCGACCGGCTTGCCGATTTTTTCTTCCGGTCCGAGGATGTCGAGCAGATCGTCGACCATCTGGAACGCCAGGCCCATCGCGGTCCCGAGTTTCGCCATCGCATCGATCGTTCGCGGCGGCACGCCCGCGAGGTCCGCCGCGACTTTACCGCCGGCATGGAACAGCGACGCGGTCTTGCGATCGATCACCGTGATGTAGTCTTTCAGCGTCGCCGCCGCGTTGTGACGGAACCTGCTCTCCATCACTTCGCCTTCGGTTAGCTCGACACATGCCTGCGCCGCCGTGTGCACGAGATGTTCGTCGAAGCGGCCGCATACTTCGAACGCGCGGCAAAACAGGTAGTCGCCCGCGATTAGCGACGCGCCGAATCCGTAGCGCGCGAACGCCGACGGCTTGCCGCGCCGCAGCAGGCCGCGATCGATGATGTCGTCATGCAGCAGCGTCGCCGAATGAATCAGCTCGAGCGCGATGGCTGCATCGATCGCCGCGCCCGCGTTGGCCTCGGGCCCGCCGCACGCGCGATAGACCAGCATGATGAAGGTCGGCCGCAGTCGCTTGCCGCCGGCGTCGACGAGGTAGTGGCAGATTTCCGCGATTATCGGTTCTTTCGAATCGAGCAGGCGCGAAAGTTTCGCTTCGGCGGCCGCGAGATCCGCTTCGACCAGGCGCGCCGGATTCAACGGCTCAGGCGTCGATGCGGCGGCGAGTTGAGTTGCTTTCGCTCTTTTCACGTTGGTTCAGCGGAATCGTTATCGGAATAAATCGGCTTCGGGCGGGCGAATCAATATTTTCGCGCTGCCTTCGAACGGTTCATATTGGTAGCCGCGCACGACCACCGCCGGTATAGCGCCCGCTTTTTCCATCAGCAGGCCGGCGGCGGATGCGATCTCGTCGGCGATCGCGATGACCGTGTGATGCAATTCGCGGCCGCCCAAGTCGGTGGTGCCGCGCAAATCGAGGACTGGATTCATACCGGCGATGCCGAGGCAAATCTCGGTAAGGCCGTCGCGCCACGGACGGCCGAAGGTGTCGGTGATCAGCACGGCGACGGTGACGCCCAGGCGCCGGCGAATCTCGTCGCGCAGGCGGCGCGCGGAGTCGTCGGGATCTTCGGGCAGCAGTATTGCGCGCTCATCCTCGAGGCTGTTGGACTCGTCGACGCCCGCGTTGGCGCAGACCCATCCGGGTCCGGTCTCGACGATCAGCACGCCGCGATCGTTGCGCACGATTCGGCTCGTCTGACGCAGGACGATTTCGATCGCGCGCGGATCTTTCTCCCATCGCCGGGCGTACGCTTTGGCGAACTCGGAGGGCTCGTAGTCATTGAAATTCACGACGCGGCCTTCGGACTTCGAGATTACCTTCTGGCAGACGACAAGAATATCGCCGGCCTCGAGCTTGAAGCCGGTGTCGACGAGTCCCTTGGCGATCAGCGCGGCGAGATCGTCGCCGGCCTTCACCATCGGAATCCCCTCGACCGCTGTCAGACTTATCGTGCGCATCGCGGGACCACAGTACTACACCTCAAGCGTTCGCAGAACCACTTCAGCCAGCGCGGCGGCGCGCTCGGGAGTGGCCATGATCGTGTCGGTTGCGAGCGCGCGCATGCCCAGGCGCTCGATCGATTCGACGTAGCGCCGATCGGCGTTGTCGAGAACGAACAGCTCGACGATATCGCGATAGAGCCGCGCGACTCCAAGGGGCGAGACTTCCATGCCAAGTCCGCGCAGCATTTTGTCGGCGGGACCCTTGATCGTCTTGCCGCCGACGATCGGACTGATAGCCGCGACCCGCGATTTGACCCGGCGCAGCGCGCCGCGCACTCCCGTCAATTGCAGAATGGGGCCGAGCGAGACGAACGGATTTGACGGCGCCAGGATCACGGCCGCAGATTTGCGAATCGCCGCGAGCATCGCGGGAGTAGGGCGCGCTGCGCCGATTCCGCGCAGCTCGATCTTCTCGACGGCTCCGCGCGCGCGTCCGCGCACGAAATATTCCTGGAACGGGATCGCGCGACGCCCGCGCAATTTGACGAAGGTCCGCACGCGGTCGTCGCTCATCGGCATGATTCGCGACTTCACGTTGAATGCTTGCGCGATTTCCGTCGTGATGCGACTGAGCGATACGCCCTGGCACATCCGCTCGGTGCGATACAGATGCGTGGCGAGGTCGCGATCGCCGAGTCCGAACCACGGCTTGCCGTAAAAGCGCTCGAGCGCAGCGAGCGCGTTGAACGATTCGCCGTCGAGGCCCCAGCCTTGCGCGCGATTCACCGCGCCCGCGAGCGTGTAGGTCACGGTGTCGATATCGGGCGAGACGTGCAATCCGTAAAAGGTTTCGTCGTCGCCGGTGTTGACGACGACGGTCAGCCGCGCGGGATCGATGCGCCGAACGAGTCCCCGGATGAACTTAGCCGCACCCACTCCCCCCGCTAGCGTGGTTATCTGCCGGGGCGGGAGGGGTCGCGATTGGCCGCGCGCCATTGGGTGCCTTTCTTCCGTAGAGCTTCTTGTAGAGCGTGGTGCGTTCGACCGCGACGCGGCCCATCTCGCGCGCCTTTTCCTCGAACAGATCGACCGGGACAAACTCGCCCGAGTCGCCGCCCGCCTGCGCCGTAATGCTCTCTTCCATCAGCGTGCCCGACAGATCGTTGCATCCGGCCTTGAGCGTGAGCGCCGCGAGATCGATGCCGCACTTTACCCACGAGGTCTGGATATTGTCGATTTGCCCGCGCAGAAAAAGCCGCGAGAACGCGTACATCTGGAAATCCAGCTGCCCGCGATCTACAGGCGACACGAGGCCTTTGCGATACAGCATCGTGTTCTGGTGAATGAATCGCAGCGGTACGAACTCGGTGAAGCCATGCGTCTGCTTCTGGATGGTGCGCAGCAAGTCGAGATGATTGACGACGTGCTGCGGACTTTCGACGTGTCCGTACATGACAGTTGAGGTGGTAGGCACGCCGACCGCATGCGCCGTGGTAATTATCTCGACCCATGCGGCGACATCGACTTTCTTATGACTCAGGATCTCGCGCACGCCGTCGTCGAGAATTTCCGCCGCGGTCCCCGGAATCGAGCCGAGCCCGTGCTCCTTGAGCATCGTGATGTATTCCGGGTAGTCCATCCGCACGCGCTTGGCGCCGTACATTATTTCCATCGGCGAAAAGGCGTGGATGTGAATCTCGGGAAAGGCGCGCTTCATCGCGTCGAGCAGGTCGCGATACTTGAACGGCGGCATGTCGGGGTTGATGCCGCCCTGCATGCAGACCTCAGTGGCGCCGCGTGCGACCGCGTCGGCCACTTTGCGCACGATCGTTTCGTCGGAATGATCGTAGGCGTCGGCCTCCCAGCGCTGGCGCTTGAAGCCGCAAAACTGGCATCCCACGAAGCAGATATTGGTAAAGTTGATATTGCGATTGACAACGTAGGTGACTTCGTTGCCGATGTCCTCGGCGCGCGCGAGGTCCGCGCATTTCACCGTCGCGCGCAGGTCGTCGCCCTCCGACGTGTACAGCGCCAGCCCTTCCTCGGGCGTCAACTCGCGCTTGGTGAGAGCGCGTTCGAGCGCGGTGCGCACGGCGGGGGACGCCTTGCCGAGCAAGGCGCCGACGGGAGTCGCTTCGATTTCGTCGACGTAAGTGCGCCAGTACTCCAGGTTCATGATTGGCCTCCGACAGGTCGATCCCATATCGCGCGCACTTTAGTCGCGACCGCCGGGTCGAGCCATTCATCATTGATGTATTCGTTGTAAATTGCGAGCCTTTCACCAAGCTTGAATCCCGCGCGCGCGCATTGCTCGCCGAGCCGTTCGAGATGCGGCCACGGCGCTTCGGGATTCACGTAATCCTTGCTGAGCGGCGAAATGCCGCCCCAGTCGTTGATTCCGGCATTGAGGAACAACTCGATCTGGCGCGGCGACAGGTTCGGCGGCGCCTGCACGTTCATCGTGGACCCGAGCACCAGCCGCGCCGTCGCGATCGCGCGCGCCATGTCGTAAGCGTCGGGCTCCGGCGCGTCGGCCATCGCAATCTCGGGCTTGGCGCGAAAATTCTGGATGATCACTTCCTGTATATGGCCGTGACGCTCATGTGTGTCGCGAATCGCCGTCAGGCTCAGCGCTCGTTCAGCCGGAGTCTCGCCTATGCCGAGCAGGATTCCAGTCGTGAATGGAATCCGCAGCTCACCGGCTTCATCTATCATTTTCATCCGCAGCGCAGGGTCCTTGTCCGGCGCCGCCTGATGCACTCCGCCGCGCGCACGCAGCCGCGGCGAGATACTTTCAAGCATCAGGCCCATGCTCACGTTGAGCGGACGCAGCGCACGCATCTCGTCGAAGGTCATCAGGCCGGCGTTGGTATGCGGCAGCAGTCCCTCGGCCAGCGCGATCTCGCACGCGCGCCCGACGTATTCAATCGTAGTGCGAACGCCAAGCGTCGCCAGCGTCTCGCGATACTCTTTAAATGCAACTTCCGGCTTGTCGCCGAGGCACATGAGCGCCTCTTTGCATCCAAGCTCGGCACCGCGCCGCGACCACTGCGCAATCTCGTCGGGCATCATTGTCCATGCGCCGGGGTCGCCGGGATCCTTGCGGAACGTGCAGTAGGTGCATCGATCGCGGCAGAGATTCGTGATCGGCAAAAAAACTTTGCGCGAGTAAGTGACGTCGCGCCCCTTGCCGCGATCCCGCAGCTCAGCCGCCGCAGAAAGCATCGCGTCGAGGTCGCTGTCAGGACATTCGATCAAGGCGATCGCGTCGGAATCGGTCAAGCGCACGCCTGCCAGCGCGCGATCGAGGATCTTGCGAATCGGCGCGCGTCCGTGCAGCTCAGAAGCGAGCGATGAATGTCCCGACGCCATCAATCGCGTTTATAAGCCATCAGGTACGGGGAGGCAACCCAGTTGCAAAAGAAAACTGCGCGCGAGAGGCATTAATCCGAGCAGTGGCGATCTGTCCGGCACAATACCAGAATCAATTCGAGTTGCGGGAGGACACGAAATGATGCCGACAGTCGATCAACTCGCTCATACCTACTCAATCGTCGCGCGCGATCCTGACACTGGTCAGCTTGGAGTTGCCGTGCAGTCGCATTACTTCGCCGCCGGCTCGGTCGTCACGTGGGCGGAAGCCGGCGTGGGCGCAGTCGCGTCGCAGGCGTCTTCCGATCCTGCGTACGGCAAGCTCGGACTCGACTTGATGCGCGCGCGAAAGAGCGCGCCCGACACGCTCGCGGGCCTGCTCGCCTCGGATCCGATGCGTGAGATTCGGCAGGTCGCGATGGTCGATGCGCTCGGCCGCGTCGCGGCGCATACCGGTCAAATTACGATTCCAGAAGCCGGGCACATCGTGGGCGACGGATTTTCCGTGCAAGCCAACATGATGCTCAAGAACACGGTCTGGCCTGCGATGGCCGCGGCGTACACCGGCGCCAAGGGCCAGCTGGTCGATCGATTGCTCGCCGCGCTCGACGCGGCTGAGGCTGAAGGCGGCGACATCCGCGGCCGTCAGACGGCGGCGATTCTGATCGTCGAGGCGAAATCCACCGGACGCCCCTGGGTCGACACGATTTTCGATCTGCGGGTTGACGACGCGCCCGAGCCACTCGTCGAGATTCGCCGCCTGGTCGCCGTGCGTCGCGCGTACATTCATATGCGGCTTGCAAACGAAGCGGCTCAACGCGGCGACCTTGACGCGACCGAGCGTGAATTCTCCGACGCCGAGCGGCTCGCCGGAGACAATCCCGAGATGCGCTACTGGCACGCGATTGCGCTGCTCGGTTTGGGCAAGGTCGACGACGGTCTCGCGATGCTGCGCGAAATCGAGCGGCCCGATCGCAACTGGATCGAGCTCACGCTGCGACTCCCCGCGCTGCTGCTGGGAGCCGATCAGTCAGTCAAAGATCGCGTGCGGAAACTGCTCGATTGACTGTCGCGTTCGAGACAAAAGCATTTTGCCCCGTGCGCCCGCGCGAGTTAGTGTGAATCAGACAGGCGAAACCGGAGTACACCAGATGCCCGAAACCAATGTTGAGCATGGCGCCGTTGAGCATGCGCCACGCGTCGAGTACGAGCTGCAACTTTACTACTGGATGAAATTGATTCGCGCGTTCGAGGAGCGCGTCTCACGCTTGCATCGGCAGAACAAAATCCTCGGCGGCGTTTACTCCGGCGCCGGCCAGGAGGCGATCGTCACCGGCATCTGCGCGCCGCTCCACGACGGCGACTTCACCGCGCCGCTGCATCGCGATATGGGCGTCTTCATCATGCGCGGCGTCGATCCGGGCCACCTGATGGCGCAGTTGATGGGCAAGGAAACCGGGCTTTCGCGCGGCAAGGATTCGTTTCTGCACGGCGGTGATTTGGAGCACGGCGTTTTCGGATCGACCTCGATGCTGGGTTCGTCGCTGCCGGTCGCGGTCGGCGCGGCGCTCAAATTCAAAATGAAAAAAAATCCCAACGTCGCGGTGGCCTTCTTCGGCGAAGGCGCGGCGTCGCGCGGCGACGTGCATGAGGCGATGAACTTTGCCGGCGTGCACAAGCTGCCGGTGGTCTTCGTGTGCGAGAACAACCGCTATGCGTACTCGACGCCGCTCGAGAAGCAGATGGCGATCGAGGACGTGGCAGACCGCGCGGTGGCCTACGGCTTCAAGGGTTACGTGTGCTCGGGCAACGACCTGCTCGCCGTGCTCGAGTTGAGCGAGCGCCTGATCGCAAAGACACGCGCCGGCGAGGGTCCGGTGCTGATCGAATGCAAGACCTATCGCTACCGCGGTCATAGCGAGCACGACGCCGCGTTGTATCGCGACCAGGAAGAGCTGATCGAATGGCAGAGCCGTGATCCGATACCGCGCTTCGAGTTCTACCTCGAAAAGAAGGGGCACGACATCAAGCGCATCCGCGAACAGATCGACGAGCGCGCGAACAAGACGGTGCAGGCGGCGGTGGATTTTGCCGAAAGCAGCCCGCTGCCGGAATCTCAAGAAGCACTTGAAGATATTTACGCGCCGCCGAATTCGACATCTGCAACAAATTCTTCGAACTCCTCTTCTAACAACGGCGCTCGTTAGCCATGGAAGCCACTTACATCAAGGCGATCAATTCTGCGCTGCACGAGGAAATGCGGCGCGACGAGAACGTGTTCGTCATGGGCGAGGACGTCGCGGATTTGGGCGGCGCGTTCAAGGCAACCGAAGGGTTGCTCGACGCGTTCGGCGAGGAGCGCGTGATCGACACGCCGATATCGGAGGCGCTGATTGTCGGGGCCGGGATCGGCGCGGCGGTGCTCGGGATGCGGCCGGTGGTCGAGATGCAGTTCGCGGATTTTATTTCCTGCGCCTTCGATCAGATCGTCAACATGGCGGCGACCCTGCGCTACCGGCACGGTGGCAAGGCTGCTTGTCCGCTGGTGATTCGCGCGCCGTCGGGCGCGGGCGTGCATGGCGCGTTGTTCCATTCGCAGAATCCTGAGGCGTGGTTCACGCGCGTGCCGGGACTCAAGGTGGTGGCGCCGGCGACGCCGTACGACGCGAAGGGGCTGCTGAAAAGTTCGATTCGCGACGGCAATCCGATCGTGTACTTCGAGCACAAGCGGCTCTATCGCAGTATCAAGGAAGACCTGCCCGAGGGCGATTTCACCGTACCGATTGGAGTCGCGGAGATTCGCAAGGAAGGCGGCGACCTTTCGATAATCACCTACGGCGGCACGCTCGGGCAGTCGCTCGATGCGGCGCGAATCGTCGAGAAGGAAGACGGGCTCGCGGTCGAGGTGCTCGATTTGCGCACGCTGTTGCCTTTGGATCGCGAGGCGATACTTGCGACCGCGCGGAAGACCGGCAAGGTGCTGGTGGTGCACGAGGATCGGCTGACCGGAGGAATCGGCGGCGAGGTTTCGGCGATCATCATGGAGAACGCGTTCGAATTTCTCGACGGTCCCGTGCGGCGAGTTGCGGCGGCCGACGCGCACGTGGCGTTCAGTTCGCCGCTCGAGGATTTTATTCTGCCGAGCACCAACAAAATTGTGGATGCGATCCGCAACCTGGCGGCCTACTGAGATGGCAATCGACGTGACGATGCCGCAAATGGGCGAGAGTGTCGTCGAAGGCACGATCGCGAAATGGCTGGTGAAGGAAGGCGACGTCGTTATCGAGGATCAGCCGCTGGTTGAAATCTCGACCGACAAGGTGGACACGGAAATTCCGTCGCCGGGCGCGGGACGAATCGCCAAGATTGTCGCGGCCGAGGGGCAGACGTTGCCAGTCGGTGCGACGCTCGCCGTTATCGAGCCGGCGGGCGCGGCAGAGGCTCCGGCAAAATTGAAAGTCGTCGCACCCAAGGCTGCGCCGAAACCGGAGGCGGTCGCCGAGAAACCTGCGTTGAAGCCGGTGCCGCCACCGTCCGTGTCTCAGCCGACGCCACGGCCGCAGACTGTGCAGGCGGCTCCGCCGATACAGGAGGCGGGGGCGGGACTTCGAGAAGCAGAACCCGATAGCGGCGGCCCGCGGCGGTTTTCGCCGGTGGTGCTGAAAATTGCTGCGGAAGAAGGAATCGATCTGAGCCACGTGCCGGGAACGGGATTCGGCGGACGCGTCAGCAAGCGCGACTTGCAGCGTTACCTCGATTCGCTGCGCAAAACGCCGAGCGCCGCATCGCAGGCGCCGAGCAACGGCGTTGCGCAAAGCAGTTCGCGTCCGGCCACGGCTGCGACCTCGACGACCACGACGCCAGCGCCGGCTCAATCCGGTCCCGGGTTCAAGCCGCCCGTTTATCAGCCGCTCGAGGGCGATATCGTCGAGCCGTTCACGCGGCGGCGCAAGCTGATCGCCGAGCACATGGTGTTCTCGAAGACGCATTCGCCGCATGTCGGCACCGTCGCGGAAGTGGACGTCACGAATGCGATGCGCCTGCGCGAACAGCACAAGACCGAGTTCGCGCGCCGCGAAGGTTTCAACCTGACATTCCTGCCGATTGCGGCGGCGGCGACTGTTCGCGCACTCAAGGAGTTTCCGCGCATGAACGCGTCGGTGGTGGGCGACTCGGTGGTGACGCGGCGTGAAATCAATCTCGGTATCGCGATGGATACCGACGAAGGCTTGCTGGTGCCGGTCATCAAGGCGGCGGAAGGCATGTCGGTGGTCGGGATTGCGCGCGCGATCGAGAGCCTGCGCCGCAAAGTCGCGGAGAAAAAAATCACGGCGGACGATCTCGCGGGCGGCAGCTTCACGCTCTCCAAT
>Ga0210391_10003809_pt1 | contig 12720 bp, 10 predicted proteins | sample IncBWC12OmetaG_FD_160573 | JGI IMG/M metagenome (GOLD analysis project Ga0210391, IMG submission 160573) | Forest soil microbial communities from Barre Woods Harvard Forest LTER site, Petersham, Massachusetts, United States - Inc-BW-C-12-O ... | reverse complement strand
TTGTCGTATTTCTATCAGCACGAGAACTCGAACATCCACCGGGCAGCGCACACGCTCGCTGCCCGCGCTACTGACGCCTATGAGAGCGCCCGCGAAAAGACCCGGCGCTTCCTGAACGCTTCCTCAACGCGCGAGATCGTCTTCGTCCGCGGTACGACTGAAGGCATCAATCTCGTAGCTCAGGCATGGGGACGCCGCAATGTTCACAAGGATGACGAGGTAGTCATCACCTGGCTCGAACACCATGCGAACATCGTGCCCTGGCAGCAACTGTGTTCGGAGAAGGGAGCCCGCCTGCGAGTGGCGCCGGTGAACGATCGCGGCGAGGTGATCCTCGAAGAATACGAGAAATTGCTGGGTCCACGCACACGGATGGTATCGTTCAGCCAGGTGTCGAACGCCCTCGGAACGATCACACCAGCGCGCGAGATGGTAGAGATGGCCCACCGTCACGGTGCGCGAGTGCTTGTCGATGGTGCGCAGGCCGTCTCCCACATGCGCGTGGATGTGCAGGTGCTCGACTGCGACTTCTACGTTTTCTCCGGCCACAAGATTTTCGCTCCCACCGGCATCGGTGCGGTTTATGGAAAGTTGGACCTGCTCGACACCATGCCCCCATGGCACGGCGGCGGCAATATGATCGTGGACGTCACCTTCGAGAAAACTGTTTACCAGTCAGCACCAGCGCGCTTTGAAGCCGGCACCGGCAATATTGCTGATGCGGTCGGACTGGGTGCGGCTCTCGATTATGTGGAAGAGGTCGGGAGGGAAAGCATCGCCGCCTATGAACACGAACTTTTGAACTATGCCACCCTAGGACTGCTAACCGTTCCCGGTCTGCGGCTGATCGGGACCGCACGAGAGAAAGCTGGTGTGCTGTCGTTCGTGCTCGATGACGTCCGCACTGAGGACGTCGGAGCCGCCCTGAACCAGGAAGGCATCGCGGTGCGTTCCGGGCATCACTGCGCTCAGCCTTTCCTGCGCCGCATGGGCGTCGAGAGCACTGTTCGACCGTCTCTGGCGCTCTACAACACGCAGGAAGAGATCGATGTACTGGTCTCCGCCCTGCTGCGGCTGCAGGCAGGTCGCGGACATCGCAGGTTGTGATTTCGTCGCGCTTTCGAGCATCTTGTGATGGAACATACGTCATGCCGCAAGCCCCGCAGTCGAAATCTGCGCTGCCTGATTCTGGAGTGGTCAAGAAGAATACTTGTCAGATAACGCTCTCCAAAATCCGACAGGACCACAATGATCTGATAGGAAAAGGATTCCAGGGTAACCGCAGCGAGGGCTGCCATCGAACTGGAATTGCGGACCGGGTGAGCCTGCAGCGCTGACTGAATATCCGAGCAGCGACGTGTAAGGCGCAGGATTAATTCAGCTGGCTCCTTCAGGAAGCGCCTAAAGACCCTCGCAGTGAGCATGTCAAGCTGTCAAGCGACTCCTAGGCCGGGCGAGCGAAGCCGTAATTCCCTCTTCTTCTTTCCACCCGCAGTCAATCCAGTGCGAGCGGCTGAACCGCCGTATTCCCCCTCCACTGGCAGTGAAACTTTCGATCCGGGAAAGCAGAATTTTAACAGTGTATTCACGAATGTCTATTGACATGATAGACATGCTTGTATAACTTACCCAGACGTATGTCCAGTTCCGAGCAGAAGCGCTTAACGTGCTGAACCACCCCGATTGGGCGAACCCCAATACTCAGTTTGCAAGCGCAACCTTCGGCGAGGTCACCGGCCTGCAAGCCGGCAGCCAGTCGCGAATCATTCAGGTGGCTTTACATTTGTCGTTTTAGGTGGTGCATGTGCGCAAGTGCCGAGAAGCCAAACAAGAAACCGTTAATGGAGCCACAATGCATCAACCGAGACCGAACTCTCGAGCATCTGTGTTCTCTGTCCTGTTTATCGCCCTCGCGATCGCGAGAGTCGCTCCCGTCGCGGAGGCGCAGAACAGTCCGCTGGCTACACCGGATCAGAGGGCGTTCGAAGAACAGGCGTTGCGGATCCTTGGGTCACAGGTGGTGCAGCAGCAGCGGACAGTCATCGAGAAAGCATTTTCGGAAGACCCGTGGTACGGCACGCCCGAAGGTAGAGCCACGCTCGCGTCTTCGGTGGACGAAGTGCTGTTCAGTGGGGTGGTCGGAGTGCTCAACGCCGATCCCAGCCACCCCAAAGTGCAATGGGTGTGGGCGCCGGGGCATTCATGGTTCGGATTGAAGGTGCCAGGAGCTAAATTCCTCATGCCCAATGTCGACAACGTCTTCCGCATCATTCCCGTCGACAGCGTCGCTCATTACGAGATCACTGCCCAGCCAAGTAGCGGAAACATTCCAACGCAATGGACCGTTCAGTTGATCCATTCGGTTGCGACGGTGGCCGGCTCGGAAAATATATTCAGCGTATTGATGGACACTGACATCCGCCCGCAAGCGGACGGTTCTTTCACTCTCTCAATCGGTCCGGACAGTGCCAACGGACAGCCGAATCACATTCAGACAGTGCCCGGCGCCGGACTGCTTCTGATTCGCGACACGATTGATCGTTGGGAAGACGAGTCGCCCTACATTCCCGGTGTTCGGAGGATTGATGGCCCTGCGCCAACGACGGCGGATAGCGAAGCGAGACTCGCGGAAAAAGCTGCCGAGTTAGTTCGGACCGAAATCCCCGTCGTGGTGAAATCGAAATCCAACAACTTCTTCAAGAGCCCAGCAAACACCCTGGCCTCCCCGAAAGTCAGGGAAGGCGGGCGTTGGGGCTTGTCGTCCGCCGGGCATTTCAAACTCGCCGACGACGAAGCGCTGGTGTTAACGCTCGATCCCATCGGTGCGAAATATCTCTCCATCCAGTTAGCAAACGCGTGGCTTGGCTCGCTTGACTACATCCATCACACAGCGAGCTTGAATATTCCGCAGGCTGTGCCCAACGCCAATGGCAGCTACACGTTTGTAATTGCGACTCAGGACCCCGGAATTCAGAACTGGCTCGACACGACCGGACTGCACGAGGGGTCCTTCTTTGTCCGCTGGCAGAAGCTGCCGCAACCGCTGGCAGGGGCGGACGCTGCCGTTCGTGAAGTCAAGCTGATCAAACTGGCGGATCTTGCGACGGCAGTGCCGAATGAGCTTCTGCGAGTCGCAGCCGAGCAACGGAAGAAGCAACTCGCAGACCGCGCAGCGGCTTATGTGCGCCGTTTTGCAGAGCGGTGACGATCGGAGTTGTTGACCTTATGACGGGGTGCAAACCAGCGGTGCGTGGATCTGCGTTGCGGGTATTGACGATTGTGATGATCGTGTTGGTAGCCGCATGTTTTTGGACGGTGGCAGCGCCCGATCACAAGGCAAATGATGCGCAGGACCAGCAACAGAACTTAATCGATTCCAATGGGGAGGACGCTTGGCTATCTTCACCAACCCGCTGAACCTTGCATTGCTCTCGGCCGGAGTGCTGGGGTTCCGCCACGGATTCGACTACGACCATATCGCTGCGATCTCGGACATCACCAGCGTTGAGCCCTCGCGCAAGCGCGCCATGCGAATGGGCCTGGTGTATGTGCTGGGGCACGCATCCATGGTTGGGCTCATGAGCGGTGCGGTGATCGTTTTTCAGCGCTCATTGCCGCGAAGCATCGACGGCTGGGCGGAGCGCGCGGTCGGACTCACACTTGTGCTTCTGGGAATCTATGTATTGACAACGCTGTTGCGCGAGAAAGCGACGTTTGTTCCTCGCTCGCGCGCATCGATCCTGATCGACTCGGCACGCTGGTTGGTGTGGCGCCTTCGGAGAGTTGTGGGCGCCGGGCCGCAGCCCGTGCCGGAGCGTCGTTCCGGGCCTTACGGCCGCGGATCGGTCTTCGCGATTGGTGTCATCCACGGGTTGGGAGCTGAGACGCCGAGCCAATTGTTGCTCTTCCTTTTGGCAGCGAATCTGGGTGGCGTCATGCTTGGCCTTCTCGGTCTCACCGTGTTCCTGGTGGGCTTGCTCGCAATGAACACTTTGATGACTGCTTCAGCGGTGGGCATTTTTGGCCTGAGCGCGGCAAAGCCTTCGGTCTTGCGCTTCGTCATCGGTGCCACGGCGGCGTACAGCGTCGTAGTCGGGGGAGTTTTTTTGTTCGGGGTTTCCAGCTTTCTGCCGCAGCTCGGCGGGTAGGAAGCAACCCTTCCCCGGGTCAAGGATGGTCGTCGAGGCGCGGTCGCCAAGTGGAAAGGCAGGAGCCTGCAAAGCTCCCAGCGGCGGTTCGATTCCGCCCCGCGCCTCCAGATTCAGCAGTTGCTTTGCCGTCGATCTTAGAAACACGAAGGAGCTTCTTGTGAAACGACAACTCCGCTTTCTTCCGCTTCTGTCTCTGCTTGCCCTCACGACCCTGTCTTTTGCCCAGGCTCCGGCTTCGTTCCGCGTGTTGTTCGGACTCACCGATGCGGCATCCACAAGATGGGATGGAACGATCACCGCCAAGGAGGTTGGCAATTTTACGACCGAGGGATGGCGGTTGGAGGGCGTCGATAATATCGACGGCAATCTGTTTCATTTTTCGACGCACCCAGCGCGTTTATTTAATACTCCAGCTGGCGGCGGATTCGTGGCCAATGGATTCATCATTACCGCTGATGCCGTCACCGATAGCAGCGAGTTTCTGATCACAACCGCCCAAGGGGATTTCCAGTTTCGCGCCTCCGACGTCCCCTACAGTAACGGCCTCTACAAGCTGGGAGGACGAGTCTACGTGGACCGCGTAACGGCCGCCGTCCGGCTGACGAATACTCCGGAAGAAGAAGATTATCCGGCCATCGCCGCCGGCGCGAATGGGGATGTTTGGCTGGCCTATGTGCAGTTTCATCACAATCCCGACCACATCAAACTGCGCAGCACGCCGAAGGAAGATCCGAAGAAATACGCGCAGTACAAAGAGCCGACGGGCGGAGATCAGATCTGGGCCCAGAAATACTCTGGCGGGAGCTGGGGACAACCGATTGCCGTGACCAAAGCGGGCGGCGACCTCTACCGCGCGGCAGTTGCCGTAGACGGAACTGGACGAGCCTGGGTTTTCTGGTCGGAGAATCGCAGCGGTAATTTTGATGTCTTTGCTCGAGCTCTCGACGCCTCGGGCGCGAAGGATCAAGTCCAGATTTCGAAGGACGCCGGATCAGACATTGATCCGGTCGCGGCGACCGACGCGAATGGAAAAGTCTGGGTGGCATGGCAGGGCTGGCGCGACGGGCGGGCTGCGATCTTCACTGCTCATCAGGACGGCAGTGGCTTTACCTCGCCGGAGAAGATTTCGAATTCGAGCAAGAACGAATGGAATCCTGCCATCGCCTCCGATAAAACGGGACGAGTTTCTGTGGCGTGGGATTCTTACCGCAACGGCAACTACGATGTCTACGAGCGCACCTGGTCGAATTCATGGGGAGCAGAAGTTCCCATCGCGGCGACCGCCCGCTACGAAGCGTACCCGTCGATTGCGTACGATCCGAACGGGCGACTGTGGATCGCGTATGAAGAAGGCGGCCGAGGTTGGGGCAAGGACTTCGGGGCGCACAAGAGTCCCGGGATTGCGCTCTATCAAGGTCGGGCGATACGTTTGCGTGGGCTCGAGCCGGATGGACGATTGGTGGCGCTGGACGCCTCGCTCGACAGCAAACTGGTGGGAACACCTACGCTTCGAGCCGACCGGACAGGCAGCCAGGCCGAGGCGGAATCCCTCGACCCGAACCCCGACGCGGCTCTGAAGCGTTTGCCGGACGCTGGCACGATCGGGAATCCCCGCGCTTCGAAAAACAGCCTGCCGCGTCTGACCATCGATGCATCTGGCCGCTTCTGGCTGGCCTTTCGCACGGCTCATCCCATCTGGTGGAATCCGCTCGGAACAGTCTGGACCGAGGAACTGGTTTCCTTCGATGGCAAGGACTGGTCGAAGCCGATCTTTCTGAATCATTCCGACAACCTGCTGGACAATCGGCCAGCACTGGTTTCGATTGCGAACGGAAAGTTGTTGATCGTCAATTCCTCCGACGGGCGGCGGGATTTCAAGGCGAGCCAGTTGGCCTCTACCCCGCTGGGCATGAATCCGGACGTTCCGTTTGATCCTTACAACAATGACTTGTGGAGTCATGAAGTTGATCTGGGCCCGGCCAATCAAGTGATACCCGTGGCCGCGCTGAATGGCGTCGAGACGAAACCCGATCCGCCGACCGTGGATGCCGCTGACGCCAGCGGAATCAGGGCGATCCGCGACTTTCGCGGCGGGCCAGAGGGAAATTTTCACATTCTGCGCGGAGAGTTCCATCGCCATAGCGAGATTTCCATGGACGGCGGCAACGATGGAACCATCCTCGAACAGTGGCGCTACGCGCTCGATGCCGGCGATCTCGATTGGATCGGCTGCTGCGACCACGACAATGGCGGCGGCCGCGAATATACCTGGTGGCTCAGCCAGAAACTGACGGATATTTTCCATGCGCCGGGAAAATTTGTTCCCCTGTTCTCGTATGAGCGGAGTGTGGCTTATCCCGAGGGTCACCGCAATGTTCTCTTTGCGCAACGCGGAGTGCGGACGCTTCCCCGACTCTCGCAGTCAACCGTGTCCAGCGCTCCCAACGAGAATGTCTTCGCTCCTGCGCCCGATACCACAATGCTCTATGGATACTTGAAGGAGTTCAACGGCGTCACCGCATCGCACACCAGCGCGACCGCGATGGGAACCGACTGGCGCAATAACGACCCCAACGCCGAGCCCATCGTCGAGATCTATCAGGGTGATCGGCAGAACTATGAGATCCCCGACGGCCCTCGCGGGAATAACGAGAAAGATTCGATCGGAGGCTGGCGTCCCAAGGGTTACGTTAGCATCGCTCTCGACAAAGGTTACAAGCTGGGTTTTGAAGCGAGTTCTGACCACATCTCGACCCACCAAAGCTACGCCAATGTCTTCGTAAAAGACGTGACGCGGGAATCGCTGCTGGAAGGATTTCAGAAACGCCACGTCTACGCGGCGACCGACAACATTCTTGCCGACGTGGAGAGTGGCTCCCACCTGATGGGTGACGAATTTTCCACCTCCGAACTGCCAACGATCAAGGTCAAGCTGAAAGGCACGTCGAATTTCGCCAAGGTGGTCATCGTGCGCGATGGCAAGTACGTGTACTCGACCGCGCCCAACAGCCAGTCGGTGGAGTTTTCCTGGCGTGACAATCAGCCCAACCGGGGCAAAGTTAGTTACTACTATGTTCGCGGGGAGCAGGATAACGGAGAAATTGTATGGGCATCTCCGTTCTGGATTACTTACACGGGAAATTGAGTTCGACCCCGATGGAGGCATTTCAAGGTGAACGACGAGCGACGAGAACGCATCATTTATTACTCCTATGCGGCAGGCGTGGGAGGACTTCTCCTGCTGAACTGGCTGGGGATTTTCAAGACCCTGTTCGGAATCGACACAGCCGTCTTCATCACTTTGCTCGCGGGATACAAGACCTTCTACAACTCCCTGTCTGCTCTCCTCGAAAAGCGCATCTCCGCCGACATTGCGCTCTGCATCGCCGTAGTCGCCGCGCTGGCTGCGGGCCAGTACCTTGCCGCAGCCGAGGCGATGTTTATCGTGCTGGTCGGCGAAGGACTTGAATCGTACGCGGCGGGACGCACGACCGCGGCCATTGAGCGCTTCCTCGAGCGCATGCCGCGCCTGGCAACTCGAATCCATGGCGACCAGGAAGAAATCCTCCAAGCGGACGCCTTGTTGGTCGGCGATTTGGTGTTGGTACGAGGCGGGGAACAGATTCCCGCGGACGGATTGATTGAATCGGGCTTCTCCGCTATAGACGAGACTTCCATCACGGGTGAGCCCTTACCTAAAGAAAAGAAACCGGGAGACGAGGTGTTTTCCGGGACGCTCAACCACCATGGCTTATTGCGAATACGGGTCACGCGCAGTGGAACGAATACCACACTCGCGCGCGTGATTGAACTGGTCAGGGAAGCGCAGCAGAAGCGGGCGCCGGTGGAGCGGCTTGCGGACCAGTACGCGAAATATTTCCTTCCCGCTCTGCTGCTGGCCGCGGGGCTGACCTTTTACTTCACGCGCGATTGGCTCCGGACGGTCGCGGTGCTGGTGGTGGCCTGCCCGTGTGCCTTGATTCTGGCGACCCCCACCGCGATGGTTGCGGCAATGGGCGGACTCGCGCGTCGAGGGATTTTGGTTCGCGGAGCCGCGGTATTGGAGCGCGCTGCGAAAACCGATGTGCTGGTCTTTGATAAGACTGGAACCATCACAGAAGGAAAGGTGGAGATTGTCGGCATACTGCCGGTCGAAGGCGAAGATGAAGTACTCGCTCTGGCAGCGGGGGCGGAATCCGCGTCAAACCATCCGCTCGCGCGTGCGATTGTGGCGGAAGCCAACAAGCGGCGGCTGACCACAAAGAAACCGGAAACCGCAGAGGTGATTCCCGGCCGCGGCGCCTGGGCTCGTTTGGGCGAGCGTGAGATTCGAGCCGGCAACGCAGAATTCCTGATAGCGGCGGGAATCGCAGGAACAGCGCCGCTGCTGGCGCGAGCCGACGAACTCGGTGCAACTGCCGTGCTGGTCGCTGATGGACAAAGGCTTGCGGGTGCCATCCTGTTCCGCGACCAGGTTCGAGAAGGAGTTCCACAGGCGCTCGCAGCTTTGCGCGAGATTGGCCTCGAAGATCAGCGCATCCTGACTGGTGATCGCGAACGCGTTGCCGAGTATGTCGCACGCCAGGTCGGCGTAACGCATGTCGAAGCCGGATTGCTGCCCGCTCAGAAAGTTGAGCGCATTCAGGCGTTGTTGGCTTCCGGGCACAAGCCCGCCATGGTGGGAGACGGGCTAAACGACGCTCCCGCGCTGGCCAGTTCGAACGTCGGGATCGCCGTGGCGGGAGCGAGCGACATTACCGCGGAAGCTGCCGATGTTGTTTACCTGCCGCATTCTCTCGGCGATCTTCCGGAGTTTTTTCGGATCAGCCGGCAAGCCGTGCGCACGGCCTGGCAGAACATCATCCTGTTTGCAGGAATTTTAAATGCGGCGGCTGTAATTTGCGCGGCCACAGGTGTGATTGGTCCTGCGGGCGCGGCAGTCACGCATCAGCTCTCGTCATTGTTCGTGATGATGAATTCGCTGCGCTTATTGCGCACGCCAGCGAGCGGCGAATCTCGAGTTACGGCGTTTCTTCGATCGCTGCGGTCGCGAGTGGGTATTTCACATCTCGTCGAGCCCGTCCGGAACGGTTTTGCCAGGCTGGAATTCGGCGCTCTGCTCGACTCTCTCATCTCTCACGTCCCGAGCTGGAATAGGGCGAAGCAGCCTCTTCTCTACGCGACGGCCGCTCTGTATGCACTGAGCGGGGTCTATGCTCTCAGTCCTGACGAAACCGGAGTGATTGAACGCTTCGGTCACAAGCTGCTGCCTTACCCTACACCGGGCCTGCACTACAAGTTGCCCTGGCCGGTCGATCGCCTCACCCGGATTCAGGCAAATCGAGTGCGGGTGATTGAGATCGGATTCCGGTCGAACCTGGGCGGCGCGGATTCGGAGCCGGCAGCCTACGAATGGAATGTGCAGCACCGTGGCGGACGCTTTCAGAAGGTTTCTGAAGAATCTCTGATGCTCACGGGCGATCAGAACATGATCGAGTTAACCGCGACAGTGCACTATCTTCCCGAGCGCCCCGATGATTTCCTATTTCGCCAGTTGGACGCCGACGCCACCGTTCGCGCGGCAGCCGAGTCGGTAATTCAGGGCGTGACGACCTCCACGTCGCTCGATGATGTTCTGACGTCCCGCCGCCGTGAAATTGAAGCTCGCGCGAAAAACGAGCTGCAGAAGCGGCTGTCTGACTATGGGACCGGAGTCCGCGTGTTGGAGGTAAAGCTCGAAGACGTGCATCCCTCGATCGAGGTCGTCGATGCCTTCCGGCAAGTCTCCAACGCATTCGAAGAGAAAAACCGTTTGATCAATGAGGCGCAAGGCTATCAAAACGAGCAGTTAGCGCTCGCGCACGGAAACGCCGGAGCAATGCTCGAAAATGCCAAAGCCTACAGTATCGGACGCAAGGCCAGGTCGGAGGGCGATGCCGGCCGCTTTCTCTCCACAGAGCAGGCTTTTCGCGGCGCTCCTCAAGCAACCGAGTCGCGCTTGTATCTCGAAACGATGGAAGCCGTACTGCCGGGCAAGAAGAAGCTGATTCTCGACAAGACCCAGAACAAACGACATCTATATCTGCTCGAAGACGGAGTTGAACTGCCGAACGGACTGCGTCCGTTGCCGGAGTGAGTGAACGGAGTGAGCCTATTATGACAACCAAAAACACCTACATGGTGGCCGCTGGTATTGCCTTGCTGCTGCTTTACTTGTCGCTGTACAGCGTCCGCGAGACTGAATTTGCATTGGTTACGCAGTTTGGACGCCCAGTGCGGACCGTGGCGAAAGCCGGCCTGCACGCGAAGTGGCCGTTCCAAAGCATCCTCTGGTTCGAGAAACGGCTGCGTATTTACAATCCCCGGCCTTCTGAGTTCCTCACTCGGGACAAGAAGAACCTGGTCATTGACAACTACGTGGCCTGGCGTATCGACGATCCCAATCGGTTTGTGCAGAGCGTTGGCGACACCTCGGCGGCAGAGATGCGCCTTCACGACATCATCTGGTCGGGTCTGTCCGCCGCCTTGGGGACGCAAGATCTCGACGCGCTGGTCTCTACGACGCCGGAAAAGGCGCAGACCACTTCCATGCTCAACCAGCTCACCTCAACCGCAGACCGCGCGGCGCTGGCGCAATATGGAATCCGCGTTGTGGATGTTCGCATCAAGCGACTGAATCTGCCGGAGCAGAACAAGCAGAGTGTGTTTGCGCGCATGCGTGCCGAGCGTGAGCGCATCGCCATGCAATACCGGGCGGAGGGCGAGCAGCAGGCGCTCACCATCCGCGCCAACGCCGATCGCCAGAAGGAAGAGATTCTGTCGTCTGCATATAAAGACGCCGAGAAGGTGCGCGGTGAGGGAGACGCGGAAGCCACCCGGATTTACGGGCAGGCGTATTCGAAGAATCCGCAGTTCTATAAATTGCTGCGCACCCTCGACTCGTACAAAAAAGTGCTCGACGACAAGACCACGATCATTCTCAGCTCCGACTCGGAATTGTTGAAGGTCCTTACTCGTGGCGAGGCGGGTGCGAAGTGAGCACTCTACTGTCGCCACAGCCCGAGGTTGCTGATCTGCTCGAAGGTCCTCGCCGACCGGGCAAGCGTCGGCGTCGACTGTGGCCATGGCTATTTGCGCTGTGGATCGTTTCCGGCACCTTTCTTGTGTCCGCCGACCAGCAGGCGGTAGTGACACGGTTCGGCGCGGTGACCAGTCCGCGCGTCCTCCCTGGAATTCACTATGCGCTTCCCTGGCCCATCGACTCCGTCTACAAGCTGAAAGTGCATCAACTGCGGCGAACCGTGATTGGCGGAGAGATTCCCGATACCGTGCTTGGCCGCATTCAGCCGGCGTCGTCTGAATTCCTTAGCGGAGACCAGAATCTGCTGAACGTCCGCGTCGTGGCGCAGTATTCGGTGAGTGAACCGAAGGATTTCCTGTTCGCAACCGATGACGTGGATCGTGTAGTGAGGACGGCTGTCGAGTCGGAACTGGTACGGCGCATCGCTCGCACGCCGGTGGATGACATTCTCACCACCGAAAAAGTCGCAATTCAGAACGATGTGCTCCTAACCGCGCAGCGTGCGCTCGATGGTTACAAGCCGGGCGTTGTGCTCTCCAGCATCAACATTGAGAATGTCACTCCGCCGGCGGAAGCTGCCGACGCGTTCCGCGGAGTTGCGGGAGCGAGAGCCGACGGGATCCGGCTCGTCAACCAGGCGGAAGGTTACGCCAATGATCTGATTCCCCGCGCGCTTGGCGAAGCGGCGCAACTGACTGAACAGGCGCAGGCCTACAAGGACGGAAAAATAAACCGGGCCGCGGGCGATGCCGCCCGCTTCGAAGAAATTGCTGCCGAGTATGCCAAGGCACCTAAAGTCACCACCACACGCGCCTACGTCGAGGCCATGGAGCAGATTCTTCCGAAGCTCAAGAAACTCATCGTCGATTCGAACGGGAACCTCGATCTCACGGTTGTCCGCCGCGACGACGCTGTCAATAATGCGAACGGAGCCGCACAGAAATGAACCGCACTGCAGATGAGAAAACCAGCACCCGCAAACTCCTGGATCCCAAGGTCGTCTTCACTATTTGGTTCGTGCTCAGTCTGCTGCTGTTGGTGGTTTTGCGCACGAACGGCTGGCGTCTGCCCCTGCCCAGGTGGATGGCGCGGAACATGGCATCCGCTCCAGCGGGACCGGAAGACGCAGTTTACGCGATGCTTGATGCCGCGCGTGCGGGAGATACCAAGGCGTATCTCGACGCATTCTCGGGAGCGATGCGCGACCAACTCGTCGAAGTCATGAAAGAGAACGCCGAGCCGAGTTTTGCGGCCTACCTCAAATCGCAGAATGCCGCATTTCAAGGAGTCGCTGTGAGCGTGACCGATCGTCCGAGCGATACCGAAGCGCAAGTGCGAGTGGAGTACGTTTACGGCAATCGCAACGAAGTACAGAGCGTCTATCTGCGGAAAGATTTGCGCTGGCGGATCGTAAAAGTCGCGGGCAGTGAGCAGATCAAGACGCTGGAGCCGTTTGGCAGTGCGGTAACGGATTAGTGAAGACTTCTG
>Ga0210391_10003808_pt1 | contig 12721 bp, 13 predicted proteins | sample IncBWC12OmetaG_FD_160573 | JGI IMG/M metagenome (GOLD analysis project Ga0210391, IMG submission 160573) | Forest soil microbial communities from Barre Woods Harvard Forest LTER site, Petersham, Massachusetts, United States - Inc-BW-C-12-O ... | reverse complement strand
TTGGCTCCAGCGCATCGAGAATGTCGACCGTCCTGCGAAGAGCGCTCGCGATCCGCCGGATGTACTTCGGGTCGATCGCGTACCCGGCGTGCTCCGCATAGCCTAGAGCGACCTGCGTATGGCCCATGGCTCGGCGAATGTGCTTGGAGAGCTCTTCGAGCAAGCCATCGTCGCCACCGACGGGGCCGGCGTTCAATTGGGGTCCCGACCCCGGCACGTCTTCCTCCGCCTTCGATGTCACTTTCGGCGCGGCCTTGACGCGTCGCTCTGACGCAGGGGCGTTGCTGGCGTTCTTCGTCGTCGTGCTACCCGTTCTCATTGTCGGACCTCACTTCCTTGGGGTTTCGGCCATGGGGTCCGGCCGTTGGCTCGGCGCGGGCCCCACTTCGATTCACTAGGTGCGCGGCGCTCTCTCAGCGTTTGCGCTTTGAGACCGGCAACGCTCGCTTCTTTGCGTCGCCGATGCTGGCGCCCGGGGGGTCTTGCGCGGCGTGCCCAAGTTGGGTCTCCAGCGCGTCGAGCCCCTTCGCCAGGGCTGCGCGAATCGCGTCGGTGCGCGTTGTCTGAACGCCGGCTTGCGCAATCTTCGGGACCAACGCGTCCAATCGCGCGAGCCACTCCCGGGGAATGCGGACTGCCAGTTGCAAGGTATCGGTCTTCGCACGGGGCACGGTCTCGGTAGCTACCATCGTCATGCGTCTAACCTCAATGCATATGTATCGCATCCCACTACGATGTTCAACGTCTTTCTGAGAGCGCCTGCCTGGCCTCTTCGACGCAGCGCACAACTGCGACCGTGACCCCGACGGCTCGCAAGGCCTCATGCACGGCGCGCTGTTCGGCCGTCGTCTCCGCACCGCCCGTTTTGCACTCGAGCGCGACGAGTCGGCCGCGGGGCGCGACAACTGCGAGGACGTCCGGCCCGCCGGGCGCGAGCCACCCGTACGGAACGTGAAAGCGTTTGCCCTGCTCGCTGGTGTAGAGCGCACGGCCTGACGCGTTCGCGCCGATGACGATGCCCGGGAGCGCGCCGAGCTCCGCGAGGATCGTCCGCACGAGCGCCGAGTGCGCCGCAGAGGAGCCGGGCGTACGCGGTTCTCGCCGAGGGCGACGAGCGTGGCGAGTCACGATGCGGCCTCCGCTCGGGGCGCTGCGCGTTTCTTCGATCGCTCGAAGATGCTGCGGGCGATGGCTGCAATGCGGTGCGCCGGGAAACGACCGCTCTTGTGCAATCGCTTCTCGATGCCGCGGAGCGCGAGTGCATCTCGTTCGGCTTGAGGCCGCGTGTCGAGGCGCGCGAGCTCCTGCCGTTCGACGCGTGTCGCTCGGCGCGGCTGGCGTGCATCCTTCGTCGAGCCGCCGCATCGGGGGCATGTCAGCGGGCCTGCGTGGAAGACCGCGAGGCACGCACGGCAGCGAGCCAAGGGCTCGAGCGCGGCGCCCGTGCGTCGCGGCGGCCCCTCAAGGCTCCAGACGCGCTCGTCTTGAGGTAGGCCATGAAGAAGAGCGGCGCCGGAGAGGTCCACGATGGTCGCGTGCGTCTTACCGGGCGCGGTCCGAAGGCCTCGGCCACAGGCCTGGAGGAATCCGCCGACGACGCCGAGCGTTCGCGCGAGGATGATGGCGCGAACTTTGGGTGAGTCCCACCCTTCGACAAACACACCGCAGCCGACGAGCACGAGCGCTTCGCCGGCGGCGAGTCGTGCTCGAACGGCACGACGAGCGTCGCGCGGCGTGTCGCCGAGGATGAGCGCCGCGCGTTGGCCGAGGCGGCCGGCCACGTCGCGCGCATGCTCCGCGTCGCGGCAGAAGATCATGCACGCCTGTCCTGCGACGTGGCGCTCGTAGGCGTCCACCGGATCGCAGGCCAGGGCACCCTCGATGGGCGCAGGCGGCGAGAGCACGATGGCGGGCACGAGATGGCCGCGCGTAGTGAGCTCCGCGACGCTCGGCCCGCACACCATGCGCTCGAAGACGTCGCCGAGGGGTGCGCCGTCGCCGCGCTCAGGCGTGGCGGTAAGGCCGAGGATTCGTGCCTTCGGATACGACTCGAGAACGCCGCGAACCGAGTCCGCCATGGCCCGGTGGCATTCGTCGACGATGACCAGATCAGCCGGCGGTCGCTCGCCGCGGCGATGAAGGGTCGCCAGCGAGCAGACTTGAACGGGCGCCGTCGCGTTGGTCGGCCGGTCGGCTTGGACGATGCCATGCTCGATGCCGGCGGCTGCGAGACGCTCGCTCGTGTCGTCGATCAGGGCATCGAGGTGCGAGGCAAAAATGACGCGTCGGCCGGCTTCGACGGCGCGCGCAATGAGAGCCGACGCCGTCGCAGTCTTCCCGCCACCCGTTGCGAGCTGCATGATGACGGAGCGCGCGCGCGCCCGGTACGCCTCCCGCACCTCTTCGACGAGGGCAGCCTGGTAGGCGCGAAGGGTGATCACGACGGCGCGACGAAGGCTCCGAGGGCAGTCACGGCGCCATTCCGTTCGTCGCTCGAAGCAACTGCTCGAGCTTGTTCTGCCGCTCGTTCAGGTACGCGAGCCCGGCGAGCTGCGTGCCCGCGAGCTTCGAGTAATCGACCTGCTTGTAGCCGGTCTGTGGATTCGTCGAAACGGCCGGCCGTCCGAGCGGCGTCGACTCGATCTCCTGAGCCATCGGCGACACGAACGTGCCGTGCCCCGCCCCCGGCAGGTCCGGCTCTTTGTACCGGTACTGATGCGCGTGGAGTGCATCGAGGAAGTCGCGCATGTCGTCGGGCGACAGGCCGTCGGGCGATAGGTAGTGGACGTCGGCCTTTGCGTTCTCGTCCGAAAGCGCGCTGAGCCTAAGTGACGTCGAAGGGTTCTTGGTGATCGAATATTGCGACCCCTGCGGCGGTGAATACTGCGGTGCCGGCTGGCCGCTCGGCAAATACGGAGGGGCCTGGGCGATCGACTGAGAAACCGGAAAAGTCGGCGCGGGTGACGACGCGGCGGAAATACCGCGGAGCGCTTGGGCGATCGGCGACAGGGTCGGAGTGGTCGTTGTCGCGAACGCCTGGCCGGGCACAAAACCTGGCGACTGGCCCGCGACCGCTCCACCCATTGACCCGAGTCCGGCGACGTTGGGCGCCGTTGGGGTGCCGCTCGCGCCCCCGAACGACTGGACACCTCCACGCGGGCTCTGGGACCCCGCGCTCGTCGCCGCCACGCCGCCCGCGCTCGTCACGCCGCCGCCCGCGTACGTGGCCATGTCGCCCCAAATGCCCCCCGATGAGCCCTGGCCGCCGGAGAAGCCTCCAGCGCTCGGCGGCGGTGTTTGCGCGAAGGGGGGCGGCGAGGGCTGGCTCGCGCGGCCCGCGTACGTGGCCATGTCGCCAGAGAAGCCGCCCGCGTTGCCCTGACCACCGCCGTAGACTCCGCCGCCGTTGCTCTGGCCGTACCCCTGCGCGTAGGGGGGCGTCGCCGGCATCTGGCGATCGGTCGCTGCGGATGGCGCCTGGCCCGTCTGCATGAAGGCGTTGTTCGTCGAGCCCTGCTGCGCGCCCGCTTGCTGGAGGAATGCCTGCATCCCACGATTGCCCGAAATGACGTCTTCCTTTGCTTCGTCGTCGCTCGTCGAGATGGCGTTCTGATCGTCGAGGTCTGTGATCGTGCCGGCCGTTGCGGTCTCTCCGGTGCCCGGGGACGTCATGACGTTGCGCGAGCTCGTCGAACCGCTGCCATCCACTCCTCCGCCAATCGCTCCGCCGAAGAGGGCGCCCAAGATTCCGCCGATGGCCGTGCCGATACCTGGCACGACGGAGCCCATTGCCGCGCCGGCCGCCGCGCCCCCGGCTGCGCTCCCAAGCTTCGCGCCGATTCCGCCGTCGCTCGGGCCAGAGCTCGCCGTTTGCTTGCCGTAGCTCGCGAGCCGAAAGCCCATGTCAGCATTCGGGTCGATCGATTGGTCGCTCTTCGACGAACCGAGCTGGTCAAGAAACGAACGCATCATCGGGTTGCCGCCGGCGATGCCCTCTTTGACGTTTTCGTCGCTCAGCGACGTCAGGTTCGGACCTCCGAACTGCTGGAGATACTTCTGATAAGTCGTGGTCGGTGAGGTCGTAGCGGGAAATCCAATGTTAGCCGCAGACGTATTCTGCGAGAGCGACACGTCACCGGCTCCGTCGTCCCCGGTTCCGCCATCCGAGTAGCTCTGGTCACCGGTCTGCGCATTACCCTCGTTGACACCCGTTCCAGTGTCCGGGTTCGTCCCGGTTCCGACGGTGCTTGTGCCGGTTCCCGTGCCGCTAGAGCCTCCACTCTTGAATAACGAATTGAGCGCACTCGAACCGGCTCCGGCGACACCGCCGAAGACCGCCCCGGTAAGGTTCGCGTTCGCGTTCGCTGCAGCCTGGTACGCCTGCGCGTTGATCTGGTCGATGCCGAGCTGCTGCTGCACACCAAGCTGCTGCGATGCGAGGTCCGCAGAACGGTCCGCTTCTCCGATGCCCGTCTGCGCGCCAAGCGCCGCGAGCACGTTCTGATAGTACTGATTCGCGCTTGTCTCGGCCGCGGTCTGATTCGCAAGTCCGTACTGACTCGCTGCGGAGAGGTTCGCGAGGTTCGTCTGCTGCGCGTTGCCGAGGTTGGCGAGTCCCATCGCCTGCGCGTTGCCAACATTTTGCTGGGTCTGATTGTTCTGCGCGAGCAAATTCGCAAGCGTCATCGCCTGCGCGTTGCCGACGTTTTGGCTCGTCATGTTGTTCTGCGCGAGAAGATTCGCGAGCGTCATTGCCTGCGCGTTGCCGGCGTTCGTTGCGCTCGCCGTGTTCACGGCGCCTTGATTCGAGAGGTTCGCGGCCTGCGACAGCTGCGCATTCGCGAGCGACGTGTTTTGCAGATTCGTCGCGTTGAACTGGCTATTTCCCTGCGCGAGCTGCGCGTTCGCGAGGTTCGCCGCTTGCTCGTCCGACGTGTTGAATTGCGCCATCTGATTGGCGGCGCTCTGATTTGCGAGGTTCGCCGTCGACGAGAGTCCGGCCTGTGCCGTGTTGTACGACTGCGATTGACCGCGCGCCGTGCCGGCGACGGTACCGAGTGCTTGCTGCGCAGCTTGGGTCTCCTGCGCGCGCTGAATGCCCATCTGGGCATTGAGTTGCGCCTGCGCTTGCGCCGACTGATTCGCGGCTTGATTCTGCGCAAGCCCTGCGTTCATCGCACCGCCCCGCTGCGAGCCGAGGACGGCGAGCTGATTCGCCACCTGTTGCTGTTCCCCCTGCTGTAGCTGGAGGTCCGCCGCACTCGTCCCGCCGCCATTCGCCTGCGTCTGTAGGGTGTTCTCGAGATTCTGCTGCACAGCGAGCTGCGACGCGTCGCCCGCCATCGAGATTTGCGGCGCGCCCGTCATCGCCGCGGGGCCCGCCGTGGCCGCGCCCATTGTCGCGCCTTGGGCCTGTGCCGCGCGCGACTGCGCGGCCTGCGCGAGGGCCGCGGAGTAACTCGATGCCTGCCCCTGCGCGGCTTGCCCATACGCGGCATTGCCCTGCGCGGCTTGGCCGTACGCCGCGTTGCCCTGCGCCGCCGATGCGGTGGGCGCGGCGACAGCGTAGTTCTGCGGCGCCGACTGGACGAAGTTCTGGAGGTTGCTCCAGACGCCGTTCAGTCCGTAGTCCGTGGTCGCACCCTGCGCGGGCAGGCCGGAAAGCCCGGTCGGGTCGAAGCCGGCATACGCAGGTGCGTAGTACTGGCCCGTGCCGAAGACCCCGGGGGATTGCTGGGCCGGCGCACTTGCTTGGCTGGCGGTCGGCGCGCTCGACGACGCGACAGTCGGCGTCGTACCGGTGGAGGCGGTGTAGCCGAGTCCAGGGTTGGCGTTCGCAACTTGCCCTGGGCTGTAGACGTATTGATTGGGCATCAGGACATTCCGATCTGGCGCGCCGCCGGAACTTTGGATTGGGGGGATGCGTTGCTCATTGCGAGACTCCCGTTTGAATGCGACGCTGGACGGTTACGTTCGTGCATTGTACACCGCGAAAGTACTCGATAGTGCACATTCGGTTATCGAATGTTCTAGACCGAATCTATATCAGGTAGATTATTCATCTTTTTTGAAACGCCACTTCTGCGAGGGCACCGATGGCCCCGTAGATGAGCGCATCGGCCAGCTCGTCGGCGCGCTCCTTCCGCCAGTCGCGCGCGTCGTGTGCGACGTCGAGGCGCCCGTACGCGTGCTGCCCGGCGAGCAGACGGCGGGCTAAGAGAAGCATGACGCGCCTCTCGTCGGCGCCGAGCTTGGAAACGACGTCCAGCAGCGCGCTATCGCATTCGCCGCTGGTCATCGGCGAGCTCCGAGGCGGTTACGTTCGCGCATTGTCGAGAGCAAAGAGGCTGTCGAGGCGTTGCGGGCGGCGATTGCCGCGCTGACCCTCGCCTCTTCCTGCTCGTTCACCGTGAGAGCCCTCGGAGGGATAGGCGGGTCCGCGCGGGCTCTCGCGACGGCGAGGGCGAGGGCGGGCGCATAATCGGCGTGTCGGCCATCCGCAGTGCGTGGGAGCTCGATCGAAATGCCGTTCATGGTGACGCGCTTTCGTATGCTGAGCAGGTCCGCACGAAGTGTCGGATCGTCCGGAATCTCGATTCCGTCGTCGGCCATGCGCATTCGCATCGATTCGAAGAGCTCGAGCTTCACCGGCGCCGTGATGGTGCGGACGTGGACATCCAGGCTATGGCGCGCCGCGATCGAACGGACGAAATCCGCCGCCAGTTGGTCCGTCTCGACGCCACCGACGCGATAGCCGCGAAGCAAGCGCGCGACCTCGGCGAGCACCTTGTCCGGGTCGAGCGGGTCGGCTTTCGAGCCCTGCCACTGCTTCGCGAGGAGCACGCACGTAAACGCGCGCCCATCGGCGCGACGACGCCTGCTCGCGATGACCAGCGTCCACGCATTGCCCCGTGTGCCTGGATCCATCGCGGCGACCGGTTCATCCCCGGCCATGCGCTCGAGCACGAGCGGGCCTTTGCGCGTCGCGCGCTCGATCTCGGAGCTCGACACGAGCGACGAATCGGGGTCCGCGAACTCGCCGAGGACGTCCGTGCGGTACGCCTGCTCGTCTTGCGCTTTAAGCGCTTCGACACGCTCGGGCGTCCACCACACGGGATTCATCGCCGGCGCCGCCGCGCGCACGACGACGCGGCGCACGCTGGGCTTGCCCCAGCTCTCCAGAACGGCCTCGTAGATTGGCCCGCGAGGCGCCCACGGCGAACCGATAGCGACGAGCTGCGCCCCCGGCAGAAGACGCCCGAGAACCGCTCGACGCGCGTCGTCGAAGTTCACGACGCCGTCCTCCTCGCCAAGCATCCGCGGCGCTTCGTCGAAGATGCAGCCGGCCGACCACCGGGCGACGAGCGAGGCGCCGGCGCGGGCCCCCGCGACGACCTTCACCTCGACGACGCGGCCCGACGGGTGCCGGAGTTCGATCGCGTCGCCCGTCGGCTCGCCAACTACAAGGGCTTTGAGGGCCGGCTTCGCCGTGACGGTTCCCGCGAGATGGCCGAAGACGACGCGACCAAGATCAACCGTGAGGCTGAGCACCGAGACGCGCGCGGTCTCGCCGGGCCCGAGCTTCGAAAGGTCGCAAGTCAGCGCGGCGCGAACCGCAAGGGCTGCGGAGACGAGCGACTTGCCCGTGCGGATGCCGGACAAAATGTAGAGCTCCGCGGGGAGAGCACCGGCGGGCAGCGCCGAGACGTCACCGATCGCGCGCTTCACGTCCTCGCACGCGGCGAGCTCGCCGAGCGGAAGACCATCGGCCACGCGGCAGATCGCCCGCTGCAGCGGCGACGCACTCTCCAGCGCGAACGCCTCGCGGCCCGTGAGGAGCGCCTCAAGTGTGAACGTGCGGGCCTTCATGGCGTGGACCCTTTCGAGCCAAGCGCCGCGGCGAGCGCGGCGTGTACGTCCTTCGGTTGTGCGGCGCGGGCGGTGGCTTCGCGCACCGCGAGCTCGTACGCCGCGAGCAGGTTTTGTCTCGAGTCGTTCGCGAGCGCAGAGCCGAGCTTGATAAACGCGGCGTCGTTCTCGGCCGCTCCGCGATCGAATGCCCACCTCGAAGCCGCGAGCTGTAGGCCAGCGCTCGCGACCATCGTCGACGGGCCTGGACCGACGAGCCCCCCCGACGACTTCGCGAGCTCTCCGAGGTGGTGCGACACGAACTCCTCGGCGGCGTCCCGGTACGGCTTGAATGTGGCCGCGTCCGCGATCTTCTTCAGACCGAGCGAGTCGACGAGGCGCACCCGACGCGCTTTCGCTTCGCCACCTCGGCGCCCGAGTGCCTTGGCGGATTCCGCGTCGGCGATCTTGCCGTCCTGGCGGCGACGTACCGGAGTGACATCGTCGGCCAGCGGTGCGGGCACTCCTGCGGGCAACTCGTCGGGCGGAAGCACCTCGACGCGCGGCACGCCCGCGCCCCGGCCATGTCCCGTGCGCAGAGCCACTATCGCCCTCCCTCGGACTGTCCAGGCGCTTCGGCGGCCTGGCGGTTTGCGAAGGTCCACGCGTGCCCAGCGAGGAGCACGGCGGCCACGCGAATCTTCCAGAGGTTCGAGACGGGGAGAACGAGCCGTCGCCAGTAATCGGCCGGTCCGGTCACGCGAAGGGTGATGATCGGACCGCGCTCCGGATGCGCAATCGGTCCCTCGACGTCGAAGGCAAAGCCAGGTGGCAAGGGACTCCAGCTCACGGTGCGACTCCTTTCGCGTATTCGCCTCGCAGACGCGTCGACGCGCGTCGGACGACCGCGAGGGCATCGAAACGACGAAGACGCGTTGGCGGCGGCAGTGCGACGCACTGCCCTCGCAACGCCGTCGGCTCGGCGGCTCTCACCGCATGTTCAATCGGGATTCGCCGGGCCGGAGCGGGCTTAGACGCGGGGTAGGGTACTCGTCCCTCCGCGCGCCGCTCAGATTTGCCGACGAAAGCGCCTGTTCGCGTCCGCGGCTCGCGCGACTTAGACGATTCCGAGAAACGATCTGCGTCCAGCAACGGGCGTGCCAGACGCACTGATGCTGTGTCCCGTTTGCAAGAATTCTGTCTCCGGAGGGGCTTTTGTAGCGCATTTTCGGGCGCTACATCCGTTCCGGGACGGCTTCGAACGACGTCGCGGGCGGTCATCCCGCACCCCCGATTCCCTGCTTTTCAAGCCACTCGGCGAGACCCTCTTCGCCGCCCTGTAGCAACGTAGCAGCTTGTAGAGCCTGATTATCAGTTAGCGCTCCACGAGACGTAATCTGTTTGCTATCTATGATTGGACCGCTACACGGCACTACGTCACTACGTTGGGCCCATGCGACGGCTGCAACCCGCTCCGCATCGGTCGCCAGGCGGACGCCACGCCAGCCCTGCACAACCTTCGTGCCAACGCGTACCGTTGTCTCTCCAACGCCGCGTTCGCGTAGCCGAGCCGTGAACCGCTTTGCGCCGAGCGGCTGGGCGCCGTTCTCTTTGGCATGTCCCTCGTACGCCTCGCGAAGCGTCGCCCTTGCGATGGTACCGGTCACTTCGAAGATAACGTGCAGGCGGAAGAATTCGCCAAGCGAATCGTTCTCCTCGCGGTACGCGGTGGTGGCGGCACGAACCGCAGAGGGCTCTGAAAGCCCGTTGTGCTGCCAAGAGAGGCACCCGCGAACGCACCACGCGAGGATGCCTGGTGCCTCGGCGAGTAGCTTGTCGGGCAGTGTTTTGTCCTGCTCGTTCTCGGCAAGATTCACCAGCCACGGGACGAGGCGCATTCGACGCCAGATCCCTTCGTCGTCGCCGCGGACCGTGGGCTTATGATTGCCCGCGACGAAGAGTTTGTGCGTCGGGTCGAAGCTCCAGAAATCCTCGCGCATCCGACGGCACTCGATGGGGTCGCCGCCGGTGAGATCCTTCGTCAGCGATTCGTCAAAGGTCTGCCCCTCTTCAACCTCCGAGCACGTGACGAACCGTTTGCCGTGCAGGCTTGCGAGCTCCGTCGGGTGACGATCGCCTCCCCGCGCGCGAAACAGGAGTCCTCTGGGCGCGGGCGACGCGTAGTCGCCGAGGACGGCATGCAATGTCCGCAGAAAGGTGCTTTTGCCGTTGGCGCCCGCCCCGAAGAAGAACGCGAGAATGTGCTCACGAATTTCGCCCGTGAGGGCGTAGCCCGCGAGCCGTTGGAGGTAATCGACCATCTCGGCGTTCCCGCCCATGACGCGAAATAGAAAGGCGTCCCACGTTGGACATGCGGCGCTCGCATCGAAGTCGACCGGGGCGAGCTTCGTGCAAAGGTCTTCCCGCAGATGCGCGTGCATCTCTCCAGTACGAAGATCAACCGTGCCATTCTTGCAGTTGAGCAGCATCCGATCGCCGTCGAGCCTTTCGTGCGCGACGGCGACCGCGAGCTCGTGCCGGGCGAGACTGACCATCGCCTCGATCGCGCTTCTCGATTCGGAGCGTGTCGCCCATGACGTGGCGTACCTGCGGCGTCCGTCGTCGTTGATCTTCGCAGCCTCCACAAGCATCGCGCGCGCCGTGGCCTTTGCGGCTCGGTACACGGCGCCGGAGTCATCGGACCAAAACACTTCGTTCCACGTGAGCCACCGCCCCCACGTGCGCACGAAGCGGAGGTCACTGCCGTGCGCTGCGACGAGTCGCTCTGCATTCCCGCTGTCCGTCCACGCGAACTCGGAAAGGAGGTTCATGCCGCCCTCCCGCGGTCGGCGAGAAATCCGACGGGCAGCCGCGCGCGCTGGTGCGCTTGCTTCACCTTGTGTCGAAGCTCCCGTTCGCTCCACGCCGGCGCGCAGAGCGGATTGTGGACCTCGATGAGGAGTGCGAGGGCATCGTTCTGCTCGAGCGCGAATCCACGAACGAGCACGCACGCCGCGGCGAACGTCGCTCGATGCCCACCGCTTCCGGCGAGGGCGCCGGGCATACGCGAGAGGTACTGGCGCGCGCGCAAGAGCCGTCCGGCGTACGTGTACGAATCGACAGACAAGCGGGCGGGAGCGACGGGAAGCGGCTCCGGCTTCGGAATCGCGGCCAACGCCTCGCGTACGTTCGCGAACGCTCCCTCGATCGTCCGGGCGACGTAAAAGCCGCTCGGCGGTCGCGCGGGAACGGCCCACGCCCGCGAAGCGTCGCGGGCCGCGTAGTCCGGTCGGACGCCAGCGGTTTCAAGCTTCGCGGCCAGCCAACGCCAAACGCGATCGTAGCCCCCCGCGTCGACCGGCCGATCGAGTGGAACGATGATTCGCCACCGCGGATGCGCCTGCGTTGCGCTGAATGTCGAGTGCGCGACGACGAGGAGCCCTTCGAGAGTGGCGACGATCGGAGCAAGTGCCGATCCGTCGTCCACGTCCAGGACGACGGCATGCACCCGGACCACGTTTGCAAGGCAACGCCGGCCATCCGTGAACTCGACGGGCGCCCAGCGCGCGAGGCCCTCTTTCGAACGCGCCGCGCGCGCCGTTTCCACCCGCCGGGAGAAGACGGACCAGGACATCGCGAGCGTGCGGCCTTTCGGCTCGCGAAGCGACGGAGAAAGCCAGAGCATCGGGGTCATGCCGCCCGTCCCGCGAGCGCCGATACGGGGCAGCGCAAGTGCCACCACGCGTGCGTCACGAGCCCATGTCGATGGCGCGTTCGCAGAACGAACACGACCGACCCGCGGGGGATCGTCGCGTGGCAATGGGCGCAGCGGTGGACGCCGAACGTCCGCTTACGCGCGATCACCTCGTTCATCGCGCAGCCTTCCGTGCGGCACGCCGGCGCGCGGCTTCCGCGACGTCGTCGACGGGAGCGAGCGCCGCCCGGGGCTTGGGCCCGGGCATCGTCGCCGGGGGCAGTTCCGTCGCGAGGGCCGCCACGGCGGCGCGCGACGTGAAGAGGCTCCGGCCGATGCGAACGGTCTTCAGCTTGCCTTCACGAACGAGGCGCCGTCGCGCCTCCACGTCGAAGGGCAACTCGCGCAGGGGGACGAGCTCGTCGGTCGGTTGAGACGTCGAGCGTTCGGCCAGCGCGTCGAGAATCATGTCCAGGGCCGCGTGAATGGCGTCGCGGTTCACGATGCACGACTCCCGCCTCGCGCCTCGGACCGCTCAGCGCTGCCCTCTTCGGGAAGCCTAATCCCGAGAGCTTTGGCCGCCCTGGTGAGCCGAACATTCGTAGCGTCCTGCACTCGCTCGCCGCGGGCCCAGCGCCGAATCGTTCCGTCGTCGCAAAGCGTCTCGGCACGCAATCGCGCCCGTTCACTAGGGGAGAACATACGAACCTCCAACGAGGTTCGTTCTCTCGCGCAGAGGTTACAATGTCGACCGAAGGTGGCCCCAAGCTCGAAGCTTGGAGTCGTTTGTTATGTTCGCAGCGGTGCTACGTCGGGCGCAGGGCCCTCGGCCGGGTCGTCCTCATCCTCGGCAGAGGTCTCGCCGCTTGCCGAGCCTTCCTGCGCGGCAGGCAAAGCGGTGACCTCACGTTGATAGGGCGCCGCGGCAACCGCCCGTTCCGGCTTCTGCGAGCGAGTGCGTTTCTTCATCGCTGCTTCGTAGAGCGCGCGGATGCGTTTCTCCTGCGCGGCCAATTTGGTATTGGAACGCTCCGCTTCGGACAACCGGTCGCCGAACGCGCCGCATAGGATCGAGAGCTTCGTCACGATGCCAACCGGCTTGAGCCCATCGCGGACTAGCGCGAGAAGCTTGGACAGCTCGATCTTTGCGAAGTCCCCGTCCAGCGCCGCAAGCTCCTC
>Ga0210391_10003806_pt1 | contig 12723 bp, 8 predicted proteins | sample IncBWC12OmetaG_FD_160573 | JGI IMG/M metagenome (GOLD analysis project Ga0210391, IMG submission 160573) | Forest soil microbial communities from Barre Woods Harvard Forest LTER site, Petersham, Massachusetts, United States - Inc-BW-C-12-O ... | reverse complement strand
TTTATCGGAAGGCCTCAGGACGTAAAGCGGATATTTCTCGAGAGCGCGATCCCGCTCGGGAGGGAGAAGTACTTCGAGGGTCACGGCCTTCTTGATCTGATGAAAGCCATCCAGTCGGTTTGAAAGGGGAATTCATGGGAACAATACAGGCGCAGTACGACATCGAGTTCAGAAAGGACGGCACAATATATGACGACAATCAGTTGGCAAGGCTCTTGGACGGCTTACAGGAACTAACGAACCTCGTCGTGATCTCGCACGGATGGAACAACGATACAAAGGAGGCGAACGTCCTTTACGACGGTTTTCTACAGAGCGTTGAGGATGTAGCGGCGGAGGAGCTTGTTCCAGGGATTGCGGCTCGCAAACTCGGAGTGGCTCGTCTTTTCTGGCCAAGCAAGAAGTTCGTTGACGCGGACCTGATTCCGGGTGGCGGGGCGGCCAGCCTTGCCGAAGCGTCCCTGGCCAGCGCTGCATCACTGGATAGGGTACTTGATAGGCTGAAACGCGACCCTGACCGGCTTGGAGGCGATGACATAGGCGAGGATCGGAGCATCAACCTGCAACGGGCTCAGGCTTTGATTCCGGATTTGGAGAAGTCTCCTGATGCCCGTGCCGAGTTCGTGCAGTCGATCCGTGCAATTCTCAATCCGAAAGAGGAGAGTCCAGAGGACGGCTCCGCGGAGTTTTTCGAGGCTGATCCTGAAACACTGTTTCGCAACCTGAGCGATGAAATCCAATATCAGCCTGCTCTCGACGAGGGCGGTCCTGCCTCCATGAATGACGGAGGCGCTGCGGGGCGGATTGGCGACACCGCATCAGGATTATTGGCTGCCGCTCGGCGTATCGCCAACTTCGCCACCTACTACGAAATGAAAACTCGCGCCGGAACCGTCGGACGAGCTGGTGTCGCGCTAATGCTGGCCCGCATCCGCGAACGTCGATCCGACTTGCCGTTAAACCTCATTGGTCATAGCTTCGGGGGCCGCTTGGTGACTGCGGCTGCGTCAACGCTGCCGCGTTTCTCGGAGCGAGTAACAATGATGCTCCTTCAAGCCGCGTTCTCGCACAACGGCCTGGCGGAAAAGTTCGACGGCAAACACGATGGCGCGTTTCGAACGGTACTCCGCGACGGCCGCATCTCAGGGCCACTGCTCATCACCCATACGAAGAGGGACAGAGCTGTAGGAATTGCGTACCCTCTGGCATCACGCCTTGCCAGGGACGCCGCTGCCGCGTTCGGAGATGCCAATGACCCGTATGGCGGGATCGGCCGCAACGGAGCGCAGCGTACACCCGAGGCGGAATTTAGGATCCTCGGCGATTTGGATGCGCAGTACAGCTTCGACCAGGGCAGAGTCTACAACCTGAAAGCCGACAAGTTCATCAGCAACCACAGTGACGTCACCGGCCACCAAGTTGCCTACGCGTTCTGGAACGGTCTGACAGCCGCACGCTGATCCGAAAAATAAACTCGCAATCGTAGTCGGGGCTGTGAAACGGAAAGAGATTCCGATCACCGTCCCGCCGGAGCCGTCGGGCCGAAGTGAATGTCGACCGATTTCGACAAGATATTCAATGTCAATGTAAAGGGAACACTGTTCACGGTGCAAAAGGCCCTGCCGCTGCTCAATGATGGCAGCTCGATCATTCTGAATGGCTCTGTCGCGAGCGTCAAAGGAACTCCTGGCTTCGGTGTATACGGCGCAAACAAAGCAGCCGTCCGAAATTTCGTACGAGGTCGACGATCAGGGACAATCCACCTGGACGAAAAGTCGTCATATTGTACAAGTGCCCCATGAATCGATGAGTGCGCTCAGAACCGCGCACTAGCAGGGGCCGCCAGCGAGCTTCAGTTGTGCTGCGCGGTGAGCGGCGCTAACGTGATTGCTACCAGCCGCACTTCGCTGGAGAAGGGTGCAGGAGTCGAACGTGAGTAGGTCACGTAGATCGTCTGACCACCGTCGGCGTCGTATTCGGGATGAGCATGCGCGTCGTAGACATTCCCCGAGGCAGGCTGCATCGCCGTGAATGCGGTCACTTCGCTCGACCATGGGCCCTCAGGGTAATGCGAACTGCGCATCATTACCTTCTGAGAAAAAGGTGCGCTGTAGACCGCGACATATTGCTGCAGATAGTTGTTCCACGCAACGCTGAGGATGTTGTCGCCGGTAAAGGCAGAGACCGCGTCACCAATCTGAGCAGACCATGCGCCGTTGCCCGCGTAGTAGGTCCACGCGCTCCGATCGAGGACATTTGACGGGCTCACTCTGCCCAGCCTGCACCCCTTGTCCGTGCCGCTGGTTGGTATTCCGCAGCCATACACATAAAGCATTCCTCCGCTGATCAGCGTGGCCGACCCAAAACTCGGCTCATTCTGATCGAACAGAAGATCGGGATGACCCGCCACAACTGGCGGGCTTATCTGTGGCGTTGCGGCTGGTCCTGAAAGCTCTGCCAGGTGGCGACCGAGTTGCCTATGGCTTGGAAATTGAAGCTGCCGGCAGCGCATAAACCAACATGTAGAAAATCAGCGCATGGCCGGAGGTGGGATCGACAAGGATCGATGCGGGCCAAAGCGCCCATCTGGCGCCGCATGGCTGTTCCTGGCAGTTGTTGCTGTTGTGAGCTGCATTGAAAGTCTGTTCGGCCGACGTCTCTGGGAGGATCATCGTGGGCGCACCAGTTGAATCCAGGCGTTCCTGAAAGCCCGTAATGCCATCCCGCGCATTGAGATCGGTGGTATCCGACCAGGAATCACTGATCAGCGTAAAGTCTTCTGCGTTCGGTTTGGCAAGAAAGGTGTCCCCATACAACCATGTCGAATAGCCTTGGAACACCGCGCTGTAGCCGCCGTCTCGTCCCAGGATGTCAGGATTTGTCGGAAGTGTACCGAGATCGGTCACCTTCAAAACGATGAGATCAGGCGGAGATCCGGATTGAACACCGCAACCATGGGTTGCAAACTCGGCTACCGCCGCAAGAAGCATACCTGCAAGAAAATGAAGGACCCTCGGCCGATGTGATGGGACTCCAGTGCCAACCAGACGAAGTCTGCGCAGGAGAAAGAACGACGTCATTGCCTGTTCCGCCCTGTGCATGGGCGTCTGCTTGCTGACGCTCACCACAGGTCCAAGCATAAACGGATCTCTATTAGCAGGCATAGCGTTCGCTTTTGGACAATCTGTCTCGGCTCCGGACACGGCTTTGCGATCTTGACTTGTTTAAGGTCTCTGTTTTCAGTATCGAAGCGCTGGCCTTTGAACTGCACAGTTCGAAGACCAGGGACGATACATCCCCTACCGCTTTTACAGGAGAGATCATGCTGGCTGACTTCCGGCACGCGTGGCGTCAGTTGCGAAAAACTCCTGGCTTCACCCTGACGGCTGTGATCACGCTCGCGCTCGGGATTGGCGCGACGACGGCCCATCTTCACGCTGGTGGAGCAGGTGTTGCTGAGTTCTCTCCCCGTGACGCGGCCGCAGGAACTGTTGCGCATTGGCGACCAGGTGCGCTGCTGCAACCTGGGGCGGCTACAGCCAGGGCAACGACGACGAGCCGAACCAGTGGGGACTGTTTCCCTGGGAGGCGTACAAGCTTTTCCGCGCGAACACACCCTCGTTTACGGATTTGGCAGCGATGCAGGCTGGGAACACTCCGCTGGACGTGCGGCGCGCCGGTTCATCCAATCCGGCTGATACGCGCAACACCCAATTTGTCTCCGGCAACTTCTTCCGAACGTTGGGCGTATCCCCCTGGCGCGGGCGGCTGCTGAGCGATTCTGACAACCAGGAAGGCGCCTCGCCGGTGGCGGTGTTGAGCTTCCACGCCTGGGAGGAGAAGTACGGCTCCGATCCCTCGGTGGTAGGTTCCACGTACCAGATCTTCGGCCATCCGTTCACGATCGTCGGCGTGGCCCCGCCAGGTTTCATCGGGGCGAAGATTGTTAGCTGGGGCATGCCGGACTTCTGGATGCCGCTGACCACGGAGCTGATCATCGATCGCGGGACCGCGCGGCTGAAAAACCCGCGCATAGCCTGGCTCGACATCATCGGACGCGTGAAGCCGGGCACTAACCCGAAAACGCTGGAGGCGCAGCTCCAGAGCGAGCTGCACGGATGGCTGGCGAGCCATCTTGCGGGTATAAACCCGCAGGAAAAAGCCGTCTTCGATAAGCAGACGCTTGCGTAGGCGGTTCCACGACCCCAATTGCAAATCGGTGACAGACCGGTGAGCATCTCCCGCATGTAACCGCTGTAGCAGTACGATCTCGTGTATGTTTAGGCAGCAGCGCCTGGAAGATTCGCACCGTATCCGGCAGGCGGACTCGTTTCAACGTCAGTTTGTCTATTTAGGAGATCGCGGAGAACAACTGTGACCGACAAGACCGCACTGTTCGATCAATGCCGAAAGCCGACGGGACGGATGGGGCGATTCACCTTGTGGAGGATGAATTGGTCGCATTCCAGGTTGACCGATTGGGGCTTGGCAAAAATTTCGATCGAGCCGCACGGCACGATTCTCGATGTAGGTTGCGGTGGAGGGAGAACGGTGAGCAAGTTAGCGGCGATCGCCACGCAGGGACAGGTCTGCGGCATCGATTATTCTGATGAGAGTGTCGCCGTATCCCAAAAAACCAATGCGCGCTGGATCGATGTGGGCCGGGTCGAGATCCGGCAAGGCTCGGTGTCTCAGTTGCCCTTCCCTGACGACGTCTTTGATCTCGTCACAGCCGTAGAAACACACTACTTCTGGCCCGACCTGGCCGCCGACACGCGCGAAGTCTTCCGGGTTCTGAAGCCCGGCGGCGCTCTCATCCTGATCGCGGAGGCTTATAAAGGAGCGAAGACGGCGGCCGCAAAACTTGCCGAAAAATATTTCCCCGTAGCGGGCATGACGCTCCTGAGTGTGGATGAGCATCGCGAACTATTCACGACGGCCGGCTACTCGGATGTTCGGGTTGTTGAGGAACCCGGCAAGGGATGGATTTGCAGCATTGGGAGAAAACCCCCGAAAGATTCGGCCCCCGATAACACTCCGGAAAAAGTCTAACCCGTCATCGGGCTCGTGGTGGTTGGTCGGCAACCCTTACCTGAGGTTATTTCTGGTCAGCCGGTTAACCACGCCGAACCAGCTCAATGAACGTCTGAAGCCGTCCCTGAGTTACTTGACGATTGTGCGCTCCATGACATCGTAGAACCTGGTCTTTGAGGCCCGTTTGAAGACGCGAGTCCAACAACTGCGGACTGTGCTGAATCGCGTCCAGAGCATACTGGACGAAAATCCCGCGATCGAAAGAGGAACTTCGAGAATTAGCGTGGAGAATTTTGCTGGCGCGGCCTTCGAATTGGAGTTATGGGCGTTCGTCACGACAAGCGACTGGACACAGTTCACAGTCGTTCGCCAGGACGTCATTCTGAAGATAGCTGAAATCGTGGAGGCTGCCGGTACCCGGTTGGCCGCGCCCACCCAATTGACGTAGCTGTCCAGAGAGGAGGCACTCGATGCAGAAAAAGAGATGATATGTGCGTCACCTGTACGAACTACTGGCTAAGGTGCGTCCAATCCCCTCGACACGCGAAAGGTCCGGAAGCGAATATTTCCTGCGCTCCAGAAGATTTCACACGTGACCGTTAGATGGTTCTACTGCCCGGGTGATTGTGGCGGGCAGCGGAACCTTAGCGTTTATTGCGGTTCCGGCGCCCGGACTGGAACTGATCGCAAAGTCACCTCCGATGAGGTGAATTCTCTCCCGCATACTGACGAGGCCGAGCCCGGGCTGATCACCGTTGAGTTCCGTCCTGAATCCGATGCCATCATCCCGAATTGCGAGCACGAGGTAAGCACCGTCAGCTATCAGACTCACGTGAACCGTCTTCGCCTGGCTGTGCTTGGCTATGTTGTGAAGAGCCTCTTGCGTCACACGAAAAAAGGCCAAGGCAAGTGTGCCGTCCAATTTCCGAGGCACATCAACGCAGGAGCATTTCACGTCGATCGAATATTGTTCAGAAAATTCTGTGCACAGTCCTTCGATGGCCCCCTGGAGTCCAAGATATTCGAGCTCCGAAGAATGAATTTGATGGGAAAGATGGCTCACCTGCGTGCCGAGCGCCTTCAGCTTATCCTTCATATCCTGCCAGCTCATGTGCTTCGCTCCGAGATATTGCGCCGAGGGCTCGCCAGACACCGGTATCTGCATCGTCAGAAGAGCAATGGACTGACCGATGCTGTCGTGAAGTTCTCTCGCAATGCGGGCACGTTCGGCTTCCTGTGCATTCATCAAACGGCCGGCCACTTCCCGCCTCGCTAATTCGGCCATTTTCTGATCGTTGATGTCGATGCAGCAACCGATGTAGCCCGCGAAGGTTCCATCAGGCAGGAATCTTGGCGTGCCGGTATCTGTGATCCAGCGGTACTCCCCGTCGTACCGTCTGAGGCGATACTCCATGGTGAATGGGCGGCGGGCATCAAAGGCCTCGACGTATGTCGCTAAACACCGCTCTAAATCATCAGGATAGACGCCGTCTGCCCAACCGTCGCCGATCTCCTGCTCGATCCGACGTCCGGTAAACTCCAGCCAGCCTCGATTAAAGTCCGTACAGCGTTTGTCGACACCGGAAATCCACATCATGACTGGTGCTCCGTCGGCCATGTTGCGAAAGCGCTGTTCGCTCTCCCGCAGTCTCTGTACAGCCTGTCTGCGTTCCGTGATGTCGAGAAGTGTGCCGACTACGGAAACAGGCTTGCCTCGCGAGTCGTATTTCGGTTGCCCAAGCTCGACGACGATACGCGATTCGCCATCCGGCCGTACAATCGCGTGCTCCAGCGAATAGAGTTGACGCGTCCGCAGGGCCTCTTCCAGTTTGGCGGCGCGATCCGGCAAGTTATCGCCTTGCAGGAGTTGCTGATCGGGAGTGGCTGATTGAGGCCTAAGGCCCAGGATGCGATACATCTCATCCGACCAGTGAATTTCGTTCCTCGTTATGTTCCACTCCCAGCTGCCACAATGAGCAATGCCCTGCGCTTCCTGCAGGCGCGTCTCGCTGACACGCAGCTGCGTCTCGCTGACACGCAGCGACTCCTCCACTCTTCTTCTTCGCGCGCGCTGCCAGAAGAGAGCCAGGATCAGCAAGGCTTCTGCGACAATAAGGGAAATCGCTCCCAGAACGTAGTACCTGTAGAGTTCCCAAAAGTCCGGCTGGCGATGCAGTACGATGCTCCTCGGTGGGAGTTTCGTCTCGTCAATTCCCCATCTTTTCAGCGCCGGCCAATCGAAGATGTAGGTGTCCGCGCCCCTCACAATGGGAATCCGTTCGGGCCTCTCGCCACTCAGGATGCGGGACACAATTGCTCCTGCGATTACACCCTCAGCGGCATAACTCATGACATAGCCGCCCACCTCTCCCTGTCCTACAGTTACGTCCGCCAAGGAGAAGACGGGAGCGTTCGCGGCAGCGGCGACCATTGGAGCAGATTGTGTTGCTGCAATGAAGGGGTGTCCGGCTGCATCTTTGTTCAATGCTGTGAAAAGCACAATGGACTGCTTCGGCAAAGCCTTCAGCCGATCAAGAAGGGTTGGCATGTCCAGATTCGTCAGATAGGTGATGTCGAGTCGGCCCTCGTACGGTCGCACGCTACCCCTCACAACTGCTTCGACACGGATGTCAAAAGGAGCAGTTCCACCGACCACGAACAGATGCAAAGTCTTAGGTTGCAGCTTCAGCGCCACATCGATCGTTTTCGCGGGCTCGATGCGTTCCCAAATTCCCGTAAAGCTGGAATCCAACTTCAGATTCCCGGCGAGGTCTTCGCTACTTGCGCAAAAGACCACTGGCACGCCTGAGAAAAATTTCTGATGGGCTTCGGCCATGAACCTGATCGGTGCCGGACCGACCGCCACGATAACGTCCGGCTTACGCGCGCGATACTTATGGAGGTACCATTGCCGGAACTCCTGCTGTGAAGTCTGGTCAGGAAAGAGGGCGGTCTCCAGAAACTCGCTGTAGAGCTCGATCTGATAAGGGCTGTTGTCCAACGCTTTCCGAATCTGCTGATCAATCGCGGCAATGGCGGGAGACGCTGGTCCGTATTCGTCGAAAATCAGGACACGGCGAGTCTCTTTCACCTGCGCGGTGCTCGGAGGCGACAACAAACAACCGAGTATCACAACCGTGAGGAGCCTGGGCATACGACTTCCGCATACTTGCGGCCGAGTCGATGCAAGCGGCGTCAGCAGGCTGGCGAATTGGCTAGATGGTCGAATGCAAGCCGCAGCGGTAACGTGTTCCCACGTCGCCTCTTCAACAAAGAAAGAGCGAAAAGCGTAGTAAATGCGATCCGATCCGTTCAATTGCGAATATTTTGACATAACTCAAGATCAAAGTCTCGTAAATTGGTATGGCACCTCCATCGAGGAACATAATGAAGCCTCGGAATTGAGCTGGCCCGGGGCTTAGATCATAGGGATACTCGTCCAGAGCCGTTCGAAGCCCTCGGGAGCGCTGAGTCATGGTAAATTCTTTGGACGATTCCATTGGCTGGACCGCAACTTTCGAATCAGGCTATCCGATAGGCTGTGTTTCTCACCGGACTATCAATAGGCGTCCCCATCCAGGCCGCTGGCTTCTATTGTTGCTGGCTGTCGTAGCAGGTTCTGCGTTCCAAACCTGTGCGCAAACAGCTACAACGGGAGCATTGCAAGGGGTCGTGTTGGATCCCTCTGGGGCATCCGTAGCTGGAGCAACCGTCGCAGTCGTGAACCAACAGACGGGGCGTTCGGATTCCGTGACAGCCGACAAGGAGGGACGATTTGGCTTTTTCCTGCTCTCACCCGGAAACTATGAGTTGGAAGCGAGTAAAGCAGATCTTGAGCTTGCTCCCGGCGACACTATCACCATTTCGGTTACGGAAACCGCAAGCCTGGAGCTGCGCCTGCGAATCAGAACCGTCGTCGGGAGCGTGAGCGTTTCAAGCCAGCCCGTGGCTTCGCAGACCGACAACTCCACTCTCGGACGCGTCGTGAATCAGAACACGATTGTGGGTCTCCCACTTGTCACCAGAAATTTCACGCAATTGGCCAGCCTCTCCCCAGGTGTCGCCACCGGCGTCTATAACGCCGGCGAACTCGGCAGCGGCGGGACGGCGCTTTCACAGATCAGCAAGTCGAACGATGGGATCTTCACACACGGCGCGCGATCGTATCAAAATAACTTCGAGTTGGATGGTCTTAGCGTCAGCGATGTGCAAGGCAGCGGAGCCTATAGCGGTGGCATACCTCTTCCCAATCCTGATTCAATTCAGGAATTCAAGATTCAAACAGCACTTTATGATGCAGGGTTCGGACGATATGGAGGCTCGAATATCAGCGTGATCACTAAGAGCGGAGGTAATCAGATCCACGGAAGCATCTTTGAATTTTTTCGCAACAATGTTCTGAACGCCAACGACTTCTTCCTGATTCGCGCCGGCCAGCCGCGCCCCGTGCTGAATCAGAGCCAGTTCGGGTTCACGCTAGGCGGACCGATTCTGAAAGACAAGCTATTCGTGTTCGGCTCGTATCAGGGCACGCGTCAGCTAAATGGTTTGGCGGCAGGACAGGCGAGGATTGCCTGCACGGCCACAATCGAGACGCCACCTTTGACAAACGATAGATCCGCGGCCGCGATCGGAAATTTGTTCGGCGGTATGAAGGGCGCACTTGGAGGAGTAGCCATACGTCCGGATGGATCGAACATAAACGCGGTTGCTCTCGCCTTGTTGAACGTCAGGCTTCCGGATGGCGGGTTCCTTATTCCCACTCCCCAGACCATCAACCCTGGCCTGCCCTTTGCCGAACAGGGTTTTTATGCTGTTAGTCATCCGTGTCATTTTTCAGAGGATCAGTACTCCACCAACCTTGACTACAACGCGTCGCAAAAAAGCAGCTTGCGGGCCCGATTCTTTCTTGCAAATGACAATGAAACAGTCAGCTTTCCAGGTAACGGACTCAATCCGAGCGGAAACATATCTGGATTTTCGACCCCGGGCAACTCGGGTTTCGTCGTTTTCTCCCTCTCGCATACATACGTCATCAATGAGAGATGGCTGAATGAGGCCCGAGTCGGTTTCGTGCGTACAACGAGCACAACGGGACACCAGGCTCCATTCAATTGGTCGGATGTTGGAGTCGCTGAAGGAGAGATGAATAGTGAAAATGAGCTGCCCAGCCTCAGCATACTGGGTTCCATCAGCATGGCGTCAGCCTTTCCACGAAGCTTCACGCAGAATAGTTTCATCGGGTCCGATGTTATGAGCATAGAACGAGGCCCTCATGCCTTTCAGGTGGGCGGATCGGTTACGAGGCTACAGGACAACGCCACGAATGTGGGGCTTGGATCCTTTCTCCAGTTCTTGAGTTGGCCCGACTTTCTGTTGGGCCTTGATGCTACTGATAACGGCACTGGAGAATTCAGCAATATTTACGCTTCAGTCGACGACTTCGGACTGCTCGACCGGGAGTACAGAGTTTGGGAAGGTTCGGCATTCGTCCAGGACAACTACAGGATTCTTCCCTCACTTACGTTGAACCTGGGATTGCGCTACGAGCGGCTGGGTCAGTTCGCGGATGAGTTGGGCCGCAATTCGACCTTCGACATCAGCCGCGCCGATCCCAATCCGCCGTCAGCGGGCAGCTTAGCCGGATACACGGTCGCGTCGAACTTCGCCGGTACCCCTCCTGCCGGCGTGACACGCATCGATAATCCCTTCGCCAACGACGGGCTGGGACAGAACACGCTCGCACCCCGAATTGGCTTCGCGTGGCAGGTCTCGCCCAACGAGAGACAGCTGTTGCTCAGAGGTGGATATGGCATCTACTACTCGCGTCCAACCGGGCAGGCCTTCCTGGAGACCGCAGCTGGTGCGCCGTTCGCCTTGCCGCGATTGAGCACTGGACTCACCAACGCGAATGCTTCTTTTGCGACACCTTTCGCGCAGCCATTTCCCACCCCAGACAATTTCCCATTGTTTGTGCCATATAAGCCGGGTGGCAGCTTAACTATCGCCACCACAGCGCCTGCCATTCGGCCAGCGTTGATTCAGCAGTTCTCGCTCAACCTACAGACAGAACTCCATAAAGGATGGCTGCTGGATATCGGTTATGTGGGTGCTCGAGGTACCCATCAGCAGCGCTACCGCTCCGCAAACCAGGCCCTTGCGGCGTCACCAGACAATCCGATTCGGGGTGTGACTTCAAATACCATCGCCAATATTTCTTTGCGGGTACCCGTGGTCGGGGTTCCTCCAGACTCGCTCCGTTACCTCGAATCCGAGGGCAGCACCTGGTATAACGGTCTTGAAGTCAGTCTCACCAGACGACTGTCGCATGGTCTGCAGCTTCATGCTTCTTACACATTCTCGAAGACGCTGGACAGCGACGGCGCTGATATCAATGGGACCTCCGCAGCAAACGCGCTGACGCTAGGCGATCAGAACTCAGCGCATCAGAGATGGGGGCGTGCCGACTTTGATCGTGCTCAGAGATTTGTTCTTAGCGCAACATGGACGCTGCCCAGTCCAACGAGCGGGGTGGAGAATACATTCCTGGGTGGCTGGAATTTGGGCGCGATCGTAACTGCTCAGTCCGGCACTGCGCTGACTATCGCCAACACCAATTCCAACAACGTCTTTGGAATCAGTGAAGACCGAGCACAACTCACCGGGCTCTGCGCTCCAGGCCGATATCTGAGCGGTGGATCCGTCGAATCGAGACTGAACAACTATTTCAACAAGTCCTGCTTTACGAATCCACCGATTATTGGCGCCGATGGCGTCGGGACGGCTTTTGGGGACAGTGCCACGGGTATCGTCAATGGGCCAGGCCAAGCTAACCTGGACCTGGCACTTTCAAAGCGTGTGCCGTTTGCGTGGCCGCATGATGGAAGCAGCCTCGAGATTCGCTCCGAGTTCTATAACGCCCTGAACCATCCACAGTTCGCGAATCCGGATTCCAACTTCACATCTCCGACGTTCGGAGTCATCAGCAGCACATCCGTGAGTGCGCGCGTTGGACAGGTGGCGCTAAAGTTTGTTTTCTGAGGGCATTCACAGAGCCCCTCTTCTTACTCCCAAAAACTAGTAATTTTGGGAGTAGAGTGATAATGGCCCTCCTCCGATAATAGAAAGAGCGTTCGTCTACCAGTTCCTCGGGAGCGGCGTGGATTCGAGAATTCTTATGCCCGGGACTAAGCTGCTGTTGGTCGATGATAATAATGCTATCCTCAATAGCTTAGCCGAAATGCTGGCGTCAGAGTTTCTCATTGTCGGACGTTTGAGCAGCGGAGCCGAAGTGTCGCAACAGGCGAAGGATCTGGTCCCGGACGTCATTGTTCTGGATGTATCGCTGGAAGACATGAACGGTTTTGAAGTGGCGAGCGAGCTGAGAGCCGGCGGATGCCCGGCAAAGGTCATATTTCTCTCCTGTCACGAAATGCCAGGTTTTGTGCGACGTGCCTTCGAACTCGGTGCAAGAGGATACGTATACAAATCACAAATGGCAGACCTCGCTAAAGCGATCCACATAGCGGTGGCAGGTGGAGTCTACAACCCCCTCTAATTGGGAACTTCTGGTAGCGAGACCGAGATCGCCTAAGCCTTGGATCCCGTTCCCTCCGCCTCCAATGGGACAGTTCCCCCTCTGCAATTATGCTGGGCTTCCAACTCATCAAGGTCCGACTTGTTCCGGCT
>Ga0210391_10003804_pt1 | contig 12724 bp, 14 predicted proteins | sample IncBWC12OmetaG_FD_160573 | JGI IMG/M metagenome (GOLD analysis project Ga0210391, IMG submission 160573) | Forest soil microbial communities from Barre Woods Harvard Forest LTER site, Petersham, Massachusetts, United States - Inc-BW-C-12-O ... | reverse complement strand
CGCGGTGTATCCGATCAGTCTGCTGGGATTGGAGGGAGCGGGGATTTCGGCTGCGAGCAGCGGGATGGGTGAGGCGTCTCCGATAGGCGGGCCGATGGGCTCGACCACTCATCCCCAGATGGGAGATACGATTCACGATCAGGTCGTCAGCCGCTTCGATCTGAAGACCTTGCTAAATCGCCTCGCAGAGACAACCGGGGGTGAGGCGTTTGTGGGGACGAATGACTTTGCCGGGGCTTTGCGGCGTGGGATGAACGATGGGTCGAACTACTACACGCTTGCGTACAGCCCGCAGAATCAGAAGTGGAATGGGCAGTACCGGAAGATTCGTGTGGAGCTTGCGGCGAAGGGCTATTCGCTGACCTATCGCCGCGGCTATGTGGCTTACTCGAGCGCGCACCCGAAGCCGGCGGATGGGCAGGAGTTGATTGATGCTCTGCGGCCTTATGTTCCTGAGTCCACGACCCTGGCGTTGCGAGCGTTTATTCAGCCACCGAATGCCCAGCGTGCCGTAACGGGAGTGGATGCGTTTCTAAATCCGAGGAACGTTGGCTTCACGATCTCTCCGGATGGGATGCGGCATGCGCAGCTTGCGGTTCTGCTGGTTGCCTTCAACGATGGGGATCAGCAGAAGGTGAGTCCTCTACAGACATCCGGCGCTTTGCGCCTTGATTTCACGCCGGAGCAGTATAAAGAGGCGATGGCTTCTGGTATTCCATTCCACCAGGAGCTTGCCCTCAAGCCGGGGCGGTATCGTCTTCGGCTGGGCGTGAGCGATGTGAATACGCACAGGATCGGGACGCTTGATATGCCGGTGGTGATTGGTGCATCGGCAGCCGCGGGCCATTGAATCGGCTGAAGGGGACAGTTAACCGCGACTACCGAGGGTTTCAAGAGCTTCGCCGGTGACGCGCATGGTGCGCCAGTCCATGAGCATCTTCGCGCCCATCTGCTCGTAGAAGCCGATGGCGGGGGTGTTCCACTCGAGGACGTCCCACTGGAGGCGGGAGCAGCCTTCTTCTGCGGCGATGGCGGCGACGCGAGTGAGGAGGGCTTTGCCGATTCCCTTCCCTCGATGCTCGGGATTCACGTAGAGGTCTTCGATGTGGATGCCGGCGTGGCCTCGCCAAGTGGAGTAGTTGTGGAAGTAGAGGGCGAAACCTGCGGGCACTGGCGTGCCGGATTCAATCAGCTCGGCGATGATGCAGTCGAAGCGTTTTGTTTCGCCGAAACCGTCGCGGAGAAGGTCGGCTTCGGTGGCGTGGACGGCGTCGGGTTCGCGCTCGTAGGCGGCTAGGTCGCGGATGAAGGCGAGGATTTGCGGGATGTCGGCGGGAGTGGCGGGGCGTAGGTTGAGTTTTGTCTGCATGAACTTTCTTATCGGTTGAGAGTCGGGGATTATGACGTCAGGCTGCGATTCGCGGCTTTACCTTGGATAACTTGGCATTCTTCGCCAAGCGGAGGTCGTAGTCGTTCTGGAGATTCAGCCAGAACTGCGCAGGAAGGCCGAAGTAGATGCCTAGTCGGAGCGCGGTATCGGCGGAGATGGAACGCTTGCCGCGAACCACGTCGTTGATCCGAGGCAAAGGGACGTGCAGCTCCTTTGCCAGGCGATAAGCGGTGAGGCCCAGCGGCTCCATGAACTCTGTCGCCAGAATGTCTCCGGGGTGGATTGCGAATGGCCGGGTCATTTTGTCTCCTTCAGTGGTAGTCCACGATCTCTACATCGTGTGCGTTGTTGTCGCGCCATACGAAGCAGACGCGGTATTTCTCATTGACGCGGATGCTGTGCTGCCCTTTACGGTCTCTCTTCAGTGCTTCCAGCTTATTGCCGGGCGGGACCCTAAGATTGTCGAGTTCGACCGCGGCGTTGAGGATTGCCAGCTTCTTCCAGGCCGAGATGCGGATATTGGTGGGAAGGCGACGGCTCTTTCCGGTCTCCCAAAGTGTCTGGGTGTCGGCGTCCCCGAAGCTCAGAATCATGAGGGCAATGGTAACATCATTCGTTAGTAACGTTAAGCATTATCGCACCGACGAGGGCCGTATCAATGCGTTTCGGAAGCTTTCGGGCCTGACTGTGCGGCGAGCCATTTGTCGAAGGGGATGTTGAAGTCGAAGAGCTGTTTTTTTTCGCCGTTCTTGTCGGAGACGGTGTAGACCATTTTGATGTAGAGCTCGGCGCCTTTAAGGGGATGGTCGTTGAGGGGCTCGGTGTCGTAGAAGAGGTAGCCGGCGAGGGTGCTGTGCGGCTTGACTGTCGTCGTGGAGAAGCCGAAGTCGGCATCGTCCTCAGTGATTTTTTTGTCGACGGGAGGATGATGGATGGTGAGGGGAACGAGAGGGACCTTGGTGCCCATGGCGGAGTGAGTGGAGAAAAGGCGCCGGTTGATGTCTTCGTCGGTGGCGGCAGGGATCTTGTCGTTGTTGACGGAGATGAACTGGATGCGGGCGTCGTCGAGGGTGAGCGGGGCGTCGCTGTCGTTGGTGAAGATGACGCGGACAGGGAGGAGCCCGTGCGAGACGTAGGGCAAGCGGAAGAAGTCGCAGTCGCGTGTGTCGTCGCAGGGTTCGGCGGCGACGGTGACGTGCTCGTTGGGGTGGGCGTCGAAGGCGGCGTATTGGTTGGCTGGCTTGGGCGGCGGGGGCTTCTTTGCTTTATCGGAGGCGTGGGAGTTGACTGCGAAGAGGCAGGTTATGAGGGCAACAAAGAAGATAATTGCGGGGGACCGGTAGGACTTCATGGGCAAGTTGATTATCATCTTCGCTGGCGCACAAGGTAAAGCGGGGGGCTGGCTACGGTGATGTGGGTGTACAGCGCGATGCTGCTGGCGGTCCTGGTGTTGGGGGCTCCGTACTGGCTGGTGCGCATGGCGACGAGCGGGCGGTATCGTGCGGGTTTGCTGGGGCGGCTGGGGCGGGTTCCGGTGGGGTTGCGGGAGGCGGTTGAGGGGCGGGATGTCGTCTGGGTGCATGCGGTGTCGGTTGGTGAGGTGTTGGCGGCTGCGCAGGTAATTCGCGAGTTGAAGGCGGAACTGCCGGATTGGGTAGTGGCGGTTTCGACGACGACGGAGACAGGACAGCGGCTGGCGAAGGATCGGTTGGCGGATTCTCCAGTGTTCTATCTGCCGCTGGATTTTGCGTTCAGCGTGCGGCGGTATTTAGACGTGCTGCAGCCGAAGATGTTGGTGATGATGGAGAGCGAGCTTTGGCCGCGGCTGATTGTTGAGTGCGCGGGGCGCGGGATTCCGCTGGCGGTGGTGAATGCGCGGATCTCGGACCGGTCCTTTCCGCGTTATATGCGGCTGCGGCTGCTTTGGCGGCCATTTTTGGAGCGGATTTCGTTGTTTCTGGCGCAAAGCGAGGAGACGGCGGAGCGGTTGGTGATGATTGGCGCTCCGGCGGGGCGGGTTAGGGTTGCGGGAAATTTGAAATACGACGTGCAGACACGGGAGGCGAGCGCGATGACGCAGCGGGTTGGCTCGCTGCTGCGGGGGACACGGCTGATCGTGGCGGGCAGCACGCTTGCGGGTGAGGAGGAGATGTTGCTCGCGGCTTGGCCGAGTCTGCAGAAGGAGGTTTCGGATGCCGTGATGTTGATTGCTCCGAGACATCCTGACCGGTTTGATGAGGTTGAGGGGCTGATTCGGAAGACGGGGTATCCGTTTTTTCGCTGCAGCCAGTTGATGGTGGCGACGGAACCGATTTTTGGGGGTACGATTCTGCTGCTGGATACGATTGGCGACCTGGCGTCGATGTATGGGATTGCCGTGGTGGCGTTTGTGGGGGGGAGTTTGGTGGCGAAGGGGGGGCATAATCCGCTGGAGCCTGCGCAGTTTGCAGTGCCGGTGGTGATGGGGCCTTCGTATGAGAACTTTCGTGAGGTGGTGGAGAGGATGTGCGCGGGGGACGCGATCCGGATTGTCCCGCGTCAGAAGCTGGGAGAGACGCTGGTGGCGTTGTTGCGAGATACTGAAGGTGCGCGGACGTTGGGTGAGCGGGGCCGCGGGGTCTTCGAACAGCAGTCGGGAGCTACGGGCCGAACCGTGAAGGCGCTGACAACTTTGCTGAAGGAAAGGCCCGTGAGCCGACAATGAGTGCGCGAAGACCGCTGCTTCTGCCGCTGGTCCCGCTGTATGGCGCGGTGCTGGCTCTGAAGCAGCAGATGTTTCGTTGGGGATGGTTGCAACAGCACCGGCTGCCGAATCCAGTGATCAGCGTAGGCAGCGTCTCGGCGGGTGGCGCGGGCAAGACGCCGATGGTGCTGATGCTCGCGAAGACGCTGCGGCAGCGCGGATATGCGGTTAGGATTCTGACTCGGGGTTATCGGCGTGGCTCGACGCTGACGACGCGCGTGGAGCCGTTTGATGACGCAGCCTGGCATGGCGATGAGCCTGTGCTGCTGGCGCAGCAGTCGGGCGTGCCGGTCTATGAGGGGGCGGATCGCTACGAGGCTGGGGTATTGGCGGAACGGAATGAGCCGTCGGAGAAGCTGGTGGTGCATCTGCTGGATGATGGCTTTCAGCATCGGCAGCTAGCTCGCGATGTGGACATTGTTTTGCTGACGCAAGCGGATGTGGAAGATGCGCTGATTCCCGCGGGGAATCTTCGCGAACCGCTGACGGCGCTGGGCGGAGCGGACATTGTGGTGTTGCGCGAGGATGAGGCTGACTCGCTGCGTACTGTGGTGGCGGGATTGAGTGGGAAGAAGACGCCAGTAATCTGGTTGATCCGGCGGACGCTTAGTTTGGGGGAAGGTGGAGAAGTGACGCTGCCGTCGCGGCCGTTCGCGTTCTGTGGTATTGCCCGGCCTGAGGGATTCACGAAGATGCTCGCGGAGCAGGGATACCAGCCGATGGATGCGAACTTCTTTGCGGACCACCACGCTTACGACGACAACGACGTTCGGCTACTGCTAGAGCGGGCGAGGAGGGCGGAGGCGAATGGGTTTGTGACAACGGAGAAGGATGCGGTGAAGCTCACGCCTATTCTGCGCGAGCGTTTGGAGACGCTGGGGCCGGTTGTGGTGGCGCGGTTGAGCGTGGAGTTGCTGTCTGAGCAGGAGGCGCTGTCGCAGCTGGTGGGGATGGTAGGGCGGCTGGATCGCAGAAAGCACTGATTGCGGCTTCGTGGTTCCGCATGCGTGAGAAAATTGTGGCTTGGCCATGGAACCCAATCTGTCGCATGATACCGGCGCTGCCGTGGGCAATCGTGGGCTTCGCGTCCTGGTGGTGAGGATCGGGGCGATGGGGGATGTTCTGCATGCGATGCCGGCGGTGTCGGCGATGCGGGAGCTGCATCCGGAGTGGACGATCGACTGGGCAATTGAGCCGGCGTGGAGTGAACTGCTGGAGATCAGGCATGGGGGAGCGCGTGCGGCAAGAGATGCGCGGCGCCCGCTGGTGGATCGGCGGATTTTGGTGCCGACACGTAACTGGAAGCGGCGGCCATGGACGGTGAAGACTGTGCGGGAGATTCTTACTCTGCGCGGGAGGCTGCGCGTGGGAAGTTATGACCTGTGTGTGGATATGCAGGGCTCTATACGGTCGGCGGTGGTGGGACGGATGGCGGGAGCGGAGGATTTTGTGGGGCCTGCGGAGCCGCGCGAGGGGCCGGCGGCGTGGTTCTACCGGCGTAAGGTGCTGACGACGGCGCAGCATGTGGTGGAGCAGGGGTGCGAACTGCTGGGCAACGCGATTGGAGAGGAGCTGCGGCCAGCGCGGGTGGCTCTCCCGGTGGATGCTGTGGCGGAGACCTGGTGCGATGGGCTGCTTTCGGGCCTCGGGCATAGTTTTGTTTTGGTAGCGCCGACGGCGGGGTGGGGCGCGAAGCAGTGGCCGGCGGAGCGCTATGGTGCGTTGGCTGCAGCTTTGGGGCACTCGGGATTTCGTACCTTGGTAAATGCTTCGTCTGCGGAGGATACGGTCGCAAAGCGTGTTGTGGAGACGAGTGACGGAGCGGCGTCGATGATTCCCTGCTCGGTGGGACAGATGATTGCGCTGGTGCGGCGGGCGGCGCTGGTGGTTGCGGGCGATACGGGGCCGCTGCATCTGGCGGCAGCGCTGGAGAGGCCGGTGGTGGGGCTCTACGGGCCGACAGACCCGGCGCGAAATGGGCCGTATGGGGCTGCGTCCTATCGGACAAGGTCGCGCGTGTTTCGACATGCCTCGAGCGTTGTGGATCACTCGCGGCATGCGGAGACGGAGAAAGGGCTGGTCGAGATTACGGTGGACGAGGTGGTCGCGGCGGCGCTGGAGCTTCTTGGCGTTTCGGAGAAGGCCGGACAGGATAAGGTGTAGCAGTGAGTCAACAGGCATGAGTGAAAGAACAAGATGGCAGAAGATTGCGCGGCGCATCCGGGTTCCGCTGGGATTTGTGTTTGCTGCGGTGTTTCTGTGGATGGCGCATCCGACGTGGAAGACGATGGCGCTGAGTCTACTGCTGGTGGTGCCGGGCGTTTGGCTGCGGGCGTATGCGGCGGGCTATGTTCGCAAGAATGCTGAGCTGACGCGGACCGGGCCGTATGCGTATACGAGGAATCCGCTGTATCTGGGGTCGATTCTGATTGCGTCGGGCTTTGCTTTGGCTGCGGGAAGTGTGGTGGTCTTTGTGTCACTTGCCCTTCTCTTTGTGGCGATTTATATGCCGACGATTCGCTCGGAGGAAGCCTATCTGCGGCAGCACTTTGCGGGGTTCGAGGAGTATGCGGCAAAGGTGCCACGGCTGCTCCCAAGGCTGACACCTGCGCAGTTTCCAGCCAACGAGAATGCGAGCGGGGGTAGATTTTCTTCCGCGCAGTGGCGGCACCACCGCGAGTACAATGCTCTTATGGGTGCCGGCGCTGTCTATTTGGCGCTGGCGGTCCGGCTTTTTCTCAGTCACCATGGGGTGATGGGGGGTCTGCGCTAAGGCGTGGGAGCTGGTGCGAAAAACGCCCACACATTCTTGTGCGAGTTCTTGCCTTTGTCGAAGCGTTCCCTCTCTCCCGGACTGATTCTATTGATGTTGTGCAGTGTCATCTCGCTGCCGGCGAGGGCTCAACTGCTGGGTCTAACCCCGAAGGCACCGGTCGTCATTCCGACGCTTCAGCCGCCGCACCCGGACTTTGTCTACCCTGCCAAGCGAACCTTGAACTACACGGTGGACTGGCGCGTCTTCACGGCGGGGACGGCGACGTTCCAGTTGGAGCAAGATGGCACGGTGCAGAAGATTAACGCCTCGGGCGGGTCGATTGGGGCGGTAACGATGCTGTTTCCGGTCGTCGACAAATTTCAGGCAGGGTTCGATATCAAGACGGGCTGCTCGACGGGCTTCAGCAAACAGTTGCAGGAGGGTCGGCGGAAGGTTTCGAGCGATTTGAGCTTTGATTACTCGCAGGGCAAGCAGAAACAGATCGAACGCAACCTGGTGAAGGGGACCGCGAAGGAGCAGATGGCCTCGATTCCCGCGTGCGTGACCGATTCGCTTTCGGCGATCTTTTATGCGGCGTCGCAGCCGATGGTGGTGGGGCAGACGATCAAGTTTCCGCTCGCCGACTCCATGCGGACCGTCACCGTGACGATGAAGGTGGAAGCCAAGGAGGAGATCAAAACGCCGGCCGGGACCTTTCAGACGATTCGCGTGGAGCCGACCGCGGATGAAGGCGTCGTGAAGAATCGCGGCAACATCTGGGTCTGGTACACGGACGATGCGCGGCGCATCCCGGTGCAGATTCGGGCGCATCTGTTTTGGGGAACCATTACGGCGCACCTGCAGTCGTACGAAGACAAGTAACGAGACGGGATTATCTTTCATGACGGAACAAATTGCGGATCCGGACAAGTTTGTTAGCGTGGGTAAGTTTCTCGAACCGACGAACGCCCAGATGGCCAAGGGGATGCTCGAAGCGGCGGGGATTGAGTGTTTTTTGCAGGGCGAGAACGCGAACAGCCTATTGGCGCTGGCGTTTCGGGCGCGGCTGCTGGTGCATAAGCAGGATGAAGAGGCGGCGCGTGAGCTTCTGGGCAGCGACGGCGACGAGACCGAAGAGGAACAGAGAGAGTTGGGGGCGGGTGATGGCGAAGGTTGAGACGACTCGCCCGCGCGCTGTGTTGTGTCTCTCCGGCGGCATGGATTCGTGCGTCTGTGCGGCGCTGGCGGCAAGGGACTACGACGTGTATGCGATTCATTTCAGCTATGGGCAGCGAACGGAGACGCGTGAGTTGAGGTCTGCGCAAGAGATCGCCCGACTGACTGGGGTGCGCGAGTTGCTTCCCTTGAAGATCGACCTGTTTCGGCGGATCGGCGGATCGGCCCTGACGGACCCTGGGATTGCGGTTCCGGATGCCCCGGTGGACGAGGCGGCGATCGGCAGCGAGATTCCGGTGACGTATGTTCCCTTTCGTAATGCACATTTTCTTTCAGCGGCAGTCAGTTGGGCAGAGGTTCTTGGCGCGAAGACGGTGGTGATCGGGGCGGTTGAGCAGGACAGCTCGGGTTATCCCGACTGCCGGCCAGCGTACTATGACGCCTTCAACCGGCTCATCGAAAAAGGCACGAAAGAGGGGGATATCCGCGTGAAAACGCCCCTGATTGCGATGCGCAAGGAAGAGATTGTCCGGCTGGGAGTTGAATTGGGCGCGCCGTTCCATGTAAGTTGGTCTTGCTATTCCGGCGAGACGGAGGCCTGCGGCGTCTGCGAGAGCTGTGTCCTGCGGCTTCGGGCATTTCGTGAGGCCGGCGCAGTCGATCCAATACCGTACGCGATCGCTGCCAAGCCGCATTGAGCATCCAAATTCGGTAGCAAACGTTGTCGGCAAACAAGATTTATGCCCCTATCCATGGGCCAGGAGAAAAGAAAGCATGAAACGCATTGGATTGAAGATGAGCACCACACTGGCGACCGCTGTGTTGCTGATTGTGGCGATGGCGCACCCCGCACGCTCCGTGGCGCAGGGGACGGCGAGCATTCACGGCCACGTGAACAACGCAGCCGGGATGGCGCTGCCTAAAGCCGAGATTCGGCTGACCACAGACAGGACCTCGCAGCCAGCCGACCGCAAGTATCAGTACACCTTTCCGATCGATCCAACCAGTGGAGATTACAAGGGCACGGGAATCGCTCCAGGCAACTATGTTGTGTTCGTCTTCGCGGAAGACAAGAGCGTTGACTTCAATGAGAGCGTGGTGCTGGCGAACGGCGACGATAAGGTGGTCAGCTTCGACATGACCCGACCCGAGTACCTGGCCAAGATGTCGCCCGAAGACCGGAAGGCGCTGGAGGAGTACAAGAAGAAAAACGCCGAGATTGTGGCGAACAACTCGAAGATTACGAGCCTGAACACGTTGCTAACCCAGGCCCGGGCGGACAACAAGGCAGGCAACTACGCTGCCGCCATGGATTCGATGCAGAAGGCGACGGCCGCAAAGCCCGATGAGGGGATTCTCTGGCTCACATTGGGCGACGCCCAGATCGGCAGCGCCGACGCAGCCGCGAAGGCCGCTAAGGCGGCGGGCACGCCGACGACCGACTCGGCGATCGTGCAGAAGTATTCGGATGCCGTCGCGTCGTACAAGAAGAGCGTCGATCTGAATGCAGCTTCGAAAAAGCCAAGCCCTGAAGTTGCGGCCGTGGCCTACAACCAGCTTGGCCAGGCTTACGCCAAGATGGGTGACACCAAGAGTGCGGCCGACGCCTATGAGCAGGCGGCCAAGGCTCTTCCGGCGAACGCAGGGATGTACTACTACAACGAAGCGGTCACGCTGTATAACAACGGCAAGCTGCCCGAGGCGGATGCCGCGGCGGACAAGGCCATCGCGGCCGATCCGAACAAAGCAGACGCTTACTACATCAAGGGGCAGGCGCTGATTCCGCAGGCGACCGTCGACCCGAAGACGCAGAAGATCGTCGCGCCGCCGGGATGCGTCGAGGCCTACCAGAAGTATCTGGAACTGGCTCCTGATGGTGCGCATGCTGCGGACGTGAAGGGTATCCTTGAAGGCATCGGCGCGCAGGTGAAGTCGAGCTATAAGGCCGGTAAGAAGTAGCGCTCGAAGCAATGTATTCGGAGCCCCGGGCGAGGATGCTCGGGGCTTTTTCTTTCAGCGGGAGAGACGAATGAGCAAGGTTGGGGCGGGCGTCGTCAGCTTTGAGGAGGCGCTCGAGATTGTGTTGCGCCACTCCAGTGGGCTTCCGTCGCTGTCTGTTGAGGGGTTGGCGCTGCTCTCCTGCGGGAACCGGGTGCTGGCCGAGGCAGTGCTGGCAGACCGCGATCAGCCGCCGTTCGATCGCTCGACGCGTGATGGATTTGCTGTGCGCGCGGTGGAGTTCGGCTCGTCGCCGCTGCTGCGGGTTGCCGGGCAGGTGCGGGCAGGCGAGCAGTGGCTGGGCGTGGCGCTCGAAGATGGTACTGCGATCGAGATCATGACCGGGGCGCCGGTTCCGGAAGGGGCCGATGCCGTCGTGATGGTTGAGCACGTCGTGCAGAGTGACGGAACGATTCGGGCGGCGGCGGGACGGACGATCCGAAGCGGGGAAAATTTTGTTCCGCGTGGGAGTGAGGCTCGGGCCGGGCAATCCGTGCTTCCCATGGGCACGGTGATGGAAGGCGCGGAGATTGCGCTTGCGGCCTCCTGTGGACGGTCGGAATTGACGGTCTATCGCAGGCCGAGGGTAGCGATCGTCGCGACCGGGGACGAGCTTGTGGAGGTCGAAGCTACGCCCGCACTGCAGCAGATTCGCAACTCCAACAGTTATGGGCTCGCGGCGCTCGTCGATCAGGCCGGTGGCGAGGCTGTGCGGTTTCCCATCGCTCCTGATCGGCGTAGTTATCTGGATGAGACGATTCGTACTGCCCGGCGCTGCGATTTGATATTGCTGTCGGGCGGCGTTTCCATGGGCAAGTACGACCTGGTCGAGGAAGTGCTGGAGTCGCTCGGCGCTGAGTTCTTCTTCACCGGCGTGCGCATGCAGCCGGGCAAGCCTGTTGTCTTCGGGCGACTTGCTGCCGCGGAGGGTCATCCCGAGCAGTATTTTTTTGGGCTGCCGGGAAATCCCGTGTCGACGCAGGTGACCTTTCACTGCTTTGTCGAGCCGCTGCTTAGGGCGGTGCGCGGGGCGCCTGCTGCGGGACCGAGGTTTGCCCAGGCGACGCTGGCAGTGGATACCGCGAGTAAGCCTGGCTTGATGCAGGTGCTGCCGGCCCAGATGAATGCGGAGGGGCTAAGGCCGCTGGTGCGTCTGGTGCCGTGGCAGGGCTCGGGCGACCTGACCGCGAATGCGCGGGCAAACTGCTATGCCGTTCTTCCTCCGGAGAAAGAACGATTTGCCGCAGGAGACGTGATTACGGTCCTACTGCGGTAGTAGGCTGGATGCATGAAAAAGAAGGATGCCATCTATTCGGCCGAGCTGATTGTGGACGATCTCGCCGATGGTTTGCCCGATCCGACGCCGGAGCTCTCGCACTTTGACGACGAGGGTCAGGCCCGGATGGTCGATGTGAGCGCGAAGGCTGCCACTCTCCGTGAAGCTGTCGCTGCGGCCTTCGTTGAACTCTCGCAGGCTGTGCTCGACGCGCTCCCGCACAATCCCAAGGGTAATCCTCTGGAGATTGCGCGTTTTGCAGGAATCCAGGCGGCCAAGCAGACCTCCAACCTGATCCCGATGTGTCATGCGCTGGCGTTGAGCTTCGTCGATGTGCAGGTGAAGCTGGCGGAGGGCGGAGTCGCGATTGAAGCTACCGCTGCGACTGTCGCGGGAACCGGAGTCGAGATGGAAGCCATGACTGCAGCGTCCATCGCGGCTCTCACGGTCTACGACATGACCAAGGCACTCGATAAGGGTATTCGCATTCGCGATGTGGTGCTGGTGCGCAAGAGTGGCGGCAAGAGCGGCGCGTACAAGCGCGAGACCGTCTAGACAGCCGTCGCCAGCGTTACCGCGAAGAGTCCCTTGGCATCCTGCCAAGATTTTGTTGTCTTGAATTGGGCCGAGGCCAGCAGGCCCCTAATCGCCGGCCGAGTGAATTTGTAGCTATTCTCCGTGTGGATCGTCTCGCCAGCAGCAAAATCAATCGGGAGCGCAGTTGAATCATTGGCAGGGAGATGCACGCGCTGCGCGATGCGTGACTCGAGGTGCATCTCGATGCGCGAGGCCGCGGGGTTCCACAACACTTTGTGGCGGAAGTTCTCCACATCGAAATCGGCGCCGAGATCGCGATTCAAACGCGTGAGCACGTTCAGGTTGAAGGCGGCGGTTACTCCCGCGGCATCGTCGTAGGCAGCAAGCAAAGTTGCTTCGTCCTTGTGCTTTCCCGGGACGAGATCCGTTCCGAGCAACAGTACGTCGCCCGGAAGAAGCTGCGCCCGCAGATTGCGCAGAACCCCGCGGGCTTCATCGGGCGTGAAGTTGCCGATGCTGGATCCGATGTAGAGCGCCAGCGTGCGCGTGTTCGGCAGCCGGTCGAGCGGAAGGCCTTCGCGGGTATAGTCCGTCACCTGGGAGCGCACCGTAACGCCGGGAATGTTGGCCAGGATATTCTCGGTGGCCTCCGCTAGCGCCGTCTCCGACACATCGACGGGCTGATAGACGACGCTGTCCTGCTGACGCACCGCCTCGCGGAGTAGGATGCCCGTCTTCGTCGCCGTCCCTGCGCCAAGCTCAATCAGCGTAAGTTTCCCCGCCGGGTGCGGTCCATGCGAGGCGGCGGCTTCGCGGAGAATCTCCTCGGCATGATCGCTGAAGATGCCG
>Ga0210391_10003802_pt1 | contig 12727 bp, 8 predicted proteins | sample IncBWC12OmetaG_FD_160573 | JGI IMG/M metagenome (GOLD analysis project Ga0210391, IMG submission 160573) | Forest soil microbial communities from Barre Woods Harvard Forest LTER site, Petersham, Massachusetts, United States - Inc-BW-C-12-O ... | reverse complement strand
AACAGCAGCACTGGTGAACTCGAAGTCTGGCTCATGAATGGGGCGACTAAGACCGGCAGTGGAAGCCCCGGTACGGTTGGCTCTCCATGGAAGGTTGCGGGAGTTGGCGATTTCAATGGGGATGGCAAGAGCGACATTCTGTGGCGGAACAGCACAACCGGAGAGGTCAAAATCTGGTTCATGAACGGGATCGCGATTGCCAGCCAGGGGGTCGTCGGCACCATCGCCCCCCCATGGAACATCGTGGGCGTTGGCGATTTCAATGGGGATGGCAAAGCCGATCTTCTGTGGCAAAACAGCAGCACGGGTGAAGTGCAAGTCTGGCTCATGAACGGGATCACAAAGACCAGCAGTGGCAGCCCCGGCACCGTTACCTCCCCATGGGAAGTTGCGGGTGCTGGCGATTTCAATGGGGACGGCAAGACCGATATCCTGTGGCGGGACAGCACCACCGGAGAGGTCAAAATCTGGTTCATGAACGGGACCTCGATGGCCAGCCAGGGGGTCAGCGGCACCATCGCCCCCCCATGGAACATGGTGGGCGCTGCCGATTTCAATGGAGATGGCAAGTCCGATCTCCTGTGGCAAAACAGCAGCACCGGTGAAGTCGAAGTCTGGCTCATGAACGGGATCACAAAGACCAGCAGTGGCAGCCCCGGCACGGTTACCTCACCGTGGGCAATCGTTCCTCTGTTATTTCCATAGGCGAATGAACCCGGGGCGGCTGCTGCATTCTTGCTGCGTTCCCCCTGACTCCCTGGCGAGGGGAGAGTTAGCATCGTCTGCCCCGGCAGTTGCGGCTCTTACTCTCGTAGACGATGCAGGCTTCGGTGCTTAGCGGAAGGACGATCTTCGTCGACCGTCTCATGGCCGGTCATCCAGCCAGGACCCAACTCGATACGCTTGAACTCCGACAACCGGAAGATCTACCGGCTCCGTTACGCGGGCACAATCTCAGGCGTGTAGTACCTCACCCCATTCTTACCATTGTGCTTCACCGAGTACATCGCGCTGTCAGCCTGTTGGATCAAAGCGGCAGCGTTGGCAGCGCTCTCGAGATACACACCGACACCAATGCTGGCTGTAATCGCGATTGAATGGCCTTCAATTTCGAACGGGATGCCCAAAGCAAGAAGCATCTCCTCTGCCAACTGACCCGCCTGGTCTCTGCTGGAAAGATGAGCAACCAGCCAGGTAAATTCATCCCCGCCCATCCGGGCAATCGTGTCGGATTTCCGTACCCGCGAAAGCATGCGCTGGGCAATTCGATTCAGCAGGAGATCACCGATCCGGTGCCCCAACCGATCATTGACTGACTTGAAGCCATCCAGATCCAGGTAAAGCAGCCCGACCGTGTGTCCTTCGCGTTCCGCAATGGCAAGCACCTGGGACAGGCGCTCGGCGAAAAGTCGGCGGTTCGGCAGTCCCGTCAGTTCGTCGTATAGAGCCTGACGCTCCAGTTCTCTTTTGGTTTCGTGCAACGCATCGAGGTATTTCTCCTGGATATCCTGCATAATGGCGGACCGCACCGCAAACGAAAATAGAACGACGCTGACCGCGATCAGCCCGATCACGCGCGCTGAACTAACCAGACGGAGCCCGATCACAGCGCTGCCTAGGACCATCGTTGCCAGGGTCAGATTGAAACACAGAAGCGCGGCACGCCTGCTGATCCGTTGGGGTTGGGGCTTTTCGTCTCCGACAGCCGGACGCCAGGTAGCGGCCAGGACCGCAAGAGCGAGAGAAAGGACAATCCAGATCAGGTCGACAGACGCATCGATGTTGGGAAGATAGGCATCGACAAAGCTGGTGATGAAGGACATCGCCAGATAAATCGAAACATAGATCGCCACTCGGGCAAAGAGGCCGCGCAAACTCTTTGTCGGTGCGAAGCGAAAGCGGATGAGCGCAGCCACAACCAGGATGGCGTTGATTATGGTGCCGATGGTAATTAACTGCCACATCCTGGAATTGTGGGCATCGAGTTCCGCAATCTGAAACTGATAGGTCGTCACGCCCACGAGTCCAATGACCATGCAGCCATTGAGAAACGATTCCAGTCTGGAAGTATGAGTGTCGTCCGACAAGAACAGGGCAATTGCAGTCGGTGCGGCTTCGAGCCGGTAAAGCAAAGACGGGAACAATGCCGAACCGGGCACCGCAATATGGAAGAGGCGAAAGTAGGCCCAACCCGCATCCCCAACCAGTTCAAGGATTGAGACAACGGCGAAGAGAAGCCAGAAGATGCGCGACACTCCGCGGCCCTTCAAAGAGGCAGCGACACAGCAGCCAATCGCCAGAGAATTCGCCAGCATCGTAAGCGCGTCGAGAAACAGTGTCCCGGCTGGACCGGACCCCAGAATTCCGAAACCTACGCGCTGGATGATGAGGATGAGCAGGGCGGATGCAATCACATAGACAGCCATGCGCGAAAGCCCCAATCGCGCCCTGAGAGAGCTTCCAGGGACTGGCCCCGATCCGTTTTGAAAAATGTCAGCCATAAGAGCCAAGGAGCGAGGGCACCTGCCTCTCAAATCGGCGAGGTCGCGGGAAACTCCAGATTGCGGACCCCTGGCAAGCGAAGAATTAGCCCTGCCTCGGAGGTGGACGCCTCATTGCTGGGACCGAGGAGACAAAAACCGAAAAAGGGCACAATCGCTGCATCTCCTTTGTATTATGGAATATCGCAATTGTCGAAGACTGGTCACAATTGCTCGTTCAGGAGACTCGAACCTGGTATCCAGAAGTTCTGTAACCGCCTGGGAGCGGAGGCGAGCCCAGTTCTGCGCTTTACGTTCGTGATAACAGGGTGTAGCTCTCGTCGAGGCGCTCTGGACGTAAGGTCGGCGATACGGAAGTTTGGCCGCGTCGTTGGACCACTAGCGGGGAAAGGCGAGGTTGCGGCCTTCCAATTCGCACCTCGCATCACAGGTTGGCGGGGCGCTCGTTCCGTTAGTGGCGTCCGAACAGAGCCAGGAATCCGAGGCGGTCAGCTATCGATTTTTTGGCTGGCGCGTCCTGCTCCATCTGACGCCAGCGCTCGGCTTCGGCTGCCATTAGTTCCCGCACGGTTGGGGAGGGAGATGCAAAGTCAATTTTCTTATCGAAAGCGGCCCCGATGTCGATGGTCACGCTGCTCATAGCCAATCTCCTGTTGAAGGTTTCGCATGGCGGGGCCTGTCAGGAAGTAGAGATTCTTCGCACTGGTGCGCCAGCCGGAACTGCGAGCCCACAGACAGAGTGACAGAACCCCTGCAGAGACTGAATGCCTCCATCGGGTTACTTTGGGTCACGGAAAGGTGAGATGTGGTAACCGCCTTTGTGCAGGACTGCGGAGATCAGGTTTTCGGCGAAGTTGATTCCTCGACTTTGGTGGATGCTTTTAGAACGCTTGATTGGCCCCTGAATGGATTCTGTGAGAAATCTCTCGCGACTTCGTGCCGATCGAGGCCATGCGGCGACGAATGTTCCGCATTGCCGGCCATCCGGATTTTGATCGGTCCGGGGCATCGTTCGTGGATTTGCGAATGAGTCCATTCGGATCAGGAGGCGCCGAGACTGCGAGGTCGTAAAAATTCCTCTTGACAAAACTTCTTCATACCTATTTACTCTAGGCCTGTAGTGACTAGGCCTATGACGGACACTTCCAATCGCGATCTTTTTCCTGGGGCGCTCGAGATGATGATTCTCGAGTCGCTGCGGCGGCAGCCGGCGCATGGATATGCGATGGTGCAACACATCCAGCAACGGTCGAACAATTTGCTGCAAGTTGAAGAGGGTTCGCTCTATCCGGCGCTGCAGAGGCTGCTGAAGAGCAAGCTGGTGAAGGCGGAGTGGGGCGTATCGTCCACGAATCGCCGGGTGAGGACGTATCAGATCACGGCGCTGGGTATTCGCCATCTGGAGCAGCAAATTTCGAGTTTTGAACGCATGTTTGCGGGCATATCGCTCGTTCTCGATCCGGGCAAATCCACAGCCAGTTAGCGGGAGGTTTCCATGAACTGGGTACCTGACTTTTTCCGTCGCCGCAGAATCTTCGATGAACTCAACGAAGAGATGCGCCTGCATCTTGAAGAACGTGTGGAGCACCTGGTGGGCGAGGGCCTGAGCCTGGAGGAAGCTACGCGGCAGGCGCGGATTGCGTTTGGCAATCCTACGGTAGTGGAGGAGCGGAGCCGGGAAGTATGGCAGTGGCCGACGCTCGAGTCGATTGCGTCGGACACGCGGCTGGCGCTGCGGCAGTTGCGGCGGTCTCCGGGGTTTACCGTCGCTGCGGTGCTGACGCTGGCGCTGGCGATTGGGGCGAACGCGGTAGTGTTCAGCGTGCTGAATGCGTTTCTGCTGCGGCCGCTGAATGTGGCGCGGCCCGACAGCCTGTTCCTGCTGCAGCATGGAAACGAGGCGTCGTCGTACCAGTCGTATGCGGACTATGTGGATTTGCGCGATCGCAACCACACCTTTGACGATCTGGTGGCGTACGGCGTGGACCCGGTGGGGTTGGCGACGGGCAACGGGGACCCGGCGGAAGTGTGGCTGGAGGAAACCAGCGGGAACTATTTTGATGCGCTTGGGCTGAAGCCGTATCTGGGACAGTTCTTCCATGCCGCGGATGAGCACGGAGCGGGGAGCGCGCCGGACATCGTGTTGACGTACGACTTTTGGCATACGCATTTCCATGACGACACCGGTGTGGTGGGACGGGTGGTGACGCTGAATCGGCATCCGTTCACGATTATCGGTGTAGGGCCGCGGGATTTTAACGGAGCGCTGCTGTTTTTCAATCCGGCCATGTTTATTCCGCTGGTGCAGGAACCGGTGTTCGGTGAGTACCAACTGAATGATCGCGGGGAACACTGGGTATTTGCCCTGCTCGGTCATTTGAAGCCGGGGGTAACGCAGGCGCAGGCGGTTGCGGATTTGAATGTGATTGGGAGCGCGCTCGAAAAGGCGTATCCAAAAGACGAGCGCAAGATGACGTTTGCGCTCAAGCGGCCCGGGCTCTATGGGGACTATATGGGGCGGCCGGTGAAGGCGTTTTTGGCCGGGCTGATGCTGCTGACTGGGCTGATTTTGCTGGCAGCTTGCGCGAATCTGGGCAGCCTGTTTGCAGCACGGGCGGCGGATCGTTCGCGCGAAGTGGCACTGCGGCTGGCGCTGGGCTCGAGCCGGAAACGAATTCTGCGGGGATTGTTCACCGAGGCGGTGATCCTCTCGCTGGCCGGTGGCGCGGTGGGGTTAGGCGGCAGCGTGGTGCTGCTGCACGCGATGACGGCGTGGCGGCCGTTTCCGAGCTGGCCGCTTCATTTGTCGGTGAATCCCGACCCGGATGTGTATTTGGCGGCGGTGCTGCTGGCGTTGGTGAGCGGGCTGCTGTTTGGAGCGGTTCCGGTGCGGCAGGTGCTGCGGACGAATCCTTATGAAGTGATCAAGGCGGGATCGGGCGGCAAAGCGGGCAAGCGGCTGAGCGCGCGGGATGTTTTGCTGGTGACGCAGATTGCGATTTGCGCGGTGCTGGTGACGTCGTCGCTGGTGTCGGTGCGCGGCCTGGGACGGTCGCTGCATGCGCATTTCGGATTCGAGATCAACCACACCATGCTGGCGGAGCCAGACCTGGGCATGGCGGGGTACAGCGGGGATCGCGTGGCGCCGATGCAGAAGCGAATGATACAGGCGCTCCAGGGAATTCCGGGCGTGGAGGCGGTGGGATTGGCGGACAACGTGCCGTTCACCATGGGGGTTCCCGAATCTCTGGTGTTTAAGGAGAATACGTCCGACCTGAAGCAAGCGAACGCAGCGGCTCACGCATATACCTTTCGTGTGGCGCCGGGATATTTTCGCGCGGCGGGCACAGCGCTGTTAACGGGACGGGATGTTTCGTGGCAGGACGACAAGAATAGGCCGGCGGTTGCGCTGGTGAATGGGGAACTGGCGCGCAGGCTTTTCGGGTCGGTCGATGGGGCTATCGGACAGTATTACAAGACCAAAGAGGGGACGCGTATTCAGATTGTCGGCGTCGTGGAAGATGGGAAATATTACAACCTGACCGAAGGGCCGGAGCCGGCCGTCTTTGTTTCCATTTTGCAGGCGCCGTCGGCGGCGACGACGCTGGTCGTGCGCGGTCGATCGAGTGCGGCCAATGCTTCGCAACTGCTGAGCGACGCGATCCGCAGCAAGCTGCGGCAACTGGATGCGGGAATGCCGGTGGAGGTGGAGACGCGAGCCAATCCGCTGTCCATCTCTTTGTTTGGGCCGCGGATGGCGACGGTGGCGCTGGGCTTGCTGGGGCTGATGGGCGCGATGCTTTCGATTACCGGGATTTTTGGCATGGCGGCTACTTCGGTGAGCCGGCGGCTGAAGGAGTTGGGGATCCGCGTGGCGCTGGGCGCGCAGCAGAGCGAGTTGCTGCAGGCGGCGTTGGGTCGAGCGGCGAAGTTGCTGGTGATTGGATCGGCGGTAGGGCTGGGGTTTGGGCTGCTGGCGACGCGGGTGCTGGCGTTCGTGGTTTATGGAGCGACGCCGAGGGATCCCCTGGTGCTGTCGGGCGTGGTGCTGGCGATGGGGCTGCTGGGTCTGGTGGCGACCTGGATTCCGGCGCAGCGGGCGCTGTCGGTGGATCCGCTGATTCTGCTGAGGGAAGAGTGAAGAGGGGCATTTTGGGGAGGTACGCTGGTTTGCATCGCCTGATTGACCCTCCTAAACGGCGCGCTTAGACTGAAGAGCAGTCGACCCATTGAGATTGCCTGCGTCCAACCCAAATATGCCGTTGTTTTCCCGCCTGCTCGGTAACCTGCTGCCTCTGCTCCTGATTGGGGTCCTTCCCGCTGCGCTGCGTGCGCAGCAGACGCCTCCGCAGACCATTCCGGAAGGTCCTGGTTCCAGTTCGTCCAGCTCCAGTTCTTCGCAGGCCGGCCCGCAGCAGGCTGCTCCGGCTGCGCCGAAGGCGGCGTCGCTGATGGATCCGGCGGGGCCGACGGTAAGTCTGGAAACCAACGAGGCGATGTTCGACATGGCTGTCGCGCTGAATGCCTGCGGCTACGACACCGGCGTGGACGAGAGCGATCCGGTGCGCAAGCGGGTGCGGGACGAGGTGAACCAGGCGACGGTGGGATCGGCGCGGGCGCGGGACGACCGGGACAAGCTGTGCCTGTTCATCGACCAGCATCGGCTGGATGATCCGGGGCGAACCCTGGCGCAGTACATTTCGCTGGCGTTGTTTTTGACGCCGCCGCCGCAGATGACGCCGAGCGTGGAACAGGAAGATTTGCCGCCGGATGCCGCGGGCGTGGAGTTGATCCTGCCGCTGCTGCGGAAATTTGCGGATGACGCGGAACTGCATGTGATCTGGGTGGAGAACCACGTCGCCTACGAAGACATGGAGAACCGTCTGCACACGCCGCTGTCGCAGATGATTGTGAGCACCAACTACTACCTGAAAGTGCCGGCGTCGACCGGGAGCGGGCGGCGGTTTCTGGTGGTGCTGGAACCGATGTTGTCGCCGGAAGAGACCAACGCGCGCGTCTACGGACAGGATTATGTTGTGGTGGCGTCGCCGAAGGACGGGCAGATCCGCATGCAGCTGGTGCGGCATGCTTATCTGCATTATGAGATTGAGCCGTTGCTGTTTCAGCGCGAGGATTCGCTGGACCGTCTGTTGCCGCTGCTGAAGGCGGTGGACGATGCGCCGCTGCAGTTCACGTTTAAGAGCGACATTGTGGCGCTGGTGATCGAGAGCATGATTCGGGCGATTGAGGCGCGGACGATGGAAACCGGGGTGGAGGTGGCAAAAATCCCCCCCGGGCTGACGCACAGCGCAGCGGAGCCGTACGAGCGGGCACGGGCGGCGTCGCTCGAGAAGATAGCGGCGATCAAGCAGAAAAACGTAGATCACTCGATGGCGCAGGGGTATGTCCTGGCGCAGTATTTCTACGACCAGCTGATTGATTTTGAGAAGAACCCCGAGGGTCTGGACGAGGCGATTGGGCCGATGGTCTACGGGATGGACATGGCCACGGAAGTTCATCGCGCGAAGAAGTTGACGTTTGATGCGCATGGCGAGGACGATCCGATGAGCCGCGCGCCGGTGGCGCTGAAGGGTTTGGATCAGGCAGAGCTGAAGCTGATGAAGGGCGACGTGGCGGGCGCGGGAGCCATGGCGCAGCAGGCTCTCGATTCGCATACGGGCGACGCCGGGCAGGCAGATTTCATTTTGGCTCGTGTGGCCCTGATGAAGGGGAAGATCGACGACGCGGAGGCCGCGTTCAAAGATGCGCTGACGGCGTCGAAGACTCCACGGACGCTGGCGTGGTCGCATATTTATCTGGGGCGGATTTTCGATGTTGAGGAACAACGCGACGATGCGCTGACCGAATATAAGGCGGCGCTGACGGTGCGCGATGGGCAGCCGGATACGAAGGAAGCTGCCGAGACCGGGATCAAGACGCCGTTTACGCTGCCGCAGCGAGCGCATCCGGCGGATGGCAGTGATCCCGAGGCCGCGGTGCCGGACGGCACTCCTCCGGCTGCATCACCGGCGACGGCGCCAACGCCGAATCCGCAGCCGAACTCGCGATAAGGCCTCTGCAATAATTGAATAGGCAGCCGTGCATGGAATCCCCCCTCTCTCATCTCGGCGAAACGATGGAACCGGCGGCGGCGGGGGACCCTGGATGGCCGGCTGATTTGGAGACGGCCCTGGAGCATCGCTTCGCAAACAAAGAATTGCTGGTGCAGGCATTGACGCATCGTTCGCTGGCGTACGAACAGAGCGGGGCGGGCGAAGTTCCGCGCGAGGACAACGAGCGGCTGGAATTTTTGGGCGATGCGGTAGTAGGGATGGTGGCGGCGGAGTCGCTGTACCAGCGGTTTCCCGATTTGCCGGAGGGCGCGCTGACGCGTCTGCGAGGCGCGCTGGTGAGCCGCAGGCATTTGGCGGAAGTGGGCGAGACGCTGGAGTTGGGAAAACATCTGCGCCTGGGACGCGGCGAAGAGCGGAGCGGCGGGCGGGAGAAGCGGGCACTGCTGGCGAATGCGATGGAGGCGGTGATCGGGGCTTTGTATCTGGATGGGGGAATCGATGCGGCGAGGCGGCTGATTGAGGCGCGAGTTCTGGCGCCGAACGTAGCGCTTTTGCGGCAGCAGTTGCAGGCCGGCGAAGGGATTGGGGATTTCAAGTCGGCGCTGCAGGAACTGCTGCAGGCGCGGAAGCAGGGCCAGCCGGAGTACCGAACGACCGCGGAGACAGGGCCGGATCATCGCAAGCGATTCTTTGTAGAAGCGCGGGCGGGCGGGGAAGCGCTGGCGGAGGGATCGGGTCCCACGCGGAAGGTTGCGGAACAGGATGCGGCGCGGCAGGCGATTGAGCGGCTGCGGAGCGCGGGAGAAGCTGAATGAATGCGCCGCAAGCCGGGAGCCTGCCTACGGAAGTGAATCCGGAAACGCCGCAGGCGTGGCAACAACTTCGCGAAACTGCGCGGAAGCCGGCACGGCCGCCGGGGTTTCCTGGCGTGCTGGAAATGGCGCGCTCGCTGACCGCGGTGATTGTGGTGGCGCTGTTCATCCTGACATTTATCGTGCAGCCTTTTCGGATTCCGTCGGAGTCGATGGAGCACACGCTGCTGGTGGGCGATTTTCTGCTGGTGAACAAGACGGCGTATGCGCCTTCGGGGAATTGGTCCTGGCTGCTGCCGTACCGCCCGATCCGGCGGCGGGACATCGTGGTGTTTCATTTTCCGCCCAACCCGCTGCTGCATGTGGTGAAGCGCGTGATTGGTTTGCCGGGAGACCGGATTCATCTGCAGGACGGACAGGTGTGGGTGAACGATGTCGAGATCAGCGAGCCCTATGCGACCTATGAGCCGGCCTATGCGGACGATTTCCGCGACAATTTTCCAACGCAGCTGTACACGGATCCCGGAGTGAATCCGCAATGGTGGATGGAGATGCGTCGCGACGTGCGCAGCGGAGATCTGGTGGTGCCGGACGGCGACTTTTTTGTGATGGGCGACAACCGGAATTTCAGCGACGACAGCCGGTATTGGGGATTTGTAACGCAGGACCATATTGTAGGGCGGCCGTTCGTGATCTATTTCTCGCTGCGCGAGCCTTCAGCGACGGATGTGGCTGCGGTTCCGGATGATAGACTCGGACAGAAAACTGGTCCTCTGGCGAGGATCGAAGATTTTGCGCGCTGGAACCGGTTTCTGCGCGTAGTGCGCTGAGCAGATCACGGAAATTTGATGGAGCCAACCCTGGAAAAGCCGGCCGAAGCTAAGCACGAAGAGACGAGGCACGAAGAAACTCCGCTGGAGGCTTTCGCCTCGATCTGCGGAGTTCTGGTGGTGGGGCTGTTCGTCCTCACATTTATTTTTCAGAACTTTGCCATTCCGTCGTCCTCGATGGTGAAAGCGCTACTGGTGGGCGACCACGTGCTGGTGAATCGCATCACCATGGCTCCGCGCGCGCCGTGGGCGCCGTTTGTCTATTACCGGAACATTGAGCACGGCGACATTGTTGTGTTTTATAAGCCGACTCTGGAGCAGGACGGCAGCCATCTGTTTCTGGTGAAGCGCATTATTGGATTGCCCGGCGACCGGATTCATTTGCGCGACGGCGTGGTGTATCGCAACGGAGTCGCGCTGACCGAGCCTTACGCGCCGACACCGCCGTATCCGGACTATGCGCCGTACCGGGACAATTTTCCCGCGGTTCCACCGAACGAAAACACGGATGTGACGGCGGAGTGGGCAGAGGCATTGCAATCGCATGTGCAGAACGGCGATCTGGTCGTGCCGGCGGGGATGTATTTTGCGATGGGCGACAACCGCCAGGTGAGCCTGGACAGCCGCTTTTGGGGGTTTGTGCCGCGGCAGAATATTATGGGGCGCCCACTGTTCGTCTACTGGTCGTTCGACACGCCGGAGAGCGAACAGTTTAAGACGTCGATGGCGGACCGCATTGGCTGGGTCCTGCACGAGACGCTTCATTTCTTCGACGGCACTCGCTGGAAACGGACGCTGCACGTGGTGAAATAGCGATGAACGGTACCGAAGCACTGCCGGCGGTAACGCAGCGGAGCCGGCGTAAGCTCCTGGTGGCCGCAACGCTGACGCTGCTTCTGGTGCTGGCAGCGTTCATCCCACCCCTCATCAATCTGGGAAAGTACCGGCACTCGATCACGAGCAGCATTGGGACCGCGCTGGGGCGGCCGGTGGAAGTAGGCGCGATGCAGTTGCGCCTGCTGCCAACGCCCGCCATCGATATGACGGACCTGACGGTTGCGGAGGATCCAGCCTTTGGCTACGAGCCTTCGCTGCACGCGGATGAGGTGGTGGCGTCGTTGCGGCTGAGTTCGCTGTGGCGCGGACGGCTGGAAGTGAGCCGCATCAGCCTGGGAGATGCCCATCTGAATCTGGTGAGGAACGGCGCGGGGCAGTGGAACATTGGCACGGTGCTGCTGCGCGCGTCGCAGATTTCCAATGCGGCGACGGGCGAGCGGCATGCGGGAGCTTCGCCGCGGTTTCCTTATATTGAAGCCACCGATGCGCGGATTAATTTCAAAGAGGGAGCGGAGAAGCGGCCATTTTCGCTGACGAATGCGAAGTTTGCGATGTGGCAGGCAAGCGGCGGCGAGTGGCAACTGCGGTTGAAAGCGCAACCGGTGCGCACAGATTTGGAGCTGCAGCTGTCGGATGCGGGCGTGGTGACGCTGGATGGATCGCTGCGACGTGCGGCGGACGTGCATGCAATGCCGATGAAGTTCCAGGGCGAATGGAGCGGCGCGCAACTGGGACAAGTGAGCCGGCTGCTGTTCGGCGTGGACAGCGGATGGCGCGGCGATTTGGACGTGACGACTTCGTTCGAGGGCACCGCGTGGGATCTGGCGCTGAGGACCCGGGTGCAAATCTCGGATTTGCAGCGGCAGGAGTTTCAACCTGCTTCGCCGATGGATGTGGATGCAAGATGCACAAGCCGGTACCAGCATCCGCAACGGCTGCTGGGGGAGATTCAATGCTTCCTGCCGGAAGGCGACGGGCACCTGCTGCTGACGGGAAGCATGCAGGGAGGGGCCGGAAAAGAAAGGGCCGGAAGGGCTGCGGATCTGACGCTCGAGATCAATCAGGTTCCGGTGCAATTTCCGGTTACGTTGCTGGCGCTGATGCGTCCGCATGCAGGGAATGTGAAAGCGACAGGGACCCTGAACGGGAATTTTCATCTGGTGCGCGGTGAGCAGCGATCGCTGACGGGAGAGACGACGGCGACCGGAGTTACGGTGACGTATCCGGGGGGCACGCTGGCATTGCCGACGCTGCATGTTGCAGCAGGAGCTCCGGCGGCGGTGGTAAAGAAGGCGAAGCACGGGGCAAGTCCGGCGCCAGTTGCACGGGCAGCGACTGCAAGTTCGGCACATCAGTCGGTCACGCTGCAGGCTTTTGCTGTGCCGATGGGAGAAGCGCAACCGCTGACGCTGGACGGGCAGGTGGATCGCATCGGATTCGCGGTGCACCTGACGGGCGCGGCGGCGCTGGACCGGTTAACGGCGGCGGGCGGGAGCTTTGGGTTTCTGGGACATGCGATCGCGGCAGTAAGCGGCAAGGGGCAAGCGGTTCTAAATACCTCGACGACGGGAAGCTGGATTGCGCCCCAGAACGGCATCGACCTGAGCACGACGGGGACGGTGCGGGTGCAGGGAGCGCAGTTGCGACCGAGTTTTCTGCAGGCGCCGGTGGAG
>Ga0210391_10003801_pt1 | contig 12729 bp, 9 predicted proteins | sample IncBWC12OmetaG_FD_160573 | JGI IMG/M metagenome (GOLD analysis project Ga0210391, IMG submission 160573) | Forest soil microbial communities from Barre Woods Harvard Forest LTER site, Petersham, Massachusetts, United States - Inc-BW-C-12-O ... | reverse complement strand
CAGGCGGCGGGGAATACCGCGTCGAGGCCAACGTCCTTTTCGCCCTTCGCGACGCGCTCATCCACGTCGTGCGGAACGCCGTCGCCCACGGGATCGAATCGCCGGCCGAGCGAACCCGGCTGCGAAAGCCGGCCCAAGGAAAAGTGGAGCTTCGCGTCGAGCGGCGCGGGCAACGAATCGCGTTCGTGTGCACGGACGACGGGAAGGGCATCGACGTCGATACTGTGATCCGCGCGGCCGGTTCGCGCGGTGCCCCCAGGCCGGGCGGGTCGAGCCCGATCGCGCGGGCGCAGGCGCTCCGCCTCATCCTCGAGAGCGGAGTGTCGACCGCGGAGAGCGTGACCGGCGTTTCGGGCCGCGGCGTCGGGCTGGACGTCCTTCGGAAGACCGCGCTCGATCTCAGCGGCGAGATCACGCTGGAGAGCGAGCCCGGTCGGGGAACGACGATCGACGTCTGCGTGCCGTTGGCCGTCTCTTCCATCGTCACGCTCGTCTTCGAAGTGGCCGGCTTCAGGCTGGCGCTCCCGCTCGACGCGGTGGAGCGCACGATGAACATCGGCCCGGAGAGCGTCGTGCGCTCCGCGCAGCAGGAAGCCGTGATCGTCGCCGACACGCGCATCGTGCTGTTTCGCGCTGCGGCGCTCGCCGCGGCGCTCGGCCTGTCCGTGACGGGGCATGAGCGCGAGCGCCGGGCCCGGTCCGCCGTCGTCGTCGTCCAGGCCGGCCCGCGCAGCGCCGCGATCGAGATCGACCGCCTCGTCGGCACGTCGATGGCCGTGGTCCGCCCGCTACCGCCGTTGTCCGGCCCTTCGCCGCTCGTGAGCGGAGCGTCGCTGGACGCGGACGGCCAGCCGAAGCTCATTCTCGATGCACGCGGCCTCGTCGATGCGGCCCACCGCACGCGGACCGCTTCCCGCGGAGCCGAAGCCGCGGCCCCTCGCGCGCCGATCCTCGTCGTCGACGACTCGTTGACGACGCGCATGCTCGAGCAAAGCATCCTCGAATCGGCCGGATACACCGTGGAGCTCGCAACGTCGGCCGAGCAGGCGGAGGCCAAGGCGCGCGAATCCGCGTACAGCTTGTTTCTGGTCGACGTCGAGATGCCCGGAATGGACGGATTCGAATTCGTGTCGCGGACGCGCGCGGATCCACAGACGCGCGCGATTCCCGCGATCCTCGTCACGTCGCGCGACGCTCCGGAGGATCGGAGGCGCGGTGCGGAGGCGGGGGCGAGCGGATACGTCGTGAAAGGCGAGTTCGATCAAGGCCTCCTCCTCGGCACCATCCGCCAGCTCATTGGATGAACCATGGGCAACGTGGCCAAGATTCGCGTGCTCGTCGTCGAAGACTCGCTCACCATCCGGCGGAGGCTCGCCGAGATTCTGGAGAATGACCCCGAGCTCGAGCTCGTGGGGGAGGCCGCGGACGGCAAGCGTGCCATCGAGCTGTGCGGGGAGCTCCGGCCCGACGTGGTCACGCTCGACATGATGCTTCCCGTGCTGAGCGGGGTCGCCGCCACCGAGTACATCATGGCGTACTACCCGACGCCGATTCTGATCGTGTCTGCGTCGGCCAATCGGGGCGAGGTCTTCAAGACGTACGACGCCCTGGCTGCCGGGGCCGTCGACGTCCTCGAGAAGCCGACGGGCGACGAGCCCGACGGCGAATGGGAGCGGCGGTTTTGCGCGGCGCTGAAGCTCGTGTCCCGCATCAAAGTGATCACCCACCTCCGAGGCCGGCTCTCGGCCATGGGCCGGGGGCCGGGGGGCCTTTCTCTGCCGGGCCAGCCGGCGTCGGTGCCGGCGCCGCCGCGCGCGAAGAAACTCGTCGCCCTCGGCGCGTCGACGGGAGGGCCGGCTGCCCTCGTCGACGTACTCCGCGGCATGCCGGTGCACCCTCAGGTGCCGGTCATCATCGTGCTCCACATCGACGAGCCGTTCGGCGCCGCCTTCGCGGGCTGGCTGGATACACAGACCCAGCACCGCGTGTCCTATGCAGGCGATGGGGACTCCGTCGCGTCGTACGCGGGGCGCGTTGCGCTGGCCCCGCCCGGCCGCCACTTGATCGTCCACGGGCAGCGGTTCCATCTCGCGATGGACGCGCCGCGGCACTCCTGCAGACCGTCGATCGACGTCCTCTTCGAAAGCCTGGCGCGCGAAAGCGGATCCGCTACCGCCGCCTGCCTGCTGACCGGGATGGGGCGCGACGGCGCGTCCGGGCTTCTCGAGATCCGTCGCGCGGGGGGCACGACGATCGCCCAAGACGAGTCCACGTCGGTCGTCTACGGCATGCCGCGCGAGGCCATGCTCCTCGGCGCGGCGAGCCAGGTGCTGCCCTTGAGTCTCATCGGACCAGCGCTGGCCTCTGCCCTCGTACCGAAAGAAGGCCCCCCCCGATGACGACCCCCGTTCTCATCGTGGACGACAGTCTGACCGTGCGAATGGACCTCGCCGAGGCGTTCGAGAGCGCCGGGTTCCGGCCGTTGCTCTGCGCGACCGCGGGCGAGGCGCGCGAGGCGCTCGCGCGCGAGAAGGCGGCGATCGTCGTGCTGGACGTCCTCCTGCCCGACGCGGACGGGGTCGAGCTCCTGAAAGAAATCCGCGCGACGCTCTCGAAGGACACCCCCGTCCTCATGCTATCCTCGGAGGCCGAGGTCAAAGACCGTATCCGCGCGCTCCAGACCGGAGCGGACGACTACGTCGGCAAGCCTTACGACATCGGGTACGTCGTCGCGCGTGCGCGGGAGCTCTTGCGAAAGACGCACGCGCTGCCCGCCGAGCACACGACGATTTTGATCATCGACGACAGCCCGACGTTTCGCAGCGCGCTGCGCCAGGCACTGGAGGAGGCGGGCTACGGAGTTCTCGACGCCGCGACGGGCGAGGAAGGATTGCACGTCGCGGCTGCCAGCCGGCCCGCCGCGGTCGTGGTCGACGGCGTCCTGCCGGGGCTCGACGGCGCGGCCGTCATTCGCCGGATCCGCCTCGACGCGGCTCTCCGCGATACGCCGTGCATCGTGCTGACCGGCTCGGAGGACCACGGGGCGGAGCTCCGCGCGCTCGACGCGGGCGCCGACGCCTTCGTTCGAAAAGAAGCGGACCTCGACGTCATGCTGGCGCGGCTCGCGGCCGTTCTCCGCGCCCGGACCGCGAGCGGCGTGGAAGCGGAGAGCCTCTTCGGTCCGAAGCGCATCCTCGCCGTCGACGACAGCGCCACGTACCTCGACGAGGTCGGGACGATGCTGCGCGGAGAGGGTTACGACGTGGTCCTCGCGCGCTCGGGCGAAGAGGCCCTCGAGATGCTCGCCGCGCAATCGGTGGACTGCATTCTCCTCGACCTCCTGATGCCGGGCATGGGCGGCAAGGAGGCGTGCCGCCGCATCAAAGAGTCCGCCGCGGTGCGCGACATCCCGCTCATCCTGCTGACGTCCCTCGAGGATCGCCAATCGATGATCGAAGGGCTGAGCCTCGGCGCGGACGATTACATCTCGAAGTCGAGCGACTTCGAAGTCCTGCGCGTCCGCGTGCGCGCGCAAATGCGGCGCAAACAATTCGAAGACGAGCATCGCCGGATCCGTGAAGAGCTCTTGCGCAGCGAGATCCTCGCGGCCACGGAACGCGCGGCGCGCGAGCTCGCCGAGACCCGTGCAACGCTCGTCGGCGAGCTCGAACGCAAGAACAAGGAGCTCGAAGCCTTCAGCTACTCGGTCTCGCACGACCTACGCGCGCCGCTCCGCAGCATCGACGGGTTCAGCAAGGCGCTCCTCGAGGACTATGGAGAATCCCTCGACGAGCAAGCGCACCACTACCTGGACCGCGTGCGCGCCAACGCGCAGCGCATGGCGGAGCTCATCGACGACCTCCTCAAGTTGTCGCGGGTCACCCGCGCGGAGATCCATCGCGAACGGCTCGATCTCTCGCGCCTCGCGCAGAGCGTGGCGGAAGAAATCGCTCGCTCGCATCCGTCGCGCGAGGTGCAGTTCGTCGTCGCGGAGGGCCTCTACGCCAGCGCCGACGAACGGCTCATGCGCGTCGTCTTCGAGAACCTGCTCGGCAACGCGTGGAAGTTCACGGCCAAAACCCCCACCGCCCGAATCGAGTTCGGCGCCGAAACCGAAGGCAAACTCGTCGAGTTCTTCGTCCGTGACAACGGCGCGGGCTTCGACATGAAGCTCTCGGACAAGCTCTTCGTCCCGTTCCAGCGCCTCCACCACGCCACCGACTTCCCTGGCACGGGCGTAGGTCTCGCGACGGTGCACCGCATCGTCGATCGGCACGGCGGCCGCGTGACCGCGCAGGGCACCGTCGGCGAAGGCGCCACGATCTGGTTCACCTTGCCGTCGAAGTGAGCGCGCGCGGGGACGCGCCCCCCTCGCACCCCGGCGCGCGTGCTCGCCTCGCCGTGCGCGGCGCTTACTTGGGCGCCTTCTTCGCGGTCTTCTTGGCCGCCTTCTTGGCGGTCTTCTTCGCTGCTTTCTTCGCGATGACTTTCGCCTTCGTCCAGACGCCGAGAGAAGCGCCGGTCGGATCCACGAAGACTCCGATGATGCCGTTCGAGCCGATGTCCATCGCCGGCAACACGATCTTCGCGCCGGCCTTCTCGGCCTTCGCGAGCGTCCGCTTCACGCTGTCCACCTCGACATACGGAAGCCACGTCACGGGGGCCTCGGGCATCGGCTTCGCCTGCATGCCTCCACCGGCCCCTTTGCCCGGGGCGATCATCGTGTAGACCGCCCCTTGATCCATGGGCATGTCGGTCAGCTTCCAGTCGAAGAGCTTCTTGTAGAACTTCTTCGCGGCAGCAAGGTCACTCGTCGTCAGCTCGATGTGGGCGAACGGGTTGGGCATGGACGATCTCCTTCGGCGATGCGTTTGAAGATGAGGTGCGCGACGATACCAGAGGCCGCCGCGCGGCGATGGCAGAAGACGCGAGCCCGCGCGGGACGAGGACCCGCCCGAGCAAGACGAACAGAGCCTCGACGAGGAGCGCGAGCAGGGCCGCAGGAATCGCGCCTTCGAGAATGAGCGTGTCGTCGTTGAGATTCAGGCCGGTGCTGATGGGCGCCCCGAAGCCGCCCGCCCCGATGAACGCCGCGAGCGTCGCCGTGCCGACACTGATGATGGCGCTCGTCCGGATGCCCGCGAGGATGGTCGGCGAAGCGAGCGGCAGCTCGACGCGAAAGAGGCGCGCACCCGCGCCGAGCCCGAGCGCCGCCGCCGATTCGCGGAGGAGAGGCGGGATCGTCTCGAGGCCGGCGACGGTGTTGCGAGCGATCGGCAGCAGCGAATAGAGGAAGAGCGCGGCGAGCGCGGGGAGGCGCCCCGTTCCGAGGAGAGGGATGAAGAAGCAGAGGAGCGCCAAGGACGGGACCGTCTGCACGACGCTCGTCGCGCCGAGAAGGACCGCGCCGAGCCTGCGAGCGCGCCGGGCGAAGATGCCGAGCGGAACGCCGAACACGATCGCGCACGCGAGCGACACCGCGACGAGGCTCACGTGGCGAGGCCCCTCGGCGACGACGGTCGACGCGATGCCCGCGAGAAGCCCCTGTCGATGAACGGAAGACCCGCGCGAAGACGCCGCGAGCCCCGAGGACGGGCCGTCCCCCGGTGCGAGGAGCGGCGCGATTCGCGCGCGGACGAAGTCTTCGCCGATCGAAGCGAATGTCTCCCGGTTCACCTCCGCCCGCGCGTTGAGGGCGACCATCGTGCTCGCGTCGATCGAGCCCTCGAGCGCGAAGAGCGCTTGCATCGCCAGAGGGGATCGCCGCGCGCTCTCCTTACGGTAAAGGAAGACCGCCTTGTACGACGGGAAGAATCCGAGGTCGTCGCGCAACACGCGCAGCCCGTAACGGCCGACGGCCGCGTCGGTGGAGTAGACGTCGGTCGCGTCGATGACTCCGTGGGTGAGCGCCTCGTAGGCGAGGCCGTGATCGATCTGCGTCGCGTGCGCGGTGGAGATGCCGTAGCGCGCGGCGAGACCGGGGAATCCGTCGGATCGACCGAGGAACTCGGGGCTGAATCCGAGGCGCAAATCGGGTGTCCGCGCGAGATCGGACAACGTCTCGACGTGACGGGCGGCGGCGAGCTTCGTTTCGACGGCGATCCCGTACGCGTCGTCGAAGCCGAGAGGGGCCGTGACGCCGATGCCGCGCGCGGCGAGCGCCAGCCGCAGACTCGGGACATCGTCCTGCCCGGGTGCGTGCAGGATGGCCTCGGCGAGGGTCCCGGTGTACTCGGGATAGGCGTCGATCGAGCCCTGCTCCAGGGCCCGGAAGGCGACGGCCGTCCCCCCGAGGCCCTGCTCGTGCACGGCCGACGCGCCCGCGGTCTTCACGGCGGCGACGGCGATCTCCGCGAGGACGTACGATTCGGTGAATCGCTTCGATCCGATGCGGAGCTCCGGCTCGGCGCCCGCGGGAGAGGCGTGCGCGAGAAGGGCCCCGGTCGCCGCGGCGCGAACCGCGATCGCGACGAACGCGATCGGCGCCCCCCTGCGGCGGCCCGGCCTCAGTGCCACGCGAATCTCTGCGCGTCGACGAACTCGCGCACGAACGAATCGGCGGGCGTGTCGACGAGGTCGCGCATCGTGCCCCGTTGGACGACCGCGCCCGCGCGCATGAGGACGATCTCTTCGGCGAGAAGAGCCGCTTCGCCGAGATCGTGCGTGATGAGCAGCACCGTCTTGCCGAGCTCCGTAAAAATGTGTCCCAGGTCTTTCTGCAGCCGCGAACGAACCAACGGGTCGAGCGACCCCATCGGCTCGTCGAGAAGGAGAATCGGCGGATCGAGCATGAGCGCGCGCATGATGCCCACGCGCTGCCGCTGGCCGCCGCTCATCTCCGACGGATACCGACCGAGCAGCACCGGTTCGAGGCGAACGAGCGCCGCGAGATCGGCGACGCGCGCTTTCACGCGCTCGGGGCCCCACCCCAGATGCTCGGCGAGGAGCGCGACGTTGCCGTCGCCGGTGAGATGCGGAAAGAGACCGCCGTCTTGCACGACATAGCCGATGCGCCGCCGAATGCCGATCACGGTGGCCGGGCCCACGGTGAGCCCCTCGACGATCACGCGACCCGCGTCGGGCTCGAGGAGCCCCAACACGAGGCGCACGAGGGTGGACTTGCCGCATCCGCTCGGGCCGATCAACGCGAGCCGGCGGCGCTCCGGCACGGTCAGCGTGGTCGGCGCCAGCGCAACTTTGTCTCCGTAACGCTTGGCGACGCCGTCAAGCGTGATCACGCGGCAATCCTAGCCGAAAAGGCGCAGCGAAGGTTGGACGGCGTCCATCGCGCCGGTACACTGCGCCCGCGATGAAGCTCCACCTCTCCGCGTTTGCTGCGTTCGTGCCGACCTCGCTTTTGCCTGCCTTGCCTTCCATGTCTCTCGTCGTGGCGCTCGCCGCACTCGAAGCGTGCGGCGGGTCCAGCGCGGCTCCTCCCGCGACGGCCGCATCGCCCGCCGCCGCGGCGCCGGCGGCGGCGCCCGCAGCGGCGAAGACCACGTCGGCCGTTCCGCCGCGCGTCAAGGGCCAGAACCCGTTCGCCGGCGTGAAGCTCTACGTCAACAACTACAGCAACGCCGCCCAGCAAGCGCAGGATTGGGAATCGAGCCGCCCGGCGGACGCGAAGCTCATCGCGAAGATTGCCGCGCAGCCCACGGCCTGGTGGATGGGCGAGTGGAGCAAGGACGTCCAGATCGCGGCAAAAAACCTGGGCAACGCGACGTCTTCCGAAGGGACGGTGCCCCTCGTCGTCCTCTACAACGTGCCGAATCGCGACTGCGGCCAGTACTCGAAGGGCGGCTCCGTCTCGAACGAGGCGTACAGCAAGTGGATCCGGGAGTTCGCGAAAGGCGCGGGCTCGAATCGATTCATCGTGGTGCTCGAGCCGGACGCGCTCGGGCTCATGACGAAGTGCCTCTCGCCGGCGGACCAGAAAGCGCGGATGGCGATGATGAAAGACGCCGTCGAAGTCCTCGAGGCCACGCCCGGCGTTTCGGTTTACATCGACGCGGGCAACGCGAAGTGGGCGCCGGCGGCGGACATGGCCAAGCGCCTGCAAGGCGCGGGGATCGACGAAGCCGACGGATTTGCCCTCAACGTGTCGAACTACATCGCCAACGAGCCGACGATCGAATACGGCCACGCGATTTCCGCCCTGCTCGGCGGCAAGCATTTCATCGTCGATACGGGCCGCAACGGCAACGGCGCGACCGCGGACGCCGAGTGGTGCAACCCGGACGGGCGGGCGATCGGCGTGGCTCCGACGACGAACACCGGGGATCCGCTGGTCGACGCGTTCATGTGGGTCAAGCCGCCGGGCGAATCGGACGGGACGTGCCACGGCGGCCCCAAAGCGGGCGACTTCTGGCCGGAGCTCGCGTTGGGCCTCGCCAAGCGCGCAAAGTGGTAATCCCACCATCCTCCTTTCCTCCCCGTTTCTCCCCTCTCTCTTCTTCAATTCGGTATCTATAGGCCCAGGAGCTTCTGCGCAGCCGACAGATCCGGCACCACGGCGTCGGCCAACGCCGCGAATCCGTCGTCCGCCGTCTCGGGAACCGCGATGACGTACATGTTCGCAGCGCGCCCCGCGCGAACGCCGGCGAGCGAGTCCTCCAGGACGACGCAAGCGGCGGGCGGAGTACCGAGGCGCGTGCTCGCTTCGAGGAAAATATCCGGCGCCGGCTTGGGGCGGGCGACGGCGTCGCCGGTCACGATCGCGTCGAAACGATCGTGAATCCCGAATCGGTTCAAGGTCGCGTCGACGAGGCGACGGGAAGACGACGAGGCGACGGCGCAGGGGATTCGGCGTGACCCGGCGGCGACGAGAAGATCCGTGAGCCCGGTCTTGAGCTCGAGCCGATCGACGCGGGCGACGAACATGTCCATCATCGTCGCCATGTCGCGCTCGACGTCGACCGCGAAGCCGAATGTCTCGTGCATGACGCGCAGCGCGTTCACGAGGCCGCCGCCGACACAACGGCGCGCGAGATCGACGTTCCAGGCGCCGCCGCGCGCCTCGGCGAATTCGCTCTGGAGCTCGAACCACGCGGGTTCGGAGTCCACCATGAGGCCATCCATGTCGAAGAGGAGCGCGCCGTACCGGATCACGCGCGCGGTCTAGCACGTCTTGATCGAGCGGAGCTCGATGCCGAATTCAATAGCTCGCCGCCAACGCAATCCGGAAGAACGCTCCGTTCAACGCGAGAGTCCCCAAGTCGACGCCGCTCGCGCCCCCTCCGGGCATCAAGTCGAGGCGTTCGTTCGCCACCCAGCCGTAGCCCCCGTCCGCGTTCAGCCATGCGCGTGGGGTGCGCGCCGACGCGCCACTTCGAACCATGAGCGGGAACGAGTAGCCCGCGCTCACGTCCGTCGCGAAGAGCCACCGCTCCTTGGCGAGCGGTGCGGGCGCCGACGGGTCGTCGATCTCCGTGCGCACGAAGGCAACGCCGGGAGCGACGCGCGCAAACGCATAGCCCCAGTCCCCGAAGTGGAGCCGTGCTTCGAGCGGAACCGTCAGCCGATCGAGCGTGAGGCTGCTCTGGCTGCCGCGCGCGAAATCCCCTCCGCCCGCGTAGTCCCAGGCGATCCCTGCGGCGAAGGCAAACGGATGTGCGACATAGAGCGTGCGCGAGGCGAGCAGCGAAAACTGCCCCAGATAGTCATTCGACGAAAACGGGTTGTATCCCGCGTTCGTCACGAAGGATCCGCGATAGCCGAGCTCCACGCGGGCCACGAGGTCGCGCTCGATCGGGCGCACGCGCGGCAGGCTTGCTGCGGACGGCGTTTCCACCGAGACGGCGACCTCCTGGGCGGCCGCCGGAGAGCTCGCGGCGCAAGGGACGAGCGTCGTCGCGAGAGCGAACAGCCGGCGCGGGAACGAGGACAGCGAACGGAGCGAACGAGCGCGGCTCATGGGGCCTCCAGGAGAATTGCGCTCGCCTGGTGCGGCGGCGTCTGGGTGGGATTCAATGCGTCGAACACGGTCGCGCCGACCGTTCCTTCGTCGTGGATGGCGATGAGCGACCGGCCGCCGTCCGCGCGAGCCACGTCGTACACGGCGTCGATCGGCAAGGCCGTCGACAGCTGGATCGGAGCGAGCGTGGAGAGCGCGTCGCTCGCCGCGAAGTCGATGACCCCGAGATTCGTTCCCCCGAACGCGAACGCCCAGAGGCGCCCGCCGTCCGGCGCCACCTCCAGCGTGGCCGTCTCGCTGGTTTCGAGCGGTGCGGCCGTCCCGTCGCCGAGATCGAGCACGTAAAAACCCGTCCCACCGGTCAGCTGGAGGATCTTGAGCTCCGGGTTCTGCCCGCCGACGTCGAGCACCTTTTCGATCGCCGGCGCGACGTCCAATACGTCGATGCTCCCGTACGGCTGGCCGACGCTCTTCGAGAGGGACCAGAGCGCGACCCCGGCCGAACCGGTGGCGAGCGCGCCGCCCTCCCCCTGCGTGCTCGCGTTCCAGAGCATCGCCACGTCGCCCGTCGCGGTCGGGTCGACGGCGCTCGTGACGAGCGAAAGATTCGTGTACGGCTGCGGGAGCGCAACGCTCGTCGTGACGCTGGTGTCCGGCTCCACGAGAACGGCGCTCTCGGTCGACGGGACGAGCGCGGCCAATCGCGAGCCCGCATCCGTCTTGACGAAAGCGATATTGGACGGAATGCCCCCGACGTCGGTCAGGTTGAGGGACGGGAGGAAGTCGTCGTCGGTCGGTCCGCTGGGAGTGGCGGCTTCGAGAGTCAGCGTGAACACGTTCGAGTCGTTCGACGACGCAACCGCGATGCGAGGCAGGAGGCTCTGCGCCGAATCGCCGGGGTCGACGGCGACGCCGGCCGGCGTGATCTGTTGCGACGTCATTCCGCTCGTGAGGCGGACGGTAATCTCGCTCGGAGGCACGGGCTTGAAGGCATCGTCGAGATCGAGGAGGGTCACGTCGATCTCGGATTCGACGACGAGAAGGCGGCGGGTTGCGCCGTAGGCCAGGTTTGCGGGCATCAGGAGCTTCGGCGTGAACGTGAGTTGCTGCGGCGTGCCGCCGAAGCTCCGTAGCGATCGAAAGACGGGGTTCAACGGAGCGGTGGTCGAAGGCGCACGAGTCAAATCGAAGATGACGATCTCGTTCTTGTTCTGGAGAAACGTCGATTGTCCGCTCGCGCCGATGTACCCCACCGCGTACGTCCCGAGCGGGTCGACCGCGAGGTTCGGCATCGGCGCTTGCATCACGTAGCGCTGCGAAGAGAACGCCGACCCCGTCGTGGCCGACGTCGCGGGCGCCACCAGGGTCAGCGAAGCCGGTTCGGCGGAGGGCGTCCCCGACAGCGAATCGCCGGTCGACAACACGAGGAGGCTCGTGCCGTCCGGCGACGGGATCTCGGCCGCCACGTTGTGCCCGACGGGCACCGACTGCAGCGGCCCGAGCTCGTCGCCGGCCACTGCGGTCAGCATCACGAGCCGGCTGTTGGCGCTGTCGAGCAGCGCCACCCCGCTGTTCAAGCCGATGGATCCCGCGGCCCCGGGCGCCGTGTTCCAGTACGGCGAACGACTCCCGCACGAAAGCGCGAGGCACGCGACGGCCGCGCCGAACGATGTCACGAGGCGGCGGCTCATTGATCGCCTCCCGTCACGATGCGCGCGCCGAGATCGAATCCGGTAATCGTCCGCTCGGCTTGCGTCCCGAGGTCGATGAATGTGATGCGGCCTTCGTCGAAGTCTTGCGCCACGTAGCCCTCCCCTCCGACGATGCCCGCGGCGATCGGAGGGCTCGCGAGGGAGAACGGCACGACTTGCAACGACGGGAAGAGCGCGAGGTCGACCCCGTACGTTCCCGTCGTGTCGTCGCGCAGCGTGATGAGCGCCCGATCGCTTGCGTCGTCGATCGCCACGGCCGTCGGCGGCGCCGTCAGCGATTGGATGGTCGCGGGCAAGCTCACGGCGACCGGCACGAGGCTGAACGCACCCTTCACGTCGGACCCGGCGACGGGCGTCACGTTGTGGAGCACGACCGCGTTCTGTTCGTCGTCCGTCGGAAATACGGCGAGGACCGGCGAGTGGAGCGTCACCTGCCGATACGCATGGGATACGGCGTTCATCACGACCATCGCGTCGATCGGCGCAGCCGTCGTGAACAAGAGAATCGAGCTGCCGCCCTTCGTCACGATCGCGCGACCGATGGTGGCCCCCGCGACGGGCACGAGGCTGAACGATCCCGGATCGGAGGCGATGCCGGGCAACGGCAGAATCACCACCGTCGACGCGTCGCGAAGGACCGCCACCGCGAAGTCCCCCGAGGGAGCGATCGTCAAGTCCGTGGGAGCGCCCGGGAGCACCACGGAAGTCGTGACCCCACCGGGAAGCGCGATGACGGAAATCACGTTGCTTCCATCGAGCCGCACGAGGGCCATCGACCCGTCGGGACGAAACGAGACGTCGGGCGCTCCAGACGACGACGTGCCGACCGTGGCGTCCGGGGTCGAAGTCCCGCTCGGCGAAGCTTCGGGCGAGCCCGTGTTTGCATCGAGCGTGCTTGCATCGAGCGTGTTCGCGTCGGGCGCGCTCGCTTCCGGCGCGGTCGCGTCGATTGCGTTTGCGTCGGGCGTCGTATCTCCGGCGTCTCCCTCCCCGGGCGCCGCATCCACCGTGGTCCCATCGGACGATCCGAGCGCCTGCAGCGGCAGATTGGCCGTGACCCGCGGCTCGGTTCCTCCGACCAGATCGATCACCGAGATCCCGTCC
>Ga0210391_10003800_pt1 | contig 12729 bp, 8 predicted proteins | sample IncBWC12OmetaG_FD_160573 | JGI IMG/M metagenome (GOLD analysis project Ga0210391, IMG submission 160573) | Forest soil microbial communities from Barre Woods Harvard Forest LTER site, Petersham, Massachusetts, United States - Inc-BW-C-12-O ... | reverse complement strand
AACGGAGACGGGCGGGTTTCATGTCCAGAGTCTCGAGCTCGTGGCCGACGAACCGGCGGACGCGGACGCTCCCATCACCTACGCAAGTCCGCCGAGCCCCGATACGTACGCGCTCGTTCTCGTCGACATCAGCGGAACGGACGCCGGCGTGAGCGTAACGCAGGCTCAAGGCGAGAAGGCCATGTTCAGCACGACGCCGTCCGACAAGTCGTTCGCGTCGTTCTATTTCGAGTCTTCCTATGGCCAGTACTCGGTCACCGGCAACGTCATCGGCCCGTACTCGTACACGATGACGACCTGCGACACGACCGGGATGTACCAGGCGATCGAGCCGCAGATCACCGGTAGCTACAACCATCTCATCTACTACTTCAACAGCACGCAGCTCTGTGACTTCGGCGGGCTCGGAGAAGAAGGCTCGGTCGTCAAGCCGGCGAAGCGAACGTGGATGAACGGCTCGCTCAGCTGCGTCGTGCTCATGCAAGAACCCGGGCACAACCTCGGGCTGATGCACGGCAACACCATTACGTGCGGCACCGAGTCGTTCTCGACGACACCGGCCACGTCGTGCACCATCACCGAATACGGCAACACGATGACGCCGATGGGCAGCGGCTGCCATCAACTCAACGGGTACGAGAAGTGGTACGAGCAGTGGCTTTCGGGCTGCAACGGAGTGCGGGTCACTTCGTCGGGCACGTTCAACCTCGTTCCCCTCGGTGATTCGTGCCCGGATGCCGTGCAGGTCCTTCAGATTCCCATGCCGGCCACACTGACCGTCAACGACCCGCAAGCGATGACCACGAACGTGAACTTGAAGGACTATTACGTCGAACTTCGGTCCGCCGCGGGCGTCTTCGATCAGTACAACACGGGCCGCACGACGTCGAAGGGCATCCCCTATACGGGGCCGACGGTCACCGTGTACGTGAGCGACGACGTGCACAACGGCCAAGCCTCCCGCGGCGCCACGGGCAATAGCGTGTGGACGGAGCTCCTCAACATGAACCCGACCTCGACGACCTTCGCGGGCCTGACGACGGCAGGCCAGAGCTTCTCGGATCCTGCGGGCGGCGCGACGATCACGCTCGAGTCGATCAGCGCGACCGGCGCCGTCATCAACGTCGAAGTTCCCAACGGCACGGGGGGCCCGACATGCATCGACGGAACGACGCTCTCGGGCACCGGCGGGACGTGCGACGGCGGCGTCGCGGTCATTCCGCCGTTCGACGCCGGGGTGGTCGAGCCCGACGCGGGCGGAGCCCGGAGAGACGCGGGGTCGAAGGACGCGGGCAACGCGACGGGCAAGACCGACTCGGGCGAGCCGGGCGAAACCGGCGGGCGCGATGCGAGCGTCTCCACCCATGCCGATGCCGGTGGAACGAGCGGCTCGTCGAACGAGGACGGCGGCTCGTCCGGCGCGGAAGAGGATGCCGGATTCGCCGTCGCGGACGCATCGCGTTCCGTCGGGCAAGAAAGCCCCGCGGGCAGGGGCGACGAGGCGTCGGGCTGTGCATGCGAATCCGTCGGGGCTTCGCCCGCGGGGCCCTCCGGAGCGTGGGCGAGCCTCGGCGTTCTGGGGCTCGTGGCGCTGCGCACGAAGCGGCGGCGGCGAACGGGATGACGCGATGAAGCGGACGATCGCGGGGGCGGCCCTGGCGGTCCTCATCGGAGCGCCCTTGGCCGCTCATGCGAACGGTCGGTTTCCGCGCGCCCAGCGGCTCGTAGAGGACCCGAACGACGCGAACCACTTGCTGCTCGCGGCGACGTTCGGCCTCGTGTCGACGAACGACCGAGGACAGAATTGGTACGAGGACTGCGAGGCGTCGTTCGCCGGCGACGACATGTACTCGGGCGATCCGATCCTCGAGCGCGTGGCGGGAGGGGCGCTCCTCGTCGACGTGCAGTCGGAGATCAATCGATCGGCGGACGGTTGCGGCTGGATGCCCACCCTCGGCTCCTTGCAGACCGCGGCGACCGACACGTTCGAAGACTTCGCGGTCGACCCTACGGGCACCACGATCGTGGCGCTCGCCACCCATCTCGCGAGCGGCGTCGCCACGATCCACGTCGAGCGGTCGACGGACGCCGGCGCTACGTGGGCGATGGTCGGAACGGCCGTCCCCGCCTCGCTGGTATTCACGATCGACCTCGATCCAAGTGACACGTCGCACATCTTCGTGACGGGGCTTTCCCCCTCGGACGGCTCGGGCGCACTGCTGTCGTCGGCCGATATGGGGACGACCTGGTCATCGTCCCCCATTCCGGGCACGAACTCGAGCGAGCCGCCTTACATCGCCGCGATCGATCGGGACGACGCCAAGAAAATCTATGTCCGCACGGATTCGTGGATTCTGCCCGACGGCGCGCCGGAGCTCGTGGCCAACGACGCGCTTCTCTACTCGTCCGACGGCGGAGCCACCTGGTCCGAGCTTCTGCGAAAGAGCGCGAAGCTCCTTGGATTCGCGCTTTCGCCCGATGGGTCGAGCGTGCTCGCCGGATATGGCGATCCCGTGGAAGCAGGCCACGACGTGGACCCGGACGACATGGGGATCTACCAGGCAAGCACGAGCGACTTTCAGTTCGATTCGGTCTTCTCGATCGACGCGCAAGGCGACAACGCCAACGTCACGTGCCTCACCTGGACCGGCGTCGGGACCTACGCCTGCCTCGAATCGGCGACCGACGGCACCTTCGAAGAGCTCGCGTTCTTTCCCGGCCGCCCCGGCTCCTTCGATGGGGGCGCGCCGCAGCCGCTCATGCACCTGAACGATGTGAAAGGGCCCTCGCCCTGCTGCGCCGCGACGGACGCCCTGTGCGCATGGCCGAACGTCTGCGCGAGCTACCCGTTCTTTGCATGCCAGGCCGACGCACAGGCGCCTCCCGGCTGCGCGGCTCCAAGCGATGCGGGAGCGCCCGAAGGAGGCACACCGACGACGACGGCGGCGGACGCATCGTTGGGATCGACGGGAGGAACGAGCGGAGGTAGCGGCAGAGATGCCTCGATGCAGAGCTTCGTTTCCGATGCGAGTCCGAGCGCGGTCGGCACATCGTCGAATGGAGGCTGCTCGTGCCACGCCGCCGCTCCGGCGGCGGAAGGCTCGCCTCTGCGGATTCTCTTCGCGGCCTCGTGCACGCTCTTCGTGCTCCGAAAGCGCCGTCGCGCACAGCGCACCGCTGCATCGGTCGCCGAATCGTGAGAGGATGGAGGCTGTGAGAGCGTGCGGTGTTGCATAGCGCTTACCGAATCCCGGCATCCCCGCGAGAGACCTACGACCGAGCCTGGGCCGAGCTCCAGAGCCAGCGTGTTTCCTCGCGCGCGCGCATTCTCGTCACGTTTTGGTTCGTCGGGCCGCTGCTCGCCGTGACGATCGTGCCGCGCGGCCTCGAGGTGGCGTCACTCGTGATCACGCTGGCCGCCGCGGCGCTGTTCTCCCGCTTGGCGACGGCGATCCTTCCGCGGCTCGCCTGCCCCCGGTGCCGCCGGCCGAGTTTTCGCGGCGCCGGCCCCTTCCTCAACGCGGGCGACGGTTGCGCAAGCTGCGGGATCAGCGCGCCCTGACCTGGAGCAGGAGTCTTTCGACCGGGGCAGTCAAAAGACTGCGTGCGACGAACCTGGGGTTCAATCCTGGTAAACGCGGACGTAGTCGACGACGTAGTCGATGGGGAACGTCGTGTTCGACGGGTCGCCGCCGTTCGCGCCGATCGCCTGGTTTACCAGAATGTAGAATGAATTGCCCATGTAGGGATTCGTCCCGGAGGAGACTGCGCTCGAGACTTTGAACGGATAAACGAGCTTGTCGTCCAGATAGAGATTGATGCTCGTCGAGTCCCACTCCATCGCCCAGAGGTGGAAGGAGCTCGACCAGTCCGTGCCGAGCGAGCTCAGCGACTGCGATACGCTTCCGGACCAGTCGCAAGTGCTGCCGGACGGCTTGCAGACGTTGGCTCGCACGTCGTTGGCGTAATACTCCATGATGTCCACTTCGCCGGAAGACGGCCAGCTCTTGCCGCTCCCGAGCGACCAGAACGCGGGCCAGCTCCCCTGCCGTGTGTCGATCTTCGCGCAAATCTCGAAGCGCCCATAGGTCCACGCGTGTTTGCCGGACGTCGTCATCGACGACGACGTGTACTGGGCATATTGGCGGCTCGTTTTCCAATCACTGCTTCCCGCCTGGTAATTCGGATTCAAGACTTGCTGTTTCTGGGCCGCAATCGTCAGAAGGCCGTTCGACACCGTCGCGTTCTCGGACTGGTACCACTGCAGCTCCTCGTTCCGGACGAAGCCCATTTCGAAGCCCCAGTTCGCGGAATTCGGCGCCCCGTCCACGTCGAACTCGTCAGACCAGGCGAGCTTCCATTTCGAATCGACCGGCGCTCGGTTCGTGCACTGCTCGGGACCGCCGCCGCCGTCGCCCTCGCCCTCGCCCGCTTCGACCGGAGGTTCCCCGGAGTCGTGACCGGCCGCGGCATCGTGAACGTGCCCGTCCCCGGGTGCGGCGTCTCCTCCAGATGGAGCCGTGTCGATCGTGGCGTCCGGCGACACCGGCCCCGTGGCATCCGGCCCCGAGCCCGTGGCATCGGGCAGCCCCCGAGGCGCCGCCGCGTCGCCCGAGGAAGGCGGCGCGCCGTCCGCCGGCTCCGGATTCTGGGCGTCCCCGGGCAAGGCGCCGGAATCGCTTCCGCTGCAGCCCCCGCCGGCCAGCGCGGCACACGCGCAAAGGAGAAGGGCCGCCGGCGGCGGCCGGCCGGAACGCGCAAGAACGGGAAGCCGGGCGTCCGTATTCACGCCTTAATGGGTAGTGCCGAACCCGATGAAGCGCTCATCTTCTTGTTCGGGCGCAATACTCCGATCCGAGAGGAACGCCGCCGCCGAGCGGGAACTCGCGCGAACGAGCGCCGCTCAGTCTCTCTTCATGAGCGAGAGCCCGGGCGAGCGCGGTCCCTTGCCCGGGAGCATTCGCGCGAGTAACTGCCGGACCTGGTCCATGTCGAGCGGCTTCTCGAGCGTCGGAATCGCGCGATTGTCGACGACCGCACGGGGTCTCTTGCTGGGCTCCCCGCCCGTGATCATCACGATGCGCGACGTGAGGTGGGGCAGCGCCTGCTCGATCTTCGAGTAGATCTCGTCGGGCGGCATCGACGGCGCCGTCATGTCGCAAATCACGACGTCGAACGCCTCGCCGACGCGGAGCCGTGAGAGCGCCTCGCTGGCGGATCCGACGAGAACGACGTCGTGCTCACCGGAGAGCGCACGCTGGAACGCGGCTCGCACCAGCCTGTCGTCGTCGATCAGCATGATCCGGCCGCGCCTTGGAGGGCTCGTGGATAAAGGAGCGCTGCTGGTTTGCGGATCCTCGACGGCGGGAAGAACGACCCGCATCGTCGTCCCGACGCCGACTTCGCTCTCGACTTCGATCCTGCCTTGAAACGACTCGATGATGCGCTTCGAGATCGACAGGCCGAGCCCCGTCCCCTGCCCCAGGGGCTTGGTGGTGAAGAACGGCGTGAACAGCCGCTCGCGATGCTCGGGCGCGATGCCCGAGCCCGTATCGGCCACTTCGGCGACGACGACGCCGGCGTCCGAGCGGACGCGCACCGTGATGTTGTTGGCAAACGTCGCGCCCTTCCCGATCGCGTGCGCGGCGTTGATGACCAGATTCAGGAGCACTTGGCTCACGCGCGAAGCGTTGGCACGAACCGGCGGCACTTCGGCATACTCACGAATGACGCGTGCGCGTGGGCGCACCTCGGCCGCCGCCATGCGCAGCGCCGAGTCGGCCACGGCGCGCAGATCCACGAGCTGCAGCTCGTCGTCGTTGCGAGCGAACGTGTTGAGATCGCGCGCGATATCGCGGATTCTCCGCGTGCCCTCGTCGACCTCCGACAGGATACTCACGACTTCGTTCAGCGCGGGCGCGAGCGGGACGGCTTGCGGAAGGCGACCGCTCAGCGCTTCGACTTCCCGCGCGATGCGCGAGACCTCTCCGCTCGCGTACGTCACGTTGGCCATGACGTAGCCGAGCGGGTTGTTGATCTCGTGGCCGACGCCCGCCGCCATCGTTCCGACGGCGAGCATGCGGTCGATGTGCATCGATCGCGCGACCATCTCGCGGCGGCCGGTCACGTCACGCAGGACCGACAAGATCGCCGGTTGATCTTCGAAGACGAACGACATGCCCGTCATCTCGACCTGAATGAGCTTGCCGTCGAGGCGGACCATCGTGAGTTCGGCGAACGGCCGCGCGGCCGCTTTCGCCCGCTCCGCCGCCCCCGCCCGCGTGGACTCCACGGGGCGCATGCGTTCGAAGGCGCCCGGCTGGTCCGTCGGAGTGAAGAACTCGACGATCGCGCGGCCTATGAGATCCTCGGTGTTGATGGCACCGAAGAGGCTCGCAGCCGAGCTGTTGGTATGCGTCACGAAACCGTCCTGATGGAGGAGCACCGCGTCCGGAATGAGCTCGAAGGCCGCGCGAAAGCTTTGCTCGGTGGCCCGCAAAGCGCTCTGCGCCTTCGCGTGCCGGATGCGAATCTCCGAGTCCCGAAGTTCTCTTTCGATCGCCGGGCCCAAGCGCGACAAGTTGCTCTTGAGAATGAAGTCTTGCGCCCCCGAACGCATCGCAGCGACCGCGTGCTCCTCGCCGACCGTCCCCGAAACGATGATGCACGGGGTATCGATGTGCCGGCCTCGGATTGCCGCCACGGCCATCGGCGCGTCGAGGCCCGGCATCTGGCAGTCGCAAAGGATGAGGTCCCAGGACGATTCGAGCGCTTCCTGAAGATGTTTCAGGACGTCGACACGGCGTGAGTCCGGTTCGTAGCCGACCTTCCGGAGCTCGCGCAGCAGCAGCGAGGCGTCGTCGGGATTGTCTTCGATGAGCAATACACGAAGCGGCCGTCGACTCGCGGCGGCGGCCGGCTCGATCCCCGCGCTCGCGCGCGCACCCTTACGATTTTGCATCGATCCCGAAAACGGCACAGGCCTTTCCTCGCCACCCATTCGTCGTTCGGGCCGCAAGCGCCCCCCCCATCGATATCGCTGCGCGCGCCATCGACCTGCTGCCTCCGTCGATCAGGCCGGTGCGTTCCACACCGGGCCTTCTAGATCGTACTCACGCTCGCAAACCCCAAATACAACGTCCATGCATCGTCGCTAACAGATAATGACGAGTCAAGCACGGTGACACGAAAGGAATGCAATGACGAGGGGACGAACACACACGTGTACAGTCTCCGCGACTACTCGGCTACTCAGCTACTCGGCTACTCGGCGTCGCAGCGACGGCTGCGGGCACGCGCCGACCGTCAGCGCGCTGTCGCTTCGCGGGTGAAGCGCGAACGCCGCAGCCGCGGACCACGTTCTCTTCGGCGCTCTCTTCGGCGTTCTCTTCGCTCGCTCTCTTGATGTCGCATGTCGGTGTGTTCCTCGTCGTGGGTCCTTGTCGTGATCACGCTCCCGCGGGAGACACGGAGGCGAGCACGGCGCGCGTAGCATCGATGACGAAACCGTTCTATGTCGCGGCGTTTTCGATCGTTCGTGCGCGTGGCTTGCACCAGCTTCTCGGCCCTGAGCTCGGTTCGCGGTCGGCGAACTCGGGCCGCATCGACCCTCTGCTGCGACGCGGACTCGACGACGGCTAGACGAAGCTAGACGAGGGCTAGACGAGGCTAGACGAGGGCAGACGAAGGCGTGTGTGATCGGCGCGCCGATGGTGGGCCGGCCCTCGCGAGTTGGCTCCGCGACAATCGAGGCGAGAGCGAGTGGACATCGAGCCGGCGCGGTTAGTATTCTCGGCGGCCGTTGTCACGAAAAGCAACTCGAGCCAACCGGCTCGGTGTCTTGAGTTGCCACGATGTCATGAGCGGCGCCGACGGTACCTATCGCGGTGAACCCGCGATCCGGACTCGAGCAACGAGGGGGTGAATGTGTCAGAAGCTCGTCATCCGGCCCGCGCAGCGCTCCTGTGTCGCGTTGGAACGCGCGTGTACGGCATTCGATTGGATCAGGTCGTCGAGACGATGCGCCCGCTCCCGATCGAGCCTCTCGCGGGCGCACCGCCCTTCGTCCTCGGTCTTTCCGTACTGCGTGGCACCCCCGTCCCCGTGATTGATCTGGCGAACCTTCTCGGCACCGCCTCGCCCGTGATGCGCGCGCGCTTCGTCGCTGTCCGCGCGGGCGATCGCACCGCGTTGCTCGCGGTGGAGAGCGTTGCACGAGTCGCGGCTCTTCCCGAACGGATACTCGAATCGCTTCCTCCCCTCGTCCGGGACGTGTCCGCGCAGGCCCTCGATACAATCGGCCGCCTCGACGAGGGCATGCTCTTTGTCCTCAAGAGCGGGCACATCGTTCCCGACGCGGTATGGAATTCCCTCGACGCGCGCGGGGCGGGCCCGAACGCTCACGAGGCGTCGGCATGAATGCACTGCCGGCCGCCCCGAACATCGAGCGATTCCGCGCGGTCGTGGAGCGCTGCCTGGGCCTCCGCTTCGACGAATCGCGATTGGCGGTTCTGTCCGGTGTCTTCGAACGCCTCGGCGCCGCCGGAGGTGGGTTCGAGCCCTATCTCGCACGACTCGAGCAACCGAACCCTCCCCGCGACGAGCTCCGCGTGTTGGCGCACGAGCTCACGATCGGCGAGACGTACTTCTTCCGCAACATCGCCCAGTTTCACGCGTTCACCGACGTCGCTCTGCGCGAGCTCGCTGGCACTCGCCACGGTTCGCGGCGTGCGCGCATTCTGTCCGCGGGGTGCGCATCGGGCGAGGAGGCTTACTCCCTCGCCATCTGCGTGCGCGAAACGTTGGGCGACGCGTCGCGCGACGTGTCCGTCACCGGGATCGACGTCAACACGGCCTCGCTCGAGAAAGCCGCTCGCGGTCTCTACTCGCCCTGGTCGCTGCGCGAGACTCCGCCCGACGTCGCGCGTCGCTGGTTCCGTGCCTCGGGGCGCGGGCACGCGCTCGACCCCTCGATTCGGGATCGCGTGCTCTTTCAGGAACGAAATCTGGCGGACGACGAGCCCGGCTTCTGGTTTCCCGAAGCCTTCGACGTGATCTTTTGCCGCAACGTCCTCATGTACTTTGCGCCTGACCACGCGCGCGCAGCGATCGCGCGCATGACCCGATCGCTCACACCGGGCGGGTATCTATTCCTGGGCCACGCAGAGACGATGCGCACGCTCTCGGACGAGTTTCAGCTTTGCCACACCCACGGCACCTTCTATTACCAGCGACCCGTCCGAACCGCGCTGCCGGTGCGAGAGAGCGCGGCGCACACCCGCGCCGCGACGGCGCTCCGCGAGGACCGCGCGGACCGCGCGCCGGGCGGCGATCTCGAGGACCCGGCGTCGGACCGCGAGCCGGCGACGCTCGACGCGGATCCCGCGTGGACGTCCACCTGGGTCGATACGGTGCAGCGATCGTCGGATCGCATCCGCCTCTTGAGTCAGAGGCCCGTTGCGTCTGCCGATTCGAACGGTGCATCGAAGCTTCGGCAGTCCGTGCGGCCTCCGGACGTCGCGGGTGCCCTCGAGCTCCTCGCGCGCGAGCGCTTCGCCGACGCGCTCGAGCTCCTCGGAGACTTGCCGCGGACGGGCGAGCGCGATCCAGACGCGCTGCTTCTTCGCGCCGTCCTTCTCACGCACAGCGGGCAGCTGAACGACGCCGAAGCTGCATGCGCCGAGCTGTGTGCCGCGAACGAGCGGAACGCCGGCGCGCACTACCTGCTGGCGCTCTGTTGCGAGGCGCGGGGCGACCGAAAAGGAGCCCGCCAGCACGACGAAGCGGCGGCGAAGATCGACCCGCGCTTCGCCATGCCCCGGCTTCACCTCGGTCTTCTGGCGCGGCGAGCGGGCGAAATGGGGGTGGCGCGGCGCGAGCTCGAGACGGCCGCTGCGCTCCTCGCGAACGAGGACACGTCGCGGATCCTGCTCTACGGCGGCGGCTTCACGCGCGAGACGCTCACCGCCCTCTGCCGCGCCGAGATCCAGGCGACGGGAGGCAGCCCGTGAACGGCGCTCGCCACCGCGGCGGTCTATCGGCGGAGAGCCTGAAGCAGACGTTCGACGCCGCATTTGCGGCGGCCCCCGCGCTCGATCGGCAGTCGGGCGAGGCCTTTTTGGCGCTCACGATCGGCGCACACGCATACGCGATCCGCGTGCGCGAAGTCACGGGCCTCGCCGTGGCACGCAAGGTCGTCCCGATCGGCAGCCCGATTCGAGGCATGCTCGGCCTCGCGGGCATCCGCGGGGAGCTCGTGCCCGTGTACAGCCTGTCCGCCCTCCTCGGATACGCCCAAGAGGACGGAGCGCCGCGATGGTTCGTTCTCTGCCGGGCGTCCGTCCTGGTCGCGCTGGCTTTTGCGCGCTTCGACGGATACGTCGAGACGCCAGGCCTCGCCGCGGACACCGGCGAAGCCGTCATTCGAGACGCGAGCGGCGTTCGGGAGCTGATTCGCGTCGCGCCGCTGCTCGACACGATGGCTTCGCTCGCGAACGAAGCGGGTGCATCGGAACTTTCGAAAGCCAAGGAGCCATGAGCATGTGGACGTTCGGAAGAAAAATCGCGGCCGGGTTCGCCCTCGCATTCGTGCTTCTCGTCGGCGTGGGACTCGCCGCGTACCACAGCGTCTCCTCGCTGACCGAGACGAGCTACCTCGTCTCCCGCACGCAGCAAATGATCGATCGCGTCGCGACGGCCATCAGCGTGATGAAGGACGCGGAGACGGGGCAGAGAGGGTTCGTCATCACCGGCGACGACACGTTCCTCGAGCCGTACGAACGCGCGCTCGACACGATCGGACCGACCATGGCGGAGCTTCGGTCGCTGGCCTCGGACATGCCCGACGTGAAGCGCGCGCTCGATCAGGTCGACCCCGTCGTGGCCGACAAGCTCGCCGAATTGAAACGGACGATCGAGCTGCGGAGGGCCGCCGGATTCGAGGCGACCGCCGCGGTCGTGCGTGACGGCAAAGGGAAGCGTGACATGGACGAAATTCGCCGCCTGTTCGGCCAGATCGACCGGGACGCGAACGACCTCTTGGTCCAGCGCGCCGCCGAGGTCGAAGCCACGACGAGCGGGACGCGGGTGACCATCCTCGGGGCGACCCTGTTTGCGCTCGCCTTATTGTTTGCCACGGGGTGGGTCATCGTCCGCTCCCTGAGCGGCCAGATCGGATCCGCGGTCCACCACGTCCAGAGCTCTTCGGCGGAGCTCCAGGCCGCCGCCAACCAGCAGGCGGTCGGAGCGAAGCAGCAGTCCACCGCGATGAGCGAGATCACGACGACCATCAGCGAGCTGCTGGCGACGTCGCGGCAGATCGCCGATAGCGCGCGCCGGGTGTCCCAGATCGCGGCCGACGCCGGCAACGCGGCGAGAACCGGCGACGCGTCGGTGGACAGGACCCGCGACGCGGTGGCGACCATCCGCCGTCACGTGGACGCGATCGTCAGCCACATGCTCGACCTCGGGCGCAAATCGCAGCAGATCGGGGGCATCCTCGAGATCATCAACGAACTCGCGGAGCAGACGAACATCCTCGCGATCAACGCCACGATCGAAGCCGCCGGGGCCGGCGAGGTCGGCAAGCGCTTCGGTGTCGTCGCCGACGAGATTCGCAAGCTCGCCGATCGCGTCGGCGGCTCCACGAAGGAGATCCGCGGCCTCGTCGACGACATCCGCGCCGCCGTGAATACGACCGTCATGGCGACGGAGGGGGGGTCGAAGGCCGTCGAAGCCGGCACTCGTCAGTTCGGGGAAGTCGCCGCTTCGTTCAAGCTCATCGCCGATCTCGTCGCGACGACGTCGGAGGCGGCCAAAGAGATCGAGCTCAGCACGAAGCAACAGGCGACGGCCGTCGAACAGGTGAACTCCGCCGTGATGAACGTATCGCAAGCGGCCCGAGAAACCGAGACCAGCTCCACGCAGACGCTCCAGACCTCTTCGCAGCTGACACTGCTCTCCAAGAATCTGTCGCTGCTCATTCGCCCGCAAGCGAATGCGTGATCCATGACCCGCGACCCCTACAAGTACTTTCGCGTCGAGGCTCGCGAGCTCGTGGAGGGACTCTCGCGGGGAGTGCTGGACTTCGAGAAGGGCGTCGGTCCGACCGACGCGGCCGCCGCGCTCCTCCGGCTCGCTCATACGCTGAAGGGCGCCGCACGCGTCGTGAGAGAGGTGAAGATCGCCGAGGCCGCGCACGCGGTCGAAGACGTCCTCGGCCCGTACCGCGACGGGCCGCTCGCCACCGGCCGCGCGCTTCGTCTGGAAGACGCGCAGCGGCTCCTCGGGCTTCTCGACTCGATCGCGTCGGCCGTCGCCGCACTCGAGCCATCCCCCGCGAAGGCCCCCAATTCTCCCTCTCCGGCGGCGGGCACTTCGGCGACGCCCGCCGAGGCGCTTCGCAGCGTCCGCGTCGAGATCGAAGAGATGGACACTCTGCTCGGAGGCCTCTTCGAAGTGTCGGTCCAGGTGTCGGCGCTACGAAAGCAGATGGAGGCGCTCGCGACGGCGGTCGACCTCACCCGGGGGCTCTCGACCCTCTTGCCGCGTGAAGGCCGCGAGCGGGCCACGCTCGACGAGATCGCGGCGCACGTTTCACGCGCGGAGCGAAGCCTCGCCTCGGGGATCGACCGCGTGGAGAACGAAATCGGCGACGTGCAGGAGAGGGCCCAGAAGCTCCGTCTCGTGCCGGCCAGCGCCATCTTCGCGACCCTCGAGCGCGCGGTGCGG
>Ga0210391_10003799_pt1 | contig 12729 bp, 5 predicted proteins | sample IncBWC12OmetaG_FD_160573 | JGI IMG/M metagenome (GOLD analysis project Ga0210391, IMG submission 160573) | Forest soil microbial communities from Barre Woods Harvard Forest LTER site, Petersham, Massachusetts, United States - Inc-BW-C-12-O ... | reverse complement strand
CTGGCGCTATTGCTGGAGCACCCCGGCCAACTCGTCACCCGGGAGGAAATCCGACAGAAACTCTGGTCGCGCGATACGTTTGTCGAGTTCGACGACGCATTGAATACGGCGGTGCGGAAGCTGCGCGCGGCATTGAACGATTCGGCTGATAATCCCAGGTTTCTAGAAACCGTTCCTCGTCGAGGCTATCGTTTTATTGCGCCGGTTGCCTGGATGCAGGAACCGCAAGCCGCGGCTCCAGTCAGGTATCGGATCGGTCGACGCCCGTATCTTTGGTCTGCCGCGGCTTTGATCGTGGCTGCCGCAGCCGTGGGAGGATACCGGCATCTTCACCGTCCTCGTTTCCAAATCACTCCGAAGGACACCATCGTCCTTGCAGATTTCTCTAACTCTACGGGCGATGTAGTGTTTGATGACACGCTGAAAACGGCGCTCAACGTTTCGCTGCGCCAGTCGCCTTTCTTGAATGTCCTCTCCGACAGCGAAATCGCCAAGGCCCTGCAACAGATGACTCGTCCGGCGAGCACGAAGCTCACGCCTGACGTGGCCCGCGAGGTGTGCCAGAGGGCGAGCAGCAAGGCGTACCTCGCCGGATCAATTGGCAGTCTGGGCAGCGAATACGTAGTGGGGTTGAAAGCGGTGAATTGCCAGAGCGGAGACACGCTGGCGCAAGAGCAGGGAACGGCGACATCCAAGGAGAAGGTGCTCGAAGCACTGGGTGAGGCGGCATCGAGGCTGCGAGGCGAACTGGGCGAGTCGCTGGCAACGGTGCAGAAGTTCGATGTTCCGCTGGAGCAGGCCACTACCTCTTCGCTCGAAGCTCTGAAAGCGCTCAGTCAGGGCAGAAAAGCGTCCGATGAGAAGGGTCCCGCCGCGGCTCTCCCTTACGATCAGCGCGCCATTGCGCTCGATCCCAATTTTGCCATGGCCTACAGGGCGGTAGGCATCGACTACACCAATCTCAGTGAGCTAGGGCGGGCCAGCGAGTACTTCAGCAAAGCATTCCAGTTGCGGGAGCATGCCAGCGAGCGGGAAAAACTGACGATCAGCGCCGACTACTATTCGTATGCGACTGGGGAACTGGATAAAGCGGCCCAGTCGTTTCAGGAGGAGATGGAGATCTATCCGCGGGAAGATGCAGCGTACGTGAATTTGGGACTTGTGTATGCAGCGCTCGGGCAGTATGAGAAAGCCACGGAGATCACCAGGCAAGTCGCACGTCATGCACCCGAGGCTGTAAGCGAATACGAGAATTTAGCCAACTATGCCCTTGCCTTGCAGCGCTATGACGAAACGCGGCAGGTCATCCACGAAGCGCAGGTACGAAAAGTGGATGACTTCATATTGCACAACGCATCTTATGCGCTTGCTTTTGGCGCGTCGGACCTCGCGGCGATGGCGGATCAGCAACGGTGGTTTGCCAGCAAGGCGGAGTTTGAAAACGTCGGACTTGCGCTTGAATCCGACACCGAGGCGTTTAGGGGTCATCTTCACAAGGCCCGAGAACTAACCAGGAAAGCGGTCGACTCGGCCATACGCGCGGATAACAAAGAAAGTGGGGCAGTCTATTTGGCCATTTCCGCTCAGCGCGAGGCTGCTTTCGGCAATGCGACGCAAGCCCGGCTGACAGCGGCAGAGACTTTAAAGCTTGCTCCCGCGAGTCAAGGAGCGGAGAGCGAAGCAGCGCTGGCCTTGGCAATGTCCGGCGACACCGCCCAAGCCGAGTTCCTGGCTCAAGACCTCCGTAAACGTTTCCCAATGGATACTCAAGTGCAGTCGCTTTGGCTACCAGCGATTGAAGGGCAATTAGCGCTCGACAAAAAGAAACCAACTGCTGCCCTGAATGTCCTGCAAGCTGCTTCCGCCGTCGAGTTCGGGCAAATTCCTTTCGTCAACAATATCTCCTGCCTCTATTCAGTCTATGTTCGCGGAGAGGCTTACTTGGCAGCCGGACAGGCCGAGGCTGCCGCCGCCGAGTTCCAGAAGATTCTCGCCCACAGCGGTATTGTGTGGAACTGCTGGACGGGAGCCCTGGGGCACCTGGGCGTGGCGCGTGCGAACGCGTTACAAGTGAGAACGTCGCAAGGCGCTGACGCCGACGCCGCCCGCGTTAGGGCGCTTGCAGCTTACAAGGATTTCCTCACTCTATGGAAAGACGGCGATCCCGAAATCTCCATTTTGAAGCAAGCCAAAGCCGAGTACGCGAAGCTGCAATGAAACGGGAACAGAACTGCCGGGATGGAGGGTTTGTCAGGCTGTTAGGCTTGCTTCTTTCCAGAAACCACGCGGCACGAAATCTAAGGTACAAAAGAAGTTGTTGGTCGGGGCGCGCGGATTTGAACCGCGGACCCCCTGCGCCCAAGGCAGGTGCGCTACCAGGCTGCGCTACGCCCCGACATTATGAACGACAACGACGACTGCAGCTTCGATTATAAACGACGGAACGCGCTATAATTTCTCGCTGGATATGCAGAGCCTGCGGTATGCGTTAGTTGCGTATGTGAAAAGTCCAGTGGGAGAGTTCGTGGAGAACCTCCGGCGGGAGCTGCATCCCAACCTGCCACACCTGGCGGCCCACATCACCTTTCTGCCGCCGCGGCTGCTGCACGGGACAGAGAGCGCCGCGCTGCAGATGCTGGCCGGGATCTGCAGCCAGGCCGAGCCTTTCGAAGTGACCTTGGGCGATATGCAGTCGTTTGTTCCCACCACGCCGACGGTTTACATCCGCGTGACTTCCGGCGCGTCACGGCTGCAGGAGTTGCATGACCAGTTGAACCAGCAGACGCTCGCCTTCGCCGAGGAGTGGCCTTACATTCCCCACCTTACGATCGTTAAAATGGCGACGGAACCGATGGCGGAACAAGCCCTGCGGATCGCCCGCGAACGCTGGCGGCATTATTCGGGTAGCCGGCGCATCCTGCTTGACCGGCTCACGTTCGTGCGGGAAGACGCGCAAAATTGCTGGGTGGATCTGGCCCCGGTCCCACTCGGCGGGAGTTTGGTTTCACCCTAAGTGGCTAATTGGGACTCGGAGTTTCACCACAGCTCTTTTCCCGCCGACTCTGCGGCGTTCGTTGACTTGCCGGTTTCGCGCACGTAAGATTTTTCGCCAGTGCTCGTCCACCACCGCGGGTCTTTGCGGGGTGATTTGAAGCGGAGGGGAACTTATGCCGATCCGGAATGCCTTGCACTTTTTTTTGGTCGGAACGCTGCTTGCCTGTGCGACGTCCGGGCCCATTGCAGCGCAATCCAACGCATCTTTTTCGTTGGATGTGACCTCGGCAGCGACGACTCCGACCCAAGCCGCATCCGGGTATAACCAGCCGCCGAAAGACATTCTGGATGTGATGCACGCACCCTCGCCGCCAGTACCCAGAGTGAGCCCGACCCAGGACGCAATTCTGCTGGTGTCGTGGCAGGACTATCCGTCTATCGCCCGGGTGTCGACGCCTTTCTTGCGTCTGGCCGGCGTGCGCGTAGAGCCCAAGAATCACAGCAAGCACGACACCCCCGGCGGCTACGGCATTACGCCCTGCGTCCGGAGCTTCGAACTGGTGCGCATCGCCGATGCTTCGCAGATTTCTATCGCGCTTCCTGAAGGCGCTTGCCCGGGTGGTCCCGTGTGGGCGGCTGATGGAAAGCGATTCGCATTCGTGAATCTCGCTCCCGAGGCGGTCGAACTCTGGATCGGCGATGGTAAGACCGGCAAAGTGCATAAAGTGCCCGGGGCGCGTCTCAATCCCATGTTCAACGACGAGATGCAATGGATGCCGGACCAGAAAACGCTTTTGGTCAAGCTGGTGCCCGAGGGAATGGGCGCGCCGCCGCCCGAACCCGTGGTGCCGGCTGGTCCGAGCATCCAGGAGACCACGGGCGAAAAAGGACAGAGCAGCACCTATGAAAACCGCGACACCCTCGGCAACAAGCATGACGAAGATGTTTTCGATTACTACGCGTCCTCGCAACTCGCTCTGGTCGATGCGGCCACCGGGGCGATCACGCCCGTGGGAAAGCCGGAGAATTACGAAGCGGTAGCTCCCGCGCCGGATGGGCTGCACATATTCGTGGCCGCGATCCACAAACCTTATTCATACGTGACTACTTACGATCGTTTCCCCAGCGAGGTTGAAGTCTGGGACATATCTGACCGTTCACACATTCGCGTTCACACCATCGCGTCGCTTCCCTTGGCGGACCGTGTTCCCATTGCCGGGGTTCCAGTAGGGCCACGAGATTTTTCCTGGCGCGCCACCGAGCCGGCGACGCTGGTCTGGGCGGAGGCGCTGGATGGCGGCGACTGGAAAGTGAAGGTTCCGGCTCGCGACAAGATCCTGCTGCAGAAGGCGCCGTTCGATTCACCCGCGGTCGAAATCACGCGGACCGAGCAGCGTTATGTCGGTTTCGGCTGGGGAGAACAAGCAGGTACCGCTCTTTTGAACGAGTACGATGAAAACCGGCACTGGAGACGGACCTTCGTCATCGACGTCGACGCTCCACAACCGAAGCAGCGCTTGCTTTGGGATCTCTCGACGGACGAGAGGTATGCGAATCCAGGCAATCCAGTGATGCGGCAGTTGGCGAACGGATCCCGGGTAGTTCGCGAGGAAGGCGGGGCGATCTACCTTGCGGGTTTCGGCGCTTCGCCTGACGGGGACCGGCCGTTCCTTGACCGGCTCGACCTGAAGAGTGATATGGCGTTGAAATCTGAACGCCTGTTTCGCAGCGATAAGACTTGCTACGAGCAATTTCTTTCCTTCACAGGACCCGACTCGAAGACCTTTCTCACCTGGCATCAATCGCCGACTGACCCGCCGAATGCATTCGTGCGAACGTTAGGAAAACCTGTCAGCAATGATGCGCCCGCCGGAGAGGCGATGTTTGCCTCAACCAGCGTCGCGGTCACTCACATTCCCGATCCGGCGCCCGCGGTGCGGGCGATCAAGAAGCGGTTGGTCAAGTACAAGCGCGACGACGGGCTGGACTTGTCGTTCACGCTCTATACGCCGCCTGACTACAAAGAGGGAACGCGCGTCCCCACCATTCTTTATGCTTATCCTCTCGACTATGCGGACGCTTCGAAGGCCGGCCAGGTTGCAGGGTCGCAAGAAACCTTCACGCAGCTGCGGCAATACCGGCTGCTGCTGCTGGCGGGCTACGCGATCATCGACAACGCTGCGTTCCCCATCGTCGGCGATCCGAAGAAAGCCTACGACACCTATCTGGAACAGCTGGTCGCCGATGCCAAGGCTGCGGTCGATGAAGCGGTGCGACTCGGCGTTGCCGATCCCGACCGCATCGGAGTGACCGGACACAGCCACGGCGCTTTAATGACGGCGAATCTGGTCGCTCATTCCGACTTGTTCCGCGCCGGCGTTGCTACCAGCGGCTCGTATAACAAGACGCTCACGCCTTTCGGGTTTCAGAACGAGCGGCGATCGGTTTGGGAGGCGTCGGATGTCTATTTGAAAGTCTCACCATTTTTCTCCGCCGATAAATTGAAGACGCCGCTGCTCATCATGCACGGCGCGGAGGATGCGAATCCCGGGACTACGCCAATCCAGTCGCACAAACTTTACGAAGCCATTCGCGGCAACGGGGGCATCACTCGCCTGGTGATACTCCCGCACGAGCCGCACTGGTACACAGCCATGGAGTCGAACGAACAGATGGTTTACGAGATGCTTCGCTGGTTTGATAAATATGTGAAGGACGCCCCGCCGCGGCCGGTGACGGGCACTCGTTAGAAGGCTGCCGCCATCGTTTCGTGCCGACTTACAGGAAGATAGCGGCCCGATGGTGCGTATGAGGCGTTGTGCAAGGCGGAGTTGCAATTGACTTGCCGATGCTTGCCCCCTAAGATGATCCGCCAAGGACAGACGTTCCCGAGTGATCGGCCAAACCATTTCGCACTACCGCATCGTCGAGAAGCTCGGTGGCGGTGGCATGGGTGTTGTCTATAAAGCTGAGGACATAAAACTCGGCCGTTTTGTTGCCCTCAAGTTCCTGCCTGATGAAGTGGCGAAAGATCCGCAGGCGCTTAGCCGCTTCGAGCGCGAAGCCAAGGCTGCTTCTGCCCTGAACCATCCCAACATCTGCACCATTCATGAGATTGATGACCAGCATGGGCAAACCTTCATCGCCATGGAGTTTCTGGATGGCCTGACGTTAAAGCACCGCATTGCGGGACAGCCGATGGAAATGGAGACGGTGCTGTCCCTTGCGATCGAGATTGCCGACGCACTTGACGCTGCACACGAAGGGGGGATCGTTCACCGCGACATCAAGCCGGCGAATCTTTTTGTGACCAAGCGCGGCCGTGCCAAAATACTGGACTTCGGTTTGGCGAAGGTGATGCTGCGCAGTAGCCCCATTTCGGAAGGCGCGAGTGCGACAGTGCAACAGAGCCGGCTGAGCGAAGAGCACCTGACCAGTCCCGGGGCCACGCTCGGGACGGTTGCTTACATGTCGCCTGAGCAGGTGCGAGGCAAGGAGTTGGATGCGCGCACCGACCTTTTCTCTTTCGGCGCAGTGCTTTATGAAATGGTGACCGGCACGGTGCCGTTCCGTGGAGAAGGCTCGGGCGACATCTTTGACGCAATCCTGCACAAGGCGCCGACGGCGCCGGTGCGGCTGAATCCCGAAGTTCCGCAGGAACTCGAGCGCATCATCAACAAAGCTCTTGAGAAGGATCGCGATCTGCGTTATCAGCACGCGTCCGAGCTGCGAGCCGATCTGAAGCGGCTGAAGCGCGAAACCGAATCAGGCAGAGTAAGCCCCGAGTCAGGTTCCGCGAGCGCGTCGAGTTCGGCTGAGCCGCGGGCTTCAGCCTCCGGTTCGGCAATTGCGGCGATTCCGTCTTCCGCCTCCGTATCGTCAAGTGCGGTGCTGATGGCGGAAGCCAAACGCAACCAAGGCAAGCTGATCGGAGCCGCGGCAGTGATTGTGGTGCTCTTAATCGCCGTGGCCTTTGGCGCCTACAAATTTCTGCACAAGAACGCGTCCGCGATCGATACTCGCAATATCACCATCCGGCAGCTGACCGAGCACGGACAGGCGGTCGGGTTTGCCAGCATTTCGGCGGACGGCAGATTGGTGGCCTATGGCCGGCGTGAGGGCGAGCGCAGCGTGCGCGTGAAGCAGGTCGCCACCGGCAGCGAGGTTACGGTGGTTCCGCCACAAGGCGGGCTCTTTGGCGTAGGCGCAGGGGTTACCTTTACGCCAGACGGCAACTATCTTTATTACACCCATCAGGACCCGGCCAACCGAAACAACACAAATCTCTATAGTGTCCCGGCTTTGGGCGGCGCCTCGCGGCAGATCGTGAGTGATGTAACCAGCACGGTCGCATTCTCGCCCGATGGCAAGCGAATGGTTTACACCCGCAGAATTGAGGACAAAGGTGACGATCAATTGCTGATCGCGAATGCGGACGGCAGCGACGAGAAAGTCATCTTCCGCCATGAGGCTGGGGCCAGCGGCTTCCGCACCAGCCCTTCGTGGTCGGCGTCGGGGGACCTCATCGCGCTGGCGCAGTCACAACTGGGCCAGAAGGACGTTCTTTCCTCCATTCTGGTTTTGACTCCAGACGGCAAGCTGGTTAAGACCTTCCCTCTGCCCATGCTGGTTAACGACGTCGCGTGGCTTCCCGATTCCTCCGGGGTATTCTTGAGCGGTATTCAAATGTCGACGGTTCGGAATCAGATATGGATGCAGCCCTATCCCGAAGGTGCGCCCTTCAAGATCACGAATGATTTAAGCGAGTACTACTCGCTGAGTATTACGGCGGATGGAAAGTCATTCGTTACCACCCAGGAGCACCGGCAGGCGGCGATTCACGTAGGCGATTCCCCGGCGGTGTTGAACGACAAAATCGACTGGAAGCTGAGTCCGATCTCGACCGAACAAGCGACGGGATACGGTCTTTCCTGGACCGGTGCGGGCAAGCTCCTACAGCAGGATGCTTCCTATCGCATTTATGTCACTGGCGCGGATGGCAGCAACCGGGTTCGCGTGCTGGAGGATAATGGTGTCGCTTTCTCTCCCAGCTCTTGCGGTGCCGGCGACCTGGTCATTGTGTCCAGAGTGCTGGAGAACAATGCGCCTAACTTTTGGCGTCTGAATATGGCCACCGGAGAAACAAAGCAGCTTACATTTGGCAAGGACGAAGAAGTTGCCTCCTGCACTCCCGACGGAAAATGGATGCTCTATTCCGGACCTGCTGCCACGGACAACTTGTATCACATCTACAAAGTCTCAACAGATGGCGGCGAACCGGTGGAACTCGCCAAGGGAAGCGTATATAGTCCAGCGGTTTCCCCGGATGGCACATTAGTCGCCTATGGCAGGACCGACGGACAAGGCGCCAGTGCGAAGTCAAAATTCGTGCTGCAGAAGTTAGAAGGCGGTGCGTCCGTGCAGGAGATCGAAGTGCCTCCGACCTATAATTGGATCTCTCTCGGGTGGACGCCGGATGGGCAAGGCCTGACCTATGTGCACAATACCACCGGCAATACGCAGAATGTTTACATGCAACCGCTGGCTGGCGGACCGCCGCTGCAGTTGACTCACTTCGATTCCGAGCCCGCTCTGATCCAGGCTTATGCCTGGTCACGCGACGGTAAGAAATTTGCCATCACCCGCGCACGCTACAACGATACTGACGTGGTGATGTTTAGCGGTTTCCGTTGAGACGCCTTACACATCAGAAAGGACCTGTTTATGCTGGAGATTCAGACCAAGCACTTGCCGCCTGACATTGTTGTGCTGGAAATAACGGGCAGAATCACGATTGGCCGGGAGTGCAAGCAACTGGAATGGGCCGTCGAGACACAGGTGCGGGAGAAGAAGGAAAAGAAGATCATCTTTGACCTGGGAGGCGTGACCCATATGGACAGCACCGGGGTTGGGATCATCGTGATGTCGGCCGGGGTGGTGAAGGAGGCGGGGGGAGAGCTGCGACTGGCCGGTGCCAACAAGCATATTGAATCCGTATTGAAGGTAACCAGCATGGACAAGCTGGTCTCGTGGAACCCAACCGTGGCCGAAGCCGCGGCCGCTTTCGGATAAGTTTAGAGTCAGAGCCTGCGGAAACCCGCGTCGAATGGAAGCTCGTGGAACGTCCTTCGAGAACCTTCCCGTTTGCGGACGAACCATCCCTTTAGTCATACCCTTTCACTCGTAACCTCGCCTGGTTACTCCGGCATTACGTTACTCCTTGCCGAGCCCTCCTGGCCCCTGGTACATCTCCCTCCCGTGCATTGCGCGGGGGCTGCCTGCGCTGTAAATACAAAGAGAGTGGAATTGTGGAAATCCCGCGCTGGGAGCCGCTTGGGGCGAGGGTTTCAGGCAAGGCCGGAGGGCAAGCATGCAGATCGGGGTCTACGGTTCGGGTTACCTGGGAACAGTGATTTCGGCCTGCCTGGCAGATTTTGGCACTCCGGTTTCATGCTGTCATCCCGACCGGACGCGCATGGTTGAGATGGCGCAGGGCAACATCCCATTCTTTGAGAAGAACCTGAAAGAAATCATTCGGCGAAACGTGCGGGCTGGTCGCCTGGCGTATTCCACCGACATCGAATCCTTTGCGCGCAAGACCCAAGTTATTTTCCTGGCGGAAGACAACGCGGACAATCTGGCCGACGTGGTGATGCGGATCGCAAAGCTGGCGAACAAGCCTCCGATTCTGACTATCGTTACGCCGGTAGCCGTGGGCACAGCCGCGGCTCTCGAGAAATCGATGAAGAGTGCCGGAGTGCATGGAACCATCGTTTCCCAGCCCATGTTCTTTACCGATGGTTGCGCAGTGGAGGATTTCAACTGGCCCGACCGGCTGATTCTGGGATCGACCTCGAACGAGGCGGTGCAGGTCCTCAAGCAGATTTTTCATCCCTTGGTGATGCGCGGCGTGCCTGTGATTGTGACTAACCAGGCGACGGCGGAACTGGTGAGGGAATCGGCGACGGCGTTTGTGGCGACCAAGATTTCATTCATCAACGAGGTCGCAGCGTTGTGCGAGCGCGTGGGCGCGGATGCAGTCAGCCTCGCTCTGGCGCTTGGCCTCGATAAGAAGATTGCTCCGCGCTGCCTGCAGCCGGGAGCGGGCATGGGCGGCGTGTTCGCCGAGTCCGACATGGATTCGCTGGCGGAGCTGGCCAAGTCCAATGGGGTTCCGCTGCGCGTGCTGAGCGCGGCACGGGACGTTAACCATACGCTGGCCGAGCGCCTGGTCGAGAAGATCGCCTTGGCTCTGAATTCGGTCGAAAACAAGGACGTAGGAATTCTCGGGATGGCGTTTAAGCCGAATACGAATTCGGTAGCGGGATCTTCTGCGGTCCGGTTGGCAGAAACATTGGTGGCTAAGGGCGCTCGGGTTCGGGCATACGATCCGGTGGCTTTGTCCGAGGCCAAGCTGCGGCTGAATGGTTCGGTGCGTTATTGCGAGACGGCTTATGCGGCGGCGGAAGGCATGGATGCGCTGGTTGTGGGCACAGGCTGGCCGGAGTTCCGCGCGCTCGATTTTGACCGCATCAAGCACCTGCTCAAGAAACCCCTCATCGTGGATACAAAGAACCTGCTGGATTCCGCGCGGCTGCGAGCTATGGGGTTTGAATACGTGGGCGTCGGGCGGGGATGAACGCCCCGTGAACCAAGAAATTCTCAATCCCGCAAAGCAGTTCGCACGACAGTCCGAACGGCTGACGTCGTTGTCACAAACTTCATTACCCCAGCCTTCGCTGTCCCAGCTTTCGATTTTTGTCTCTGGAATTCTCGATAGTTTGTCGTATTTTTTCTTCTGCTTATCCTTTTCCAGCCTGACTCACCTGCTCGGCTCCTGGTGGAACCGGTTTTTGGCCGAAGAGTGATCGCTCGACGGACGCCGGCCCTGGGTTATCGAGGAGAGTCTAATGAAACGCCCGCATCAGTTCTCCCTCACCACAATCTCGCATTCCTGGTCGAGCTCATCAGATCCGGAAAGCCGAAGGTCGAAGTCGAGGTCATCCGCCACACGGAAAGCTGGAGCTTTGCCCAGGACCACTGCGATCTGATTCGGGACTGGCGACGTCGAAGTGGGTGTCGGGTTCTGACATCGGCGGAGCGCAGTTGCTATAATCGAAAAGGCGGTGGGAATAGCTCAACTGGCAGAGCACCGGACTGTGGCTCCGACGGTTGCGGGTTCGATTCCCGTTTCCCACCCCAGAATTTTCCCTGGCGAGTCTGCCAGAAGCCTCGCTGTGCTCGGCTGGACAGCCGAGAATCTCTCCCTCCGTCACATCCTCAATCGTCGTACCATATTGGGAAGCGCTTAGTGCCCTGCGTGTTTTTCTTTCTCTCCAGTCGTTGACCCCATAACCATGCCGGTCTAGAATGCGCTCGAATCTTCTTGCGAGCGCGGCCGCGCCAGCAGGGCCTGTCGGAACGGACAGAGGGGAAGCAGATTCACGGGTTCCGAGTCACGGGTCTTGGCTCCTTAACCAGGCTCCTTTAGGAAGTCTGCGTAGGAAATCTCCGTCTCAGGAGGAGTCCTTGAAGAGTTCTCCGCGCAAGCAAGTCAAATCTCGTCGCAAAGCCGCGCCAGAGAATGGCGCCAAAGCTCATTCCGGATTATTCCCCATCGTAGGGATCGGAGCTTCGGCTGGCGGCCTGGAAGCATTTTCCGAACTGTTGCGTCACATGCCCGAAAAGACTGGCATGGCCTTTGTTCTGGTGCAGCACCTTGATCCGAAACATGGCAGCGTGCTGCAGGAAATCCTGTCGAGGACGACCAAGATTCCAGTCACTGAAGTGACGCAAGGCGTGGTCGTGCAGCCGGACCATGCCTATGTGATTCCAGCCAACACGAACCTGACCCTTAAGAATGGGATGCTGCAACTGGGTTCGCGCGTGCTGACCCGGGGGCAGCACATGCCGATCAATGATTTTTTTCGCTCCCTGGCGGAAAGTGCGGGACAACAGGCCATCGGCGTGATCCTGTCGGGCACGGCTTCGGACGGCACCGAGGGATGCCGCGCCATCAAAGCGGCGGGAGGAATTACTTTTGCCCAGGATGAAGAGTCGGCGAAATACGACAGCATGCCACGCAATGCGGTGAACGCGGGCTGCATCGACTTCATTCTCTCGCCCAAGGATATCGCGCGGGAGCTGGGGGGAATCAGCCAGCATCCGTACGTGGCGCGGGTGATGTCACCCGAGGCGGAAGGTTTCGAGGGAATGATGGGCAGCGATCTGAACGCGTTGTTCGGGCTGCTGCGGGAATCGACCGGGGTGGACTTCACGAACTATAAGCACACGACTTTGCAGCGCCGCATCCGGCGGCGCATGGTGGTGCACAAGGTCGCGAAGCTGAAGGACTATCTGCGTTTCATAGGGAAGAGGCCGGAAGAACTGGACGAGCTGTACCGCGATTTGCTGATCCATGTCACCGGATTTTTCCGGGAGCCGGAAGCGTTTGTCGCGCTGCGCAAGCATGTTTATCCCAAACTGTTTGAGGGCCGCAAGCCAGACAATCCCATTCGCGTTTGGGTGGCAGGCTGCTCCACCGGCGAGGAAGTGTACTCGATCGCGATCACACTGCTGGAATACATGTGGGTGCACAGCCGCAACATTTCACAGGCCGCGACCGCCATCCAGATCTTCGCTACTGACATCAGCGACACTGCGCTGGACCGCGCTCGCACCGGGCTGTACACGGAAGCGGCGGTCTCGGAGATCTCGGCGGCGCGATTAAAGAGA
>Ga0210391_10003795_pt1 | contig 12736 bp, 13 predicted proteins | sample IncBWC12OmetaG_FD_160573 | JGI IMG/M metagenome (GOLD analysis project Ga0210391, IMG submission 160573) | Forest soil microbial communities from Barre Woods Harvard Forest LTER site, Petersham, Massachusetts, United States - Inc-BW-C-12-O ... | reverse complement strand
AAGCTGATTCACCGTGAGAGTTTCAGAGCTTCGGTCCTCCACCACTCTGAGATCCAAGCGGTGCTGGAAAGCATTGCGGTGAAAACGTGTCTCTTGACAACGCCTTCGTTCTTATCGAGCGGCACCCGGCTCACAAAGTCAATTAGGAATAGATTGGAGTAGTTTTGTATGCCCGCAACGGTTCGACGGGTACGTCCGCGAGATTGAACGGCACAAATCGAGGAATGACTCTACCGGTTATGAAGCTGTGTATATCGCTGAGTCTAGAGATGGGGAGTCTCCAATCGGAGTTCCATTCGCCGATCTCAATCGGCTCGGGCAATGTTGGCTGGAGATCCATGTTGTCTTTGTACTCTTCGGGTACGCTCACCTCAAATGCGTCTTCTCTGTCGAAATGTTCGATCCTCGCTCCGGGAACGTTGGGGACGAACGGATTAATTCCCCTGGAGTGAAAGGGGAAAAACTTGTGCTTGTCGAGATTGCAGAGTTTATTCAATTGCCAAAGAGGATGAGTCTCCGGCGGGTCTGTTCCCTTGTGGGACTGAATAGCATTAATCTCTCGCCTGACACCGTTGGGGAATCGCCTCAAGGCTCTGGCGTAGGACCGTCTTTTGTCCCGGTTGCCGAGATCCTCGGCAATGGGGAAGTAAATGTCTTTCGGGGAAGCCTGCCTAGCTCCGGGTGAAGCCAGTTGCCACGCCATTTGATCGAGACCGGACCTAAGAGAGTACAGGAATTCTCCGAGTTCCATTCCCATGACGGACTCGAAGGCTTCCATTTGAAACCTTTTGATGTAGCGTCGATTCTCCGCGTCGTACTTGGTAACTACCGTGTGAGGGTTTTTCATGTAAGCGGACACGTGCCCATTGAAAGCGTCAAGGTGGAGTTTTGCCCGTTCCGCTTTTGCTACGAGATACCATGCGGCACGCGGAATCATTTTCGTTTTCCTTGGAAATAGTTTATGCGAATGCACTTGGTTGGTCATCTATATTATTGCCTTCGTAAGTGCTGATTCTGCGGGACTTGGGAGCAGAACGGTCCACTGAGGGATTGGCGGCGAGCGCAGTTGAAGAGAACGGACCTAAAGGCCCGCCACTACAAGGGCGAAGAGAAAAAGGCCGGGCTGAAGCCCGGCACCTACAGGGACAATGCGGAGAGTCAAAGACCCCACACGTAAAACCGACGTGTGGGGCACCCAGCACCCACGTCTGGAGTTGATAGTTGATGGTGGACAGCTCGCCGGTAACAGCTGATGGGGCTGAGGCTGTTGACGCGGATCGCGGCAGCACGTAAAATGGTGCTGCACGTGAAACTGTGCTCTGGTAAAACCATGAAAACAAACGTCACGTTAAAGCTGGACGCGGAGCTTTTGAAGCACGCGCGGGTTCTGGCGGCGGAGCAAGGGAGCTCGATCAGCCGGATGCTTGCGGACAAGCTTGAAGAACTGGTGCGGGAACGCGCGGGATACGATCGCGCGCGAAAACGGGCCTTGGCGCGACTTCGTGTGGGGATGGATCTGGGCTGGACACGGCCAGCTTCTCGGGACGAGCTGCATGAGCGATAAGTATTTCGTGGACACGAATATTCTGGTGTACGCGCACGACCTGAAGCAGGGCGCAAAGTATGAACGCGCGCGAGCACTGGTGCAAAAATTGTGGGAGGGCGAAAACGGAGTTCTCAGCACGCAGGTGTTGCAAGAATTCTGCGTCAGTTTGCAGCACAAGGTGGCTCGTCCACTGTCAGCCGAGGGCACGCGCAAAGTGATCGAAGATTACACAAGCTGGGAAATCGTCGTGAACACGGCGGAATCCGTCCTTATGGCTTTGGACATCGAGGGACGGTATAAGATTTCGTTTTGGGATGCTCTCATTGTGCAGGCGGCGGGAAGCTGCGGAGCTGAAGTGCTCTACTCGGAAGATCTGGCGGACGGGCAAATCTATGGCGATGTTCGCGTGATTAACCCGTTGAAGTAAGGAAGCAGCTGTCTCAAAATCAAAACCCGCACCGTTGAAAACCGCAAGGGATGCGGTACCCAGCTTGCCTTTCCGTCACCCGCGAGCTTCGTGATCCGTTGCTCTCGCGCACCGCGGCAGAATACCAGCGGGTGGAGTTGCGAAGGGCTCGGGCTGATGAGGCAATGCAATCGACAAGAACATGGGGGACTTCGATGCAAGCATCAGGTGCAACCGGAACTCCGGAGCGAGAGCGATGGACCGCAGAAGAATTGTGCGACCGCTACCTGGGCGGGCGCCCATCCGAAGCCGCCATTCAAGTGCTCAGGAAGGCAGAACAGCAGCGGCCGGAAGTTCGCGATTTCGTGGAGCGTGCGTTTCGGCTCATGGCGCTTTCGAAGTTCGATCCGCGCGATTTTTCACCCTTCGTGGCGCGCTTCTTTACAGCGATCGCGCCGGGCATTTTGCCTGGCGCATGGGGAGGAATCGTGCCGCCCTTCACGCTTTCGGGACGGCATAAGAAAATTGATGCCTATTTGCGCTCGAATGAATGGGCGAACTTCGGGCCAGGGACGGTCCTTTTGGACGTGGGATGCGGATTTCCTCCTCAGACTTCCATTGAAGCGGCGGAAGCGTTTCCAGAATGGCGAATCGTTGGCGTAGATCCAACTTTTGAACAATATCTCCTCTACGACGAACAAGAGAACTATGCATGTCTCGACCAGACGGGAAGAGTGCGGTATTTTCAAGCTGGCCGCCCGGAGGAATTTCTCCGCCTGTACTCCGATCGCGAGGCTACGATACAGCATTTTTCGCAGGCGTTCGCGCAATTGCTCCCTAGCCTTCCGCCCGATGAGGGGATACTGTCCAGAGCGGAACAAGGCGGGAGGCGTCTAATCCGCCATCCTTTGAGTGCGTACGAGCGATCCAATCTCAAATTCGTTCAAGGGGGATTTGGATCCAGTGGCTTGCCGGAAGCGGGAGTCGTGCGCAGTTTCAACGTGCTCATCTACTACGACGCGGATTTTCGACGCGAGGCGGAAGAATGGGTGGCAAAGGTTCTGCGGCCGGGGGGAATGTTCGTTTGCGGCCGGGACGACTCGGGGTCGCTAAATGCTCACTATTCGGTGTACCGCTGCGAGGGCGGCCGGCTAGTGGAGAAGGAATTTGCGTTCGGCGTGGAAATGGTCCGCCATTCCGTGTGGTTTGCGCTACACGATGACGAGCGTGAGACCTGGCGACTTGCGGAACTGTTGAGAATTCTGCGGTCTGATCGGGAGTTCCTGCGCGATTACGATGCCCGGTTGGACGCTCTGTTGGCAGAAAACAGGATGGCTGTTCGGGATGAGAACGGATGTCTTGCTGAGCCGCCGGACCCGATCAACGCGGCGCGGGCGCTTCCGATTTACCACGAGATCGCGCATTCGATCGAGGCGGAGTTTGCCGATCGTGCAGTATCCGTGCTTCAGCGGGCGGGCCTGCGTGCGTGGCGAAATCCGGTGGGACACATCGCCGTCGGGCCTTGACAGGCGTGAGCATCCTGGATGCCGCTGAGTTGCCCTGAAATGGAATCTCGGATACTTGGATAGCTTTGGAGTTCGCAAGATGAGCGACGTGCTCAACTTGATTTTTTCTTTGGGACTTTAGCGCCCTTTTTACGGGCTTCTGACAGGCCGATGGCAATGGCTTGCTTGCGGCTTTTCACCACACCACCTTTGCCGCCTTTTCCTGATTTGAGCTTGCCGCGCTTTTCCTTATGCATGGCTTTTCTGACGCTTTCGCTTGCTGCTTTACCGTATTTCGCCATGTCTCCTCCTTCGATCTTAGGATATCGAGCTTATCGTGGAAGTGGTAGGCAGGCGATCAGTGAATCACCGTAGCAGACGTAGCGATTGCACGTACAAATCAGGATCGAACGGAATCTTGTTGGCACTGATACACAGAAGAAGTTGCCTGGGGCTGTGCTCGGAAGGAACGGGCGTGGCTGTTAACTGGCTGCATGATTGACGCTATAAATCATTGCTGAATTGAACGGCGGGGACGCGGAAAGTCTCGACAACGGATTGCCTTCGAAGATAAAAATAGAGTTAGCATCTGTTACGACCAATTCCGAAGACCTTCGCGCACCGACGGGGAGTTGCTGCCACAATGTCCACACTGACAGAGCTCGAATTCCTACTGGTGTCGAACGACTATGCGACGTTGACCGCGGTTTCCGGAGGGATGAAAAAGTATGGGGCCAAGTTCAGTCTGGTGCCAACTGCGGAGGCGGCGCGGGATTATTTGGAGCGAAAGAAAATTGACGGCGTGTTTGTGGACATGCAGGTTTCGGGAACGCTGGAGTTGATTGAAGCGATTCGCAAAGGGTCCTCAAACGGCAAGGTAGCGATTTTCGCCTGCGTTGCGAACGCGGCAGAGACAACGGCCACGCTAAATGCGGGAGCCAACTTTGTGCTGCGCACGCCTTTGAGTGTGGACGGTGTGGCACTGCACATCACCATTGCAAAAGACATTATGCTGCGGGAGAGGCGGCGCTATTTTCGCCATGCGGTCAACCTGGCTGTAATGCTAAAGGATGGCGAAGGTGAGCAGCGCGGGCGCGTCATCAACCTTAGCGAAGGCGGGATGGCGGTTCGGGCCGTGAGAGGGCTAAAGCAATGGACAGTGGTCGAGTTTGCGCTGGAACTTGCTCTTGGCGTGGATCTTAGCGGGAAGGGGCAAGTAGCTTGGACAAATTCCGAAGGGATGGCTGGGATATTGTTTCAGACACTTCATGGAATGGGGCGCGGGTACTTGGCGGCCTGGCTGGAAGGGCGAGAGCAGCTTTCGCATAAGCCTCCAGAGGGCGAGCATTCCAGGTAAGCTGCGGAGTTGGAGACGTTACGGAAAGGCCCTTTAGGGCGGCGGGAGTGGCAAATCTGAGGGATTGATTAAGTGGAAAAGGCTGGTTCGGTTAGGTCCCCGCTGTCGTGAAACCTTTAGTAAAATAGAGGATTGCGGTAGTAGAGTGAGGCGTTTCGGGCTGAAGGATCGGCCCAAAACGGGACGCTCGCAGTGTGTATGCGCGGTGCTTGATTCCCTCCCCTGATGGATACGGGCGAGGCGGAGAATGCCGAATGACGCGGTCGGACGGGATGAAAAATGCGGCGGCGGTGGCGGGCTTGGCCGTCGTGTATTTCGTCGCGGGGAAACTGGGCTTGCAGCTGGCGTACGTGCAGGCGAGCGCGACGGCAGTTTGGCCATGCACGGGGATCGCGGTGGCGGCTTTGCTGGTGTTTGGGTACAGAGTTTGGCCAGGGATTTTGATTGGGGCGTTTCTCGTTAACTTGACGACGGCGGGTACCGTGGCGACGTCGATCGCGATTGCAGCGGGCAACACTTTGGAGGGGTTGGCGGGATGCTACCTGGTCAACCGATTCGCTCGCGGTAAAGATGCCTTTGTGCGGGCCCAGGACATATTCAAGTTTGCGCTGTTCGCGGGAATGATTGCGACGGCGGTGAGCGCGACGATTGGAGTAGCGACGCTTGCGGTGGCGGGGTTTGCGAATTGGGCAGCGTTCGGGTCGATCTGGTGTACTTGGTGGCTCGGCGACGCGGTTGGCGCGGTGACGGTGACGCCGCTGCTGCTGCTATGGTGGGAGAATCCCCGTATCAATTGGACTCGGGAGCAAGTTACCGAGCTGGCTTTTCTGTTTCTGGGGCTTTTTGCCACGGGCTGGGTCGTGTTTGGTAAGCCGTTTCACTCCGAGCTAAAGAATTATCCTCTGGAATATCTTTGTATTCCCTTTCTGATCTGGGCTGCCTTCAGGTTCGGTAGGCGGAAGGCGGCGACGGCGCTCTGCGCGCTTTCGATGATAGCGGTTTGGGGCACTTTGCATGGGTATGGGCCGTTCGCCCGGGAATCGCAGAATACGTCGCTGCTGTTGATGCAGGCGTTCATGGGAATCATGGCCATCACGACGCTGGCTCTGGCTGCGGAAGTTTCGGAACACAAGCGTGCTGAGGAGCGCGTGCGGAATTTGGCGGTGAGCGATCCGCTGACGGGTCTGGCGAACTACCGGCAGATGGTGGAGGCGCTGGAGACGGAGATCAAGAGGTTTGGAAGAAACGAGCGGCCGTTTGTGGTTTTGCTGCTGGACTTAGATGGGCTGAAGAAAATTAATGACGCGCTTGGGCACATTGTGGGAAGCCGGGCGTTGTGCCGGCTGGCCGATATGTTGCGGCTGTATTCGCGCGAGATGGATACGGCGGCGCGGTACGGCGGAGACGAGTTTGTGCTGATTTTGCCGGAGACGGATGCCGAAGCAGCGCGGCTGGTGGCGCAGAGAATTTCCAAGCGGTTGGCGGAAGATGGCGAAGAGCCGAAAATCTCCGTGAGTATCGGGACGGCCGTGTATCCGGGCGATGGGGAGACCGTAAACGAGATTTTGGGCGCGGCCGACCGCGACCTTTACCGCGAGAAGGGCGTTCCGAAGAGAAGGTCGTTGCTGCCGAGCTAAAAGCCACACGGCTGCGCTTGTTGCGAGTACCCGCGAAATAAAAAGTATCTACCTCTGCAATTTATTTCAAATTAGTGTCGAAAAATTTGGCGGCCATGGTGGCGGTTTGCGCGTGGATTTCGTCACGGAGGATGCCGGCCTGGTCGATGCAGAGCTGCGGCTTGGTGCGGTCTCCGAGTTCGGCGCAGGTGGCGAGGAACGTGTAATGGCCAACGGCTTGAAGAATGGATAGCTGCGCGCCGGGAATTTTAGCGGCGAAAAACTTGGCGCTGGTTTCGATGGGGACGACTGTGTCTACGGAGCCGGCAACGATTTGGGTAGGGGTTGTGATTTTTGTGAGAGATTCGGGCGAGAACGCTGGGCCGATCGCAGGAGCCATGACGAAAATGGCGCGAATGCGTGGGTCGCGATGGGACTTGGCGCTTTCGAGCAGGGCGGCTTGGATCGCGGGATCGGATTTAGACAAATCGGTGGCTTTGGCGAGAAGGCCAGGATACTCAAGCGTGTCGTGGCACATGCCATCCGCTTTGGGAGACTTGCAAAAGTCCTGGAAACGAGAGAGTTCGGCGATGCCGCCGGCAATTTCAATCACAGTGAGACCGCCGAGGGAAAACCCGGTTGCGCCGATGCGCTTGGGGTCGATGTGCGGGCCGAAAGTCGAATCGGTAAGCATTTGGTCGAGGAGGGCGCTTAGGTCGTGGGCACGCTGGCCCCAGAGAATAGCACCGGGGATGGTGTAGTCCTCAAGTGCATTGTTGCCGGGATGATTTACGGCAGCGGCGATGAAGCCGTGGGATGCGAGCGCGGCGCCGAACCACGCCATCATGGTCGAGGAACCGCCAATGCCGTGGGAGAGAAGAATCAGCGGGAATTTTTCTGGGGTTGCGATGAGGTGAGCGTCCGGAGCGGCTTTTCCGGCTTTGCCGAATGGGTTGTCGGGAGAGCCGATCCATTGCACTTGCTCGACGGCGGCGGGGTCGGCGGGATACCAGATGTCGGTGATGAGAGCGTGGGTCTTTGCGCCGCGCCAATCATAAGGTTCTGGCGGAGCGAATTTGCGGTGCATTACGCCCACTTTATAGAGAACAGTCTTTGGAGGGCCTGCTTGGGAGGTGCATTGAAAAATGAGTGAAGAGGCGACGCAGAGTGTGGCGATAACTGCGCGAGTGAGGTTCATGTGATTTCCGGGACCATGGAATTTCAGAAATACTTTAGTCGATTTACGGTGGAACATGCGAGTTGTTAAGAAGCAGGGGGTGGGATGCTTAGACGCCAGCGGTCTTCGTAAGAAACTCGCGCATGGCGGCAGCGATCTCTTCGAGGTGCGTTTCCAGCGCGAAGTGGCCAGTATCCAGAAATTGAACCGTCGCGTCCGGAATATCCCGGCGGAAGGCTTCCGCGCCTGGAGGAATGAAATAGGGATCGTGCTTGCCCCATATCGCCAGCAGCGGCGGCTTTGATTTTCGGAAATACTCCTGAAAAGCTGGATAAAGCTTCACATTGTTGGCGTAGTCGAGGAACAGATCCAACTGAATGTCCGTGTTCCGGGGCGTGCCATGAGCGCGGCATCGAGTGTGTAGCCTTCCGGCGCGATCAAGTCCGGGTTTGCAATGCCGGAGGAATATTCGTGGCGCATTCCTTCAAGATTCAGACCTTTGCAAATGGCCTCGCGGTTTTCGGAAGTCGGCGCACTCCAGTACCGCCGGATGGGCGCCCACGCGTCGCCTAAACCTTCTTCGTAGGCATTTCCGTTCTGTGAAACGATGGCCGTAACGCGCTCCGGCCGAGCCATTGCCAAACGAAAGCCGGTGGGAGCTCCATAGTCAAATACATAAAGTGCATAACGCTTGAGGCGCAGCGCGTCGGTGAAAGCCAGGATTGTGCTCGCTAGCGCATCAAAGGTGTACTTGTAACGGCGTTGTTCGGGAACCTCGGTGAACCCGAACCCCGGAAGATCCGGTGCAATAACCCTGTACCGGTCAGCGAGCCGCGGGATCAGCTCACGGTACTGAAACGAAGACGAGGGAAAACCATGCAGTAAGAGAACCACTGGCGCATCCGGCGGGCCCGCTTCACGGTAGAAGACGGTAACGCCGTCCGCTTCGATGCGATGGATAGAGGTGTGCGGCACGAGTATTTTTTCGACCATTTGTATGCGTTCCTTTCGCTGCCCGGTAGTAGGGCCCGCAAGTACTGCAGGAAATGCGCCAGCAATTGCAAGGAGGCTGCCTTGCGCAAAGAAATTCCGACGATTCATTCAGTCCTCTGAGAAATATGCCCGACGAGATCAGGGGCCGCGAGGTTAGATGATGGAGCTGCGAAAATGTCTCTAGTATTTTTCTTGGCGGCTAAACAGAAGATAACGCCGCCACTCTGGCCGAACTGTTGGCTGCTCGGAAGCCATCAGAGTATATTGGCCGGGACGGGAGCTTGAGCCTTAGCCTAAACGGAAAGCTTCCGGCACAGCGTAATGGGAAAGGAGTTGAGCATGCCCATTTACATTAAATACGGTTCGTTTTCCGGTGCAGTGGCAAATACGGGTGAATCGGATTGGATCGAAATTGATTCCTTTCAATTTGGCGTGGCGAGAAGTGTGTCGTCGCCGACCGGCGGCAGCTCGGGCAAGGAGTCGTCCACGCCATCGGTCGGCGAGATTGTGGTGACAAAGCCACCGCGCTATAGCCTGACCAATGTAAGAATTATGAATTCCGTTATTCGGCTCCAGCCGAGCTCAAGCCCGCAGCCAACTCCGGCTCGACCCCGCGTAGGGGCACCAGTGCCGCCGTGGCTGAAGAACATTCTCGTCGAGCTGCGCCCCTATATGAAACCCACGGGGACGATCCATCTCAGTGGGTTCCAATTCGATGCGAAGGAGTTGTCGAAGTTCGCGGGAGTGCCAGTGCTCCACCTCCCGTAGAGGAGCGCGTAGCCAGCGCGTGGTCGCATGCTTCGATTAGCATACGCGCACGGTTTTGCTCTCTCTCGGTGCGACACCTCGGACGATCCACACAAATGACACAGAGTTCATGGACAAGCAGCTTGCACTGATTCTACAAGTGAGTCTCTCTCCCTCGCGGCCCTGTCCTTCCGGTCAGTAGTCTCCCAGGCACGACCGCGCTTTATGCTCGTCGCGGGTCCCCCAAGCGAGTGGCAATATCGTTGGAATAGCTCCGGGTCAACCAAGCTTCAGCAACAAATTTGGCCCAGATTGTTATAAGCGTTTGCAGAGCGGACAGAAGATGACTGACCAAATTGGAAGAAAAAAAAGAGGAAGTTTCTCGTCCCTTGAGATACTGAGCGTTGCTGCGATCATCCTGATCCTTGTGATGGTGGCGATTCCGGTTCCTTATACGAGTTGGAATCACGGGTTCCAGGCTTCGCGCACGTCTTCGGACCGAGGATTCTTTGCTGCGGATACGAAGAGCAGCGCGACGTCGAACAGCACCGGCTGGGAGAAGAACGCTTCCGTTGGTTATGCGTCCCAGGGATCACCATTCGAGGTGAGGACCGTGGGTCAGCGTGAGTTTTGTGCGGATATGCCAGGGGTGGTTCGTTTTAGCACCGCGGGTTCGCCTTGCAGAAACGGGAGGCTTGCCGCTAGGACCCCGCCGCTCCGCGAGCAACCGAGACCCTGAAACGCTTCCGGGTTGTTCCAAAACACGGCCTCTTCTGGTATTTGAACGCCCTCCAGCGTAAGGACAGACTGAAGTCTGTCCCACTTAGTCGTCAGAACTAGCAGAGGCTAGTTGTATCGGTTTGCGTTTATATGCGCTTGAGAAGCGGACGCGGAGTAGCCAGAAGATCAGCAGGATCAGTGGAAGCAGGGTGAGGATTAGGTACAAGCCCATGCTGAATAGCGCGGCGGGGAGATGTTGGCCGAGGCCAACCCTTGAAAGCAATCTGAGCGGGCGGTTCGAGGGTCCGAAGAAAAAAGAACCTGAGGCGATGAACAGGCCGAAGCACATGCGCCAGAGATGACGCGCAATGCGCTTTGCTCCGAAGAGGCCTCCGCGCACGAGCATGCGAAGGTCTCCCGCGGCGGCCAGCAGCATGATCGATCCCATGAAGAAATTCATTCCGACGGGGACGCCGTCTTGCGAGCTGGCTCCGCTACGGACGATTTTTATGCCGCTCATCCAAGTGAGGATGCCGAGCGTTAGTGGAATCAGAAGCAGTACCCAATCGAGACGGCTCGTTTCGCCGTCTTTGCGCCTGGCGGTCAGCCACGCTGTGCCGATCAGATAGAACGTTAGAATGCCACCGCCAATGTTGCTTGGTTGATGTTTCACGATGGCCAAGTAGGTCGCGAGGACCGCCATAGTGAGCATCGACACGACAAAGACTCTTCCGGCTAGGACGTGGCGGGGGGAGCCTTTGCGGAAGACGATGGCGGCGGCGCCGGAGACCAGGCCTATGGTGCCAGCGCAGATGTGGACGAGCAGTATGGGTGAATAGGCCATCGGGCTTTCTTAATGATATAGACGCCGGCGTAACCCAATTATTTCACTAAGCCCTTGCTCCTGAAACTGGCATGAGCGACATCGCGCTATCAACCGCACAACGCAACCCAAGACCCAGGCTCAAAAAACGAACCTGGGGCACCCAGCAGCAGCAGAGCTGCCACACTCGAAATTGCCTTTTCGAAATATTATGCGGACGGAAACTGAACGGCTAGCTCGCGGTGACTGGGGATTGACAGGGTAGCGTATCCGGCATACCGTTCGCGGCCAATGAGTAAGTAAGATTGAGGACAATGAAGAACAAACCTTTGTGGGCGCTGATTGTTGCGGCAACGGTGGCGATTGCCGCGTCGCTGATGGAGAGTTGGAACGTGGTGTCGCTGCCCGCGCTGGTGCCGGTGATTTTGCGTTGGGTGGCGATTGTGTTGCTTGCTGGGTATGCGGGGGTGAGGCGGTCTCTGACAGCGTGGATTTTGGTGGGGTTGGCGGCGGGGGCGGAGTTGGGGCACGACTGGCCGTCGGCGGCGGAGAAAGTACAGTTTCTGGGGACGATTTTTCTGCGGTTAATCAAGGTGATTATTGCGCCGCTTTTGTTTGGCACGCTAGTGGTTGGGATTGCGGGGCACGCGGATTTGAAGAAGGTGGGGCGGCTGGGGATCAAGTCGCTCGTTTATTTTGAGATTGTTTCGGTGATTACGCTGGTGATTGGATTTGCGGCTATCAATATCAGCAAGGCGGGCGAAGGCGTGCATCTGCCGCCAGTAGCAGGGGCCGCGCCGCTGAATGCTGTGCCGCACACGGCGGCGCAGCTTATTACCGACATTTTTCCGGAAAACATTGCGAAGTCCGTGGCTGAGGGCCAGGTGTTGCAAGTCGTGGTCTTCAGCATTTTGTTTGCGATGGCGCTGGCGTTGGTACCGGAGCCGAAGCGGCGACCGATGCTGGCATTTGCGGAGAGCCTTTCGGAGACGATGTTCAAGTTCACGAATCTGGTGATGTATGCGGCACCGATTGGCGTGTTTGGCGCGATTGCTTACACGGTAGGACATTTAGGATTGGGAGTGCTTTTGCCGCTTTTGAAGCTGCTGGCAACGATGTATGTGGCGCTGATTGTTTTTATTGTAGGCGTTTTGTTGCCGATTGCTTTGCTGGTGAAGACGCCGCTGAAAGAGTTTTTGCGAGCGGTTACCGAGCCGGTGACGATTGCGTTTGCTACGGCGAGTTCGGAAGCGGCTTTGCCACGCGCGATGGAAGAGATGGAAACGTTTGGAGTGCCGCGCGAAACGGTGGCGTTTGTGTTGCCAACTGGTTACAGCTTCAATCTGGGAGGATCGAGTTTGTATCAGGCGCTGGCGCTTATTTTTGTGGCGCAGGCGGCGGGGATTCATCTGACGATTGGGCAACAGACCGTGATGATGCTGACTTTGCTGATCAGCAGCAAAGGGACGGCTGGCGTGGCGCGTGCGTCGCTCGTGATTGTGCTGGCTACGGCGACTTCGTTTCACTTGCCGACGGAGCCTTTGTTTTTGTTGTTTGGGATCGACCAGTTGATGGATATGGGGCGGACCGCGGTGAATGTGCTGGGGAATTGTCTGGCTTGCGTGGTGGTGGCGCGATGGGAAGGCGAGTTTCGAACAGGTGAGGCTCATTGAGTTTGGCGAGTTGGCGGAGCAACAACGCAAAGATAAGACGGGCACGGCCCTTCGAAGCTCAGGATAAATGTGCCGTGCCCCTAGGGGATGTCGCTTACATTTCGCGGTAATTCAGCAATAGAAGGCCGATCAGTACCAGGCAGGTGGGCCAGAGCCACGCCATTCTGTCGCGC
>Ga0210391_10003794_pt1 | contig 12738 bp, 10 predicted proteins | sample IncBWC12OmetaG_FD_160573 | JGI IMG/M metagenome (GOLD analysis project Ga0210391, IMG submission 160573) | Forest soil microbial communities from Barre Woods Harvard Forest LTER site, Petersham, Massachusetts, United States - Inc-BW-C-12-O ... | reverse complement strand
CGTCATGAGAGGCACACTCCCGCCAGAGCCGTTTCAGAACGTCTTCGATGAGAAGCGTGCGCTGAGCGACTGCGACGCCACCCTCTCCGCTGGCCGCGAAGTCACGCGCGATTCGCGTGCACTCCTCAGCAAGAGAACCTCGCAGTTCACTGATCAGTAAAGACGCCGCCGTCATGACGTTCAGTCAATGCTCTCACGCTTCGTGTCCTTGCGAGATAGCTGGGATCACGATGCCTTTAAGATGTCGTCCGGTCGCGTCCCGGCAGAATGTTCCCCTGGATTTCCGGTATCTTCTCTCCTGGATTTCCTTATCTTGATCCTAATCTCGGCGATTTTTTTGCCAGGCGACGTCAAATCGCGGACCCCTACAACGCTCCCTCGCCCCGCTCATCGTTGCGAATGCGAATGGCTTCGTCCACACGCGTCAAAAAGATCTTTCCATCCCCGATCTTGCCCGTGCGTGCAGCCGCCACGATGGATTGCACCGCCTTCTCCACCATCGCGTCTGGCAGCACCACTTCCAGCTTGGTCTTGGGAATCAGGTCCACGCTGTACTCGCGCCCGCGGTAGACCTCGGTGTGCCCCTTTTGCCGCCCGTGGCCGCGCACCTCGATCACCGTCATGCCTTCGACGCCGATCTCTTGCAGCGCGCTCTTGACCGCTTCCAGCTTGGAGTTCTGGATGACCGCTTCAACTTTCGTCATGATGTTGTTCTCAAACTCTGAGTTTTCCCTGCCAGGCGCGGATCTCCCGCGCAAGCCGGCACCAGTATTATCCTCCCTTGTTCTGCTTCGGCAAGTCCAAGCGCAGGATCGTTTCGTTTTTTGACACGCGACCGATCAACTCTGGTGCGCAGACACAACCGAAATCGATTGGAACACAAATCAGCCCGGGCTCACTTTACCGTCTACTGTGGTTTTAAGGAAATCGAAACAATTGATCAGCTCCATCGCGATTTATAAAATGGCCTCAGGCCGCGTTCTCGAGGGGTTGCCGTCCAGTCGATGTCGAGCCTAAAGGATTGTGCGTAAGCCACTGCTGGCGCAAGACTTACCTCATTGCCAGACGTCTCGCCGAAATCGCGCTCTCTTTGTCGTGTTGGAGACGGCCAACTCTAGCTGAGCTGGGACCGGGGAGACTAGGGGCATCTCTTCCCAATAGCAGGCTGAGGTCGAGAGTATGCGATTTGAGCGGGGAGTGGACGGTATAGTCGTCGCCTGTGATGACCGACGGTGGTGAGAGCATGCAAACCTCGCCAAGACCGGTAATCTTGTTCTTGAAGTTTCCCGCCACCATGTTACAGATCTCGCCCACGCGTCTCAGATAGAAGGGCCTACCTCGTCGACCTCCACGCCCAGCATCTTCGACGCCATGAGGGCGGCGGCCCGGCGCGTTGACAGCATACCTGCATCACTCCGCAAAGCATCCCCGCCTCTCGCCCCATGGCAGTCACGCTTAGGGGACCTGATGGTTCGGTTATCGGCGAGGTCAACCGGGAATTCAGCATGGTTTCGAAGACCTCGCGCGCGGCCAGTTCCAGCAGCGGAAGCCAATCCTTCTGGATGTCTTCGGCCGCCGGAATGAGATTCCTGGTATTCCCCTTCGTCTCCCAAAACCGGAATCCGACCGGCCGAGCCGATTAGGCCTTCGACGTTTCTCCCTTCTGCCGTACTCAGCCGTCCGCGGCAGTATTTCTCCCGTCATTGGCACACCGACAGGAAAACGGGCGGGCACTCGTTTGGAGGTGAACCTTGAACGAAAAGCGAGTGGCCAGCGGTTTGCTGATAGTCTCAAAGTGGATGTTCAGGAGAAACTGACTCGTTGCCTCCCATCATTAATGCACAAGGAATCTCGAAATCTTTCGGAGCCAATCCTCTGTTCGAGAACATATCCTTCACGGTCTCGGAGGGGGACCGCATTGGGCTGATTGGCCCGAACGGATCGGGGAAATCCACGCTTCTTCGGATTCTCGCTGGTCAGGTGAGCCCCGACGGCGGAGAAATTGCCGTGCGCAAACGAGTTCGTCTCAGCTACGTAGAGCAGGATTCGAAATTCAAGCCTGGCGATACCGTTCGATCCGTGGCGCAAAGCGCCATGGAGCGTGCCGGCGTGCCGGAATCGGAGCGCGGAACGCGCTTCGCGGAGACCCTCGGCCGCGCCGGCTTCGAAGATCTGGAGGGGGAAGCCGGCGCATTGTCGGGCGGCTGGCAGAAGCGGCTGGCGATGGTTGAGGCAATCGTTCAAGGACCCGACATCCTGTTGCTCGATGAGCCGACGAATCATCTGGATTTGGCGGGAATCGAGTGGCTGGAAGGCGTGCTCGAGGCTGCGCCGTTCGCCTGCATCGTGGTCAGCCATGATCGCTATTTTCTGGAGAATGTCGCCACCACCATGGCGGAACTCAATCGGACCTATCCCGATGGACTGCTTCGAGTCGCCGGAAGCTACAGCCGGTTTCTGGAGAAGAAGGAAGAATTCCTCCACGCCCAATCCAAGCGGCAGGAGGCGCTGGAGAATCTGGTTCATCGAGAGATTGAATGGCTTCGCCGCGGAGCCAAGGCGCGGACGCGCAAGTCAAAAGCACGCATTGACAAGGCCGGCGAGTTGAGGGGGGAACTTGCGGATCTGAACGCGAGAACCCGCAGCGGAACCGCACAAATCGATTTTTCGGCTACGGATCGAAAGACGAAGCGGTTGATCGAACTGGAGAATGTCTCCTGTGAGATGGGCGGCCGCACATTGTTCACGGGGCTGAACTGCGTAATTACCGCCGGAATGCGGGTGGGACTGGTGGGGCCGAACGGCAGCGGGAAGACCAGTCTGCTGCGGCTGTTGCGCGGAGAAGCCGCCCCGGCAGAGGGCCAAATTGACCGGGCGGATTGGCTGCGCATCGTTTATTTCGATCAGAGTCGTGAACTCGATCCCGATGCCACCTTACGTCGCGCTCTGGCTCCCGAGGGCGATTCCGTTATCTATCAAGACCGATTGATTCACGTGGCATCGTGGGCGGCAAAGTTTCTGTTCACCGGCGAGCAACTTAATCAGCCGGTCGGCAAACTCTCCGGCGGCGAGAGGGCACGGGTTCTGATCGCTCAGCTCATGCTGCAGCCTGCTGACGTTCTTCTTCTCGATGAGCCCACCAACGATCTCGACATCCCAACGCTCGATATTCTCGAAGAAAGCCTGTTGGAATTTCGCGGTTCACTGGTCTTGGTAACGCATGACCGCTATATGCTCGATCGCGTCTCGACCGTGGTCCTGGGGCTTGACGGACAGGGCGGGGTGGAACGCTTCGCGGATTATTCGCAGTGGGAGACCTGGCTCGACGATCGCCAGAGAGCCACGCGCGCCGTAGCCACGAAAAGCATCGCCCATTCCGCCGGCCGCACCAATGGTGGCCCCCAGCGGCAACCACCCGCCAAGAAAAAGCTGTCGTACCTGGAAGCACGTGAATATGAGGCGATTGAGCAGCAGGTAGCCGACGCCGAGGAGTTGCTGCAGCAGAAACGGGTGCAGCTCGAAGATCCTGAAATTGTCAGTGACAGCCAGCGCCTGGTGAGGGCTCACGCCGAGCTGGAGGAAGCACAGGAAAAAGTTGATGCCCTATACGCCCGCTGGGCTGAGTTGGAAAAAAAGAAAAACTAGGTTGGATCAACCTCTGAGGATGCCAGACAAAAGGCGATGATCGTGTTTCCGCGAGTTCCCGTAGATGCTTCGAGCTCCTCCAGCAGCCGGGATTCCAGGTCGTCCGGATCGGGCTTCATCTCGCAGGCGGCAATTTCTTCGTTGGTCGCGCCCTCGAAACAGAGTTCACACACACCCAGGCCACCTTCGGAGCGAACCGGTGGGCCAAAAACCCGGCAGGTCATGGGGCGTGCTTCGTAGAGCTCGCAGTTGCCGGTGGCCGGGTCAAGAGCGGGACAAGGCTCGTCATTCGCAAAATCGGAAAACGCCTCTGACGCCTCAATTCCCTCGTGGAGCAGGCCGGTTGCAGCATCGCCAGGAAAGTCGGGCGCCAGGCGAGCTACGGAATCCCGGGCACGGTCGCGCACCCGTTCGGCCCGCACCGGTGCGCGCACTTCAAGATCGGCCAGGCCTTTCCGCAATCGCGCTGTATCGAGTTGATTAATGGGAAACGCGCCCCTGCAACAGTGCGCGCACCCGGGACGGCAGACCAGCCATGCCCCGCTGCGTCGCGTCGCGTCGGCTAAGGCCGCATCCACAATATTGATCAGCGCATGGTCATTGCGCGGAAGGTCGGTCCGCATGATGTTTTCTGATGATACAACTGAATCGGCGCGCGCGTGAGCGGCGGAAGGGTCGCAAGCATTTGAGCCATCAAGACAGTCTCCCGAAAGCGATGGAGCCGCATGTTGCTGGCTCCAGTCGCCGAAAGCGCCCACCCTTCCCCCCGGCGGCGTGACGCTTCCCTCGGGATCCCGCGCTCATCGGAAACCTCCGCCGGAGTTCACCCATGAAACTCGGCGGATGCAAACCCATGAGCTAGTTACAAATTGATAGTGCTGGATCCGCGGCAAACGTTTCATTCAAACCAGATCTTTTTCTCGGGCCGACTGCCGATTCGGAGTGAACCGCCAAGTATTCCCGAATATCCGGCTATACGGATCTCCACGATTTGGGTAAGATAGCAGCCACCGAACCCTGCACCCCCCGGGAGCAAGTCGTGCAGTTCCACTCGTTCGATCAGCATTATTTAGAACAGCTCAGATCCGGAGACTTCCGGACGCAGGAGCACTTTGTCGCTTATTTCACCGAATTGATTCGGCTGAAATTAGGCAAACGCCTGCATTCCCGTTCGGAGGTGGAAGATGCCCGCCAGGAGACCTTTGCCCGAGTCCTTACTGCCTTGCGAAGGGAAGATGGGATCAGGGAGCCGGAGCGTCTGGGTGCATTCGTCAATTCCGTATGTAACAATGTCTTGCTGGAATACTATCGATCCGCTTCCCAGGAAGCTCCTAGCGACGACGAAGAAGCCGAATCCAATATTCCCGACCCTGCCGCGAGCGCGGTTGACGTAATCGCGTACCGGGAGATGCAAAGAAATGTAGGTGAGATTCTGGACGAACTTCCCGAGAAAGAGCGCCGCTTAATCAGGGATGTATTCCTCGAAGAACGGGACAAGGATGAAGTCTGCCGGGAATACGGCGTGGACCGGGATTATCTCAGGGTTCTACTACACCGCGCGAAGAAGTCGTTTAAGTCGCTGTACCTAAAGAGGATGGCGGAAGGTGCCGTGCCCCGATAGTGGGTGTGCTGGCAACCCGCTCGGAAGCTCTCCCTTCTACCCTTAAGCCAACCGATCGCCACAACCTAAAGGACAATTTCCGAGGGAATCCAGGCGGGCGCTGGCATAGAATAACCGTTCGGCAATCGTGTCCTATGAGTAGTGTAATCGACATCTCGAAAAAGTGGGAGGGCCGCGTCCTTGAGGGAAGGTTCTCGCTGCGGCAGTGGCTCGGAGGATCTCCACACAGCGCTGTATTTCTCACGAATCGTGGCCTAAATGGATCGGAGAAGGCTGTCATCAAACTGATTTCTGCGGAGAGCGATGCGGCTCGGAGAGGTAAACAGGACGCTCAGCTTCTTCGCTGGGCTGACATCGCGAAGCTCTCTCACCCGCACTTGATGCGACTGTTTGAATCCGGCCGGGGGTCGATCGACGGCACCAATCTTCTCTATGTCGTCATGGAATATGCAGAAGAGAATCTGGCGCAGGTTCTCCTGCAGCGTCCGCTCGCGCCCGAAGAAGTTGAGGGAATGCTTCCGCCCACGGTTGATGCTTTAATCTTCCTGCACCACGCAGGATATGTGCATGGTCATGTGAAGCCGACAAATATCATGGCGGTGGATAACCAGCTGAGAATTTCCACTGACAATCTTCGCAAGACTGGCGAGCCCGGCGAGCGCGAGACCAGCCCATACGATGCTCCCGAAATCGGCGCCGCGGGACTGTCCCCTGCGGCGGACGTGTGGTCCCTGGGCGCCACGCTGGTTGCCGTGCTCACGCCGCCGGGGAGAAAAGATGGCAAAGCCGCACAAGCTGCGAGACCCGATAGCATTCCGGAACCATTCCAGGAAATCGCGTTGAGATGCCTGAGCGCTGATCCGCGCCGGCGCTGTAACCTCAGTGACGTCTTAGGCCTGCTTAAAGGGCAAGAGCCGTGGCACGCGGAGTCGGTTGGAACGACTACAACAACGAAACCTAGGAAGCGGTGGGTCATCCTGCCAATCGCGGCTACCTTGCTGCTTCTGGCAGCATTGTTTGGCCGCAGAGCGATGGTTCAGCGGCCACCGACCGCGCCGGGGGAAACTCATCCAGCGGAAACGCAGTCTGCTCCTCCTGAGAATCTACCCCCAGGGCAATCACCTCCTCCCTTTCAGGGGAGAGCCGAGGCCCCCCAAACCGGAACTACTCCAGGCACGGTGCTGGGGCAGGTTCTGCCCGAGGTCTCGCGCGGTGCGCAGAGCACAATCCACGGTCGGGTGAAAGTCAGCGTTCAGGTTTCGGTGGATACTTCAGGGAACGTTTCTCAAGCAACCTTAAGTTCCCCGGGACCAAGCAAGTACTTTGCGAATCAGGCGCTCACCGCGGCACGCCGCTGGAAATTCCAACCGCCGCAAGTGGCCGGGCAGGCGTCCCCTTCTGAGTGGATTCTGCGATTCCAGTTTGGCCGGACATCGACTCAGGTTTTTCCAGCGAAAATAAGACCCTGAACCGACCGCCTCAAACTTCTAGGTCTTCATTTTCCTTTTTCTTCATCTTCCAAAGCATCTGGCGCAGCATGCCCAGCAAGAATTCTGCATCCCCCTGCTGCAATCGCAGCCGGCGAAGCAAACGCCGGACTGCCGCATGAAATGACTTCGAGGTATTCAGCTTCGGATATTCACTGGCTCGGAGCGCGTCGAGCAGAGTACCCGTAATCCGTTCAACCTCGGCTGACGAAGCCAACTTTTCGCTGCTTCGCTTGGCCACCGCACTCGAGTCGCGAATCAGTTCATACAAACACACCGCGACAGCCTGGCCCAGGTTCATCGAAGTGTGCTCGTCGCGAGTGGGAATGTGCATCAGGTAATGGCAATGGCTCATGTCCAGATTGGAAAGGCCAAATTTCTCCGACCCGAACAGAAGAGCGCAAGCACCAGTCGTGAGGTGCGCTCGAATCAAACCAGCACCCTTCTCCAACCGGATCAAGCTATGCTGCAGGTCGCGATGACCAACCGCGGTGGTTCCAACCACGAGAGAGCAGTCGGCGACCGCTTCGGCCACCGTCTTATACACTTCAGCAGTCGCCAGCGTGGCCGCCGCGCCCACCGCTGACCGGGCGTCCCGGAATGCTACATCGTAGGGATTTACAACTCGCAGACGCGGTATGCCAAAATTGCTCATGGCGCGCGCCGCCGCACCGATGTTAAGGGGATTGCGGACCTCCACCAGCACCACGCGTAAGCGATCGAATTCGACAGGACTCGGCAACGCTTCCTATTCTAATGGTAGCCCTTACCAAGTCGATTTTGCTTTGCAAGTCTTCTGCCGGACAGCCTTTTTACTTGCCCGTGCAATTGTAAAAAATTTGTCAAACCATACCTCCCACCGAGAAATTGGGTAGAAACCGTTGTAAGCTTCCTTTGTCAACGGCATGGGGCGAATTGCCACAGCTCTTAAAGGCCAACGACCCCACCCCAGTCAGGATGGCTTCTCATGGGTCAAATCGCAGCACCGTTAAGCACCGCCAGATCGGCTGATCCGATGAACTCGATACGGCCCGCGGGGAGAATTCTAGTGGTTGAGGACGATCCTTCGGTCCAGAAAGCATTAAAGCGCTTGTTCGAAACCGAAGGATATGTGGTTGAGGTTCAAGCCAATGGCACGTCGGCGCTCGAAAGCTTTCAGGCTGCCCCTCCGGCAGTCATTATTCTCGACCTTCGATTGCCCAAGCTTTCCGGCAGCGATCTCTGCAAGGAAGTCAAGGCTCAGGCGCCTACGCTGCCCATCGTTGTGCTAAGCGCAACCAGTGACGTCTCCGACAAGGTCTTGTTGCTGGAGTTGGGGGCGGACGATTATGTCACCAAGCCTTTCAGCCCCCGCGAACTTCTGGCTCGCGTACGCGCGGCTCTGCGGCACACTTCCCGCACGGCGAGCGTCAGCCTGGTGAGTTTCGACGGCATTTCGGTAGATTTCAAGAAAATGGAAGTCCAGCGCGATGGCAAAGTTGTGATTTTGACGGCGCAAGAATTTAAGACTTTGCAATTCCTGGTGCAGAACGCGGATCGCGTGATCAGCCGGGATGAGCTGCTGAACGAAGTTTGGGGATACCAGAATTATCCTTCGACCCGCACCGTGGACAATCACATTCTGAAGCTGCGACAAAAGTTGGAACGCGACCCGGCCAGTCCAGTACACTTCCGCACCGTTCACGGAATGGGCTACAAGTTCGTCCGCTGAGCTGCCTTGGACCCAACATCAGAATCCGCTTCGCGAACTTTCCCAACCCGGCCTGAGGCCACGCTTGTACACCGAACGCGGCTGCGCACGCGCTTTCTGCTCTCGATGCTGATCATTACGGCGGGGCTCACGGCGATGAGCCTTCTCGTGGTACGCCACAGCGTGCAACGTCATGTGCGCGATGGCATTGTTCAAGACCTGCGGAACTCCGTCACCACGTTCCAGAACTTTCAGCACGACCGCGAAGTCATGCTGACGCGTTCCGCGGAATTGCTGGCTGACCTTCCGATCACACGCGCTATCATGACGGCCCATGACCCGGCCACGATTCAGGACGCTTCCCAAGACGTATGGCAACTGACCGGCAGCGATCTTCTGATTCTGGCTGATCGCAACGGCGCGGTGGTCGCTCTTCATACCAAATCCCCGGGATTCTCTCGCGAAGCAGCTCAGCAATACTTTCAGCGATCCCTGAACGAAGAAGACTCAAGCCACTGGTGGTTCGGCGCCCACCATCTCTACCAAACGTTTGTTCAGCCGATTTACTTCGGCCCCAAGACGGAAGGTTCGTTGCTCGGCTTTCTCATCATCGGATACGCCATCGACGACCGCTTGGCCCACGAGGTGAGCAAAGTCGCCGCCAGCCAGGTCGCTTTGTCCTACGGGAGCGAAATCGTCGCCACCACGCTGACTCAAGATCAATCCCGAAGCCCGTCGTTGCTGGCGTTCTCGACGGGATCGTCGCAGAGTGGCCCACGCGATGTGGAACTCGGCCATGAACTTTTTCTGGCGACTTCGCTCGATCTCTCCAGCCAGCAAGAGACACCGGTGCGTTTAACCGTGCTTGGCTCCTACGATCAGGCGGCAAAATTCCTCGATAACCTGAATCGACTGTTGCTGCTGCTGGGGCTCACCGCGGTTTTGCTGGGCAGTGGGCTTGTGTTTCTGATCTCTCACACGTTCACCCGTCCGCTGGCCAGCCTGGTGGAAGGCGTGCGCGCTCTGGAGCACGGGGACTTTCATCATCCTGTTGATCCGCGGGGAAGCGACGAAGTCGCGGAGCTGACTTCCGCCTTCGACCGCATGCGTTCCAGTCTGCTCAAGACTCAACAGGCTCTGCTCGAGTCTGAACAGCTGGCCACAATCGGACGCATGGCCAGTTCCATTTCTCACGATCTGCGTCATTCCCTGGCCGCCATCGTCGCCAACTCTGAGTTTCTCTGCGACGGCCGGCTGACCGCTGCGCAGCGCGAGGAGTTGTATCAGGAGGTTCGCATCGGTGTGAACCAGATGACCGACCTCATCGATTCTCTGCTCGAGTTTGCCAGAACCAGAGAATCCCTCAGCCCCAGTTATGCCAGCATTGTGGAAACTGTGCAGAGAGCTATGCAAGCTGTTCGTTTGCATCCGCGCCATCAGGGAACCCTCATTGAGGTCGACAGCAATGGTGCAGGCCTGGCCTGGTTCGATCCTCGCAAACTCGAGCGTGCCCTTTACAATCTCCTGTTGAACGCTTGCGAGGCAGCACCCAGCAGTGACGGCCGGGTACGGGTCACGATCGGCCATGACGAGGAGTCGGTCACGATTGCGGTTTCCGACAACGGTCCCGGAATCGCAGAACCGATTCGCGACCAGCTTTTTCATCCTTTTGTGAGTTACGGGAAAGAGAATGGTACCGGCCTGGGACTTACGGTGGTGCAGAAGATCGTGCAGGATCACGGGGGAAAAGTGGTCATGGAACGTACTGGGGATGCTCGAACTGTTTTTCGGATCACGATCCCCGGCCGCTCTGCCCCAGGCTCCCCCCACGTGAGCTCCGACAAACGGATGCCTCGTCCGGTCATCGAAGCGTGAGGGTGCGATCCCGGATCGAGCCAGCGACCATACGAGCGAGTGAAAACTCAACACGACATTCGGAGAAACGATCCTAGGTCCTCCATTTTCCAGATTCACGACGATCCGCATGTCGCACGGGAGGGTGTGTGAATAGTCCATGGATTCTTGCACTTCGTTCCAACGCAATCATGATGGCCTCGTTGGTGGTGTTTAGCGCCGGCGGGCGGGCCCAGGAGAGTTCGCATCCTGCCGCATCTCAGGGGGGCGATGCGGCCGTGCGCGAACTCGATTCGCAAGTGCGCGAATTGCGGGGACTGATTGAAGAGATGCGCGCCGAGAATGCCCGGTCGCGCGCCGAGATGCAAGGGTTGCGCCAGGAATTGGAGGACACCCGCAAGCTTTTGATTCCCCTCGCGGCATCGATGAGTCATTCTGTCGGAACTACCGAAGCCGTTCCCCCACAGGCGAATTCCAGCTCCACAGCTTCGACATTCGCAGTTCAAACCACTCCGGTCGCATCCACCCCGGTTGACTTGGGAACGCGGGTTCAGAAACTTGAAGAATCCGCGGAGTTGCTCGGCTCGAAAATTGACGAACAGTACCAGACCAAGGTGGAAACAGCGGCCAAGTATCGCGCCCGGCTTTCCGGGATTATCTTGATGAACGCTTTTCGAAACGTAGGGGCGTCCGACAATCTTGACTTCCCGGACTACGCGGAAGCGCCCGCAGCGGGCACCACATCACAGGCCAGCTTTGGCGCGACATTGCGGCAAACTGAAATTGGCCTGGAACTCTTCGGGCCAACAGTGGCCGGTGCCAAGACTTCCGCCGATGTGCAGTTCGATTTCGCAGGAGGATTCCCGGCGACTCCTAATGGAGTCAACTTTGGTATCGCCCGCCTGCAGACGGCGAGCGTACGCCTGGATTGGAGAGACACCTCGGTGATTGCCGGCCAGGATTCCCTTTTCATTTCACCGCTTTCTCCCACTTCCTTCGCTTCGCTTGCCACTCCAGCTTTGGCATACAGCGGGAATCTGTGGGGCTGGACGCCGCAAATTCGCGTTGAACATCGCTTCGACCTCGCGGACCAGCAGACGCTGACGCTGCAGGGAGGGATTCTGGATAATCTTGACTGGGAGCAGCCGAGCGATCCCTACGTCCGTTCCGCGACCGCTGGCGAGAGCACGGGTCAGCCCGCCTACGCAATTCGCACCGCATGGTCACGACCCCTATTCGGCCATCCCTTGACCTTCGGCACGGCGGGCTACTTCGGCCGACAGAACTGGGCGTGGGGCCGTTATGTTGACGCTTGGGCTGGCATGACGGATTGGCAGATTCCGATTCTGCGCCGCTTGACGCTCTCCGGTGAATTCTACCGGGGCCGCGCGGTAGGAGGCTTGGGCGCCGCGATCGGCCAGACGATTGTGTACGGTGCGAATCCGGGGTACTCGTCGACGAGCATTCGAGGGCTCGATTCGGCTGGGGGCTGGAGCCAACTCAAATTCCAGCTCACTCCCAAGCTGGAGCTGAACGGCGCCTTCGCCGAGGACAACGCGTTTGCCGGGAACATTCGCGGCTTCGCCACGGATGTCAATAATTTCGGCCCAATTCTGGGGCGTAACCACGGAGCGCTGGGTAATCTGGTTTACCGACCGCGATCCGATTTGTTGCTCTCCGCCGAATTCAGACGCTTGCACACCTTCCCCATTTTTGACAGCAGCACGGTGACCAACCAGATCAATCTCGCCATGGGGATTCTTTTCTGATGGCGCGCTTCGCTCTGTGCCGTATCGCCGCATGCGTCCTGTTGTTGCCGTCCGCGCTGGCCTCGACCCAGCAGGTCGAACTGAGGGGCAAAGTGCAGCTGACCAAAAGCGGGCACGGCGTGAAGGACGCTTCGAAACTGGTTGTCTGGCTGACTCCGGCGGGGAATACGCCTATCCCTCCAATGCCACAACAGCAGATTTCAGAGATCCCCCAACTGGTGCAGAAGGACAAGAGTTTCCACCCTTCACTGCTGGTGATTCCGGCGGGCGGAAAAGTTGAGTTTCCCAACCACGATCCTTTTTTCCACAATGTGTTTTCGTTGTTCGACGGAAAGCGCTTTGACTTAGGACTCTACGAGAGCGGCACAACTCGCTTCGTCCAGTTCGACACGCCGGGCATTTCTTTCATCTTCTGCAATATTCACGCCGAGATGAACGCCGTCGTGATCGCCCTGAACACGCCCTACTACGGGATCTCGGACGGCCATGGCGATCTCAGCATTAAGCATGTCGGGCCTGGTCGATACCAGATGCACCTCTTCCATCCGTCGGTATCTCCGGAAGCGCTGCATGCGGCGGAGAAGGAAATCACCGTCACCCCCAGCGACACTTTCCTTGGAACCTTCAGCTTGCCCGAGTCCGATCTCGAACTCGCCCACAAGAATAAATACG
>Ga0210391_10003793_pt1 | contig 12738 bp, 9 predicted proteins | sample IncBWC12OmetaG_FD_160573 | JGI IMG/M metagenome (GOLD analysis project Ga0210391, IMG submission 160573) | Forest soil microbial communities from Barre Woods Harvard Forest LTER site, Petersham, Massachusetts, United States - Inc-BW-C-12-O ... | reverse complement strand
ATACCTCTTCCATTCCTCCCGAATCGCGTCCGGTTTTAACGGGCACCCATTGTACTTTGCCATTTACCACCCGGACCACATAGACCAATTCCGGCGAATTGATGACGGCCGTCCTGGGAACGACGATGGTGCTGTCGGAGGCGGGCAGGGGGACAATGACCTCGGCCACCATTCCGGGGAGCAATCGCCTGTCTTTATTGGGTACATCCATTTCAATGCGCTCGGAACGCAAACGTTCGTCCACGGCGCCTGCGAGGCGCCGCACGCGGGCATAGAATTTCTGGTTGGGCAGGGAACGGACGATGAAAGCCACCTTATCCTTATCCGTCAGGTAACCCGTATAGACCTCAGGAATGGAAACGGCCAGGCGCAGGAGGCTTTGCTGGCGCAAGGTAAACAGGGGTAATTCCGAGCCTTTCCCCGAGGGACCGACGTATGCCCCGGGATTGACATTCCGCGCGCTGATCACCCCATCGAAGGGGGCCCTCATGACGAGGTAATCGCGGGTGTCTTCCACGACCTTCAATGCATACTTTGCGGCTTCTACCTGGGCGGAATCGGAACTCTTCTTTGCCGCTGCCTGATCCAGGTCGTTTTGGGAAACGGTACCCGGCGTCTGGCTGGTATTGTAGAGGCGTTCATACGTCGCCTTGTCCGCCAGGTAAGTGGCCTGGCGGACATGATCCTCGCCCTGGCTTCGTCCAACTGGGAGGTCAGCTCGGGCGCTTCCATGGTGGCCAGCACTTCCCCTGTGTGTACTTCCGACCCGATATCGACCGGGAGCGATTTGACGAAGCTGTTGACTTTCGCATAGAGGTCTACCTGCTGATAGGCGATCAACTCTCCGGGAACCGTCAGGTTGGAAGAGAGCAACCCTTTGGCAAGGGGAAATACCTGCACGGCCGGGGGAGCGGGAGGCGCCTTTGGGTCGTCCGCAGCCCCGGCGCCACACCCGGCGCACAACAAACATAAAATCCACCATTTATTCTTTACCATACAAAGAGGGGATAAAGTGTTTACTTCCTTTGTCTTCGGGATCCAGGGACACGGATTCCACAGACGTCTTGTTCATGAACCATGAAAATACCAGGGGCAGGATGAATAAGGATGCAAAGGTTGACGCCACGAGCCCCCCGATCACCGCCCTTCCCAACGGCGTAACCTGGCCCCCGCCTTCGCTGAGGCCTGCCGCCATGGGGATCATACCCACGACCATGGCGAGGGCTGTCATGAGGATGGGTCGGATCCGCACTGCGGCGGCTTCTTTGGCGGCATCGATGGCCTTGCCTCCGCTTTTCCTCAGCTCTTCGGCATTGGTAATGAGAAGCACGGAATTTGAAATCGACACACCCACCGACATGATCATCCCCATGTAGGATTGGAGGTTGAGGGTATCACCCAGGGTGATCAGCATCAGCATGGATCCGAACAATACCGCCGGGACCGTGAACAGCACGACGGTGGATACCGCGAAGGACTGGAAGTTTGCCGTCAGCATTAGGAAAATGACCACGATCGCCACCAGGAGTCCACTCTGCAGGCTGTCCAGGGTATCCGTCAGGGTTTGACTCAGGCCCCGTGTTTCCAATGCCACCCCTCTGGGCGGTGCGCCTAGGGAAGCAAGCGCTTTTTCCACATCCCTCGTTGCGGTGCCCTGATCCTTCTTATAAATATTGGCCGTCACCGATAGTTCGGGAATGGACCCAATATCGTCGATTTCCCCGTCTATTTTCGTGGGTGTTGTCGTCGCCACATCTCCCAGAACAGGCCGGGGTGCATTTGGGAAAATGGGGATTTCATTGATATCCGAGACGCTGGTCATTTCATTAACCGGGACTTCCACCTGCACGTTATATCCCAAACCTACCTTGGGATCCAGCCAGATATTCTTGTTGGTCAGGCGGCTGGAGCTGGTAGAGGGAACGACGGAGGCAGCGATCGAATTCAGGTCCGTCCCCATTTGGGCCGCCCGGATCCTGTCCACATCGATGTTGATCGCCGGATACCGGATCGACTGGCCGATCTGCACGTCCCTCAGGTAGGGGATGGATTTGAGCTTGTCGACGATCTTGAAGGCCTCCTGCTCGTTCTGCCGCTTGTCCTTGGAGGAAATCATGATCTCGATGGGTGTCGGAGAACCCTGGCTGAGGATTTTGTCGGTCAGCTCGATGGGCTCGAAGGACACCTTGGAGTCCGGCATATCCCGCGCAATGGCCTGGCGGAAACGGTCCTTCAAGTCTTCCAGGTTTACTTTGAAACTGTCCTGGAGCTCTACCTGGAGCACGGCCTCCTGAGGACCCGCCATGAACAGGTATATGGGGTCCGTGGAATAGGTGGACGGATGGTATCCGACGAATGCGGAAGTAATGCCGATATGCCCCGGTCCAACCAGGGTATCCAGGATACGGATAGCTTCCAGCGTGCGCAGTTCGGTCTTTTCCACGCGGGTCCCGTCCGGGGCCCTGAGGCGCACCTGGAATTGCTTTCCATTCACGCGGGGAAGCACGTCCCGCCCGATCCGGGTGAACAGGAACACCGCCAGGCCGCCTATGATCACGATATACGCAATGGTGATGATGGCCCGGTAAGGGAAAAGGCGGTCCAGAAAGCGCAAATAACGAGCCCTGAACCTCTCGAACGGGGGCACTTTCCCCTTTTTGTTTTTGTGTTCGGTCATGGCGGCTTCGGCGGCATGGCGCTTTTCTTCCGCCTCCGATTCCGCCGGAGCTATATAATCCTTTTCACCCGCGGGCCCTTTCATCATCCAGTTAGCCATGACCGGAACAAAGGTCTGAGCCATCATGTAGGAAGTCACCATGGCGAAGCCGATGGCAAGGGACAGGGGCATGAACAGCGAGCCGGGTATGCCCCCCATGGTGAACGCAGGCGCGAACACACTCAGGATACAAAAAAGGATGAGGAGCTTGGGGAAAGCGATTTCCTTACACGCATCCCAAATCGCCAGGGACTTGGGCTTGCCCATGTCCAGGTGCTGGTGTATGTTTTCGATCGTCACCGTGGACTCGTCCACCAAAATACCTATGGCCAGGGACAGTCCGCTCAGGGTCATGATGTTGATTGTTTGGCCAAACAGGTTCAGGAACATCACCGACGCAATGATACACGTAGGGATGGTCATGATGACGATCAGCGCGCCCCTCCAGTCTCCCAGGAAGAGCAGGACCATCAACCCCGTCAGCAACGCCCCCAGGGCGCCCTCGCTGAGAAGGCTTTTGACGGCATTGATGACGTATACCGACTGGTCGAATACGTACGACAATTTTACATCGGGGGGCAGCACGCTTTCAAAGCGGGGAATAGCCTTTTTTAATGCTTGCACCACGGACCACGTGGAGGCCGCGGCGGACTTCGTGATGGGCAGGTACACGGAACGTTTCCCGTTGACCAGGGCAAAACTGGTGGTAATGTCCGCTCCATCTTCTATTTTCGCGACGTCCCCCAGGTAGATATTCTGTACACCACCTTTGAATATGGGTATCTTCTCGAAATCCGATACCGCCCGGAGGGTCGAATTGGCCGGGGTGAGGTAATCCAGGTCCCCGATGTTCACGTTTCCCGCGGGGGAGTTCTGGTTGTTTTCATTCAGGGCGGTCACGATTTGCTCGGCCGTCAGGTTGTGCTCGCGCATCAACACAGGGTCCACCCTGATGACGATCGTTCGGGCGTTCCCCCCGAATGGCGCAGGGGCCACCAGCCCGGGAATGGACGTAAAGTTGGACCGCACGTATACGTTGGCCAGGTCGTTTAATTCGGTGTTGTTCCGGGTGGGACTGCTCAACACCAACTGACCCACGGGGAGGGTGGAGGCATCGAAACGCAGGATAAAGGGAGGATTGGAACCAGGCGGAAAAATGGATTGCGCCCGCTGGCTGAATGCCGTCACCTCGGATGCGGCCTGGGCCATATTGGTGCCCGGATAAAAAGTCAGCTTTATCAGGGTCAGCCCCTGGATATTTTTGGTCTCGATGCTTTTCACACCGGATACATACAACAGCAGGTTGACATAGGGCTTGCCGAAATACGCCTCCATTTGGGCGGGCGTGTACCCCGTGTAGGGATGGGACAGGTAGATGACGGGCAGGTTGATCGAAGGGAAGATGTCTATCTTGACGTCCGTAACGGCCTTGATCCCGAAGAAGAATAATCCCGCTACCAGCACCAATATCGAGATTGGCTTCCTAAGTGCAAATCTGATGAGTCCCATGTTTAAAATGCATTAATGAACAAATCCCAGTCGCCCGTGGCCGCCGCTTTGAACAACAATGCCTGCCAGACATTGTTGTTGGCGATGTCGCGGTCGGTTTCCGCGCGGTTGAGGACGAACAGGGTTTGCGTAAGGTCCACGATATTGGCCAGTCCGTTCTTGTATTGTACACTTTTTTGAATGTATGCATCCCGGGCCGCCTGGACTTGTATGGGCGCTTCCCGGTAATTGCTCAGGGCATTGGCGATCCGCGTTTCAGCAAGGACGCGCTGGGCGGACAACTGCTGATCGATCAATTCGTACTCTTCCCCAAGGCCCAGGGATATGAAGTGCTGGGCCGCCACTTGTTCATGCACGCGGAAGGGAGTCGTAAGATCCCAGAATACGCCCACCCCGATGAGGTAGTTGGTGCGTTGAATGCCCACGCCCTGGCCATAATTATGTGTATATCCGTAGGGATCGTTCGGCCCGAAATCATAATTGAAACCGGAGCCCCGTCCCTGTGTGACGCCGAACACGGAAAATACGGGCCACGCGGTGGTTTTCAAATATTTCGCCTGCTCCTCGCTTGCCAGTATCCGGCTGCGGAAAAACGTTAGCAGGGGATGATCTTCCGGCTTGATACCCGCGGGTGTCGCCATGGTTTTGGGGATGTCGGCCAGGAATTGCGTGTCCAGGCTGAATTCCCTGGCGGGTACGCCCAGGAGTTGCGCAAGATCATTGGCCCTTTCCTGCTCGAATTCCACCGCATTGGTGAGCGCGATCCGCGCACTGGAGACTTCGGCATTGGCCTGGGAGGAATCGACCCCTGGATTCAACTGTCCCTTGACTCTTGCCAGGACGACCGTCTGGACGGCCTGGGCGCGTTCCAGGTTGCTTTGCTCGGTATGGATGAGTTGCTGGGCGGCCAGTAGATTCAAATAGGCGCCCGCCACCCGTACTTCCTCCTCGAAGCGTTCCTGATACAGGTCGCTGGTATCCTGGGCCAGGATTTTCCCCTCTGCACGAACCCTTTCTTTATAGCGTCCGAAGGTGAAGAAATTCCAGTTGACGTTCGCCAGGTAAAGGGATCCGAAGGCCGCCGTGTTGTTCTGACCGGGGAGCACGGGACCCGAAGAGGCCGCGGTCAATCCCTCGAAACTATACAGCGGACCGTTTTGTCCATTGACCGTCCCGTAGTCCTGCTGGCCTGAGAGGGAGACGTCCGGCCAGTATTCCCGGCGCGCCTCTTCCACGGAGGCTTGGGCGGAGCGGACGTAATTGGCTTTGGCTTTTAGCGTTGGATAATGCTCCAGGGCTGTGTCAATAGCCTGTTTCAACGTGAGCACCTGGGCTTCACAGGTATTCATCAATAGTAAACCGGCCATTAACCCGATTGGGAAAATTTGGTTTTTTCGCATTGGCACGCAAATTTACTCCCAAGGCATCCATGAGCAAAATGAATAAACTTTGTATCTTCCATTAGTTTTTTTCATATGAATATCGGTTTACAACATTTCCGCCTCGTAGATACAATCGTCCGGGAAGGAACGCTGACCCGGGCGGCGGATACTTTACACCTGACCCAATCCGCGTTAAGCCATCAGTTGAAGGAATTGGAGCACGAGTTTGGGTTACCGGTCTTTGACCGTCGTGGAAAGCGCCTGGAGCTGACAACCGAAGGGACGCGCTTCCTTCAATCGGCTGAAAAAATCCTATCCGAACTGTTGTCCCTGGAAGCCGATATCCGGCACCTCAAGGAAGGACAAGCCGGCGCGCTGAGGATCACGACCCAGTGTTATACCGCCTACCATTGGCTGCCTAAAATCATCAAATACTACAAACACAGTTCCCCCGGATGGGATATCCATGTCGTATCGGGAGCGACCTACAATCCACTGGAATACCTTCTTAAAGGAGACCTCGACATCGCCATCGTTCGTAACACCCTGGATAATCCCAGGATTCGGTACGAACCCATATTCGAGGACCGGGTTTATGCCATCTTATCCAGGCAACACCCCCTGGCCGGTCGATCGGCCATTTCCGTGGAGGACTTTCAGGATCAGGAACTCTTCCTCTCCTTCAATGACCCTGCTTCGGGGAGCATCCCGGTGGTGGAAAACATGCTCAAGGCACACCACGTCACGCCAAGGCATATCCATCGCATCCACTATACGGATGCCATCATCGAGATGGTGGACGCGAACCTGGGCATCAGTACCCTGGCCGATTGGATCATAGCGCCTTACCTGGAAACGCGGGATATCGTGGCGATACCCCTTCCACCGGAGATTGCCAACCGGACGTGGTACGCGGCGACGTGTAAAGATTCACCGGCGATCCGGCATTTCCTGGAATGTTTGAAAGTGCATTTTGCCTCGGGGAGTTAAATCATTATTTTCAAGCCTTCATGACTGGTGTTTCCTTACAAAAAACCTTGACGCCCTTTTTATTATGGGGATTGGGCGTGGGCTATGTCATATCCGGCATGTACTTCGGATGGAACCTGGGGCTTCCCCTGGGTGGTACCTTGGGTATGGGGATCGCCACGGTGGTCATCCTGGTCATGTACGTGACCTTTACCTTGAGTTATGCGGAACTTGCCTGTGCCATTCCCAAGGCGGGAGGTGTTTTCGATTATGCGGGGAAGGCCCTTGGACCTTCATGGGGGTTCATCGCGGGCATGGCGCAGGTCGTGGAATTCATTTTGGCGCCTCCGGCCATAGCCTTTGCCATCGGCGCGTATTTCAATGCCTTTTTTCCACAGGTGCCGGTGCTGAGCACTGCTATTGTTGGGTATATTTTTTTTACTGCCTTGAATATTTACGGCATTAGGGCTGCGGCCATACTGGAATTGTTGGTAACCATACTAGCCGTGGGAGAACTGGTCTTGTTTTCGGGCCTCACCCTTCCCCACTTTCGTATGGAACCCCTCACGCACAATGCTTTCCCCCATGGCTGGGGTGGGGCTTTTGCGGCCGTGCCCTTCGCGATTTGGTTTTTCCTGGGGATTGAGGGCGTGGCCAATGTAGCCGAGGAAACGCTGCGACCCCAAAGAGACATCAGCAGGGGGTTCGGATGGGCAATGGGAACGCTCGCTGTGCTATGTTTGCTGATTTTCATATCGGCAACGGGCGTTGGCGGCTGGGAAGCCATTTCTTCTACGGATTCTCCGCTTCCAAAGGCGCTCGCGTTGGTAACGGGCCCTCATCGTCTCATGTATCATTTATTGATTACGGTAGGGCTTTTTGGATTGATTGCCTCTTTCCACGGATTGATCCTGGCAGGCGGGCGTTGCACCTATGAAATGGGGCGCGTACGCAATCTGCCTTCCTTTCTTGGGGCTTTGTCTCCGCGCTTTCGCACGCCGGCTTATGCCCTGTTGGGCAATATGGTCATCGGTATCGTAGCTTTGTTGCTGGGCAAAACGGATCAAATCGTCGTTTTATCCGTGTTCGGCGCGGTGACGTTGTATATCCTGGCCATGGTTTCCCTTTTGCGCCTTCGGTCTTTGGAGCCCGGGATGAAGCGTCCCTTCCGGGTGCCCCTGTATCCCTGGTTTCCCCTGCTGGCGCTGGGCATCGCGGTGGTGGCGCTGGTTGCGCTGTTTTATTATAACCTGATATTGGGCCTCGTGTACGTGGGTGTGTTGCTCCTTTCGTATTTGTTTTATAAACTATTGACATGACGACAAAAGAGATCCTGGATTATGTACACCGGCATCCATCGGGCCGGGTCAAGGTCGCCCTTGCGGACATCGACGGGGTGCTCCGGGGGAAATACGTCAGCGCTGAAAAATTCGCCTCCATTGCGGAGGGGAGCCTGGGATTTTGCGACGTCACTTTCGGTTGGGATATGGCTGACGTGGCCTATGACAACGGGAAATTCACGGGTTGGCATACGGGGTACCCCGATACGCAGGTGCGCATCGACCTGAGCACTTTTCGCAAAATTCCCTGGGAAAACGATCTGCCCATGTTTTTGGGTGAACTGACGGATGCTTACCCATGTCCTCGCTGTTTGTTGCAACGGATCCGGGAACGGGCCTCCTCTATGGGCTTTCTGGTAAATTGCTCCCAGGAGTTCGAGTGGTTCAATTTTTCGGAAACACCGGCGACCCTCGTTGAAAAGGGTTTTCGGGGGTTGACGCCCCTGACCCCCGGAATGTTCGGCTATTCGTTGCTGCGCAGCTCCCTGAAGAATGCGTATATGAGCGACCTGTTCTCGCTTTTGGGAAAGTTCGGTATCCCCCTCGAGGGCATTCATACCGAAACGGGTCCAGGCGTATATGAGGCGGCCATTACCTATGCCCCCTTGCTGGAAGCCGCGGACAGGGCCATCCTGTTCAAGACGGCAGTCAAGGAAATTGCGAACGCGCATGGCATCATCGCCACCTTCATGGCCAAGTGGAACGAAAACCTCCCCGGGTGCAGCGGCCACATCCACCAAAGTCTGTGGGACGGCGAAGGCACTACGAATCTTTTTTACTTGGACGGCGGGGTGAGTGACCTGATGCGCAGCTATATTGCAGGCCAACTCTTTTGCCTGCCCCAAATCCTGCCCATGATCGCCCCCACCGTCAATAGCTACAAGCGCCTCGTGGAAGGCGCCTGGGCGCCCACGACCCTCACTTGGGGGATCGACAACCGGACCGTGGCCCTCCGGGCATTGCCCGGCGGCAAAAAGGCGACCCGCCTGGAAACGCGTGTGGTTGGCTCCGATACGAATCCTTACCTCGCTGCCGCTGCCTGTGTGGCCGCCGGCCTGTATGGCATCTCCCATGGACTCGTCCTGGAGCAACCTGCTACGGTTGGCAATGGCTATCGGGATACCTCGCACGGCGTCCTGCCTGGCAGTTTGGCCGAGGCTACCGCCATCATGCGGGCTTCTCCCGTGGCTTCCGAACTTTTTGGCGCCGACTTCGTGGATCATTTCGCTCGTACGCGCGAATGGGAATGGAAGCAATATTCCAAGGCTGTCAGCGATTGGGAATTGAAACGTTATTTTGAAATTATTTAGACGCTCCTCCGGCGCGTCGCAAACACGTATAATGATTTACCAGTACAATTTTCCGACCACTATCCGTTTCGGGGCGGGCGCCGCCGCGGAATTGCCCGCATATCTTTCCGCGCACAATTTAGCTCGTCCCCTGGTGGTGACCGATCCGGTTGTCGCGCAGTTGCCCTTTTTCAAAACTATTATCGCGGGTCTCCCCGGCGCCGTCGTCTTCTCCGACATCCACAAAAATCCGGTGAAAAGCGACGTGTATAAAGGCAGCGAGGCCTGGGACGCCACTAACCGCGACTGCATCATCGGCATCGGGGGCGGGGCTGCCATCGACGTGGCCCGGGCCATCGTCTTGCGCATCCACCACCGCGAGGACCTGTTCAAATACGACGACCTGATCGGGGGGGATGTTTACGTAACAGGGGAAGTCCCACCCTTCATCACGATACCAACGACTTCGGGAACGGGCAGCGAGGTGGGACGCAGCGCCATCATCGCCGACGACGAAACGCACGCCAAGCGGATTCTCTTTTCCCCGAAGCTCATGGCCCGGATCGTCTTTGCCGATCCCCTCCTGACCATGGACCTGCCCGCGCCCATTACGGCGGCTACGGGTATGGACGCCCTCACGCACAACATGGAAGCCTTCCTGGCCAAGAACCCCCATCCCTTGTGCGATGGCATCGCCCTGGAAGGGATTTCACTCATTCGCGACGCGCTTGAACCGGCGGTCAACCGGCCGGACGTTTCCAATCGCAGCAAGATGCTCATGGCCTCGATGATGGGCGCGATAGCCTTCCAAAAAGGACTGGGGGTCGTGCATTCCCTGGCGCATCCCCTGTCGTCTTTATTGGATACGCATCATGGCCTCGCCAATGCCGTGAACATCCCCTACGGGATGGCTTTCAATATTGGTGGGTTCGAAGACCGTTTCCGTCGTATCGCGCGGGCCCTCGAACTCCCCGATGAAAGCGGCGGCGCCGTGGTGGATTACTTGTTTCGGCTCAATGATTCCATCGGGATACCTCGTAGGCTTTCCGCCATTGGCGTCCGGTCGGAGCACGTGGAGACTTTGGCGGATTTGGCATCTGCTGATTTTGCTCATCCGAATAATCCCAAGCCTGTGACGCGTGAAGATTTTAAACAGCTTTATCTGGAGGCGTTATGATTATTGGAGTTACAGATTGCAGCAAATATGCGCGGTACGCCGAATGGATCGGCGCAGCCGCGGCCGGCGGCGCGGGCGCCGCAGGTGGTGCGGGCGCCGCGGGTGGTGCGGGCGCCGCGGGTGGTGCGGGCGGCCTCGAAGTCCGCCGCCTCGCGCTTGGCGTTGGCTCGATCGAAGGCTGCGACGGCATCGTGCTGAGCGGCGGCGAGGATGTACATCCCCGATTTTATAATAAGCCCGAATACCTTCCGTATTGCTATGCCGATGACATCAACGAAGCGCGCGACGAATTCGAGATGCGCATCTTAGAATACACCGAGGCTAATGGCATACCCGTTCTCGGTATTTGTCGCGGCCTTCAACTTGCTAACGTATTTTTCGGAGGCACACTGATCCCCGACATCCCCTCCTGGGGAAAGTTCAGCCATGCGAAACTGGCGGATGGGTCCGACCGCAACCACTCGGTACAAGTCGATGTCGATTCCTGGTTCCACGGGATTACGGGCGCTTCCTCGGGCTTTATCAACAGCAATCACCACCAGTCGGCCGACAGGATAGGAAAAGGCCTGGTCGCCTGCGCCCTTTCCCCCGACGGAGTCGTCGAGGCCCTCGAAAGGACGGGGAACGGCCCATACATTTGCCTCGTTCAGTGGCATCCCGAACGGATGCGCGATCAAAATAGTTTGTTCACGAAAAATATACGCCGGGCCTTCCTGGAGGCCGCGCAGGTCAAATCCTTAGCACATGCAAATCATTAATCCGGCTACCGAGGAAGTCCTTGCTGACATTAAGGAAGACAGTCGCGATACCCTCACCGCGAAATTCGCGCGCCTTGACGCCTCGCAACCTGCCTGGGTGGCCCTGGGACTTACGGAACGCATCCGGGTTATAGGCCGTTTCCGGGACCTGCTGGAAAGCGAGCAGGAACGATTGGGCGCCGTATTGACGTCCGAGGTAGGCAAGCCCCTCCGTCAGTCGGGTAACGAAATAAGTGGCGCACGCACGCGCATTGGATGGATGCTTAACAACGCCGAAAAATATCTTTCCGATGAGTGGATGAGCGATACCGAAAAAATCGTGTACGAGCCACTTGGCGTGATCTGTAATATATCCGCCTGGAATTATCCTTACCTCGTCGGGGTGAACGTCTTCGTTCCAGCCTTGCTGGCGGGGAATGCTGTCATGTACAAGCCCAGTGAATATGCTACGCTTACGGGAATCGAAATAGCCGCCCTGCTCCACCGGGCAGGAGTTCCCGATGGGGCATTTCAGGTGGCTTTGGGCGGCCGGGCCACAGGGGAAGCGCTGCTCGACATGGATTTCGACGGTTACTTCTTTACCGGATCTTATGCCACCGGCAAACACATCTATGAACGCGTAGCCCCAAAGCTCGTGCCGTGTCAATTGGAATTGGGAGGGAAGGACCCCCTCTACGTCGCCGACGATGTTTCCGATATTACTGCCGTGGCCTCGGCCACAGCCGACGGAGCCTTTTACAATAACGGGCAAAGCTGTTGCGCGGTGGAACGCATTTACGTTCACGAGCGCATTTACGACGCGTACGTAGATGCCTTCGTACGCGAGGTACAGTCCTGGCGGATTGGGCTGCCAACGGAGGTAGGTGTCTATATCGGGGCCTTGACGCGGAAAGAGCAGTTGACACTGCTGGAAAGACAAATTAAAGATGCGGTCGACCGCGGCGCCAGGGTGCTCACCGGTGGGCAGCGCCGGACCGGACCCGGGAACTTTTTCGAACCGACGGTCCTGGTGGACGTCACCAACGACATGCAGGTCATGCAGGAAGAAAGCTTCGGGCCCGTTATCGGGATCATGCGCGTGGCGGACGATTCGGAAGCCTTACGATTCATGCAGGAGACGCCTTATGGCCTCACGGCATCCGTCTACTCCTCGAACCGGGAAAGGGCCGAGCACATCCTCAGCCGTGTCGATGCCGGTACGGGTTATTGGAACTGTTGCGATCGCGTCAGCGCCGCCGTTCCCTGGAGCGGGCGTAAGCACTCGGGGATCGGGGCTACCCTCTCCCACATGGGACTCCGGGCCTTTACCCATCCCAAAGCCTGGCACTTTCAAATTCCATAATATGCGTCGCCTACTTCAACTTGCCTTGCTGGCCCCCGCCACCTGCCTGGGGCAGGCCACCCTCACGGTAAGGGTCCCCGACTCCGCTTCCGCCCACAATATCAGCCGCTTCATCTACGGACATTTCGCCGAAGACCTGGGGCGCTGCATCTATGATGGCTTCTGGGCGGGGGACCACATCCGGATGGACGTGGTGGAAGCCCTGAAACGCATCAAGGTCCCCGACCTCCGCTGGCCGGGGGGCTGCTTTGCGGAC
>Ga0210391_10003791_pt1 | contig 12742 bp, 6 predicted proteins | sample IncBWC12OmetaG_FD_160573 | JGI IMG/M metagenome (GOLD analysis project Ga0210391, IMG submission 160573) | Forest soil microbial communities from Barre Woods Harvard Forest LTER site, Petersham, Massachusetts, United States - Inc-BW-C-12-O ... | reverse complement strand
CAGATGATCCAGAGCTGCGTTGGTGCCGATCCGGCGAGCCCAGGCTCGGAAATTGCCGTCTGGTTTGAACCGGGCTCGATATTTGTAGATACGCCAGAATGTTTCCACGGTCAGGTCCTCAGCGATGCCAGCGTCGCGGACGATGCGGACGATCCAGGCGTAGACTTCCCTCTGGTGCTGCCGGAACAGCACCTCGAAAGCTTCGAGGTCGCCCGCCGCAAACCGTTCCTGCAGTTCCATCGGTGATCTCTATATCTAGTTACTGGTTACGGGGAGCCGAGGTTACAAAATGTTTTGGGGCCTCATCAGGAGATCATGGATGAGGCGCGGAGCTCGCGGTATTTTGGGGGAGTTCGCTGAGGACTTTGCCGGCTGCGTCTAGGAATTGCAGTTTTGGAGTGCCGTCTGGGGCTACTCGCAGGACCAGGCGGTCGTGGCCCTCCGCGTCTTTTAGCTGGAGTATAGAGCCTCCGTCGCGCGCGCGGCCGAGGATGACTCGCGGGTGATCGCCGGGATGAGTCTCCAGAAACTTTTTGAGTTCGGCTTCGCGCTGATTTTCGGGGAGTTTTGCGATGCGTGTGAGGGCTTCGAGCGCGTCTGTGATGGGATAGTCGCCGCGGTCGTCCATCCGGAGGAGCGAGTATTTTTTGTTGCCCTCGCGGCCTGCATCGATAGTGAAAATCTGATCCTGCATGTACTGATCGAAACTTAAGTGGCCCTCGCTGCCGGTGACGTGGCCTGCCGCGTCTTTAGAGATGCCGTAGCTGAGGCCGCCGTCTTCGGTTCCTTCTTCGTCGAAGAAAAGCAGGCCAGCGGATCTTCTGCCGCCCGGATGAGCATATTCCTTGTTCTTGATATAGATGCCGGGCGAGTTGGCGGTATTGGTAAGCACGAGGCGGATGGTGCCGTCCGGTTCGACAACATTGATGCGGTGAACGGTGATTTCGTCGAAGGATTGTTTCGCGTCGGCGCGAGCGAAGCCGTAAATGATCGAAAGTGCGAGCAGTATGGTGAGAAAGCCGGAGTAAGCGGCTAGAAAACGGCGGCTGGAAAGAAAATTGATCATGAACTGCTCCTTTGTTGGGAATCGGATATTGCCCTCTAGGGAATGGCGAAACCCGGGACCTGAGAGATGAGGCCGGCGGCGTCCCAGCTTTGCCAAGCTTCGACGAAGTGGCCGTCTTTGATGCGGCAGATGGAGATGCCGGTGATGCAGACGGGCGTGCGGGTCGTGTTGTGGATGCAGGCGAGGCGCCAGTGCACACAGGCGAGATCGGCTTCGGCGAGGGAGACAATAGGTTTGATGGAGATTTGTGAGAATTGCGCGCGCATGATGTCGTAGAAGTACAAGAATTCGGCGGGGCCGTGGCAATCGCGGTTGCGTGAGTGAAGTACAGATGTCCTTGTGAAAATTTCGGTTATGACTTCGCGGCGGCCCTGGTTCCAGGCTTCGTCGAAAAAGCGGAAGACGAGGCGCTTATTTTGCTCCAAAAGTGATTTGTCTTCGCCGGGCATTGGCACCTCATGGTGGCGGGGAAGAGGAAGGATACAAGATTTGCGGCGGAAGAGGCGAGTAGATTGGATGATCGCATTGAGGAGCAAATCGTTCAGGAAATCACAGAGCAGGTGCTAGTTGAGTTTTTTGTGGCCGACGTTTTGGGGGGAAGACTACAAGAAAGAGTGCTAGGCAAAAAAAGAGGGGCACGATGTATCGTGCCCCCACAAGCGGCACAGGCAGGAGTGCCTGTGCTACCGGTTAGTAGATGTCGTATTGCTCCCAGTGGAGGGTGGCGTCGGATTGGATGATGATGTGTTTGTGGGCGGTTTGCTCTAGCTCGTCCATTAGCATGGACTCGCGCGTTTTGAGAGCCTTCGCGATGTCGGGATGAACACGTAGCGTGAGATTCGGGCCTTCGTGTTCGGCTGTGGCCATTTTGCGGGCTTCGGATTGGATTTCGTAACAGAGCGTCGGAATGGATTTGACCATGCCCGAGCCAGTGCAATACGGGCAAGGCTGGCATAGAACGCGCTCGAGCGCTTGCTTGGTGCGTTTGCGCGTGATGCAGACCAGGCCGAACTCGTTGAAGGACAGAGCTTTGGATGGAGCCTTGTCTTGTTCGAGGGCCATTTGCAGGGCGCTTAGAACTTTTTCGCGGTTGCGGCGCTCTTCCATGTCGATGAAGTCGACGACGATGATGCCGCCGAGGTCGCGAAGGCGAATTTGGCGAACGATTTCTTTCACGGCTTCGAGGTTGGTCTTGACGATGGTGTCCTCGAGGCGCGTGGAGCCTTTGCCGACGAATTTGCCGGTGTTGACGTCAATGGCGACGAGGGCTTCGGTGTGGTTGATGACGATATAACCGCCGGACTTTAGCCAAACCTTAGCGCGCAGGGCTTTGTCGAGCTCGTGCTGGATGCCGAACTCTTCGAAAATCGGCGTTTCTTTGGTGTAGAGCTTGACCTTGTTGACGAGTTTCGGCTGGAAGCGGCTGACGAACTCGACGATCTTGCCGTATTCCTCTTCGTTGTCAATCCAAATGCCAGTGAAATCGTCGCTAACGTAGTCGCGAAGAATGCGCTCGACTAGATTTAGATCGCGATGGAGTAATGCTGGTGATTTGCGCTGCTCGCTGCGCTCCTTGATTTCGTTCCAGGACTTGCCGAGGAATTCGATGTCGGAGCGGATTTCGTCATCAGTGGCGCCGCCAGCGGCGGTTCGAACGATGAAGCCGCCGGGATAGATATTGCCGGCTTCGCTGACGAGACGACGGAGACGCGAACGGTTTTCGGCCGAGATAATTTTGCGCGAAACGCCGGTGTGATGGACCGTCGGCATGTAGACCAAGAAGCGGCCAGGTAGAGCGACGTGGCTGGTGATGCGCGCGCCCTTTTTACCGAGAGGTTCCTTGGCTATCTGGACGACGACGTCCTGACCGGCTTTCAGCATTTCGCTGATGAGCTGCGGACGACGCGGCGGACCGGAATGACGGTGACCTCGATCGTGGCGCGGGCCACCGGGACCACTGGGGCGGCGTTCGAATCGCGGACCGCTCGGGCGTCCGCGATCTGGACCACGGTCCGGGCCACGGTCTGAGCCGCCGCGATCGGGACGGCCGCCACGGCTGTCTGGGCGACCACCGCGGCCGCGATCACGTCCACCACTGCCGCCGCGCTGTGGGCGCTGGAAACGCGAGCGAGGGTTACTGCCGATACGGGCGGAATCACGCGGGAAATCTTCGCGAGGGGCTGAGGCGCCGCCGACTCGCGGGGCACGCGTCTCACCGGGAAGCAGGATGACATCTTCCTCGATGATGGCTGGTCCCGCGGCGACTTCGCCTGCGTGTGCTTCGATTACTTCTGGCTCGGGGTGTTCATGTTCGGCGTGCTCGTGCTCGACATGTTCGTGCTCCGCGTGTTCAGCGTGTTCGTGCGCGACATGCCCGGAATCACCTAGAGCAGCAGCGTGTTCGGCGCTCTCGTGAGCCGCGTTAGCCTCGAATTCGGCGCGATCAGCGGCGCGGTGCTCTTCGACTTCCTCGGTTTCAGCCTCGGAGAGTTCGGTCTCGGCGGCAGCCTGGTCTTCGGCAGCGTCCAGGTGCGCTTCTTCCTGGCGTTCTTCTTCTTCGGCTTCTTCTTCGGAGAGTTCAGTTTCGCCAGCGGCGTGAACTTCCTCGGCTTCGTCTTCTTCGAAATCGGCGCCGCCGGCGAGGGCATCAACCTTGGCGTGATCGGAAGTTTCTTCGTGTTTGGCCTCGGCTAGTTCGAAGGCGAGGGATGCGGCCTGCTGTTCGTTCAATTCGACTTCGTTGCGCGAGGGCGTGGAGTCTGAACTGGAAGTTATGGGCGATTCGAGCGGAGAAGCTGCATGCCGCGAGGGATTCGCGCCGTGAGCCGAAAGCGAGGAATCGTCAGCAACGCCGATATTTTCATCAGCGGAGACAGGAGCGGCTTCGGATTCGGAGCCAGCGTCGGCCAGGAGCCAGCGAGGAAGTCCGCCGGAAAAGCGGCGGGGAACATTTCCGCCTGCAGGTCCCGCAGCCGGAACGGGCGCGCTCAGGTTACCTGATGCGCGCGGAGTTGTTTCTTCGATTTCGGGTTGCGGCTCGTGAGGTTCCTGTTCTACGACAGGCGGAACGGGCGCGGCCTGAGGCTTGCCACGATACTTGGCAAGAGATTCGCCGGGAAGAAGAATGGGCTCTTCCGCGGCAGTGCCGGATGCGGCAGCTTCTGGCGGGCGATGGTCAAAGCCACGCTGCGCGGGACCGCGCGGTTCGAATCCACGCGGTGCGCCGCCGCGATTTTCCGAGCCTCGCTGGCCGCGGTTGTCCTGGCCACGGTTGTCGTAACCACGAGAATCGTTTCCGCGAGACTCGCCGCCTTGCGGCGAAGCATATTTAGACGGAGGCAGATTGCGTCCGCCGGGCCCCTGAGGGCGCCCACCGCCGCTGCGCTGGCGTCCGCCACGGCGTCCCCAACGTCCGCCGCGACCACGGTCGCCAGCGCGATCGCCACCACGGTCACTGCCACGATCTCCGCCACGGCCAAAATTCTGGCCGCCACCGCCTGAAGAGCGCGGCGCGTAGCTCTGAGTGGGATTGTAGTGGGGCGAAAAATTCTGAGGAGCGGAAGCGTTCGAATCGGGCTGGCGCTCTTCGGTGTGGTGAGCATCGTCGTGAACTTCGGCCGCATGGGCGCCGAGAGTCTCGTCGGGACCGGCTTGGTCTTCTACAACGCCGGGGTGCTCATCGTGAGAGAGAGACTCGTGATGCGATGACTCGTGATCAGATGATTCGTGCGAGACTTCTTCGCCGTGAGCTTCGTGCACATGATCTTCTTCGTGTTCGTGCGTAGAAGCAGCGTGGCCCAGCGTTTCGCCCGGAAGCAACTCGACAACGTTGGAAGGCGCGGGCGAGAAGGCGGGAGCAGCGGCAGGTGCGTCGGTGTGCGCGTGGCCGTGATCGTAGTCCTCCAGATTTTCGAAAACATCGCTGACGTAGAGAAAAGCATCGCCATCGAGACCGATGTCAACGAAAGCGGACTGCATGCCGGGGAGGACGCGGGTGACTCTGCCTTTGTAGATACTGCCGACGAGGGCGAACTCTTTTTCGCGCTCGATGTAAATTTCGACTAACTGACCTTCTTCGAGAATCGCGACCCGCCGTTCGTGGGAGGCCGCGGAGATAACCAATTCTTTTGACATGAAAACTCCTGACTGTTAGTGACGCCGGCTGTGCCGGGAGTCACGTTTCTGTACGGCCGCAAAGGGCCGACAGGACGCATCGCCGCGAGCTTTTGCCCGTCGGGGGTCCAGTAAATCGGGGCCGGCCCGGTTTGCACCGGGGCACACGCTGGCCACACTGATATCGAGATGGCTTTACGTTCGAAGCCGGAGGGAAAATTCCTCTTGCTTACGAGGCTGGTCCGTTGCCGGAGAGCTTCCAGGCTAACGGCGGACGATGCTGTCCTCACTCTAAAGATCCTTGTTCCTATGGCCCAAGCTTGCTGAGGCCACGATTACCGACCCGGCGGGATTTGCCTGAGCAAACACCCTGCGCGGGACTGGCGGCGGGCTTAGTTAACGAAGCGGCGGAGCCGAACATTCATAACCAGACCAATCGCCAGGAAAACAAACAACGTAGCGGAACCCCCATAACTCATGAGAGGAAGCGGGATACCGGTCACGGGCATAGCACCGATGACCATCGCCACGTTTACTAAAACGTGAAAACCAAGCGCTGCTGCAACGCCCATTACAAGAAACATTCCGGCGCGGTCTTTTGCGCGCTGAGCATTCTGCACTAAGCGTAACAGAAGTGCCATGTACAGCCCAAGGGCAAGAAGCACGCCTTTGAAGCCCTGCTCTTCCGCCCAAGCCGACATGATGAAATCGGAATAACGGACGGGAATGTAGCCGAGCTGGTTTTGCGTACCGTTGCCAAACCCTTTGCCCCAGAAACCGCCGGAGCCGACGGCGATCTTGGATTGTAAGACTTGATAGCCAGAGCCTTTGGCATCTTCTTCTGGGTGCATGAAAGATGTAACGCGTTCTTTTTGATACGGCTTCAAGACGCGCCACGCTACGGGGAGCATCAGAAGCCCGATGAGCGCAATGGCCGCGGCATGCTTCCATTGCAAGCCCGCGAGAAATGCGCCTACGACCAGCAAGGGCACGAGTACAAGCGCCGTGCCCAGATCAGGTTGCTTGAGAATGAGACCTAGCGGCAACCCTATGATGAGCCCTGCTTTGATCAAATCCTGGAGAGAGAGCTCATCCGTGCGCACTTCCGCAAAGAAGCGCGCCATCACGATGATTATAATCAATTTGACCAATTCCGACACCTGAAGAAATTCACCCAGGATGGGAATCCAGCGTTTGGCGCCGAAACGGGTGTGGCCGAAAGCAAGGACGGCGATGAGCGCGGCGATACCGATGAGGTAGAGAACGGGGGCCTGATCAAGGATGAGATGGTAGTCGAGACGAGAGAGAGCGAACATCAAGATAAAACCGATGAGGAGCCAGCGAAGCTGCTTGTTCTGCATGCCGGCGAGGGAGCTGCCGTGAGTGGCGGAGTAGATCTCGATGACACCGAGGGCGCAGATGGCCGCGAGAATGGCCAGTAGCCACCAATCGTAATCGCGAGTGCCGGGTGCGTCGTTCATAATGAAGCTAACAGTCGACAGCTTACAGCTAACAGACTAGGACCACATGTTCGCCTGTTGCTTAATCTGATCTTTTGCCGACTGACTTTTCACTCCCAAGTATTCGAAAAACTCAAAATCAATTTTAGCGTTGCGGCTCGACGCTTGAGGCGTGAGCAGGTACTGCGGCGGATGCGGCCGCGGGCTTCACAATGGGCTGCGTCTGAATGGTTGCCGCAACTGCTGCCGTGCCATGGCTCAAATCATACTGTTTGTCGCTGGCGGTTAGTTGGCCTTGTGACTTCTTTGTCTTCTTATCGTAATAGGCTTTGACGATGTCCCTGACGACCGGACCGGCGGCTTCACCGCCATGCTGGCCGCTTTCCTGAACCAGCACTGCAACGCAAATTTCCGGATTGCGCTTAGGGGCGTAGCCGACGAACCAGGCATTGTCCGCAAACTGCGAGCCTTTCTTGACGAGATTCATTTTGTCGTAGCCGATGACCTGAGCGGTGCCGGACTTGCCGCTGAGCTCGATGCCAGCGAGTCTGAGCTTGCCACCGGTGCCGCCAGGTTCGTTCACGACGCCGTACATGGCGTCAGTTACTTTCTCGATGGTAGCTTCGGATATGGGGAATCGTTCTTCGCCCACATTCTGGGCATCTTTCAACATGTGCGGCTGTTTGAAATCGCCACCCGAAGCGATTCCGCCAATCAAGCGAGCCAACTGTAGCGGAGTTGTGGTGACCGCACCTTGGCCGGTGGCTACAGAAATCACTTCACCGGCATACCACTTGCGATGAAAAGTCCGCTCGACCCATTCCTGAGAAGGCATGAGACCTGGCTCTTCGGAAGGAAGATCGATACCGGTTCTGTGGCCTATTCCGAGTTTGCTGGCGTAATAGGAAAGCCTGTCGATTCCCAGGCGCATACCCACGTTGTAAAAAAAGACGTCACACGATTTCAGAATCGCTTCGTGCAGGCCCAATACGCCGTGCGATTTCGGTCCGGTTTTCGCGTAGAAAACATAGCAATGGTACTGCCGCCCGAAGAACGTGCCGTAGCCGGGGCAGAAGGTTGTGAAGCCTTCTTCGGGTACGTGGTCCTCGAGCATGGCTGTGGCTGTGACAATTTTGAAAACGGAGCCGGGCGCGAGTTGCGCTTGAATCGCGCGGTTCATTAGAGGATGAAGAGGATCGTCGTTAAGAGCTTTCCATTCATCCGCGGAAATACGAACGGCAAAATCATTTGGATCGGGCGTGGGGCGGCTGACCATCGCGAGCACTTCGCCGGTGCGCGGATCGAGAGCAATCACGGCTCCGGGGCGCACACCGAGGGATTGTTCAGCGACTTGTTGCAAGTCGTAATCGATGGTGAGCTGAATCTGCTTGCCGGGAATCGGTTCCTGCTGAGCAAGGTGGCCGAGCTCTTTCACTTCTTTTCCGACACTGTTGACGACGACGCGGCGCATACCGTCCGTGCCGGTCAAGATGTCGTTGTACTGGCGCTCGAGGCCTGTTTTTCCGGCGAGGTCGCCTGGACGGAGCCGGCCGTTGCTGGCTTCGATTTGTTGCTCGCTGACTTCGCCGACGTACCCGCTGGCGTGGGACATGAAGCCACCGGGAAGATAGCGGCGGCGCTGGACCATCAGCATTTCAAGAAGAGGAATGTCGGAGCGATGCGATTCGATGAAAGCGACGTCCGCGCTGGTGGCTTCGGGCTTGATGACGATGGGCTGAAACTTCGGAAGGTTCTTGGTGCTTTCGAGCTGATCCTTGAGGTCGCTTATCTCAATCCCGAGGCCATCGGCGATGGCGGGGAGATTTTTATCGATCAGAGCGGGATCGTCGCGAAGAAGAAGAATACTGAAAGACGGGTAATTGTCGACCAGAACGCGGCCATCGCGATCGAGCATGCGGCCGCGTGGCGCGATGATGGGAATGGAGCGAACGCGATTGCGCTCGGCCATTTGGCCGTACTTATCGGAGTCGACGACCTGGAGTTTCCAGAAGCCGAGCAGCAACAGTCCGACCATGCCCACGATGACGTAGGAAGCGATGGCCAGTCTGGCCTGTGGCAGACGATTGTCGTTGCGAAACCAGTACGACACGAAAACCCCGCGCGCGAGAATCTCTTTTTGCTGCGCTCGTCAAACGGACGGCACTGTCATCAGGGCGATTCGTCGCCCGTCCCGCGAGAAGCCGGGACATGCTCGCGTCACGAAAAAATTTGCAGCGTGGGTTTCGAAATGTCCGTCGAAAACTTTCTTCGAAAAAAGAATTCGAAAAATTCTCTCAGAGATCCCGAATCACTGCCGGACTATTGCTGCAGCTAATGCTGCAAACGGCAGCAAAGTCATTTTCAAACGTAGCACTTGGACAAGAGAGCCGCAAGCCGTCCTGAAGGACAGTTGCTTGGTCAATACCCCTATGAAATCTAGCTAATGGGAAAGGCTGCGACAGGCTGGCCACGAGAAGGCTCGCGAGGGAGTTGTCGGTCACTCATAGCGCAAGGCTACGATTGGATCCACGCGTGTGGCACGACGCGCCGGAATCCAGCAAGCGGCAAGGGTCACTGCGATCAGGAAAGCGATGACAATCGCGATGGTTGCCGGATCATGGGCGGTCACGCCAAACAACAAGCCTTGAATCAGAGGGGTAAGCGCCAACGTCCCGGCAACGCCGAGCAAGACACCAATGCCGGCAAGTGCCATTCCGTGACGGAACACAAGCGACCACACATCGCCTACGTTCGCGCCAAGGGCCATGCGGATGCCGAATTCGCGCGTGCGTAGGCTCACGGCGTGCGACACCACTCCATAAATACCGATGGCTGCGAGGAACAGTGCGATGCCCGCAAAAATCGCCACTAGCACCGCGCCAAAATGCTGGCGCGCAACTGCGTCTCCCAGAGACTGGTCCATTGTAGCGACGTCGGAGAGCGGCAAATCAGCATCCATCAGGCGCACAATGTCGCGGATCGCCGGTACTTTTGCAAATGGATCACCTTCCGTTCGCACGGCCAGCATCATGCTTGAAAAGGGGAGTTCGGCGTGGGGCCAATAGCTCATGGCCCTTGGAGTTTTGTCTAGTCCTTCCCGCTTCACGTCCGCGACCACACCGATAATCTGTGAAAAATCGTTCTTTTCCTTCATGTCAATTTGGATTTTTTGCCCCAGAGGATCCTCGCCCGGAAAATACTGGCGAGCCATGGCTTCGCTGATGATCACCACATGGGACTCGATCGCTTCTTCGCGATCGGAAAATGTACGCCCTTTCAGCAAAGGAATCTGCACCGTGCGGAAATAATCGGAACCCACAAGCTGCACCTCTGTGTCGTTGTCCTGACCGTGGGCAGGGGCCGGCTTTCCCGCGATGAGAAAGTCAGTTCCGGGCGTCATGCCCGTTAGAGGGAACGAATTGTCAATCGTTGCCGCGCGGACTCCTGGTAATGCGCGCACCTCCTCAAGGAGTTGCTGAAAGAAAGCGATGTACTGATTTGGCTCTGAATATTTTGTGGAGGGAAGTGTGACACGAAGAGTGAGCAGGTTCTTGGAGTTGAACCCGGGATCCACGGAAGAAAGCTTCACGAAGCTGCGCAATAGCAGTCCAGCGCCCGCAAGCAGCATAAGGGAAAGGCTGACTTGCGCGACGGCGAACACGCTACGTAGTCTGTGCCCCCGTGTTCCGGTCTCTGAGCGGCCCGCTTCGCGCAGCGCGTCGGTAAGATTTGTGCGAGCCGCGTCGAACGCAGGCGCCAATCCAAACCCCAAGCCCGTGATAACGGAAACCACCGTAGCGAAAACGGCTATACGCCAATCAAGCTGAATCGAACGTACATGCAAATCTTTCGGGATGAGAAGCACCACAGCCGAGATGGCCCAACGCGCCAAGAGAATTCCGAGCCCGCCTCCAAGCATGGCGAGCAACAGGCTCTCGGTCAGCATTTGCCTGGCGATGCGCCACCGGCTCGCACCTAGCGCGCTGCGAACTGCGACCTCGCGCTCACGGGCGGAAGCGCGCGAAAGAAGCAGGTTGGAAACGTTGGCGCAGGCTATGAGCAGGACAAAACCAACAGCGCCAAGCAAGAGCAGAAGCGTCGGACGGATGGCGCTTGAGAGATCCTTATGGACAGGGACCACATTCACTCCCCAGCCGGTCTCAAAATCCGGATAGGTTTTCGTCAGATTCGCAGCGAGCCCGTCCATCTCAGTCTGCGCTTGCGCGGGGCTCACGTTGGATTTCAGGCGGCCAACCACGGTCATCCACCGCCCGCGCGGAGTCCGGTCTTCCTCTTTCCAGCCATAGGGCCCCCAAAGTTGCGCAGCCTTGCCAGTCAGCGAACCCTGCGGCGCAAAGAGCGCGACCCCAGGGGGCATTACCCCGATTATGAGATAACTCTCGCCATCGAGACGAATGAATTTGCCGACAGCACCACGCTCCGCGCCAAAGCGGCGCTGCCACAATCCATAGCTCAAAAGAACTTCGTGATTGTGCCCGCGCTGCCCTTCCTCGTTCGAAAAATCGCGACCCAGAATGGGCGAGATTCCAAGCAGCGAAAACAAATTCGTGGAAATTTCCTGGGACGGAATCTCCTCAGGGTCGCCTTCTCCGGTGAGCGTGGAAGTGTCGTCAAAGAATGCGGCCAACTGCTCGAAAACAGTATTGTGTTCCTTCCAGTAGATGAAATTCGCCGGGGACACAACGTTGTGATCGCGTCCTTCGTTAAGTTTGGTCTCCCATACCATCACCAGGCGTTGTTCCTGGCGATAGGGAAGCGCTTTAAGCAGCACGGAGTTCACCACGCTGAAAACCGCGCTGCTCGAGCCGATCCCCAAGGCAAGCGTGAGCACAGCAACCGCCGTAAACGCGGGCTTGTTGCGAAGAAGCCGTGCGGCGTGGCGCAAGTCGTGAAAAAATTCCTCCGGGGCGCTAAAGGTCCACATTTCGCGGCTCCTCTCTTTCATGCTTGTTGCGTTGCCGAATTGGCGGCGCGCCGCGTAGGGGGCTTCTTCGGGGGCGATGCCGGCGCGGCGGATTTTTTCTTCGCGCATCGCCAGGTGAAACGCGACTTCTTCTTCGAGGTCGCGATCCAGTGTGTTGCGCTGGAAGACTGACTTCAGGCGCAAAAGCGTTTTGTGCAGCCATCCTTGCATGCGTTTAAGCTCCGAAATACTTTGAGCCGCCGTGGCCGGTTCGCAAATTTGAGCGCTCAGTCATAACGCAACGCGACCATGGGATCGACGCGCGTCGCGCGTCGCGCGGGGATGTAGCAGGCCGCGAAGGCCGCGATCGCGAGCAAAATGGCGACCGCTGCGAACGTTGCAGGATCCGTTGGCCTCACCTCAAAAAGAAGGCTGGACATCAGGCGGGTCAAGGCGAGCGCAGCGATAATCCCGATGGCGATGCCGAGGATAGTGAGTCTCGCGCCATCTTTCAGGACGAGGCGAAGGACATCGCCGCGCTGCGCACCAATGGCAAGGCGAACGCCAATTTCGTGAGTGCGCTGGCTGACCGAATAGGCCATCAGGCCATAAATTCCGACGGCGGCAAGAATCAGCGCAAGGGCCGCGAAAAGTGTGAGAAGCAGCATGTTGAAACGCTGCTGGGCTAGGGAGACGGCCATCAAATCTTCCATCGAGAGGATATCGGTTATTGGAATCTGACTATCAACGCTCCAGATTTGTTTCTTCGTTTCCTCCACGAGGCCAGCGACTGGTCCTGTGGTACGGAGAACAAGAGTCATCCAGCGCCGCCAAGCCTGCTCGGATTGGGGAAAAGGAGTGTACACGGCGGGATCGGCCGGCGCGTCGAGGCTGGAATCTTTTACGTCGGCAGCGACACCCACAATAGTCATCCACCGCGGAGGGTCAGGAGCTCTAGCCCAGTCGATGCGAGCGCCGATGGGGTTCCTGTGTGGTAAGCGCTCTTTGACGAATTTCTCGTTTACGATGGCCACGAGAGGTTGACCCTCGCGATCCATTGGTGTGAACTCGCGACCCGCGCGGATGGGGATTTGCATAACGCGGAAATAGTCCCCCATCACAGAGTTGGTCTGTGCGCGCGGTTCGGCACCGACAGCGACCGGCGGGCCTCCATCCACT
>Ga0210391_10003790_pt1 | contig 12745 bp, 12 predicted proteins | sample IncBWC12OmetaG_FD_160573 | JGI IMG/M metagenome (GOLD analysis project Ga0210391, IMG submission 160573) | Forest soil microbial communities from Barre Woods Harvard Forest LTER site, Petersham, Massachusetts, United States - Inc-BW-C-12-O ... | reverse complement strand
CAAACAACCGCACTATCGCATTGTTGTGATTGAGAAGGAGCGCGCCCGCAACGGCCGCCCGGTGGAAGTGGTCGGGACCTACAATCCCCGCACCAATCCCGCCAGCGTCGAGTTGAAGCGCGACCGCGTCGAGTACTGGGTGTCGAAGGGCGCCCAAATGTCGGATCGCGTGAACAAACTGTTCACCAAGACTCCGGCCCCGGCCACTGCCTCCGTCGCCTAGTTGAGTCCGTCGACGTCAGTGAACTGCGATCCGTGTCAAGTCACGCCTTAAGGCGTACCGCGAGGCCGGGACCATTAGACCGCTGAACGCGGCCGCTTCCTTAGGCTTTTGATTTCACCATGAGAAGCAAATTATGACTGAGCCCTCTGGAGATGTGCGCGCTCTCGTTGAGCTGATTGCGAAATCGCTGGTCGATGCCCCGGACGAAGTCTTCGTCGAGAAATTCGACGACGATGTCATCGAACTCGAAGTCGCCGAAAGCGACGTGGGCAAGGTCATCGGCCGCCAGGGACGTACGGCTCGCGCCCTGCGCGCACTGTTGAGCGCCGCCGGTCACCGGGCGCACAAACGATACACGCTCGAAATCATCGAGTAGACGGTGAGCGGCGAAACCAGCGGCGAGCGCGATTTTATTACCCTGGCCCGGGTGGTGAAGACGCAGGGCCGGCATGGCGAAGTCGCCGCAGAGATACACAGCGACATCCCGGACCGGTTCGCCGCAGGCATGAAACTGTTTGCTCTGCCGAAGTCGGAGCGCGTTGCGGAAAAAGCCGCGCGGCGCGAACTGGAACTCGAAGATGTGTGGCCGCACAAGGGCCTGGTGGTCCTGAAGTTCCGCGCCGTCGATTCCATGAATGACGCTGAGTTATTGATCGGATCGGAGTTGCAGGTCCCTGGTGCCGAACGCGCGGAGCTGGAACGGGGCTGGACGTACGTCAGCGATCTGATCGGCTGTGTAGTCGTCGATCATGGTCATGAAATCGGCCGCATCGAAGACGTTCAGTTCGGGGCCGGCGAAGCTCCGCTGCTCATCGTAGCCAGCGCGGGAAAAAGGTTTGATGTGCCCTTCGCCCAAGCCTATCTGGAAGGCGTAGATATAGCGCAGCGGCAAGTGTGCATGAACCTTCCCGAAGGTATGCTCGAGATCAATGCTCCGGTCACGGCCGAAGAAAAGCAAGAACAGCAGCACGAAAGAAAGAAGAATCGTTAAAGGTTTTGGGAATGAAAGCCGATATCCTGACGATCTTTCCCGGCTTCTTCCAAGGACCGCTGGATCACGGCATTACCCGCCGGGCCTGCGAAATGGGCCTGGCGAAAATCGAAGTCCACGACCTGCGGCAGTTCACGCACGACCGGCACCGCACTGTGGATGACCGCCCTTTCGGCGGCGGCGAGGGCATGGTGCTCAAGCCGGAACCGATCTTTGATTGTTTGGAACCGCTCGGGCTTGCGTCGCGCGAGCAACGGTTGGCTGGCGACGCGAAACAGAGCGTGATCCTGCTTTCGGCGCAGGGTGAGCGCTTCACGCAGAAGGTTGCCGCGGAGTTGGCGGCGCTCGATCGCATGGTTCTGATCTGCGGACGCTATGAAGGCGTGGACGAGCGCGTGGCCGACTTCATCGCCGACCGTGAGTTGTCGATCGGCGACTACGTGCTCAGCGGCGGTGAACTGGGCGCGGCCGTGATCATCGAAGCAGTCACTCGGTTGCTGCCGGGTGCTGTGGGCAACGAGGCTTCCACGCGGCAGGAATCGTTCACCGCGCATGAGCCGACCGAAGATGGCGAGGTTACGGGGAATGACGCGGCGGATTCGACCTGCGGCTCCGGCGGATTGCTCGACTATCCGCACTACACGCGCCCCGCAGATTTTCGCGGGATGCCTGTGCCAGAAGTTCTGCTCAATGGCGATCACCAGGCAATCCGCCGTTGGCGCCGCGAGCAGGCATTAAAGAAGACGCTGCGCAACCGCCCGGATCTGTTGGACGGCGTGAAGCTCAGCGAGGACGACGCAAAGATTTTGGCGCGAATCAAGCGCGACAGAAACTAAGGAAGATTTCCAAGGAATCGAAAGACGAAGGATAAAACGACAAATGTCAAACCTAATCATCGAAAAGCTGCTGGCAAAATCGAAACGCACCGACATCCCCGCTTTCCACCCCGGTGACACCATCCGCGTTCACGTGAAGATTAAAGAAGGCGACAAGGAGCGCGTGCAGGCGTTCGAAGGCGTGGTCATCAAGCGCGACAACGGACCGCAGGCCAGCTTTACCGTCCGCAAAATGAGTTTCGGCCAGGGCGTCGAGCGCATCTTCCCGGTGCACGCCAAAGTCATCGACAAGGTCGAGGTTCTGCGCTCGTCCAAGGTTCGCCGCGCGCGTCTGTTCTACCTCCGCGAACTGCGTGGCAAAGCCGCACGCCTGCGCGACGTGGAAAAAAGCTAGGCTTTGCCCGTATGGGGGTGCGATTTTGTGGGGCCGGGTCGGAGCCTGCCCTGAGCGAGGTCGAAGGGACCCGGCCGGGCCGAGCGAACGCTCGGCTCACTTGTCAGGCCGGCTAACCAGCCGCTGCCAGCGGCTCCGTCACTACTTCCACTGCGGCGAACTCCTCGACTCTTTTCGTCCTCAGCTTGCTCAGCACGTAGCTGAGAAGCGGGCGGTCGCCGCGCCGGATTTCCTGAAACTCCACTCCCATCTCAAGGTTGTCGACTAAGTATTTCACCTGCGCCTTCACCGCCACTCGGATGTCGAACATGCTCAGCATCAGCCGGAAGTCGGTGCCGGGCCGCAGGATTTCTGTGCCCGCGATGCGCGCGCCGTATTCCGAAATCTGCTGCACCTCGCCGGATACGCGCTGCACGCCGTCAATCACTTCGGCCTGGCCCTCGACGTAAAACCGCGGACGGCGCCTGCGGTTGGCCGCCGGCCGGTCAAGCATCGAATGATCAAACGTCGAACGATCAAAGCCCCGCGCCGACTTGCCCTTCAAGCCCTCGACGATGACCGGCTGGTACTGTTCTTCGATCTGCATTTGCCGCAACTCATCATCCCAAGGCGTGCGGCCTTCGACGCACTGCACCGAAAACTGCCCGCGCAGGGGCGACGCTGGATCGGCGGCCCACACCACCTGGCAGATTGCCTTGTTGCGCCCGCGCTCGACCATCACCAGATCACCGATGTTGACTTGGCGCGCGCTCAATAGCCGTGCGCCGTGCGGGTGGATGTCATAGGTGCAGGCCATCTCCGCCGGCCCGCGCCCTTCCTGACCGACCAGGCTAAAGCGGACAGGAAGCGCCATGTGCACGACCTTGCCGGTGAGCAGGCCGTCTTCTTGCGGGTTGGTTTTGCGTTCCAAAAAGCTTCTCGCGGTTTCGGATGTAGCTGAGGTGAAGTTACCAGTACATGTACTACTGGGCAATGTACGACCGTAATCCGCACGGTGGTTACTGGTTGGCGTTACCCCCGTGGGGAAGCGCTGGCCCGCACGTGCCACTGGCCAAGAAAAGCAGGTTCCTCGCGTTCGCTCGGAATGACAACTCATTTTATGGATTCTCTTTCTTGTCTGCGTCGAAAGCGCTTGCGGGAATTCGCGCTCTCTAAGAAGATGGTCAGCAACCCGTGTCTTCGTAATGAAGTCTTCTGTGATGAAGTCGTCGTCTACACGAACGCCCGCGCGACCACCCGCACGAACGCTGTCACCGTCGGCGGCGAAGCTGCGGCTGCTGAAGAAACTGCGTTGCACGCTGCGCTATGAGAAGCAGGCATGGGCGGCGGAGGCGCGGCGCGTCGCAGGCGTGGACGAAGTGGGGCGGGGCTCGCTGTTTGGCTGCGTCGTGGCGGCAGCGGTGATTCTGGATCCGGCATATCGGGTGCGCGGGCTGCGCGATTCCAAGCTGCTGTTGCCGGAGCGCCGCGAGGTGCTGGCCGGGCGCATCCGCGAGCATGCTGTAGCGTGGGCCATTGCAGCCGTCGACGCCGCGCGCATCGATCAGATCAACATTTATCACGCGTCGCGAGCGGCCATGCGCGAAGCGGTGCTGCGGCTGGCGCCTGCGGCTGACCACCTGCTCGTCGACGCCATGCGTCTCGACTGCGAGCAGCAGCAGTTTGCGATCATTCATGGCGACGCGCTTTCAGCGTCGATTGCGGCCGCGTCGATTCTGGCGAAGGTGGAACGCGACCGCATGATGTGCGAGTGGGATGCCGTGTTTCCGGCTTACGGGCTGGCTTCGCACAAGGGATACAGCACGCCGAAACATCTGGCCGCGCTGCGCGAGTTCGGGCCGACGCCGCTACACCGGCAGTCGTTCGCGCCGGTGTGGCAGAACCCGGTGCCGCAGGAGGCCTTCGCGTTTATGGCTGAGGATGGGCCGGATGAGATAAGTGCCGAGGATTTGGCGGGTTAGGATGAGTGGGTAAGATTTACATATGTTCCTGTAGGAACATTGTTTTACAATTCTGTACATACAATTTAATGGTTATGTTGGGGCAAATGCAAAATAAGAAACGAACAGCGAAGAGCGCGAAGAATGAACGGCGTATCGTCAGGTCGACCTCTGCGGCACGCCGGAAGACTGGCCGGCGCAAGGGGCTAAACTCGCAACCCTCAGCCGCGGAGTCGAAGCGACGTACGGTCTCGATCGGGGAAGTGCTGGAGTATTACAAGCCGCTCAAGAAGCCGGTCACGCTGCGGCTGGACGCCGACGTGGTGGCCTGGTTCAAGCGCGATGGACGGCGCTACCAGACGCGCATCAACGCGGCACTGCGCCGGGTGATGGAGCGGGAGATGAAGGCGGCGGGGGAGTGAGGCGTCGATATGGGGCATATTGTTCTCCTGGGTGATTCAATTTTTGATAACGCCCGTTACACCGGGGGTGCTCCCGATGTGATCTCTCAGGTCCGCCAGTTCCTGCCTGCGGGATGGCAGGCATCACTGCTTGCCGTGGATGGCTCGACGACTGAGAACATTTCTGCCCAGTTGCACCGACTGCCAGGCGAGGCTTCCTACTTAGTGCTGAGCGTCGGCGGAAACGATGCGATCATGAATGCCGATATCTTGCGTATGCCTGTCCAATCGACAGCGGACGCTCTGTCTGCGTTGCACGAGGTTTCTAGGAAATTTGAGAAGAATTATCGTCGTGTAGTCGAGGCGTGCAGGGCTCTTGGCCTGCCTTTAGCAATCTGCACGATTTACAACGGCAGCTTCCCTGATCCGGAGTACCAGCGGTCGATTTCAACGGCTCTCATGGTCTTCAATGATGTGATCTTGAGGGTTGGCATTGAATACGGTTTGACCATAATTGACCTGCGGCTGATTTTTTCATCGTCTGAAGATTACGCAAATCCGATCGAGCCTTCGTCGATTGGTGGTGCGAAGATTGCGAGGAGTATCGTCGGTGTTGTATCGGGGGCTGCGAAAGGTGCCCGAGTCGTCATCGGGTGAGGCTCTGCGGATGTTCCAGCAGAAATGGGGTACCCGATCCTGTTAGGGGGCTGCTCAGTTTCGCATTTAACTCGTCAAGTAATCTGGCGTTTTTCTGCAGCGCGTGCGCGAGGATTTCTGCCTGCTGTTTAGCCGTCGGCCAGTCGCGGGCTTCGACGGCTTCGGTTAATCCCGGTAGTTCCAGGTGGGCGTAGGTGAATCTTGCGCCGTAGAGGATGTGTTTGAACCAGGGGCGGCCGGGGATGCCGTCGGGGTTCAGCCAGTTGCGCTCGACTTGCATCATGCCGTGATTCAGGGTCAGGGCGAGTTTTGGGTCGAGGGGGCCTGTGGCGAGCTTTGCTTTTAGGGATTCGTTTAGTTTTTTCCCGGCGGTTTCGAAAGCGTCGATGGCTATTTGAACGTCGGTGAGATTCAGAGGTTTGGATGCGGTCCCGGATGCGCCGCAAGCGGTGCAATCTTTCGTAGGGTCCTTCGCGCCGGCTTCGCCGCCGCTCAGGATGACAAGCTTATTTTTATTCGCGAGTTCTTGTACGAACTGGCGGACATTTGCGGCGTAGGTGGCGAAGTCGAAGGGGAGCAGGTCGGCGTTGGCGAGGCGGAGCGCGGTGACTCCCCAGAGTTGGCTCATCAGCGTGTGGTATTTGTAGCCGGGGTCGCCGAAGTGGTTCATCCAGTAGAAATCGTCGTAGCCGGAGTGGTAGACGCCGTAGTCGCCTTCGAACCCTAGGCCGATGACGGGCATGCCGATGAAGTTCAGGAACACGGTGTGGTCGCTGCCGCTGCCGATGCGGGTGTCGGCCAAACTTTCATTGGCGACGCCGGAGTCGAAGGGACCGGATTGGGTTCCGGCTTCTTTTTCACGGGCGATGGTTTCTTTCCAGGCGGCGTAGAGACTTTTTCCGGACGGGTCTGGATTTTGCAGCGTGCGCGTGGTTTCTTCGAGCATCGGAGCGAGCGAGGCGACGGCCTGGCCGTGAAAGTTAGGCCCTGACGTGGCCTCGTCGACGTTGATGTAGGCGACGGCTTTGGCGCGAAGTTCGTCCGCGAATTGTTCTCCCCATTCGGTGGAGCCGGTGAGGCCGACTTCTTCGCCGTCCCAACTGCAGACGACCATGGTGCGGCGCGGGCGCATGCCTGCTTTGGCGAGTTGGCCCAGGGTGCGGGTAAGTTCCATCATGCTCGCGGTGCCGCTGGAGGGATCGACGCCGCCGAAGACCCAGGCGTCGCGGTGGTTGCCGAGGACGACCCATTCGTCGGGAAGTTCCGCGCCGCGGATGCGGCCTTCGACTACGTAGTAGGGCTGGACGCCGTTGTCCATCTCGATTTTCAGATGAACTTTCACGCGCTCGCCGCCGAAGTGATAGGGGAAGGGCAGGCCGCCTTGCCAGTTTTCTGGGGCGATCGGGCCGTCGTCTTTCATATTTTCGAGCAGAGGTTTGGCGTCGTGCCAGGAGAGCGGGAGCGCCATGATTTTCGGCGCGGAGAGCGCTTGCTCAATGGGAATTCGTTTCGCGCCGGGGACTGACGCCCAGCCGGGCGTTTGCGGGTCACCGGGGACCATGAAGTCGTAGGTGATGGCGCCGCGCTGAATTTTATATTCCGGGCCCCAGGGGCCGTCGGGATCCACCTTGCCCTTCTTGTAGCCGTCTTCGGCGGGATCGCTGTAGATCAGAATCGCAGCTGCACCTTCGCGCTGCGCGGTAAGGGCTTTGAATCCGCGATAGCTGTAGGGATTGGAGTAGCGGACTAGAACAATTTTGCCTTTGACGGTGATGCCGTTCTTGCGCAGCAGGTCGTAGTCTTCGGGATTGCCGCTGTGGGCGTAGACGACGGGCGCGGTGACTTCGCCGGAGATCGACATGCCGAGCCAGGCGCCTGAGATTGCGGGATTCTTGGAGTCATCGTCGCCGGGGAGCGGGGTCTCGCGCAATGTGGCTGTGTAGTGCGTGGGCGCAATCATTTCCAGCGAGGCGGATTTCGGGTTGGTGCCGTAGACGTCGTAGCGGCGGATGATGACGTCTTCGAGGCCCTGCTTTTTCCATTCGTCGCGAATGTATTCCGCGAGTTCGTTGTTGCGCTTGGATCCGGCGACGTGGGGTTCTTGCGTGAAGATGCGGTGCTGGCGGCGCTCTTCGTCGGGAGTGGGGATGGATTTGAATTTCCCTTCTACTGCTGTTTCGTGAGCAGCGGAGGCGGGAGTGAAGCCGAGGATGGATTGGGCGAGGGCGGTGGTCAGGAGAACGTTGATGAGAAAAATAAAAAGAATAGCTGCGTAACGGAGCGGGGTCATGGGCGGAAGCGATTGTACCGCAGAGACTGACGCCTGGTTACTGGCCCATTTTATTGATCGCTGACCAGAAGTAGTGGATTGCGCCGATCGTTAGTATCACGATGACGGCTACGAGGAGCGCGTATTCGGCGATGTCCTGGCCTCGATCGTCGTGGCATGGCGCGAGCGGAAGGTTGGGCATGTATGGTGCTCCTTCGTTTCTCAGGGCTGTTTCTCTGTCTGGCCGCATTGCAGCCGTGCTACGCACCGCCCGACCGGGCCTCAGGGCCCGGTCCCACACAGTCGAAACCTCACAAATCCAAACCCACAGCTACTTCGCTTTCAGGATGTCGGTTAGTAAGTCTGGCTCTGATTCGTCGCGGACCAGGTGGGGATATTTTTCGCCGCCGTGGTAGTCGATTTTGTAGGTCTTGTAGTAGTCGGTGTTTTCGACCAGGATTTCGATGGGCGTGGAACCGTCTTTGGCGGCTTTCAGAGCGTCTTTCAGGACTTCCGGAGAAAAGCGACGGCCGTTGACCGCGACCAGCTTCATTCCCGGGCCAACGCCGGCGAGCGCTGCGGGCATGCCTTCGATGGTGTCGGCGATGTTGCCATCAGCGCCAAGTTCTAGGCCGAGCGAGTAACGCGTGCCCACGGAACGGCGGCCGCGACCGCCTTCCATCGGCGAAGGAGTTTCGTCGTAGACGACTTTCCATCCGCTGCCTTCGATGCCGCCAAGCGGCGCGCCGGGACCGTGATTGGTGAGGCGTTCGGTCCAGAAGCCGCGCCAGTCGTAGGGTGCGATCTGGTTGAGCGCGCTGACCACGTCTTCGAAGCTGTAGGGTTTCAGCATCGGTCCGGTGGTGGGCGCGCCGTGGAAGAGGTGGCAGAAATCGTCGATCGACTTGGCGCCCTTGGTCTGTTGGCGAATGATGACGTCGACCCAGAGCCAGTTGAGCGTGTCTTCTTCGTAGAAATCGACGCCACGACGGTACGACCCCCAGGCGCGGGGAGAGAAATAAAGTTCGGGGGCGGCGTCGGCGGTGTCTTGCAGGTTGCGCCATTCGCGGCCGGGCGTGTGATCGAGTGCGGCAGCGGTGATGGCGAGGCCGTCGCGATCCTGATCGGCGGTGAGCAGGCCGCTGCGGGCAGTGAGCACGAAACCTAGATAGTTGGTTAGGCCTTCGTAGACCCAGAGCAGGTCGTCTTGCATCGGCTGCTGGTAGTCGGGTGTGGCGAGGCCGGCGGGACGGCGGAACTTTCCATTCCAGGAGTGGACGTATTCGTGGGGCAGAAGTCCGGACGACTGTTTGCGCGCGGTTTCGTCGACCAGGGCGTTCTCGCTGACGCGGCTGTCGTCGGATTCGTGGTGCTCCAGGCCGAAGTGGGCGACGTGGTCGCTGAGGGTGTAGAGGAAGTGGTAGTCGCGGTAGTGGTGCGCGCCGAAAAGTTTCTGCGCCTGGTCGACCAGACTTCTGTAGTGGTCCCAAACTTCCGGGGGAGCGTCGAGGGCGGCGGCGCTGTCGGCGGCGATGTCCATCTCAGTGACGGGATCCTGGGCAAGGGGAACGATTTTCAGGAATTCTCCGGTGATGACGGGCGAGTCGACCAGCGTTGTGAGGGAAACTGTGGCGAAGTGAATTTCATTTCCGCTCTGGCTCGAGATGGGAAGCGGAGTGCCGAACTTCCAGCCGTCGGGAAGTTTCAGGCTGGCGGAGTAGTTGATGTCGTCCGACTTCCAGCCCTTGGGATAAAGCAGGACCTGGTTCCAGCTGATGATGGCCAGCTTGTCGGTGGCGGAGGAGCCGGCGGAGAATCCGCCCTCGAGAGTTGCGGGCGAGAGGAAGTCGAGTTCGGCGGCGATTTCGGTCGTGCCGGCGGGGACTTCGACGTGGAGGGTGAAACCGTCGTCGAGAGCGCGGCGCCATTTCAGAGTCTTGCCGCCGGCGGAAAATTTCAGACCGGCGAGATCAATGACTGGGCCGTCGGGGGCGTGTTCGCCGGGAATCCACTTGGGGTAATAGAGCGTGAGGTCGCCGGGAGCGGCGGGAATCTTCAGCGAGGCATGGAAGATTTTTCGGGGGGCGTGCGTGGCGTCGACTGCGATGGTGACGGTCGGTGGGGTCGCGCCGAATGCGGAAACTGCCACGACTGCGATGCAGACTGCTGCCAAGGTTTTTGCGAGTTTCATTCTTGTGAGGCCCCCATGTATAACGACGCGAATGCTGCTGATGCTGGGACGAAGTGAAACTATAGCAGTCTAGGCGTGCGATGGTACAGAGACGCGCGGCCGAGGTCGAGGAAGTGAAGTGGTAGGATGCGTGGAATCCAACAGGGAAAGGAGCCGCGATGAGAATTACTTTCCCGATAGTCGTATGTCTCATCGGCGCCGTAGCCGACTTTGCTCTCTGGGCGAAGTTGCGTCACTTCCGAGCCCGAGAGAAACCGCCCGCATCCCGCGCGGGACTATCGCTCGAGGAGAGGCAGCGAAAGATCAGGATCGGGAGGAGGGTCCTTTTTGCCTCCGGATGTTTGATGTTGGGCGGAGCAGTCTTTCTTGCGTGGCTGGCAAATTCAAGATGAGACGCGACCTGCTGCTATGATTCCGCAGATGGCGCGACGTGGGAAATTCATTACCTTCGAAGGGTTGGACGGAACTGGCAAGAGCACGCAGATGCGGAGGCTGGCGGCGGTGGTGCGCGCGGCGGGACATAAAGTGGTTGAGACGCGCGAGCCGGGTGGGACGGCGACGGGAGAGAAGATTCGCAAGGTGCTGCTCGATTCTGGGACGGCGGGGCTGGCGCCGCTGGCGGAGATGGCGCTGATGTTCGCGTCGCGGGCGCAGCATATCGCCGAGGTGATTGAACCGGCGCTGGCTGCGGGGAGCATTGTGCTGTGCGATCGATTTACGGATTCGACGGAGGCCTATCAGGGGAGCGGGCGGCGGCTGGGAAGTGAGGCGGTGCGTGAGTTGCATCGGGTGCTGTGTGGAAATCTGCAGCCGGATTTGACGATTCTGCTGGATTCGGACGCGGCGGCCAGCGTGAGCCGGGCACGACGTCGGAATAAACGTACGTCAAAAGCCGCGAGCCGCGGACACGGCGACGAGAATCGGTTTGAGCAGGAGACGCGGGCGTTTTTTGCGCGGGTGCACGAGGGGTATGTGGCGATTGCGAAGCGGGACCATGCGCGGGTTACGGTGGTGGATGCTCGCGGGACGCCGGGGCAGACGCACACGCGGATTGTGGAAGTGGTGCGGAGGAAGTTGAAGCTGTAGGAGAGGAGAGGGAACCAGGCGAAGATGAACTACGGGCGTTGATCCGGCGTTGTTTGAGACGCCACAAAGCCCTTGTGTGTGAACTCCTCGCGAGGCCGCTCGCTGAGCTGGACTGAAAGGGATCCTTTGACTGCGCTGTCGTCCGCTTCGCGCACGACAGCTTCGCTCAGGATGACAGAGGACGCTTTGGAAAGAGAGGGCAAGCGTGTCGGTTAGCCGGCGGCGGTTTCTCGAGAGTGCGGCCTTGAGCCTGGTCGCGGCGAAAATCGTGCCCGCCGCAGGGGGACGCATGTCGCAGAACTCTCCCACTTCGGTTGCCGTCGCCGATCGGAAGAAGGCTTACGGCTCGGGTTATTTCGGCGAGTGGATTCAGGATGAGTTTGGACTGCCCGCGTTTCACTACACCTGTGATCAACTCAAAGATCCGAAGGCTGTGACCGAGGTGAATCCGGGGATGCTGGCGGCGACGGAACACATTCACCAGGTGGGGAATGATCGCATTGTGGCGATCGCGTCGAACTACGGCCACGTTCGGGTGCGGCAGGATGAGGGCGCGCCGAAGTTTTTGAACGACTACGCACCGGAGCGCGGATGTTTTGGCGGCGGGTTCGGATATCTGACTGACGGGACGACGTCACTGAGCACGTTTTATCGCAGCGGTGGCAACAGCGGCAATGCCGACAACTTTGACCGCGTGTTTGGGGTCGGATATGTCCGCAAGAAAGTTTCGGGACACGGATACGCGGTGGATCAGACGATTTTCGCGCCGTTCGGCGATGATCCGGTGCTGCTTTCGCAGGTCACGATTACGAACGTGGGTGCGGCGGAAGCGAACCTGCGCTGGATCGAATATTGGGGATGCCAGGTTTATCAGTTCTCGTTCCGGGCGTTCATCGAGCTGTATGCCGGAAAGAGCATGCACGAGTCGCGGCGAGATTTTGGGGCGCGCTTCGCGCATCACTTTCGCGCTGTCGCCGGCGGCTCGGGCCTGATTGAGAGCAAGGAGTTTCTGGGACGCGACCCCGAGGAGGAGCAACGGTTTCAAGGAGTGGTCGCGTCATTTGAAAAGAGTCCGAATGTGTTTCTTACGCCACCGGACCCGAAGGCTCCGAAGCGGTCCGCTTTCGACGACCTTAATCCTCCGCCAACATTTCTGATCTCGCTGGATGCTCCGGCGAGTGGGATGACAAGCAACGGCAAGGGATTCTTCGGGGCTGGAGGCACCAATCTTCCTGCTGGGCTGGAGCGTGAACTCGATGGGGATCTTTCACAAACCGGGCCGGAGAGTGCGCTGCTGCTCGAACGGAAGTTTTCGCTCAAGCCCGGCGAGAGCCGCACGCTTACTTTTCTTTATGGCTACCTGTCCTCGGACACCGATTTAGATTCTCTGGTTACGAAATACCGGAAGAGCGCGGCTGGTGCGCTGCGCGAATCCTGCGATCAGTGGAAAAAGCACGGGATGCGGTTCAGCACTCCAGAAGAACCGTGGGTCGAGCGCGAAGTTACATGGAACCACTATTACCTGCGCAGCGGATTTACCTACGATGATTTCTTCAAGCAGCACATCATTTCGCAGGCCAGCATCTACCAATACGTCATGGGGTTCCAGGGAGCGGCGCGCGATCCGCTGCAGCATGCGCTGCCGTTTTTGTTCAGTGATCCCGAACTGGTGAAGGAAGTTCTGCGCTACACGTTGAAGGAAGTACGGCCCGACGGATCGATTCCTTACGGCATCGTAGGGCATGGAATGCAGATGC
>Ga0210391_10003788_pt1 | contig 12746 bp, 14 predicted proteins | sample IncBWC12OmetaG_FD_160573 | JGI IMG/M metagenome (GOLD analysis project Ga0210391, IMG submission 160573) | Forest soil microbial communities from Barre Woods Harvard Forest LTER site, Petersham, Massachusetts, United States - Inc-BW-C-12-O ... | reverse complement strand
GATGCCGCCGGCGGTCTCGTCGAGAGTTAGAACGCAGGCCTCAAATTTTTCGCATCGCAAGCGGTCGGCCTGCTCGCGGGGAATCGGAATGGTTTCGATTCCATGTTGGCGGAAGCACTCGTTGATGAGCTGCGCTGACGCCTCGGGCAAGTCAAAGAGGGCGACGCGCGCAACGCTTTTTCGATGGACAGGGGGAGGGGCGAGAACAGCACCGGTCGAAGTAGGCATGAGTCCCAGGGGTTGAACTCCTCTAAAAGCCTATTCTGACGCGGCATTTGACGGCTGCATAGGTTTCGAAAGGGCTTAGTCACCGTCCAATTCGGCCATTACGGAGATTGTACCTGGAACCGGTTGCGCCTGCTCCCTTCGTTCTGCGCTACTGCGAAGGCACGGCGCGGGCGTCTCTAACTGCTATTCAGGTAAGATGTTGCAATCATTGCACCCGTAGGCGTAATCAGCAGATGATTACTTTAGACGACATCCAGTCGGCCTTGCGCCGTATCCGCAGCTCCATATACCTTTCGCCGTGCGCACTGTCGGCAACGTTTTCCGAGTCTACGGCCAACCGGGTCTATTTAAAGCTCGACAACTTGCAGCGGACGGGCGCTTTCAAGGAGCGCGGCGCGCTGAACAAATTGCTGTCGCTGAGCCCGGAAGAACGCGCCCAGGGCGTGATCGCGGCTTCGGCGGGAAATCACGCGCAGGGTGTGGCCTATCACGCCGGGAAGCTCGGCATCCGCGCCCAGATTTGCATGCCGCTGACTACGCCGCTGATCAAGGTTTCGGCCACGCGCGGCTACGGCGCCGATGTCGTGCTCCACGGCGCGAACTATGACGAAGCTTATGAAGAGGCGTTGCTGCGCAGCCAAGCCGACCACCTCGCTTTCGTGCATGCGTTCGACGACGACGCTGTCATTGCCGGGCAGGGGACAATCGGATTGGAGCTTATCGAGCAGCACCCCGATCTTGACGCCGTCGTCGTCCCGATCGGCGGTGGAGGCCTGATCGGCGGCATTGCCTGCGCGCTGAAAGAGTCGAATTCCAAGTCGAATCGAAGGATTCAAGTTTTCGGCGTGCAGCCGTCGCGGCTGCCATCGATGAAAGTTGCGGTGGCGGAGGGGAAGCCGGTGACGCTGGCGGCCGCTTCGACGATTGCCGATGGAATCGCTGTGCGTCGCGCCGGCGAGCGCACACTGCCGCTGGTGCAGAAGTACGTGGATGACATTGTTACGGTCGAAGAAGAAGAAATCGCGAACGCTATTCTGCTGCTGCTGGAGCGCGAAAAAACTTTGGCGGAAGGCGCTGGTGCGGCAGCGATTGCGGCTCTGGTGAATCGCAAGCTGCCGCTGGTTGGGAAAAAAGTTGCGGTGCTGGTGTGCGGCGGAAACATCGATGTCACGCTGCTGTCGCGCATCATCGAGCGCGGCTTGGTGAAAGATGGGCGCCTGGTGCGGCTGCGCGTGCATCTGCCTGATTATCCCGGCGCGCTGAATCGGCTGACTTCAATCCTCGCGCAGCATCGTGCCAACATCGTCGAAACGGATTACGACCGTGCTTACCATGGGGTTGGGCTGGGCGAGACGGCGATTGAGATCACGATGGAGACTCGCGGGCCGGACCATATTGCCGAGATTATTTCGGCGCTGGGGGCGGCCGGATATACGCAGGAACGGGTGCTGTAGGGGTTTTCCCGCGGAGACGCGGAGTGCGCCGAGGGAACAACAAGAAACTGTCTCAAGACTTCGCGGCGTTCTTGGCGTCTCGGCAGTTAAGATTTACTCGAACTGTCTCCGGAATCTCTCCAACTGATCTTTCACCTCGCCCACTTCCCTTCTGAGCTCTGCCACTTCTTCTTCCAGCCGCGCAATGCGGTCGGCGTCTGCCGGATTCCGCTCAATCGCTGCGCTCGGATCAACTGACACTTCCGCTTCGACCACATCCCCGGCCAGCAGGTGAGCGTAGCGCGATTCTTTTGTTCCAGGCTGACGGGGCAGAACTTTCGCCAGCGGCGGGTCGCGCTGCATTAATTTTTGCAGTGCGGATTGCACATCATCCAGGGTTTCGAAGTGAAACAGGCGCTCGCTGCGACCACGGAGTTCGCCTGGGGTTTGCGGACCGCGCAACAGCAACACGCACAGCACGGCGATCTCAGGACGCATGAAGTTGAACACCTCTTGCAAGCGCTGTTCGTATTTGGTCACGCGACTATCGGCGCCGCGAGCGGGTCCGGCCATGCGCTGCTGTTGCAGGCCTTCCAACGCATCGCGCACCGCGTCCTCGTCTAACTGCATCACGGGATCGCGATTCGACTTCTGGTTGCAGGCATTCATCAGCGCATTCAACGAGAGCGGGTAGTACTCCGGCGTGGTGATGTCCTTTTCGATCAGCGAGCCGAGGACGCGGACTTCGTTTGGGGTGAGTTTTATTTCCATTTCGCAGCCGTTCGTTATTTCGTCGTTTTGATTGTATAGAAAGCGGCAAAACCAACGGCCGCGGACAGGAGTGTCCGCGCCACACCATCCCACACTACGGGTTGCTTGCCTGACGCCCGAGGGGCTACTCCCGCGTCAGCCGGAGCTCTAGCATCATCCGTTCTTCACCTTTGTCGTCGATCAAGAAATGGCGATGGAGGAGAACGCGTCCGTCGTCCTCAAGGTGCGCTCGCGCAACGGTCTTGCGCCCAGGGCGGTCGGGATCGAGGGGCGTAGCCGACAGAACGATGTTCTTTCCGTCGAACGTGCCATCGCTCTGGCGAATCGACATTGTCGTCTGCCGCGAGTCGTACCACACGGTGGTGAAGCGATTCGTTTTGGAATCGAAGCCGGAGATTCCGGTGCCCGTGCTCTTCGTTCCGTCAGAATTGAAGAAAATGAAATCCGACTGCAGAAACTTGCCGTCCTGGATCATATACTGCTTACAGGTGCCTTTTGTCGCGATCGGCTTTCCGTTCGTTGGGAAGAATGTCTTGACCAGGTCCCAGTCGCCCACAAATTGCGCGAGCAGCTTCTGACCGGCGCCGGGCGCGTTCGGCGGTTCGTATTGATTGTGGGTCTGCTGCGCGTGCGCCGCAGCGGCAATAAGCAAGATCGCGGTGATCCATTTCTTCTTCATGACAGGCAAACGATATGCGAAAATCGCGCAAATTGCACGCGTAATGACGATTGCCAATTCAACAGGGTCACCAACTACATCCTATAAATATCAGCAAGTTCCATGCCGTCAATATCCTGTCTTGTATACTCGATAGTTTGTCGAATACGTGCAAGACTGAGTGCATGATGAGTCATACATCGGGGAGTGAAACATCAGAGGTGGCGGCGCGGGTTGCCGTCCGGGTAGCAGTCGACGAACTGATCGCGAACCTGCGGGCGCTGCCCGCGTCAGCGTTTGATGGGACGGAGACGATTCGGGCGCTGCTGACGAACATGCCTGTGTCGGAGGCCAGCCTGGCGCCTTATTTGACTTGGGACCGGCAGCATTACACGCGCAATCTCATCGACAAGACGGATCTCTACGAGCTGCTCGCCGTCTGCTGGGAGGTTGGGCAGGGCAGTTCGGTGCACAATCATCGCGGGCAGAATTGCTGGATGGCGGCTCCGATGGGGAGCCTGCTGGTAGAAAATTTCCACGTAGGATTTGAGGATATTGAGACGGGAAAGTGTCAGATGACCGCATCTAACACGGTGGAGTTGACGGCGGCGAATCCGTGCGCGGTCGATCCGCGGGAGCCGGTGCATAGGGTGGTGAATCCGCGGACGGCAAATCAGCGGGCGGTCACGCTGCACGTCTATTCGCGTCCCTTTGACAGTTGCGTCGTCTATTCGCCCGAGCAGGGGACGTGCGGAGATATACGGTTGCACTACACTACAGCTTTTGGAAAACCAGTTAGCAAGCAGTAGCTAGTTGCCCGTAGCCAGCTCCGAGCACCCCATTGCGGAACGGAAGAATCGAACTTTCTGCTACTGGATACGGGCGACTGCATTTCAAGGAGGAATCGTGAGGAAATACCTGGGAGTTTTGGCTGGAATGGCTGCGCTATGTGTGATGTCGTGGGCGCAGGCTCCAGCGCAAGGACAAACTCCCGATCTTGTTCTGGCTCAAACCCAGGCCCCCGCGCAAACACCGGCTCAGTCTCCCGCTCAAACGCCGGCTCAGTCTCCTGCGCAAGATCAAGCTCCGGAGGCGACTCCGATTCCGCCGTCGGATCTGGGCAAGAAAATCACGTTGGTACCGTTTCCGCGGGTCGAGTTTTTTGTCGGCGGAACGTATGCCGAGGCCGGCTTTTACAATGCCGGACACTGGGCGGGGCTGCCGGGCTGGGACAGTTCTCTGGGTCTGAACATCACGCATTGGCTGGGGTTCATCGTGGAGGGCGGCGAATTCTTTGGGACGTCCAAGCTTCCGACCGGGCAGCAGGCGCCGTTTCCGCCTTGTCCGCAGTTCTGCCCGTACACATCGCCGCTGTTTGACGCAACGACGCGAGAGTACAACATTCTTTTCGGTGGGCAGATAGCGCGCCGCAAGTACGAGCGGTGGACGCCGCGGGGCGAATTCTTGTACGGACACCAGGGCGTGCGGGGCATCGCCAACGGCGGAGGCGCCCAGGTGACCGAGGTTGGATCGGGCCGGGCGTTCGTTGCCGGCGGCGGCCTCGACTACAAAATCACTCCGCGCTTCGCCTTGCGCTTGAATGCTGATTATTTCCAGACGGGCACAGATTTTATTCTCCTCGGCAAACAGAAGCAGGACAACTTCCGGGTCTCAGTCGGCGTAGTCATCCGCAACGTGCACAAGAAGCGGCGCACGCTGGAAGAAGAAAACCAGAGCGAACAACAACAACAATGAGCCGCGCAGCTCTTCGTCGTTCGCTCTTCGCCCTTCGGGTTCCGCTATGGTTTGCTCGTCTACAAATGCACCGCGAATCGTGGACGACGAAGAGCGACAACGGGCGACGAACGGCGATAAAGATAATGTCCGCTATAAAGGGCTACGGCGGCGCAACTGCTGTCCTACGAGCGCCGGAGCATGTCGCTGATGGGCTTGGTCCTGGAGCGAACCTCGTCGGCGAGATCGGCGCCTTTTTCGACTACTTCTTCGAAGCGGCTTTTTGCTTCGTCGGTCCAGTCCGAGGCGGTTTCGAGAACATCGTCGTAGGAACGCCGCAGGTCTTTCCGCAATTGGCGGCCAGCCTTCGGAGCTAACAACAGGCCGAGGGCGGCACCCACCCCGAGACCAATCATCAAAAAAGTGATGGCGGTGCCGACCGGGCTGCTCTCTGAACTCTCGTATTTTCCACTGCGCATAAAAACCTCCTGATTTCTAGAATGCCAAAGGGGGCGAACCCCATCTCTACATTCTAGTCCTTATTGAATGGGTAATTTTGTAATCTGCAATTTTGTGATTCGGCCATGCCCGGGTTTCAAATTATCCGGCTATTGGCGGGTCCGGCGGTCCGATTCCCAGAATCGGCTCGCGCTGTGTAAAATAAAGAGTTGATTCCGAGTGCGGCGGGAGAGCTAGCACCTGCCCCGCTGCCAGAATTCCTAGCAGAGTGAAGGAGATGTAAACCTGCAATGTCGATTCCAGCGACCCAACTCCGTCCCGGCATGATCATTAAGCACAACAATGATTTGCATTCCGTGTTCAGCGTCGAGCACCGCACGCCGGGCAATTTGCGCGCCTTTATACAGGCCAAGTTGCGCAACCTGCGCACCGGGGCCATGTTCGAGCACCGCTTTCGTTCGCCTGATCCGATCGAGAAGGTTAACGTGGACGAGGAGAACATGGAGTTCCTCTACAGCGATGGCGATGATTATTACTTCATGAACACGGAAAACTACGAGCAGACGCACCTTACGCGCGACACGCTGGGCGACGCGGTGGATTACCTGACGCCGAATCTGCAGATCAAGGTTGAGTTTTTCGACGGCAAAGCGGTCGGCATTGAGTTGCCGCAGACGGTTGTGCTAACGGTGATGGAGGTCGAACCCGGCCTCAAGAGCGCGACCGCTTCGAGTGTGACCAAGCCGGCGAAGACCGAGACCGGGCTGATTGTGCAGGTGCCGCCCTTCATCAACGAAGGCGAGAAGATCAAAGTCGATACCGCCGAGGGAACGTACTTGTCGCGAGCCCAATAAGGTCAGGCGTTAGAGGTCAGAGTGCGGAGGTGAGAAGCTTGGGTTTTGGGTTTTACCTCTGCACTCTGACCGCTAACCTCTTCATTTGAGCAATGGCTTCCACTGACGATCAATCTCGCACGCAAACCCGTCGCTTTCTCGTACATGGCCGCGTCCACGGCGTCGGCTTCCGATGGTTTGTCGAGCGCGAGGCGCATATCTTGCAGATCGTTGGATGGGTGCGAAACAATGCCGATGGCACGGTCGAAGTGTTGGCCATGGGAACGCGCGCGCAACTGGCTGGATTGCGCTCTCGGTTGCAGGAAGGGCCGCGAGCCGCGCGCGTAGACAAAGTCGAAGACTTCGATGCCGAGCCAGTCGCGGGACTGGCGTCATTTCAAGTTCGAGGAGCTTAATTTCAGGATGAGCACGCCCACGGAAAAGTTGATTGCGGCAGCGGACTGCGACCGATTGAAGAAGCTGATCCGGGAGGTGCCGGACTTCCCGAAGAAAGGCATCCTCTTTTATGACATCACCACGTTGCTCAAGGATAAGGTCGGCTTCGCGCTGCTCATCGACGCTCTCTCCGCAAATTACATTGGCAAAGAGATTGACCTGGTGCTGGGCATAGAGGCGCGCGGATTTATTTTTGGTCCGGCCCTCGCCTACCGGCTGAATGCGGGATTTGTCCCAGTCCGCAAGCCTGGCAAATTGCCGGCCGAAACGCTGAAGATCAGCTATGAACTGGAGTATGGCAGCAATGCGCTCGAAGTTCACAAAGACGCGATCATTCGAGGCCAGCGGATTTTGATCGTGGACGACCTGCTGGCGACCGGGGGAACGGCAGTCGCTACCGCGGAACTGGCGAGTGGATTGGGAGCAAAAATTGCTGGATTGGCGTTTGTGGTGGAACTCGACTTCCTAAAGGGTCGAGAGAGATTGCAGAAGTACGACGTCTTCTCGCTGCTGCACTATGATCAGTAGCGAATCAGGTGTGAGGTGAGGAAATCACAAGGCTGCAGAAGCTGCCGGGCGCTCGCCCTTACTCTTATCTCTTAACCACTCTTTTGAACTTCGCCTACTTCATCAGGCGCTCAACGGCCAGGAAGAGACTTCTCCAAATTGCGACGCTGACCGCGAGCGACGCAGTGTAGGAGAAAATCGCGATCCAATTCCATTGAACATCCGTTTCCTGTTCGCGGAACCTCATGGGGGAGGGCTCCTTTTATTTTTAGCGCCAATTATGATGCAATTATAGGCCCCTTTGTTGTTTGCGGTAAGTGACTGAAAACATTCCTGAGGCAATCCGTTCGCTTATGGGAATGAGTGTAATCTTTTATTTTTGCCGGCGATTTGGCGGCAGCGTGACGACGAGTGCCGAAATATGGGCAGCTCGCGCACGTCGCCGGTCGCCTGTCCTAAGGGTGTCTGGTGTCCGGCGATGTCGCAGGACTGGTGGTAATCTAGGCGCTTCGGAGCGGAAGCAATGGCACAGGCGCGGAGTTTTAAACACAATCCTGAATGTGCCTTCCAGTTCAAGCCGAATTTTAAAGCGAAGTTCAAAGTGAAGTCCCGTGAAACCTCCAACCAACGCCGGGACCTATGCGCGAATCAAACAATTATCGGACACTTGATCCAACTTTCGGCCAAACTTTCTCTTTTGATCGGAGCCGCGCTAGTGGTGTGCGGGTTCGGAGCTGAGGCAGATCCTGGGACGCTGCCGCCTTCGATCACGACTGCGCCGTTGTCGGTTCAACAAGTGGTGAGCAATCTGGTCCGGAAAGACGCGGAGCGGGCGCGAGCGCTTCGCCATTACGAATCCACGCGCATCTACCACCTTTCCTATCGCGGATTCCCAAGCGACCGCGATGCGGAGATGACCGTGGAAGCGAGTTTTGACAGCCCGTCCACCAAGAACTTTAAAATCATTTCGCAATCAGGATCGAAGCTGATCATCGAGCGTGTGTTTAAGCGCTTGTTGGAGAGCGAAAAGGAAGCGGCGGAGCCGGAGATACATGCCCGCACGCTGCTCAACCCGGAAAACTACGACATCGCGCTGGTTGGCTATGAGCCGTCGGGTGCGGGCGGCCAATACGTGCTCGACGTCTACCCCAAGGCGAAGAGTAAATATGTCTATCGCGGCAAGGTGTGGGTTGACGGCACGGATTTCGCGGTGACGCGGATTGACGCCGAGCCCGCCCAGAATCCTTCCTTCTGGACAAAGAAGAGCGAAATTCATCACCAGTACGTGAAGGTCCAAAATTTCTGGCTGCCGCAGCGCAACGAATCGGTGAGCTACATACGTCTCGGCGGGCGCGCCACGCTGACGATTGACTACAACAATTATCACGTGGTCGATTCGCAGGTCGCGGGCAAGGCCGGTATTCGGCGCCCGGCGCAGCCCTACGCCACAGAGATTTACTAAAGACTGTCCGGTAGTACAATCCCGCCATGGGTGGCCTGATACAGCCGAGCGTAAATCCAAATTTAAGCCCGAATCCTACGACCGAGCCGCAGGAATCCGGCGTCCGCCCGATTCTCATCGGGATCGTCATCGTCGGGATTGTTGTCGGCGCGCTGGCGTTGATTCTTCGCTCGGACGAGAAGAAGCCCGTCGAACCGCCCGCGTATGCCGCCAACCTGAGATTCTCGGAGATGAAGACCAGCGCGGCGCAGAATTTTGTGGGCGCAACCGTCAGCTATCTCGACGGCGTCATCACCAACGCTGGCGATAAAACCGTCATCCACGCGGTGGTGCAGATCACGTTTAAGGACGATATGGGGCAGACGGCGCAGCGCGAGGAAATTCCCATCCACGTGCTGCGCACCGGCGGGCCATACGACGAAGCGGTGGACCTCACTCTATCGCCGCTCGCGCCAGGCGAGAGCAAGCCCTTTCGCCTGATCTTCGAAAACATTTCCGCACAATGGAACCACGCCTATCCGGACTTACAGGTCAGCCAAGTCACTGTAAGGTAACTTTGCCATTGAAACAGCTGGACAGTAAGTTAGCGAGTAAATCCTGTCGCAAATATCCTTGGAACACTTCGTTAGCACTTTGCTGCAAGCCGTTTCACGCCGAGAATTCATTTGACTTGCCCTGCTCTTCGGTATATCTCTATTTGCCTTGTAATTAGCTTGTTCGTATGCGGACGCGCGTTACTTCGATCTTACTATTGTTTCTGCTCGCGACCGCGCTGGCCTCGGCGCGCGATAAAGCAGAGAACTGGCTGGAGGTGCGCAGTCAAAACTTCACGGTGGTAACCAACGCTAACGAGAAGGCCGGGAGACGTACTGCCGACCAATTTGAGCGCATGCGCTCGTTGTTTCACGTAATGCTCCCGCAGCTCTCGAACGAAAGCGGATCGCCCATTATCGTTCTGGCGATCAAGGACGAAAAGGATTTCCGTGCTCTCGAACCGCAGGTCTATCTCGCGAAAGGTCAGCTCAAGCTGGCCGGACTCTTTCTGCGGGTTCCTGACAAAAACTATGTACTCATGCGCGTTGATGCCGAGGGCGATCATCCCTACGCGATTATCTATCACGAGTACACGCACTTTGTTCTCAGCCGCGATGCAGAGTGGTTGGCGCTGTGGCTGAACGAGGGGCTGGCCGAATTTTATGAGAACACCGACATTCGCGAAAAGGATGTTGCGCTCGGGCAGCCTAGTCCGGCAAACATACAATGGCTGCGGGAAAACCGTCTGCTGCCGCTCGTGACGCTTTTTACTGTCGACACCAGTTCGCCTTATTACCACGAGGAGAACAAAGGTTCCATTTTCTATGCGGAGTCATGGGCGCTGACTCACTATCTGCAGGTCAAGGACTTTCAGGAGAAGACGCAGCTTCTGAGGGACTATGCGACGCTTCTGGCGAAGAAGGTTGATCCCGTGAGCGCAGCTACGCGCACCTTTGGCGATCTCACGAAGCTGCAGTCGAACCTGGAAGGATACATTCGGAGCGGAGACTGCAACAAGTATTTCAAGCTACCAGCCGCAACCGGAGTGGACGATTCAACCTTCAAGGTACGCGCCTTGACCGAAACGCAGGCCGATGCGGTGCGCGCGGATTTCCTGGCTTACGACGAGCGGGTTGCAGATGCCCGGCCGCTTCTCGACCACGTGTTGCAGGAAGATCCGCAGAATGTCTCCGCCCACGAAACCATGGGCCTTCTGGAGTTTAATGCCGGTCACATGGAGGAGGCTCGCAAGTGGTACGAAGAGGCGGCGAAACTTGATTCGCAGAGTTACGTCGCGCACTACTACTTTGCCGCGATCTCGATGAACGCGGGCGCATTTTTTAACGATGACCCGCAGGTGGAGAGCAGTTTGCGCGCCGCGATCAAACTCAATCCGCAGTTCGCACCCGCCTTTGAGCGACTGGCGGCCCTCGAGGGTATGCGGCACAGAGATCTCGAAGAGGCGCACATGATGGCGCTTACGGCAGTTCAACTCGACCCGGGGAATGTGAGCTATCGTATGACCATAGCCAACATTCTGATGGAGATGGACCGCGCCACCGACGCAGCAACTGTGCTGCATGGCGCGTTGAAGCTGGCGAAATCTCCAGCGGAGACCTCGACGATCGAGAACCAGCTCGCGCAGGTCGAACGGTACGCGACCGCGCGGAGGCAGGCTACGGAGCGAAACAGCCATCCGGCAGAAGCACTCCAAGCCAGAATCAAGGCGAACGACACCTCCACAGCGGAGGGCGACACTCATTCCGAAAATATCGAGGAGGCGTTGCCAGCGGGGCCGCACCATTTTCTCGTAGGTACGCTGCAGGACGTGCGTTGCCACGAGCCGGGCATCGACCTTAACATCGCCGCCAAAGGAAAGACCATGGCACTGCATAGCGGCAACTATTACAAGATTGGATTCTCCGCGCTTGGTTTTACGCCCAAGGGCGATCTCAATCCCTGCAAGGATCTGGACGGAATGTCGGCGAAGATTGAGTATATTGAGTCCGCTGCTAAACCGGCAGTCGCTTATGTGGTTGCGATCGAATTGCATAAGTGAGCTCGAGCGAGGCATCCACCACTCGATCGCCTTCAGTACAATTCCCTCCAGTACAATCTCTTCGTGGCTGATAAGAAACAATTTCGCCTCACGGAGTCGGTTAAAGCTGCGGGTTGAGCGTCCAAGCTGAGTCCGGCGGCGCTGGACACAGTGCTTGGGAAATTAGCCCGGCAACACGACCCGAATGTTCTAGTCGGCTTCGATCATGCTGACGACGCCGGAGTGTATCTGCTCACGCCCCAAACGGCGCTGGTGCAGACGGTGGATTTTTTTACGCCCATCGTGGACGATCCCTACGTCTTCGGCCAGATCGCCGCGACCAACGCGCTCAGTGACGTTTATGCCATGGGCGGAAAACCGCTGACTTCGCTGGCTCTCGTGTGTTTTCCGGAGAAAGGCGACCTCGAAATTCTGGAGCGTATTCTTGCCGGCGGATTGTCGAAGATGATCGAGGCGGGCTGCACGGTGGTCGGCGGCCACAGCATCCGCGACGAAGAAACAAAATTTGGATATTCGGTTACGGGAGTAGTTCATCCCAACCGCGTGCTGGCGAATCAGGGCGCGAGGGTGGGCGATCGTTTGCTGTTCACGAAAGCGCTCGGCACGGGAGTGATCTCAACCGCGATTAAGAAGGGCGTCGCCAAGCAAGCGTGGATCGACGCCGCCGTCAGGTCGATGACGACGCTGAATAAGGCCGCGGCTGAGGTGATTAGCGGTGCTCACGTGGGGACGGTTGCCCCCACCCGTCCTGCCGAGCAAAATTCGGCAGAGGCTCCCGACAGCCGCGACAACGACCGACGACCAACGACCGACAGCTCTTTTGCCGTTCATGCCCTCACCGATATCACCGGATTCGGACTGATGGGCCATGCTCGCGAAATGGCGCTTGCCTCCGACGTCAGCCTGGTCGTGCAATCTGCCAGCGTTCCGGCGCTTGAGGGTGCGCTTGATTGCATTCATGCCGGATACATTCCCGGCGGGCTCATAGCGAATCGCGACTTTGCGGAATGCGTGGTGCAGTATGATCCGTCGGTGCCTGACGATATCCGCACGCTGCTTTTTGATCCGCAGACCGCGGGAGGATTGCTGATTTCGGTCGCGGCCGACGACGCCGAAGCGCTCACGCGCGCGCTCCGAGAGGCCGGCGTTCCGGCCTTTGAAATTGGCGGGGTGATTCCGCTGACGAAGCCGTTGATTCGGGTCACTGCATGACTACTGTGTTTTCTGGCGACCAGCGTTGATCGACTCCCAGATGTAGGCCAGATGATGGTCGTCGTGTTCCGCCACAAAGTATAGATGGTCGACCAGCCGCATCGGTATTTTCATTCGCGGATGAAGGGCGGTGCGAGCGAACATTCCGCGATCGATGTTTTCTATTTTGTTTAACAGCTGCGAGCGGGCGCTGCGGAATTCGACCAGAATCTCTGTGATCGGGCGCTGGTTGTGCTGCGCCGCGAAGGTCTTGCGGTTGGTCAGATCGGCAACGGTAAGCTGGGATTCGCCGTTTGTGTAGTCATCGACGCGCGCCATCCACAGTGCTTCGAGGTCCGCCAGGTGGCCGGCATGTTCCTGCGCCGACCACTTTTCATTTTCACTTGGTCTTTCCCTCAGG
>Ga0210391_10003784_pt1 | contig 12749 bp, 7 predicted proteins | sample IncBWC12OmetaG_FD_160573 | JGI IMG/M metagenome (GOLD analysis project Ga0210391, IMG submission 160573) | Forest soil microbial communities from Barre Woods Harvard Forest LTER site, Petersham, Massachusetts, United States - Inc-BW-C-12-O ... | reverse complement strand
GGGGACCACACCAGAGAGCGCGCGCCGGTCACACGGCGGTGTATCACCCGGGCTCCAGCCCAACCGACCCTGGCACCTGGACTGCCGGCCCTGACTTCCCGAATGACGACCAGGCTGGCGATAACTTCGCCGTGCTGCTGACCAGCGGCAGGGTGCTGGTGGAAGGAAACTCTGGAGACTTCTACGAGTGGGACGGCACGAACTTCAGGGAGACCGTGAGCAGCTTCGGCGGCAGCCTGATGATGCTGCCCAACGGACAGGTCCTGGTGGGCGGCTCGCAGGTTTACATTCCCAACGGTGGCGCTCTGCAGTTTTTGGCGCCTATCGTCACCATTTTCCCGGCGACGGTTACGCGCGGCCAGAGCTACTCGGTATTCGGACGGCAATTCAACGGCTGGTCGCAGGCTAATAACTTCGGCGACGAGTTCCAGACGGCGACGAATTATCCGCTGGTGCGAATCACCAACATCGCCACCGGTCACGTGTTCTATGCGCGTACGCATGACCACAGCACCATGGGCATTGTCACCCGTGCGGCGCCGACCTTCACCCACTTCGACGTGCCGGCGAACATGGAAACGGGCGCCAGCAGGATGGTAGTGGTGGCGAACGGTATCCCCTCCAACCCGGTCAATATCACTGTCCAGTAACCTCGACGTAACGTTAACCCTGCTCCTCCTGCGCTTACCAGCCGGGAGGAGTTTTCTTTTTGGGGCACGTGATGAGCTGGGTTCGGGAGATTGTCTTGGCGAGCGATATCGGAGATGCTTAACTGTTGGGTGGTTGACTCGCAGCTCCCACATACTTCCATGGACGTTCTCCAACAACTATTCGAGAAGCACTTCGGCGCTCCAGCTGAGAGCGTGCGCCCGTTGGGCGGAGGGCTCGGCGCCTCGGAAAGAAAGCTGTTCCGTCTGCGTCGGGCCGAGCAGAGCGCGATCGGCGTTCTGTACGACTCGCGCGAGGAGAACCGGGCGTTCCTGGAGTTCTCGCGTCACTTCCGCGGACACGGACTGCCGGTTCCCGGGATCTACGCCGAGAACTTGAAGCGAGGGGCGTATCTGGAAGAAGATCTCGGCGATCTGACATTGTATGAGTTCCTGACGAAGAACCGCTCCGCTGCAGCGATTGCGCCGGAGGTCACGGCTGCGTATCGCAAGGTAGTGGCAGCGTTGCCGCGCTTTCAGGTCGAGGCCGGGCGCGATCTGAATTACAAGGTATGTTATCCGCGCGCGCGGTTTGACCGGCTGTCCATCGCATGGGATCTGAACTACTTCAAGTACTACTTCCTGCGGCTTTCGGGAACGCCCTTCAACGAACAGCGGCTGGAAAACGACTTCCGCCGGCTGACCACGTTCTTGTTGAAGGCCGACAGCGATTATTTTCTTTATCGCGACTTTCAATCGCGCAATGTGATGCTGCGCGAGGGCGAACCGTACTTCCTCGACTATCAGGGTGGCCGCAAGGGAGCGCTGCAATATGACATCGCTTCCCTGCTCTTCGACGCTAAGGCCGATTTGCCGCCGGAGTTTCGCCAGACGTTGCTCAATGCGTATCTGGACGAGCTGAGCAAGTTTCTCACCCTCGACCGCGAGGCGTTCCTGCGCGACTTCTACGCGTTCGTCTACATTCGCATCATGCAGGCGATGGGCGCTTACGGCTATCGCGGTCTCTACGAGCGCAAGACGCACTTCCTGCAAAGCGTGCCCTACGCGCTGAAGAACGTGCGCTGGCTTCTGGAAAATGTTGAGCTGCCGATTAAGCTGCCGGAACTGATGAAGGCCTTCCGCGCGATGAGTTCGTCCGAACGGCTAAGGCCGGCTGCTGAGCCGGAGCGGTTGACGGTACGCGTCTCAAGCTTCTCGTTTCATCGCGGCGTGCCGCAGGACAACACCGGCAACGGCGGAGGATTTGTCTTCGACGCGCGTGGGCTGCCCAATCCCGGACGCGAGGAGCGATTCAAAAGCCTCACCGGACGGGACGCTGCGGTGATCGAATATCTCGAGCAGTATCCGGCGGTGCACGAATATCTCAAACACGCCGAAGCGCTGGTGAATGCCAGCGTCAGCAATTATGGCCAGCGCGGCTTCAAGAATTTGATGGTGTCGTTCGGATGCACTGGCGGCCAGCATCGCTCGGTCTATCTGGCCGAGTCTCTGGCCAAACATTTGCGAGCGCAAAACGGCGTCGACGTCGTACTCACCCATCGCGAGTTGGAGAAGCTAGCCTGATGCGCGCGATGGTGCTGGCGGCCGGATTGGGAACGCGGTTGCGGCCGCTGACCAACGATCGTCCCAAGGCGCTGGTCGAGATCGACGGGCGTTCGCTGCTGGAGATTGCGCTGGCCCGGTTGCGCAGCTTTGACATCACCGACGTTATCGTCAACGTGCACCACTTCGCCGACAAAATTGTCGACTACCTCAAGGGTCACGATAATTTCGGCATGAATATTGCGATCTCTCGCGAAGAGGTTCTGCTTGATACGGGGGGCGGCTTGAAGAAAGCTTCGTATTTCTTTCTTCAGGGCAGCGCGGACGAGCCATTCATCGTCTATAACGTCGACGTGCTCAGCTCGATCAATCTCTCGTGCATGGTAGACGCTCATCGCAGCGGCGAGGCCCTGGCGACGCTGGCGGTGCAGCATCGCGACAGTTCGAGATTGCTGCTTTTCGACCAGGATTCGCAGTTGTGTGGCCGGCAATCGCGCGGCGCCGCGCCCGAAATCGTGCGCCCGGCTAGCGAAATACGGTCGCTGGCTTTTTGCGGTATCCACGTTATCTCGCCCCGCATCTTTTCCAGCATGAATGAAACGGGAGTGTTTCCCATCGTGCCCGTATATTTGCGGCTGAGCGGACAAGGCGAGCGCGTTGTCGGGTTCCCGGCTGACGATTACTACTGGCGTGACTTGGGCAGGCGGGAAAGTTTGGAGCAGGCTGCTCGCGACCTGCGAGAAAAAGTTGTGTTGCAGTAACAACGGCCGGGAGTGTTGGCCGCATCCCTAGCATTGATATGAAGTGCTGGATTGTTCTGCTGTTGGTGTCCCTTGGCTCGTCCCTGGTTATGGCGCAACCTGCCACCAGCCCCTGCATCAACCAACTAATTCGCTGCTTCGCCCTGGATGAAGATACGCTGATGAAGACCGGGCCTCTGTCGCCGTCGGTCGCCATGTCTCGTCCGGTGGTCATGGAAATTCGGGCCTCGCATGGTGGCGTGCTCGCGCATCACTGGGTGGAGCTGAAGACCTCAGACGGAATCATCACTATCGGATACGGGCCGGCCAGCATGCCGTTCATCGACGCCGGACAAATTTCGATCTGGGACGAGTTCGGCAATGAGGAGAGCTCGGGACTGCATATCCTGCCGACGCACTTCAACTACGCCAAGCCTCCGGGAGTGGGACGCGTCGTCGGCACACCCATCGAATTGACGCAGGCACAGGCCGACGCGGTGCTGAAGAAAGAAAGCCATCGCAAGGCCATCTTTCCCTACATACCCATCTTTCACGACTGCCGGACCTTCGTGTGCACGGTGAAAGTCACGGCTGACGGCAAGTCTACGCTACCCTGCTATTTGCTGTTCAAGGGCTACTGGTAGTCCGCGCGCAAATCTTCCACACAAAAAGAAAGAGGGCAACCGTTTGGCTGCCCTCTTGTTTTGAAACGCTGGGTTGAAGTTTACGGCTCAGGAACAGACGCGAATTCCACGTTCTGAACCTGAACGCCACCCACAGCCACGCGGCCGTCGGTCCAGGTGACGAAGGCATTCTGACCCTGCGCGGTGTTGTAGTCGTAGTCACCGGCGTAGCAAGGCTGGACGCCACCGTCGTTCTGGGTGGGCTGCGGGATCAGGGTGTCGCTGATCTGGATGTTCGAACCCCAGGTCTGACCGTTGTCAGGCGACTGGACGCCGTAGCGATAGTAGCTGCATCCGGGATCGGTAGCGACGTTGCAGGAGGTGGTCGCCTGACGGCGATCGTACCAGGACACAGTCACCTTCGACTGCGGCGTGAAGCCGGCAGCGTTGAAGTTAACCGACAACGAAGGCATCCACTGAGTTTTATACTGGCCGCCCGGATCGTCGTTCAGCTTGATCGGAGTCGACCAAGTCGAACCATTATCGGCGGAGCGGACATAGTAAATGTCGCCGTGATCGTTCTGCGCCTGACCCTGACCGGCATAGGCGTAGTGAACGATGCCACCAGCGCCAACGCCCGGCTCGCCCCAACCCATGTGCCGCCAGATCGGGTAGACATCGGCAAAGTAGCTGTTCGAGGCGCACACACCGTCACCAACAGGATTAAAGCGAGGGCCCATCGTAGCCGAGGTCCAGGTAACGCCACCATCCATCGAGCGGAACATGATGTTCTGGCGCGTGGAAAGCCCGCCACCGCCCTCATCCATACCGGCAACAAAAACGGTGCTGATGTAGCCGGCGCTTGGCGGCGGCGGCCCGATGGGCGAACCGGTCACCTGAACGTCGCGGATAAAGGTGTTGGTGTTGGAGAGGGTTACGGTAGTCCAGGTGTTGCCGTCGTCGGAATAAACCAGCTGCAAGGCGCCAACGCCGACAGCATAGTTGCCGAAGGAGATGTACATGCGGCCATACTTGCGGCTGAAGGGATTGTTGTCGACCCACAGCGATTCGCGGTCATCGGAGGAACCGGTGTGCGCGCAGGCGCCGGTCGACCAGTGGATGCCATCGGGCGAAGTCCACAGGCCGATACCCTGGCCGCCGCAGCCTCCGCTAACCAGGTCGCCGGCAAACCACATGTTCAGCTTGGAGTTGAACACGACGATAGGATCGCCGTAGTTGGTGCCGTGACCACTGGCGAACGGAGCCGGCTCAATTTCCGTGAAGGTCTGGCCGCCATCCGTCGAATAGGAGGTGCCGGAGTAGCCGTTGCCGTTGTGATCGTTGTAGTTCACAACGATGGTGTTGTCGCCCACGCGGGTGCTCTTGTACACCATGCTTTCGCTCTTGGTACAGCTGCTGCCCGAAGTGCAGCTACGGTTGCTGACCAGAACGTTGGGGGGCTGAGGAGCATCGTTGTCCATCGCGTCACCGTCGACGTCCACATCGGGACGGGGAATGACGCCGCATTCCATCAGAGCCAAACCGGCGCGCATGTTTTCCTGCTCAAGCAGGTGCAGCGCGGCGATCTGAGAGCAGTCAATACCGGTGGTTGTCATCTGGGCCTGCGCCAAGCTTGGCCCAAGTGTTAACGCCGCCAACCCCAGGGCTGGGAGCGCCAAACGGAGCATGCTTCGTGTTGTACTCATCTCTCTCCTCTGTCCGCGCCAGACTTAGCCTGGCCCGAAACTTCAGGCTGCGTAGTAGGACTTGGCACTGGAGATTTCGAGGCAAAGTAATCCTCGTCCATCCAGATACCGGCTTTCTCTTTCATGGAATTCAGCTCTTCGCGCAACTGCTCCGCTTGAAGCTTCTTTTCGATTTGCGACGAAACTTCGTTCAGATCTTTACGGCTGCGTTTCACCAACTGGATGAAAAGATATTCATCGGGCCCATCGCTGAGCTGCGCCCACTCCCCTTCCGTCTTGATTTCGAAGGCGGGCTTGTCCATAGTCGGAGGAAGCTCGCCCCGCCCGAAGGTCAGCGGATCGGGGTCGGCGACCACATCCGTGCGCTGGTGGGGGATTCCGTTGATCGTGGCGATCACGTCCTTGTGGGCGGCAATCGCCTGCTTGACCGAGTCAGCCATTGCCTTAGCCTGGGCACGATTCAGACCCTGGCCGTTCTGCGGATGCTCGGCTCCCAGAATGAACACTCGGCGAATCTTCACCACGTCGTAGTCATCGAGATGGTTGTCGTAGTAGGCCTTGATCTCGGCCGGCGTCGGCTCCGCTTTGTTCTTCAAGCGCACGAACTCGGCGTTCGACAGGATCTGTGTGCGGTCAATCGCAAGCTGACGCTGCACCGCGGGCGTCTGGTCGAGACGGTTCGCGACCGCCTGCTGCGAAAGCATCAACAGCGAGGAGTAGTTCTCGCCAAGCTTTTTGCGGGTCAGGTCGGCCGGACCCTGCTGGGCTTCCAGATCGGCGATGTACTGCTCGAATTGCCCTTCGGTGATTTGCAGATCGCCGACTTTCAGGATGACCTTGTTTTTGTCGGCGGGCTTTGCCGTCGTGGTCGAAGCTGGACTCGCCGCAGGATTTGCGGCTTCGGAAGGAGCCTGAGCTTGTCCGGCGACAGCGAACGAAGCAGATAACAAGAGGAAGGTAACAAGATACGTACGCAATGAGGCGTAACCAGTGAAATCCCTGAGCAAGTAATACCCCTTCGCCCCAAGGCAACAGAAACGGTCTTCCCTTCTGCTAGCTGCAGGGAGGGCTGTGACCCATCCTGACCTGGATCAATTCAGTACAGCAATAATGTTGAGGTTGCAGTTTCAGCTTCCAGCGAGAGCGCCCACAGAGCCCGGAGTACAACTGCCAGAAACTACAAGCGATAGTAGCCGAGACTCAGGATTCAAGCAACACAAAATTCACGTTTTCGTTGCAAAATCCTGCGGAGAAGTGGAGGACCACTACCCCTGCCCAGGATGCTCGTATCGTTCACCTAGCTGTAGCACGACTCGGACTTTAACTTGGCTTAGTCATCGCCTCTGCAAAAGTTTAACGAAAAATTATGTTTGCCCTGGAGCCGCGCGCTGCGTAAAGCAACACGCCAAAGCTGCTGCTCATCTACCCCGTCGTTAGCCATTTCCGTTCTGAGGCCCTCTATGTCCCGCCTGTTTTCTTCTGCTTTGTCCTTTTTGGTCGCTGTCTGCCTGCTTCTTCTATCAATCAATTGTGGAGGAGGGAGTTCCAGCAGTGGAGGCGACAATAATCCCGGCGGGTCTGGTGGGTCTGGCGGCTCGACGACTGTCTCCATCGCTATTTCTCCTACAACAGCAACCGTTAACTCTGGAGCGACGCAACAATTCCAGGCGACGATAACCGGCTCCACTAACACCGGCGTGACCTGGCAGGTGAATCAGGTTACAGGCGGGAATGCTCAGAACGGCACTATCTCTAGTAGCGGCCTGTACACCGCTCCCTCGACAAGCGTGGCATTTCAGATCACGGTGACGGCGATCTCTGTAGCCGATCCTACTAAGAGTGCCAACGCAACCGTGACCGTGAACCCAGTCAGTTCGCCACCACCTCCACCGGTAATTACCGTAACCATCGCCCCGACCACGGCGACCGTCGGCGCCGGTCAAACGCAGCAGTTCACCGCTACTGTCACCGGCACCACCAACACGGGCGTGACCTGGTCGGTGGATGGCGTTACCGGTGGCAACACGACCGTCGGAACGGTCAGCACCAGCGGCCTATACAGTGCGCCCGCAACCGCCGCCGGACACACGGTCACCGCAACCAGCGTGGCCGACACGACCAAGAGCGCGAGCGCCGCCATCACCGTGTTGGCGATGACGATTTCGCCGACAACTACGTCCCTTACTCCCTACGGCACGCGGCAGTTCAGGGCGACCGTTCAGGGCACCAATAACAATGGGGTGACTTGGTCGGTGGATGGCGTAGCGGGCGGCAACCAATCCACCGGCACCGTCAGCAGCACCGGCCTTTATATCGCGCCCGCCAACCTGGGCTCACATACGGTGACGGCGGCCAGCGTTGCGCTGCCGACTTATAGCGTGAGCGCCGCGGTATCGGTCATCAACGCGCCGCAGGGCAGCGTCTCCATGCTGACCTACCATAACGACGATGTGCGCGACGGAGTGAACAGCAATGAATCGACGTTGAACGCCACCAACGTAAACCCGCAACAATTCGGCAAACTCGACGCGCTGCAGGTCGACGCCCAGGTTTACGCTCAACCTCTATATCTGCCCAACCTGACTATCGGCGGCGTACAGCACAACGTAGTGTTTGTGGCCACGGAGAACGACACCGTGTACGCCTTCGATGCCGACGGACTGTCCGACTCGGCGTTGTGGAAGCAGCACCTGGGGACGCCGCTGTCGATCAACGATGACGAGGGGATTTCTCCGCAACTCGGCATCACCTCAACCCCGGTGATCGATAGCACGACCGGCACGATGTATGTGGTGACCGATGGCCTGGAGAGCGGGAACAAGGTCTTCCGGCTGCACGCGCTTAGCGTTGCGACCGGCGCGGAGAAGTTCGGCGGCCCGGTAGTTGTCACCGGCACTTTCCCCGGCGACGGATGGGACAGCAACAACGGCGAAATCACGCTTGAGACCAATTGCTACCAACGCAATGGTCTGGCACTGAATCCTGCTACCAACTCGATCAACATAACCTTCGGGCACTGCAATCATGGCTGGATTCTGGCTTATGACAAAGCCTCGCTGCAACAGGTCGCAATCTATAACGTAACTCCCGATGGCGCGGGCGGCGGCCTGTGGGGCGGAACGCCGGCCATCGACGATCCCACCGGCGATGTCTACCTCATCACGGGCGTCGATCTGGGCGATCCCGCACCCGACTACAACGACTCGGCGATGCGTCTGCAAGGAAGCAGTCTGACGGAACTGGATTACTTCAAGCCGTCGAATGAGACCTACCTGCGCGACAATGATGCCGACTTCGGCGCCGGATCGCCGATCATCATGCCCGACAACCCGTCGCAGTATCCGCATGAGCTGATCGGCGGCGGCAAGGACGGACGCATCTTCGTAATCAATCGCGACGACATGGGCGGCTACCAGCAAACCGACCACGTGATTCAGGAAGTGCAGACCGGGACGCAGCAGTTCGATAACATCTTCGCCACCCCGACGTTCTGGAATAACACGCTGTACCTCCATTGCGCACAGGATGTGGTGAGGGCGTTCAGCTGGGATCCCAATACCGGCCTTCTGTCTACGCAGGCGATTCAGGAGGGCACCGACACGTACGGCGGCCACGGATCGATCTCGTCGCTGTCGTCGAACGGGACCTCCGACGCCGTGCTGTGGGAGATTGAAAGCACCGCCGCCCCGACCGGAGGGCCGGCGATTCTGCACGCCTACAACGCGACGAATCTCGCCAGCCAGATCTACAACAGCTCGAATACGGGAGGCCGAGACACCGCCGGCCCGGCAATAAAGTTCAGTGTGCCGACGGTGGTCGATGGCCATGTCTATGTGGGCACGCAGAGTGAACTCGACATCTACGGTTTGCTCCCGCAACAGTAACAACGTTGATCAACAGAAAAGCGGGCCTTCGCGGCCCGCTTTCGTTTGGTCGAGCGCTGGCGCTAGGAATCTTTCATCGGCAGCTTGCGCGCGGGGTCGGTCACGGCGTCAATCTTCACCGCGTAGGTGGAGCGGCTGGCGATGTCCTTGTCGGTGATCAGGTGAACGTCGAGCAGACCTTCGGAACGGAAGCCAGTGCGCAGGAAGTTCATTTCAGCCAGGCACTGGCTCCAACCTTCCATCCACAACGATAGTTCGCGGCGCTGATCTTCCGTCCCCTCGAAGTGCAGCAGGATATCGATATCGCTGCCGGGTCCGGCGGTGGCGTTCTTCGTGCTGCCGATGAGGTAAAACGCTTTCACGCCGAACTGTTGCGAATCGAGCTGGGCGGCGATGCACTGCGCCATGCGATAGCGCCAGCGCCAGTGCTCGTCGCCTGCACGACCGAACGCGGCGATGCCGGACTCGATCTGCGCGGCTTCGCGCAACGGCGGCGCCAGGAATCCCACGGCCTGATCGATCTCAGCGTTCATCAGGATGCGCAGAATCTGGCCGTTGGTCTCGCGCGGCACGTCGATGACCCGAAGAGTGTCGGCAATCGGCGCGAATTCGGGCAGCAACTCCTGCAACACGTTGTGCGATCCCTTCAGGAAGGATTCACGGAAGATGCTGTTGCCATCATCGGGGTACAGCGGCAGGTAGCGGATCGACGCTTCCACCAGGTCCTGGAAGAAGTGCGTGCCGAAGGAAAGGTCCGGGAGATAGTTGCCCTTCTGTCGCGCCACTTCGATCAGCATCGCCGTGTTGTTGATGTCGGAGTAGGTAACGGGCACGCCCAGCTTAATGTCGCCGCGGCTACCCCAGCGGCCCGGTCCGATCAAGATGAACTGGCGCTTGGGCAGCAGTTTGTTCAGCCGCCCGACGGCGCGGCCGATATCGCGCATCGATTTCTCGTCCGGAAGATGGCTGTAGCCTTCAAGATCGACGTAGACGATGTGCGTGATCTCCGGAACCTTGCCGTTGGAGACGAAGCGATTGGCGGAGAAGATGACGCGCTCGGGCGCAAGATCGGACGGTATCGCCACCGGCGCCGCATCTGCACTATAGCTTTGCGGACGGCACTGCAGCAGATAGAAATCGTTACCGTCGAAGGCGAATTCGACGTCGACCGGCTCGCCCAACTTTGCCTGCAGCAGCGTCAACAGCTCGCGCACATAGCTGACAAACGGCGTCTTGCGAATGAGGCCTTCGAACGTAAAAACGACGGTCTGCTTGTCGAGGTCCGGCAGCAACCCGACCGGCTGCTCGATGCGGTCGTGGTTCACGAACGACACGATGTTTCGCATCTGCGGATAGCGCGCGCCGGTGTAGCGCAGCAGTTCTGCAGCTTCGACCGTGTCAAAAGAATTCGTCTCCAGATTGATGACGTCGATTCTGCGAGGCGAATACCGCAACACCTCCTCGACAGTGACGTTGGCACGCAGATTCGGCTGGCCCGGTGCAATGAGGACAGGATAGTCGTCAGAGACGCGATCGACAGCGCGCGTGCCCAGTCCCGGCACAAGGCGAATCAACCCGTCGCTGCGGCTGATGCGCGCCGACCAGCGAAACTCGTTGTTGCTGAAAGCTACACCAGAGCACGCCGGGAAGAAGTATTTACCGATCGCCTGGCCGACGACCTCCTGGATCAGGATGCCCATCTCTTCGTGAACGTCCAGCAGGCCGCGCTCAGCGCGGTACTCCGTCGGATCGGGGCCGAAAATGGAGGCGTAGACCTCGGCGATGGCGTCCATGAGGGCGGCCATGCGCTCTTCCTTCGTGCCTTGATTACCGAGGAACAGGCTTTTGTACTTGCCCGAAAATGCCGAGCCGGCGCGGTCTTCCAGCAAGCTGGAGCTGCGCACGATGATCGGCTTGTCGCCCAGGTCGTCGAGCGCCAGCGACAATCCCTTGGCCAACTCCGAAGGATAGGACGAACTCTTGAACAGCCCCACCAGGTGCGGATACTCCTGCCGCACCTGATCGATCTCCATGTATTTCCAGTTGAGTACGTCTTCCAGCTCGTTGTGGTGAACGAATTGAAGAATCCAGTCGGAGGTGATGTACCAGGTCTTCGGAATTTTGATCTGGTGCAGCACACTGTCGACCGGCGCATTCTTGTCGACAATCTTCTTCGCCAGGAACAGGCCCGCGCTCTTGCCGCCCAGTTTGCCGTGGCACCGCGGCGGATAGATGATGCGCCCTATCAGGTCGTAGAAATCTTTGACCATGATGGCGTTCTTGCCAACATTAATGAAGTCCAGGCTCTCGGAGAAGAAGCGCCGGATGAGCGAGACGCGCAAACCTTTTTGTGTGGACAGCGACAACTCGCTCTCATTGATATCGCTGTGGCGGAAGCGCTCGATGGCTTCAATGATGTCGCCCAGCGAGGTATCCAGCTCTTCCAGGGCGCGCACCAGGAAGCTGGATTTCTCTTCCTTGATCCACGAAGTGACGCAGGCCAGAATCTCGTTCTCGCTGAGATGTTCGCTCGCCAAACGGAATGCGTCGGCAGTGAGATCGGAGTTATAGGCCGCGGACTCACGCCGCATCGGGCGATTCTCTTCCCCTACCACGTGCTCCGTGGACGGGCTGCCGCTGGTGCGGAGCAATAACTCCTTGGCTTCGGCCACGCCCTTCCAGCTCAGGTGATTGACCAACTTGCGCGAGATACGTTGCAGCAGGACAGGATCGGTGTCGCGCAGAAAGTCGAGTACGATGCGCCATTCGCCACGCTGTTCGGCACGTCCGTCTTTCGTCGAGATCAGATCAAATGCCGACTTCAGGCGCCGCTGCATGATGTGTCCCGAGATGCGGTCGGCGATGGTCTCAATCAGCTTGCGCTCTTCTTTCAGGAATGGTCCTTCGTCGGAGCGTGGCATCTGCACGCGATACGAAACTTCGACGGTTCCGACCGGCACGCCCTGCAAAACCAGGTTGGCGCTCTGCGTCCAGGAGGTCGGCTGGAAATTCGCCGACGCAATGATGTCGTTCTCGAAGATGATGCGGGACTGGCAATCGTGCGGATACTGCCAGCCGTGGGGCAGAATCTCGACGATGCCGCGGAAGATCATCTCCAGCGGCAATTCGGGCCGGTTCAGCAGCTCGTCCACGCGGTAAAGGCAGTTCAACTCCTTGGCGCGTTCCTGCAGTTCGCGCAAGATGGTCGCAACCTGTGTCTCGTCTCGACTCATGATTCTTTTCCGTTCTTGCTGCTTAACCCGCCTGCCATGACCACACCGCGCGCCGCGCGTCCATCGACACGAACCATGACCGGCACTTTTGGCCGAATGTGCCGAACCAACTCGCTCTCGTTCACGATCGGCTGCCGGTTCAGCCAATCCCACTGGATGGGAAATGGCCCGTCGTGACGCACCATCATGTAGGTCGCGCGAAAACTCGACAGGTTATGAAAGAAGTGCGAACCCTGGCTGAGCTCCACGTTGATCTCCGGCAAGGTCGCCTCGACGATGGTTCTGGCGCCGGAAATCTGGCTCCAGTTTACTGGAATGCCCAGGCTTGGATGCGAACTGCCCCAGCGCCCGAA
>Ga0210391_10003782_pt1 | contig 12752 bp, 12 predicted proteins | sample IncBWC12OmetaG_FD_160573 | JGI IMG/M metagenome (GOLD analysis project Ga0210391, IMG submission 160573) | Forest soil microbial communities from Barre Woods Harvard Forest LTER site, Petersham, Massachusetts, United States - Inc-BW-C-12-O ... | reverse complement strand
GAAGCAGGCGGGCGCAATCCCCGTCTTGCCGCGTCTCGGCGGTCGAACGATCCGCAAGCGTCACAAGGGATGGATTCCGCAAATTCGCTGCTTGGCTGGTCCAGGACGTCGTCGTCATGCTGTAAGCTAGCAGCGACAAAAGGAGGGAAACAATTATGCCTTAGTATAGTCGGGTAAGGTTTGTAGGATGAGCTACTTACGGCTCCTCGGCTTTAGCCTCTCCGCCATTCGCACGAGGTCTGCCAGCGATCCGGCCCTCATTTTCTGCATGACGTGGCCGCGATGCACTTTCACCGTAATTTCCGTCACTCCCAATTCCGCAGCCACTTCCTTATTCATCAGTCCTTTCACCACCAACGCCATCACTTCCTGTTCGCGTTCGGTCAGGGATTCCCATCGTGAACGCAGGTCCGCGAGACCCGCTTCCTCCTCTCGGAATACCCGGTCGCGCTCGAGCGCTTGGTGAATCGCTTCCAGCAGTTCGCGCTTCTGAAACGGTTTCGGCAGAAATTCCACTGCGCCCGCTTTCATGGCCCGCGAAGTCATGGGAATGTCACCGTGAGCGGTAATAAAAATGATCGGAATTCGTACGCCGCGGTTCTCGAGCTCCGCCTGGAAGTCCAGTCCGCTCATTCCCGGTAGCCGCACATCCAGCACCAGGCAGCTCGGCGTATCAGGCCGGACCGCGCTCACGAATTCTTCCGTTGAACCGAATGATTCCGAACGCAGCCCGACGGATTTCAACAGGCTCTTCACGGCGGCGCGAATCGACGCGTCGTCGTCAACCACAAACACCATGGATTCAGTCTGGGTCGTCGGCATCTACGATTCGATCGGTATCGTGAACTGAAACACCGCTCCGCGCTCCGCCCGGGGCGTCGCCCAAATGTGCCCCGCGTGCGATTCAACAATCGTCCGGCTGATCGACAGCCCCATGCCGATCCCCTGCTCCTTCGTCGTAAAGAAGGGCTGAAAAATCTTGTCCGCGATTTCGGGACTCAATCCGATCCCGCAATCCTCCACCACGATCTGGATCCCCTTCGCAGCATCATCGCGGCGGCTCCGAATCGCAATTTCCTTCGCGCCGCTTCCGGTCATGCCCCGCATGGCCTCCATGCCGTTCATGATCAGATTCAGGACCACCTGCTGCAGCTGCACGCGATCGCCGCGCACGCGCGGCAGCTCGGGGTCCAGATCCATCTGCAGCGACACACGCTGATTCAGTGCCTCACCGTGCAAGAACGTGTCCAGCTCCTGAATCACTTCATTCATATTCAAAAGGTCCCGCTCCGGCACATCCTTCTTCACCAGCGAACGGATGTGACCCAGGATTCTTCCCGCCCGCGTGCCGTCCTGAATAATCCGCTGCGCCGATTCGCGCGCCTCCGCCAACTCCGGAGGATTCGCCGACAGCCACTCCATGCACGCATGCCCCTGCGTCACCACCGCCGTCAAAGGCTGATTCACCTCGTGCGCGATCGACGTCGTCAGCTCGCCCATCGTGAACACACGCGACAAATGCGCCAACTCCGCCTGTGTATTCATCAGCGCTTGCTGCGCCTTTCGGTGCTCCTCGATGCTGCACCGCAGCTCTTCGTTCGACTTCCGCAGCTCCGCGGTCCTTACACTCACCCGATATTCCAGCTGGTCCTTGGCTTCCGTCAGCGCTTCCTCGCTCTGTTTCTTCGCCGAGCTCACCCAGCTCGCCACCAGGACGCAAATGACGAACACGCTGAAATATTCCGCATCCGTCGCCGTCATCCAAAATGCGTCGAATGGCGGCACGATGTAGTACGCCACCACCAGCGCCGAGATTACGACCGAATACAATCCGACAAGCGTCCCGCCGATCCACGCGCTGGCCATCACCGCCGCAAAAAACAGATACAAAAATGGATAAGGCAGAATTCCGCGCACCATGACGGTCAGACCCAAGGCCGCCGCCACCAGCACCGTGGAGATCGCATACGACCGCACAGCCGATCTCGCCTTCCTTGCCGCCCGCACCGGTGGCGCGAAAGCACTCTCCTCGCTCGAGGCATGCTTCTCCGCGCCCGCGCCGCTTCCGGCGACCGCGCCGCCGTTCCAGGTCGGACTCCCAGATGGCCGCATGGCCATCTCACCGTCTTTGAACTCAGCAATCATGGATGAGTTCCCCCAGCGGGCGAGCCGCTGTTCGGTTGGCAATCGTCTTTCTTCCCGCAGAGTACCAAGCTAAACCCGGACTGTCTAATCGCGCGTTTCGACAGGAACACATCGCACCAGCGTGTGCCCGGTCCCACTCCGGCTCCTGCTGAGCGACAGTGCCGCGCGTCGCGGGTCTCCTTGTGTGGCGGGGGAAGCGTGGCCCCGCTAGGCCCGTCCAGTGTCCACGCGAGAGGCAAGGGACTCATCCCCCAAGCCGTGAAGTTCACGGAAACGAGATCTCTCGGCCGACCTCACGCCGCTCCGTATGCCCTTGCATCCACTTCGTCCGGCTGCTAGTATGAAACCGTACTAGATTAGTGCTATATGCCTGGATTCCGGAGCTCTTCATGGTAAGGCTCGGCAAATTAACAGACTACGGCCTGGTCCTGATGACCTGCATGGCCCGCGCCGAAGGCTCGACCATGCGCACAGCCCGCGATCTCGCCCGCGAGTCGAAGCTCCCTCTCTCGACCGTCAGCAAGCTGCTGAAGGAGCTTCTGCAGAGCGGTCTGCTGGTGTCGCATCGCGGCATCAAGGGAGGTTACCTGCTAGCCCGCGAGCCGCAAGAGATTTCCGTGGTGGAAATGATCGCCGCCATCGAAGGGCCCATGGCGCTCACCGAGTGCAGCAGCGAAGTCACTGGCCTGTGCAATCTCGAGCCTTGCTGCCCGATCAAGAGCAACCAGCAAATCATCAACCAGGCCGTCCGCGGCGTGCTCGAAAAGATCACGCTTTCCGACCTGCTGCATCCCATGCACCTCACCAACATCAAAGACGCGCGGGGCCGAGTGGTCTCCACGATTTCGTCCGGGGGAATTCAATGAGCTCGAATACCGACGCCGCCATTCGCGAGCTGGCGCAGCAGGAATACAAATGGGGGTTTGTCACCGACATCGGTGAGGACCGTGCACCCAAAGGATTGAGCGAGGAAATTATCCGCTTCATCTCCGCGAAAAAGAACGAACCGGAGTTCATGCTCGAATGGCGCCTGAAGGCCTTCCGCCACTGGATGACGCTGGAAACAAATCAAGCCGAGCCGAAGTGGGCCAACATTCACTATCCTCCCATCGACTATCAGGCGATCTCGTATTACTCCGCTCCGAAACAGAAGCCGAATCTGAAGTCGCTCGACGAGCTCGATCCAGAAATCCTGCGCACCTATGAAAAGCTCGGCATTCCGCTCGCCGAACAGAAAATGCTCGCGGGTGTGGCCGTTGACGCGGTGTTCGACAGCGTCTCTGTGGCCACGACCTTCAAGGAAAAGCTCAACGATGTCGGCGTGATCTTTTGCTCTTTCTCCGAAGCCGTGCAGAAGCATCCCGACCTGGTGAAGAAATATCTTGGCACCGTCGTTCCGCACACGGACAACTTTTTCGCCGCGCTCAACGCCGCCGTTTTTACCGACGGTTCGTTCGTCTATGTCCCCAAGGGCGTGAAGTGCCCCATGGAGCTTTCCACCTATTTCCGCATCAATGCCGCGGAAACCGGCCAGTTCGAGCGCACGTTGATCGTCGCGGACGAAGGCGCCTCGGTCAGCTATCTCGAAGGTTGCACCGCTCCGATTCGCGACGAAAATCAGCTGCACGCTGCGGTTGTCGAGCTGATCACGCTGGACGACGCACAAATCAAATACTCCACCGTGCAGAACTGGTATCCCGGCGACAAGAACGGCAAGGGCGGAATCTACAATTTTGTTACCAAGCGTGGAACCTGCCGTGGAAAGAATTCCAAGATTTCCTGGACTCAGGTTGAGACCGGCTCGGCCATTACCTGGAAGTATCCCAGCTGCATCTTGCAGGGTGAAAATTCCGTCGGCGAATTCTATTCCGTCGCGCTCACCAACAATTATCAGCAGGCCGACACCGGTACGAAAATGATTCACATCGGGAAAAACACGCGCAGCACCATCGTATCGAAGGGAATTTCCGCCGGTCACGGCCAGAACACGTACCGCGGCCAAGTGAAAATCATGAAAGATGCCGTCGGCGCGCGGAATTACACACAGTGCGATTCCCTGCTGATCGGCGACAAGTGCGGCGCTCACACGTTCCCGTACATCGAAGTGAAAAACTCGACGGCCCGCATGGAGCACGAGGCTTCTACCTCGAAGATCGGTGAAGATCAGATGTTCTATCTGCGCCAACGCGGCCTGAAAGCAGAAGACGCTGTCAGCATGATCGTGAACGGTTTCTGCAAGCGAGTTTTCAAGGAATTGCCGATGGAGTTCGCAGTAGAAGCCCAAAAGCTCCTGAGCGTGAGCCTCGAAGGCAGCGTAGGCTAGTGATGCGCAAAGGGAAAACCAAGGATCGGCGCCACTCCTGATCAGCGATCAAACAGGGGCAGCCACGAAAAAAGGATCGAACCGAATGAGTCTTTTAGACATTAGGAACCTGAAAGTCCGTGTCGAGGATCGCGAAATCCTCCGCGGCATCAACCTCCGGCTGAATCCCGGGGAAGTGCATTCGATCATGGGCCCCAACGGCTCCGGCAAGAGCACTCTGGCGCAAGTGCTCGCCCGCCGTGAGACGTACAATGTCACCGGCGGCGAGGTTCACTTCAATGGCAAAGACTTGCTGGCCATGAAGCCGGAGGAAGCCGCCTGTGAAGGGCTTTTTTTGGCCTTCCAGTATCCGGTCGAAATTCCCGGCATCAGCAACGCCTATTTTCTGCGCTCCGCTCTGAACGCAGTCCGCAAACATCGGGGCCTCGACGAAATGGACGCCATGGATTTTCTCCCCATGCTGCGCCAGAAATTGAAGCTGCTCGACATGGACGACAAGCTTCTGAACCGCTCCGTGAACGAGGCTTTTTCGGGCGGCGAAAAAAAACGCAATGAGATTTTGCAGATGGCCGTGCTCGAACCGAAGCTCGCGATCCTGGATGAAACTGATTCCGGCCTCGATATCGACGCGCTCAAGATTGTCGCGAAAGGCGTCAACTCCATGCGCAGCCCCGACCGCGCCATGCTGGTCGTAACACACTACCAGCGCCTGCTTGACTACATTGTGCCCGACCAAGTTCATGTGCTCGTCAACGGCCGCATTGCCCGCAGCGGCGGCCCGGAACTGGCTCTTGAACTGGAAGACAAGGGCTACGCGACGTACGAGGCCGCAGCCGGCGCCTAGGATTTAGATGGCTCACCCCGCATCGCAGGCGTGAGGCCGTTCGGCCTTCATCGCCGAAGAGCGAATTTGAAAGGATCAGGAAATTGGCCAGCGCATCACAAGCCATTGCCCGTTACGCCGAAAGCTTCGGCGGTTTTGAAAAATCCGCGCCGTGCCACGATCTCGCCTGGCTGAAGCAACTCCGCCATGACGGATTCGCACGCTTCAGCGAAGCCGGCTTCCCCACGATGCGCGACGAGGACTGGCGATTCACGAACCCCAGCGCGATCACCAAGACCGCGTTTCACCTGGCGCGCAACGGACACAAGCTGCCGTCACAGCAAGCTCTCGCACCGTTGTGTATGGCCGGGGTGGCTTCGCGCCTGGTGTTCGTAGACGGGCGCTTCGTTCCGGCGCTTTCCTCGATCCGAGACCTGCCGAAGGGCGTGACGGTCGCCAACCTCGCCTCGGCAATCGCGAGAAATCCGGCTGCCGTCGAAAAACACCTCGGCCGCTACCTGAATCTCCGGCGGGATTCTTTCGGCGCGCTCAACACCGCATTCCTTGAAGACGGCGCGTACGTCCACGTCCCGAAAGGCGTCGTTCTCGAGGAGCCCGTCGCGGTCCTCTACGTCTCGACCGAGCACGATTCCCCGGTTGTCAGCCATCCGCGCAACTTGATTGTGGTCGAAGAAAACGGTCAGGCCACCGTGGTTGAAGACTACACTTCGCTCGGCGCGGGCGAAGCACTGTGCAATACCGTTACCGAGCTGGTCGCCGGCGATCACGCCGTCGTCTCGCACTACATGATCGAGCGCGAACACGCCAGCAGCTACAACGTCTCAACGCTTCGGATTCAGCAGGGCCGCGCGGCGGACGTCGCGTCGCACTCCATCCTGCTCGGCGGCGCGCTCGTGCGTAACAATGTCCATCCGGTCCTGGCCGGCGAAGGCGGCGAGTGCCTGATCAACGGCCTTTTCATTGGCGACGGCCGTCAGCATCTGGACAATTACATGCTTGTCGAACATGCCAGCCCGCACTGCAGCAGTCGCCAGTTTTACAATGGCATTCTCGATGGCCGCGCCCATGGCGTCTTCCACGGCCGTATCATCGTGCACAAGGACGCGCAGAAAACCGACGCGAAGCAGACCAATCGCAACCTGCTGCTTTCAGACACGGCCCAAATCGACACCAAGCCACAACTTGAAATTTACGCCGACGACGTGAAGTGCACGCACGGCGCAACGATCGGTCAGATCGAGGAAAACGCGCTGTTTTACCTGCGCTCGCGCGGCATCGACGAAACTTCCGCGCGCCGGCTGTTGCTCGTCGCATTTGCCAGCGAGTGCACCGACCGCATGAAAGAAGGCCCGGTCCGCACCCACGTCGAGAAACTGATCCACACTCAGGCGCTACGCCTCGCGGAAAGTTCGCTCGGGAGGGTTGCATGACCACCGCCGCCCGCAGAATCGATTCGCCGCTGCATTCGGTCGCCGATCCGATCGATGCGCTGCGCGTGCGCGCCGATTTCCCGATTCTCGAAACCACGGTCCACGGCAAGCCGCTGGTCTATCTCGACAACGCCGCCACCTCGCAGAAACCCCGCGCCGTGATCGAGGCGATCATGCGCTACTACCAGGGAACCAACGCCAATGTGCATCGCGGCGTTCACTACCTTTCCGAGGCCGCGACGGAGGACTACGAAGGCGCCCGTAAGATCGCGCAGCAATTTATCAACGCTGCGCACTCGCACGAAATCATCTTCGTCCGCGGCACGACGGAGGGCATCAACCTCGTCGCGCAGACGTTTGGCCGCACCCGCATCGGCGCGGGAGACGAAATCCTGATCACGGCCATGGAGCACCATTCGAACATCGTTCCCTGGCAGATCCTCTGCGAAGAAAAGGGAGCGAAACTCCGTGTCGCGCCGATCAACGACCATGGCGAGCTACTGCTCGACGAATACGCCGGCCTGCTCGGCCCGCAAACGAAGCTTGTCGCTGTCACCCACGTCTCGAACGCGCTCGGCACCATCAATCCTCTCGAGCGCATGGTCGAGATGGCGCACGCGCACAACGTGCCCGTGCTGGTCGACGGCGCCCAGGCCGTGCCGCATATGAAGGTCGACGTCCAAGCGCTCGATTGCGATTTCTACACGTTCTCCGGCCACAAAGTCTACGGGCCCACCGGCATCGGCGTCCTGTACGGAAAGACGGCGCTGCTTGAATCCATGCCTCCCTACCAGGGCGGCGGCGACATGATCAGCTCGGTCACCTTCGAACGCACGACCTACAACAAACTGCCCTACAAGTTCGAGGCCGGCACGCCCGATATCGCCGGAGTGATCGGACTCGGCGCGGCGCTGACGTACGTCGAGAACCTCGGCATCGAGAATATCGGCGCGCACGAACACAACTTGCTCGAATACGCCACGGCGAAGCTTTCGGCGATTTCCGACGTGCGCATCATCGGCACGGCGAAAGAGAAAGCCTCGGTCGTTTCTTTCGTCATCGAAGGGGTGCATCCGCACGACATCGGTACGATCCTCGATCAGCAAGGCATCGCCATTCGCACCGGGCACCACTGCTCGCAGCCCGTCATGGAGCGCTTCGGCATACCGGCCACGGCGCGCGCCTCATTCGCCGTCTACAACACCCGCGAGGAAATCGAGGCGCTGGTTGGCGGCATTCAAAAGGTGAAGGAGGTTTTCGCCTGATGTCCGACCTGCGCGATCTTTATCAGGACGTAATTCTGGAACACAGCAAGACGCCGCGAAATTTTCGCGTGCAGCCCGGGGCGGATCACAAGGCCGAGGGCTTCAATCCGCTGTGCGGCGATCGTTTCACCATCTACGTCACGCTCGAAGGCGACGCCATCAAAGACGTCAGCTTCCAGGGCGCCGGCTGCGCGATTTCCAAAGCCTCCGCGTCGATGATGACGCAGAGCGTGAAGGGCAAAACGATGGCGGAAGCGGAGAAAATCTTCGAGCGCTTCCACGAATTGGTCACCGGACACGCGGAAAAAAGCGCCGAGGAATCCGATCTCGGCAAGCTGGCCGTGTTTTCCGGCGTCTCGGAGTTCCCTGTCCGCGTGAAATGCGCCACGCTCGCCTGGCACACGCTCCACGCCGCGCTCGAAGGCAAGCAAGACCCGGTTTCGACCGAGTAGCCGGAAATTCAGCATGAACGAATACATCCAACTCAAGCGCGAAACCGCGGCGATCGCCATTCCGAGCGGCAATCCATCCATCCTGCCCGCCGGGACCGGCGTCAGCGTGATGCAGTTCCTTGGCAGCAGCTGGACGGTGACCAGCGCGCACGGAATGTTCCGCATTGACGTGAAGGACGCCGACGCGCTCGGCCTGCAGCCTCCGACGTCAACGTCGGACGCCGGCGGCGAGCCTGTGCGGTTCAGCGAGAAACTGGTCTGGGATCAGCTCAAGACAATCTACGATCCGGAAATTCCCGTGAACATCGCTGATCTCGGCCTGATCTACGCCTGCAACATTAAACCCCTCGACCAAGGCGGCAACCGCATCGAAATCAAAATGTCGATGACCGCTCCCGGCTGCGGAATGGGCAACGTCCTGAAAATGGACGTCGAAAGCAAACTTGGGAAGCTGCCGGACGTGAAAGAAGTCGACGTCGAAATCGTCTTCGAGCCACAGTGGGGGCCGTCGCGCATGTCCGAAGCCGCGAGGCTCCAGCTCGGATTCGATCTATAGTCCGCTTTGCAATCGACGGATTAGTTTGGGGATTTTGGCGCGGCGCCAACGGCGATGTTGGTTGGACGTTTGACCGCCATCGAACGCGAACCGCTCCAGACGAGCTGCAATCCCGCAAAGATCGCGATTCCGGCGATAACGAATTTCAGTTTTCGCGCCGGCACGCGCTTCGCCAGCAGACAGCCGATCAACACGCCCGGAACACCGCCCGCGAGGATCTGCAGCAGCACGCGGCTCTGGATCGCGCCGAATTTCCACTGAAAAAGACTGCCGATCACGGCCAGCACCAAGCCGAACAGGATATCCGTGCCCACGACCTCGGGAGGCGACATCTCCGAATAGTTGAGCAACAGCACGGTGCCGAGCGCACCGGCTCCCGCCGACGAAAATCCCGCCTCCACGCCAATCGGCAGTGCAAGCCACGGAAGCCAGCGTGAATTTTTCTTCGCGAAGCTGCGATTTTGCAGGCGCGAGAAGAACGTGATGCAGGACGAGGCGGTGAGAATCACACCGAGCACAACGACGATCACGGGATTGCCGCCGGACTTACTGAGCAGGCGCAGAAACAAAGTGCCGATCAGCAAACCTGGAACGGCCCCCTGGAGCAACAGCCAGAGATAGCGCCAGTGAATATGCCGGCCTGCGAGATAAAACGGCGCGGCGATCAAACGCAGGGCGCCCGCGAACACGAAAGCGGTTCCGACCGATGACGCAGCGGGCATACCGACGATCAATACGAGGGCTGGAACGGTGAAGCTGCCGCCGCCGATACCAGTAATCCCGACGGCGAGCGCGATCACAAATCCGATCAAGACATTCAAGGGGGCATTCATAGGGCGTTTATCGGACGATCACTGATCGGATCGCTTGGATTCCGTGTGAATGCCGCATTCAAGCTTCGCGCCGCCCCAACGGCCGGAGCGCGGATCGGCTCCCGCCGCGGGAACTGCCGTGCAAGGCTCGCACCCGATGCTTTTATAGCCCGCGTCGTAGAGCGGCAGAAACTCGATTTTTTCCCGCGACGTGTATTCCCAGACCTGGCCCCAGGTCCACGCGGCGAGCGGGCTGGCTTTCAGCAGTACTTTGCCGCTGGGCAGCTCGTGGTTCTCCACAACTTTCAGATTCTTGCGCGTCGGCGATTGTTCGCGGCGCAGGCCCGTAAACCACAGATCAAATTTCTCGAGCGCCGCGAAAAGCGGCTCGACCTTGCGGAGATGGCAGCAGCGACCGGGATCGGTGCGGTTGAGAATGCCGAACGCGGCTTCCTGTTGGGCGACGGATTGCTTCGCCACCAGATTCTGCACGTTGAGGTTCCACTCCCGGGCCATGCGGTCGCGATACGCATAGGTTTCGGCAAAATGGTAGCCGGTATCGAGAAATAGCACGGGAATTTCAGGCAGACGCTTGCGCAGCAAATCCAGAACGATCATGTCCTCTGCTTGGAAGCTGCAGGTGATGCAGACGGCGCCGTTTTTCACCGGGCCGGAATTCTCGGCGAGCAGGCGGTCGATCGCATCGGCGGCCGAAAGCGTCTCGAGTTGTTCGGCGAGCGCCGGCCCGGTCATGATTGTCCCTTCTCCGAATCCAGAGAATAATTATCGCGCCACTTGCGGAGAACTTTCATGATGCGATCCACGGCTTCTTCGTCCGTGTCATCCGTAATGCGGACGGCGAAAAAGGCGTCGGGGCCGAAAATCGCGCGCACGACCTGTTTTTGGTCCGTGCCGTCATCGAGCGGACAGAACACCGTGATGTAGCCGGAAAGCCGGAAAGCCTTCGCAACGGTGACCAGCTCGTGGGAAAGGAAATCGTTTGGACCAGCGAGCTGCACTTGCCAGCCTTCATCGAACAGGCGGCGCTCGACAAGCTCCGCGACGTGCGGGCGACCCTTCACCCAGACAGCAGCGGCGGGATGGCCGAAGCGCAGAATGCGCTCTTCCTTCGTGCTGTGCTTGCGATGCGCAGCGGCGGCGCGCGGGCCACTTTTTGGCTCGATGGCGCACTCGATGATACCGGCGGCTACGGTGGCATTGGTGAGCGGGTCGATGACGATGAAGCTGCCGGTAATGCGATTCAGTTCGTACGGGTCGAACAGCAGCGGCAGCGTGGTTTTCATATCGACCGCGGCAATTTCGTTGAGTTCCAGTTTCGTCGCGCGCTGGTGTTCGAGGGTGTTGATGTCCACGCGGTAGCGGATTTGGCTGACTCGCGCGCGAACGGTTCGCGTGGTGTGCTTGAGCACGTAAATCTTGTGCGGGTCGAGGGGTTCGGAATGCATCCAGACGAGCGTGGCCTGGAATTCCGTGCCGGAATGCGGCGGGCTCGCCTCGCCGACCAGCATGTCCCCGCGGCTGAGATCGATTTCATCTTCGAGCGTGATGGTGACGGAATCGCCGGGAGCAGCGGATTCGGGCTCATCCTCGAAAGCGACGAGCGACTGGACTTTGGTCTTTACGCCGCTCGGCATGGCCACTACGGTCGCGCCCGCCGTCAACGTGCCGGAAACTACCTGGCCGGCAAAGCCGCGGAAGCTCGCATCGGGACGAATCACGTACTGAATCGGCAGGCGAAGCGGTCCGGAAGCCGAACCGAGGCCTGCGGGAATCGATTCGAGATATTCGAGCAGCGGCGGACCTTCAAACCACGGCATGCGTTTGCTGGAGCGTACGACGTTGTCGCCCTCGAGCGCGCTGACGGGCACGGCGTACACATTCTGGATGCCCAGGTGATCGGCGAACTGCCGAAACTCCGCGGAGATGCGGTCGAAAACTTCCTGCGAAAATCCGACCAGATCCATTTTGTTCACGGCCGCGACGATGTGCTGCACACCGAGCAGATGGGCAATGAAGGCATGACGGCGCGACTGGCGCAGCACGCCTTTCGTCGCGTCCATCAGCACCACTGCGGCTTCGGCGGTGGAGGCGCCGGTCGCCATGTTGCGGGTGTACTGCTCATGGCCGGGGGTGTCGGCGATGATGAATTTGCGCTTCGGGGTCGAAAAATAGCGATAGGCGACGTCGATGGTGATTCCCTGCTCGCGCTCGGCGCGTAAGCCGTCGGTCAGCAGCGAGAAATCAATCGGGCCGCTGGAGCGATTCACTTTGCTCTTCTGCACGGACGCCAGCTGGTCTTCGAAGACGGATTTGCTGTCGTAGAGCAGGCGGCCGATGAGTGTCGATTTTCCGTCGTCGACGCTGCCGGCGGTGGAAAAGCGCAGCAGTCCCAGTTGGCTGGTGAGCGATCCGACCGCTCCCACGTTTGCGGCGGAGGGTGTTGACGATGCCGACGGCGCGTCGGCCGGCTCTGGTGTGGCGGTCGACATCAGAAATATCCTTCGCGCTTCTTGATTTCCATCGAGCCTTCTTCGTCGTGATCGATGGCTCGGTTTTCGCGCTCGGAGCGGCGGAACGAAATCATCTCATCGATGATTTTCGGAACTGTATCCGCGTCCGAGCGGATGCCGCCAGTGCACGGCGCGCACCCGAGCGAACGCATGCGGCATTTGACGATTTGAGTCTTCTCGCCGGGCAACGGCCGGACGCCCGCCTGCAGCAGCAGAATCTGTTCGCCGCGCACGAGCGCTTCGCGTTCCTTCGCGAAATAGAGAGGCACAATCGGAATTTTTTCAGCGTGAATGTAGAGCCAGACGTCGAGTTCGGTCCAATTCGACAGCGGAAAGACACGGATGCTCTCGCCCTTGTGATGGCGGCTGTTGTAGAGGCTCCAAAGCTCCGGGC
>Ga0210391_10003781_pt1 | contig 12753 bp, 10 predicted proteins | sample IncBWC12OmetaG_FD_160573 | JGI IMG/M metagenome (GOLD analysis project Ga0210391, IMG submission 160573) | Forest soil microbial communities from Barre Woods Harvard Forest LTER site, Petersham, Massachusetts, United States - Inc-BW-C-12-O ... | reverse complement strand
AGTCGAGCTAGTGAAAAGCGCCCGCAAAACTTCGGCGGCAACGCTCGTGAACGCGGTCCTGCGCCGCGCCGCAGACGAAGCACGCGTCCCCGCCACAAAATTCGTTCCGCAAGCCGCGCCACTCGCCGAGCGCCTCGGCATATTACATTCGCACCCCACATGGATGGTCGAACGCTGGCTCGAGCGCCTGGGCGAAGAGCAAACGATCGTATTGCTAGAAGCCAACAATCGCGCGCCACGACTCAGTTGCGCGCTACACGACGTAACGCGACGCGATGAAATTTTCGCCGCGCTGCAAAATGCAGGCCTGCGCGTCGCACCTGGAAATATTCTGCAATCCGCATTTGCCGTAAGCGGCGGAAGCCCCACGCGCACCGAATCCTTCCGCACCGGCGCGATCTCCGTCCAAGACGAAGCCTCGCAGACAATCCCGCTGCTGCTCGATACACAATCCGGCGATCGCGTCCTCGATCTATGCGCCGCGCCAGGAGGAAAAACTCCCCCTCTCGTACGCGCCGCCGGCGCAAACGGCATCGTTGTCGCTGCAGACCGCCACGCGCACCGCCTGCGCGCCATGCGCGAACAATTCAAGCGCGTGGCGCTCACGCAGGTTCGCTTGGTAGAGTTAGACGCCGCAAGCCCGCTGCCCTTCGGCATACTCTTCAATCGCATTCTGGTGGACGCTCCGTGCTCGGGCACCGGCACGCTCGCGCGCCATCCCGAAATTCGTTGGCGCCTCAATCCCGAGCAACTCGCGGGATTTCATGCGCTGCAAACTTCCCTGCTGCGTTCTGCGCTGCAACAACTCGCGCCCGGAGGCCGTCTGGTTTATTCCACATGCTCGATGGGACCGGAAGAGAACGAGCAAGTGGTAGAAGATGCGCTGCGCAGCACCAGTGGATTCCAGCGCGATACCACCGACGAAGCAGCGCGCGGCTTGCGCGGCAAACTTATCCCAGGTTGCGAAGCCCAAAGCTTGTTCGACCGCGACGGATTCTTTCGCACCACGCCCAGCGCGCTAGAAACCGACGGCTTTTTCGCGGCGGTCATCACCAAAGCGTAAAACCGCCAACACAGCGGAGTTAACCGCCAGAGCGCGACCAGCATCAGCGGCGAAGTTTCGATCCCGTCACTCGTGTTACGCTCGTGGTGCTTCATGCACGGCCAAGAGATAAGAACCGAGGCAATCGAATGACCTTTCGCGCACGGCTTGAATGGATTTTCCGCATGGCCTTACTCGCCTTCATCCTGATGTCCGTCGCCTTCCTCAGCGCACTCACCGCCATGCGCTTTGCCATTCAAGGCCGCGAAGTCGCCATGCCGGACGTCGTCGGAAAGAAAGCCGTCGAAGCGCAACAAATGCTCCAAGGCCGCGGCGTAGAATTCAAAGTGGAAGACCGCCTCTTCAATCCCCTGCCCGTGGATACGGTTGTACGCCAAACTCCTCCGCCAGGAATGAAAGTGAAAATCGGCCAATACGCGCACGTAGTGATCAGCCTGGGACCGAAGCAAGCCACGATTCCCGTGCTCACAGACCACAGCATTCGCGCCGCGCGCATCGAACTGCTGCGCTCCGGCATGCAAGTCGGCGAAATTTCCCAGGCATACATGCCCGGAACCGAAAACGACGCGGTACTGCAACAAGATCCCGCGCCAGGAACTTCAGACGTCACCAGCCCGCACGTCGATCTTCTCGTTTCGCTCGGCGCGCGGCCCACCGCGTACGTGATGCCAGAACTCGTGGGCTACTCGCTCGCCGAAGCAGAATCGAAATTCGCGGGCTCAGGCCTGAAAGTCGCAAAGCTGACGTTCGCAGCAGTCCCCGGCGGACTGCACGGCACCGTCGTAGGCCAGACGCCTTCACGCGGCGCCCGCATAGACGCAAGCTCGACCATTGAATTGCAGCTCGCGGAGTAACCGAACAGTTGCCACCCAAACGCCGAGCCACCCAATCACCGAAAGCATTCTGCAAAACCCCGCTTGGACCCTCCCCAAATCCGCAAACCACGAACGCCCTGTGCTAGAATTCGCATGAACAGATGACCTACGCACGTATTGAAATCGCGCCCTCCATCCTTGCCGCGAACTTCGCCAAACTTGGCGACGACGTCCGCATCGTCGAAGAAGCCGGCGCCGACATCATTCACGTGGACATCATGGACGGCCACTTCGTCCCCAACATTTCCCTGGGAATTCCGGTACTAGCTTCCCTGCGCAAGGCAACCCGCCTGCCCCTGGATGTGCATCTGATGATCGAGCAGCCCGAACTCTATATCGAGGACTTCATTCGCGCAGGCGGCAGCCGCATCCTGGTGCACCAGGAAGCCACGGTGCATCTGGACCGCGCCCTCGCGATGATCCGCGAGCTCGGAGCAGAAGCCGGCGCGGCGATTAATCCGGCGACGCCGGTGTCTATGCTCAGCGAAGTGCTCGATAAGGTGGACACAGTATTGGTAATGACCGTCAATCCGGGTTTTGGGGGTCAGAAATTTATCCCCAATACCTACGAGAAAATTCGCCAGTTGAATCAGATGCGCTCGCGTTATAATGCCAGCTTCCGGATTGAAGTGGATGGGGGCGTTGAACCGGAAAACACGGCCGAGCTGGCGCAGGCCGGTGCGAACACGTTCGTAGCGGGAACCTCGATCTTCCACACAGCTGATCCAGCGGCTGCAACGCGCCAGTTAAAAAAACTCGCGACTCAAGCTTTGAGCCAAAGGGCATAACGACCTTGCGAACGTCTGACTGGAATAATCCGATGGCATTGACAAAATTGCAGAATTTCCGGAACGCGGCATTCTTGTTGTTAGCGCTCGGCGCAATGCTTGTCGTCTGCCCCGGCGCGCGCGCGCAGGTGCCGACCCCTCAGACTGGCGGCAGCGGTACTGATGCGCCGCCTCCCGCGCCAGCTGCGGAAGACAAACCAAAACCCGCGCCCAAACCCAAAGCGAAGCCTGCTGACCAAACCGCGGCAGCTAAAAAAAAGAGTGCTCAGAAGAAACAAACCATTGACGTGAACACCTCGGCGGAGCCGGACAAGGTGCTCTACGATCGCGCGCAAGCCGACCTGAAGGGCGGCCGGTTCATCGAAGGGCGCCTGGCTCTGCAAACCCTGATCAACACTTATCCCGACAGCGAATACTTGGCCAAAGCCAAGCTCGCCGTCGCCGACTCCTATTACAAAGAAGGTGGCACCACCAACCTCACGCAGTCCATTCAGGAATATACCGATTTCCGCACGTTCTTTCCGTTCCTCGACGAGTCCGCCTACGCCCAGATGCAGATCGGCCTGGCGCACTATAAGATGATGGAGAAAGCCGACCGCGACAAAACCCAGGGTGAAGCCGCGGAAGATGCTTTCCAGGCGTTCCTGCTGTCCTACCCGCAAAGCCCGCTGGCCCCCAAGGCCGAACAATATCTGCGCGACGTGCAGGAAGTGCTGGCCGACGGCGATTACAAGGTTGCTTACTTCTATTATGCCAAGGCGGACTTTCGCGCCTCTGCCGCGCGCCTCGTTGAAGTCACCGACCGTTACCCGCTCTACAGCCAGAATGATGAAGCGCTGTGGATGCTCGGAAATATTTACGAGCGCGCCAAACAAGTTTCCAAGAACGAAGACGACAAGAATCACTGGAGCGATCTAGCCAGCAAATGTTACGACCGCATCGTGCGCGATTATCCGCTCTCCAAAGTTGCTCCCGGCGCAAAAGCCCGCCTGAAAGACATGGGCCGGCCCGTGCCTTCTGCCGATCCCGACGCGATCGTGCGCATGCAAAAACAGCAGCTGTATGAAAAGCAACACCACCAAAGCGCGGTAGTGAAACTCCCGATGGGAATGCTGAAAGGCAATCCGGACACCTCCACCGCTGCCCGCGGCGGCACTCCCCAGATGGCTCCGCCCAATGACGCAGTGTCCGCGACAGACGTACTCCGTCCCGGCGCCGCAGGCCCGTCGTTTACGCTTACAGGCAGCGCAGCCGGCGCCAATACGCAAACATCGGGAAGCGGCATCAGCACCGAAGTGGTTACGCCGGAAGATGCGACCACCGTGCCCGCGGGTTCCGACGCCGCGCAGGCCGGCGTCGGCGCTGAGATCCTTACGCCGCTTGACGACAAAGGCCAGCCAACCTCCGAGCAGCCCGCCGCCACAACTCCCGCTGCGAACGCTCCGGCACCAGCCGTCGCGCCGTCACCTGCGACTAACGGCACGGTGGATGCCGGCCTGAATGGTTCCGGCACCGCGAACCCACCAGCCGATAACGCCACGCCAACCGCTGCCGTCTCGAACTCAACGAACTCAAGCTCCAGTTCCTCCAGCGCTTCAGGCACGACCGGCGCAACAGCCGCGACCGGCGACGGCGCGGCCCCCGCTGCGGCCACAGCCCAGTCCGGCGCGCAACCGGCCGCACAGGCGTCCACCCCTGCAAAACCCACACCGGTGGACACCAGTTCCGAATCGACCAGTAAGAAGAAGAAGGGGATAAAGAAACTGATTCCCTGGTAACCGCTACCCGGACGCTAGTTACTCCCTGCTAACAACTCAGGCACTCCTGTACTTCGACTTTGTTGACGCACCCGCCGCAGGGTGCTGCAATAGCTATGTTCAGGGCTAGGCGCGCCTCGTGTGGGGGCTTGCCGCCCGGGGGATTAAAGTGCCCAGAATTCTGGTTGCGGACGACAACACCAATATCCAAAAAATGGTCGTGCTCGCGTTTCAGGAGCGCGGCGTGGAAGTCATCGCCGTAGGCAATGGCGAAGCCGCCGTGCGCCGCCTGCCCGACGCGAATCCCGATCTGGTCCTGGCTGACGTGTTCATGCCGGTCCGCAACGGCTACGAAGTCTGCGAGTTCGTGAAGAAGGATCCCCGTTTCGCGCACGTTCCCGTAATTCTGCTGGTTGGCGCGTTCGATCCGCTGGATGAAAAGGAAGCCCGTCGCGTTGGCGCCGATGGCGTGCTGAAGAAGCCGTTTGTGCCACCCGATCCGCTGATCGCGATGGTGATGTCCGCGTTGGAAAAGAATCCGAAAGTTGCCGCCGAACTTGCCAGGGCCAAAGAAGTCGCCGCCGAAGCGCTTTTGCCGCCGGCGCTGCCGGAAGTTCCGCTGAAGGCCGAGCCCAAGCCGCTGCCCGAATTCCCCGAGCCGACTGCCGAAGAAGCCGCCGTAATTTATGGCTTCGGCAAAGGCGTGCGCGCAATCGACCTGGACGAAGTCGAAGAAGACGACGAGGAAGAAACGCCTAAGGCCAAGAAGCCCGTCAAAGCGTCCTCGAAAGATGCTAAAGGGCCGAAAGCGCCTGCGGCTCCGAAAACTCCGGTCGTCGCGGCAATAGATGATGACGAAGACGATTTCGACGGCTCCGTCACGGCGAACGATTGGCGCCGCAATGCCGCTGATTTCGAAGTTCCCGAGAATGTGGCGGCCGATCCGGTTTATTCCTACGGAAAGGGATTCGAGCCGATCACTTTTCCATCGGAGAAAGACGTTCCGCCGCGCCGCCGCAAAGCAGACGAAGCTGGCGCCGAAGAAACCGCGGCCTCTACGGATTCCAAAGTCGTAGCCAAAGCTGACGCGCCCGCGTCCGCGCCGTTCGCGCAAGAGATTTCGCCAGCGCCCGCCCAAGCTTCCTCGGATCGCGCGCCTGCGAAGAAATCCAACGATTGGGATGTGAAAGACCAGCCCGAAATCGAGCTGGCCGCTGGAACATTCTCGCGCGTGGAAGAACCTGACACACAAGCGCGCTTCACCGCTGCCGAAACCGCCAAGTCCGAAGTTGCAAAATCCGAGGTCGCCAAGCCGGCCGCAGCGCCGTCCGCGGCAGAGCATCCGCCCGCGGAGCTGGAACCGCCGCCGAGCCGGCCGACTCTGGTGTCGCGCATGCGCGGCTGGATGGATATGCTCACGCCCTCGTCGCCGGATAATTCCGGCAGCAGCGAGGCCGAACCCGCTGAGAGCACCGACAATCATTGGATGTCGAATCTTTCTTCACCCACCGCGGCTGCACCTACTGCGTCGTCACCTGCTGCAGAATCGCACTCAGCGCGTGCAACTGAATCGGCTGCCGCGCCGGTCGAAGCTGCGGCATCCGCCGCGCCAGTTGTCGATCATGCTGCGGAGACGCAGCCGATTGACGCAACGCCTTTCTTGTCCACCGCAGCGGAGCCTTCCCCAGCTGCTGCTGAATTCTTCGCGCCAACCACAAATTCCGAAGTTCGTGATGAATCGCGCGACACCGTCGGCGACATAGCTAGCGCGGAACCAAGCGCCGCAGCGCACGACGAATCACATGCTGGGCCGCATGTCGGCGAAGCGCAACCGCGCCAGTTCGGCGACGCCGACGCGAGCGACGCCAAATTCGGCGGCTCGTCCTACCATTTCTCCGACGATCCGCATCATGGATCGCGGCGCGAAGTTCACGACGACGGCCTGGAACTCGATCAAGCGCCCGCGCAAGATGCGGCCAGCGATTATTCCTCCGGCGCCACAGTTTCCGAGGGTCTCAACGGCGAAGCTGAACCTCAGCCCGAACCCGTCACCAGCGGTGCCGCCGATTTTGCACCGACCATTTCGTCGGAACCGTCGCCCGAAATTTCTCAAGAGCTCATGCCCCCTCCCGCCGACGTCCCGGTAAACGGCAGCGGCGCGCTTTCCGGTATGTTGCCCGCCGAGCCGCTCTTCGGCAGCGAGCAGCGCGAGGAAATCGCTGACGACTATTCGCCGCTCGATCAAGAGCCGTCGCGGGCCGACACGCGCGAGCAGGAAGCCTACGCCGAAGATACGCATCCCGGCCAGCTGCCGCAGCCGGCGCCCAGCGAAGAATATTGGGACCGCGAAGCCGCCGCGCGCGAAGCAGAAGTCCTCGCGCAATCCAGCGCTTCCCTGTTTTCCGAATCCGAGCCGGAGCCGCCCGCGCTGCAGGGATTCGAACGCATTCCGACTTTGCCGCCGCCCAATCGCGAAGCGCTTTCGGAGATTCCGTTCCTGATGCCGCCAGTGCTGCCGCCGCAAAATTCCGAGCAGCCAGCCGCGCGCTCCAACGATTCCCAGGCGGTGGACGATATGGTCCGTAAGGTGATGGAAAAGCTGGGGCCGCATCTGCAGGAACTGCTCTCGCAAGGTGTGAAGCCGCTGGTAGAAAATCTGTTGCAGAATGAGCTGCAGAAGAAAGACCGGTAGTGAGTTGTCGTGCGTGAATTCTGATTCGTGCTTCGTGCTCCGCGACCAATGATTCGCGCAAGCTAGCATAGGCAATCCTGCCTGTGCTCTTCCCTTCGACCTTGCCTCCGAATCTCGTGTTTCGTACCTCATCCCCGCCCCTCGAGCGCCAAAAACGGCAGAAAAACTAGCGATTAACATGGGTCGCTCTTCTTTGTTTTCAGTCATTTGCGCCGGTTTTCAATATTTGGGTCACTAGCGATTAGATTTGGCCGGGCCGCGCAGAAAGAAAATGGAAATGGCGGCGGGGCGGTCGGGCGGGTGAAAGTGGTGGTGGCAGCGATGGTGGAGGACTGCGGCGACGGTTGGAGAAAAATGAAGAGAGATCCTTCACCCGCTGCCGCGAGTTCAGGATCGCGGCGCGGGGCGTTTGCGGCGAAGGGTGGGCGAAGAAAAAAGCGTGCAAAAGTATTGAATAGAAAATGATTTCTTGCTGTTTTTGAGCGAGTTAGCTTTTTCGGTGGCGCTTCATTTGTATTGAATAGAAATGCGATGGCGGGTGTGTTGGGCGCGGTGATGGATGAGGTGAAATGCAAAGGCGCACAGGCAGGATTGCCTATGCTACCTGAGGCGAGCGGCACGACCGGAGGTGGCGCGGTGAGTCGGGTGGCGCGGCGCGTCGGTGTGTATGGTTCCATATTTTAGTTTCCGTACGAGGGTAGCGTGAAGGGGCGGCGGAAACAGCTGTGCGCTGGGACAGAAATGGTCCAGAACCAGTACTAGCTGTACGAAATCGGGTGAAAGACTGTTCTGATTGCGACGGACAGGTTTGGTACTGGTTTTTTGAATCGCGGTGCAGCGCGATTCAAAAGTTCAAGAACCTGGCCTGCTTCATTTTTTAGCGAGGTGCAGAAGGAGATGCCACCCGCCACAGAACAGACTAAGGGGCGGGTCACCCGCCGCCTAAATCCTCAAGGTGTCGTCCAGAACTGCGACATCGAGTGGATCCGCCATCAGGCTGCTAACGTGCGACGTCAATTCGGATAAACCACCAGCTTTGGCAAGCACGGCATCAATACGAAAAAGGGACGTCAGATTCCTTTCGATATCCTGAGCGTACATGGTTACTAAAACAATGCGAATTTTGGGCAGTGCATATCTCAGGATTCCTGCCACCTCGATGCCATTTAGACCCGGCATTCTCACGTCCAAGATAACCAAATCCGGCGATAGCTCTCTGGCCATTGAAACCGCATCCGTGCCATTCGTCGCCTCACCGCAGATTGCGAAGTCCGTATCCCGCTCCAACGCCTGACGGATCATAGCTCGCACGAGTTCACTGTCGTCGGCGATGAGAATTGTCTTGGATTTGTTCAAAACCGAAGCGCCCGACACCGCGTGTGTGGTCACTTAGTCTGCTCCCAATGAACCATCTAATTATAGTGCATCCGGCAATACGGTAATCCGTGTAGGGGTGCTCTAAGCGCGGTGTGCTCGGCGGTGCGTCTAAATCTGCACCCTCCAAAAACCGAAGAGTGCGGCACCCGAAATTCACCTGCGTTCGTTTGGGTACTGTGGAAGGTTGTGTCAGGCGCCCATGCCACTCCGCAAAGGTGTTCACAACGGTACATCTTTCACTCGTGCCTCCCGCTATTCTTGCCTCCACGCAGAATTCTGGTATTGGAGGCAACATTTATGAAAGTACTCGGAGTGATCAGCACAGCGGCAGTGTTTTTGCTTCTCGGAGCAACTGTTCCGGCGTTCGCGCAGGAAGAGCATCAGGAAGAGGGCGCCAAGCCAGCGCAGCATGAGGAAGAGGCTAAACCTGCTCCGAAACAGGAACAAACCAAACCACAGAAACAAGAAGAGCAACCAAAGACTGCAAAGCAGCAAGAAGCCAAGCCACCGAAACAGGAAGAGCAAGCAAAGCCCGTAAAGCAGGAAGAAGCGAAACCTCAGAAGCAGGAACAGCAACAGCAAGCCAAGACTCAGCAAACCGAAGAGAAAAATCAGCATCCACAAGAAGCCAAAGCTCAACCGCAAAAATCACAGGGCCAGTACGCACACAACGGTCAGAAAGACAGCTCCGGACACGTATACAACGAAAGTCATTTTGGTCCAAACCATCATGCTCGCTTTGAGGCGAACGGCGGGCGCGAGTATAACGGACGCCGCGAGTACTCCTACGGTGGCTATTGGTTCTACGCAGGCTCATACCCAGCGTGGTTCTACCAGCAGGACGTGTACTTCATCATGGGAGCCGATGGCCTATGGTACGCAGTGGCATACGGTAATCCTTCCCTGACGTTCCAAGTCAATATCGGGTAATCAACCGCCGAGGAATTTGCTCTCGGAGGAGGCTGCAATGTTTGGCTATGGACTTTTGGGCACCCTACTCATTATCTGTCTGATTGTTTGGCTCGTACGATCTTTGTGAGAGTGGGGGAGATTCGTTGAGCGATCTCAAATTCGTATCCTGGAAAGAAGTATTGCTGAAAACTCTGGATGAAACAGATCCTGAGAAGCTAGCTCGGCTTGTACCGGAAGCCGAGCTAGCCATGTTCAAGCGGCGGCAAGAGCTGTCTGACACTCCTCGAAATAGCGAAGAGCTGAGCACGATGCCTATAGCGTCCGAAGCGTTGCGAGCCGTCAAACGCAGAATCATAAAACGTGATGTTCTCGGGCCGTCAAAAAGCGATGACGCGCGAGTCGTGAACTCTGCTCGGCGTTCCGAGACTGCGTAGCGGCGTGTGGCCTACCCGCCACCCGGAGATTCAACGGCGTTGGTTTGGGCGGTGTGGAAGAGCGCGCCACCCGCCAAGCCGCTGTGCATGAACAGTCTCACTCGAATGTATAGGCGCGTTCCTTTCCCCACAGGTCTTTGGGAGTTCGCAGGACGTGTGCTGTTTGGGACATCTTCAGAAATCCGCTTGAGCCATTCTAAGTGCGCGGCATTGCCTTTCAATCCGTGCAACCCGCAGAAATCAAGCAGCGTTGGGCAAGGCTTATCTCCTAGGAGGACGTCAATGCGTTTTGCTTTCGTCGTTCGTTCCTTTATGTTCGCGCTCTTATTGATGGTTGTTTCGGGAGCGATGTACGCACAGGTCCGCGTAGCGATCGCGGTCGGGCCACCCGTGCTGCCGGTTTACGAGCAGCCTATTTGCCCGGGCGACGGTTACATCTGGACGCCTGGATATTGGGATTATAATTACGATGCTGCCGACTACTTCTGGGTGCCGGGCACGTGGATTATGGCTCCGGAAGTCGGTTATCTCTGGACCCCGCCGTACTGGGGCTGGGGCGGCTCCGGGTTTCTTTTCTATGACGGCTATTGGGGCCCGACGGTAGGTTTCTACGGCGGCATTAACTATGACTTCGGTTACTACGGTTCTGGCTTTTATGGTGGTCGCTGGGAAGGCGGGCACTTCCAATACAACACGTCGGTCTGGCATGTGGGTGGGGACTTTCACAACGTTTACAACGAGAGAGTGAGCATAACCAACGAAAATCGGGTCAGCTACAATGGCCACGGCGGGATCGACGCACGTCCGACCGCCCAAGAAGAGGCTGCCACGCGCGACCGCCACGTCGGACCGGTTGCCGCGCAAACTGCGCATGCGCGGACTTCCCGCTCGGACCCACAGCAACGGGCATCCGTAAACCACGGTCAACCCGGAGTCATCGCAACTGCCAGGCCAGGAGATTTTAAAGGCAATGGCGCCGTGAGAGGCGGAGAAGTGAGTGCGCGTGCGGAGAACTCCGGCGCTCGGCCAGTGGTCCATCCGAACGATCTACCGGCTATGGAGCGTCCATCGGCACCAAGCTCAGGAAACGCTAAAAACGATAAGAAGTATCAGCAGCAACAAAGCAAGCTATACGCAAGCCAGCAACAAGATCGGCAGAAGCTGCAGCAGCAGCAGGACAAAGAGCATCTGCAGCTGGATAAACAGAAGGCTGATGCAGCGACAACGCAGCAAGTGGAACAGAAACATCAGCAACAAACGCAACAATTGCAGCAAACACACACGCAGCAGACCCAGCAAATGCAACAGAGGCAGTCACCGCCCGCGCACTCGACTGGAGAAAGCAAGCCGAAGTAGTTGGTCGTTGAGACTACATGGAGTGGAGCGCCGGCGCCTAGCGGTTCTCTCGCCTGCGGGTGTGACGGTTTTCCCGCGCCGGAAGCGGACGCCTGCCGAGCGCACGCTGGATTGCGTCTAGAGAACCAAAACACAAGACTAGTTGCAAGGGGGTCATTATGACCAACGAACAAATGAGCGCACTGGAGAATGTGCGGGCTGCCGCGGTCGCGGCAGAAACGACCGGCCTTACCCAAGCAGAGATTTGCGACGCGGTTGTGACCGGACTCGTTCATCCTGGAGTGAAAAGCGGACGGCCACCCGGTAACTACAATCCAATTGACGACTCCCTCGCCAAACCAAAAGCTGAGGCCCAACAGCGATAGCGAATGACGGGGGTTCGTCAAGAAACTCTGAGAAGCACGCTTTGATTTCAACGGTCACGGCGCGTAGAGGCGAGGACGGGCATCGCGTATTTTCGGTTCCAGCGCTGGTAGCTCCGTACGCCGGCACAGAAGCGGCTGCTTTATTGTGGTATCCGAGCCGGTCGGATGCCATGGACGGTTTTCGCATGGGGAACTACAACGTGCTGGCGCAGGTTGGCCTGAATCTGGCGCTCGAATTTGTCTATGGGGGCCCGCACACATTGCTGAGTCATCACCACGTGCCGGTGATCTCCAACGCGACAGGATCACATTCAGACAACTGAGCGCATCCGCTCGCTGGAGACGAAGAGGTAAAGGCGGGTTGGCCAGCCGCCCGCGTCTAAATCCGCACCCCTTCAAAAACTGAAGAGTGCGGCCCGCCGGCAGGCGGAAATTCAACGGAGTTCGTTTGGATTGCGTGGAAAGGTGCGCCACCCGCCCACCGGACTGTAGGTTATGTGCGCTTGCCACATTCTAAGGGCACGGCGCTCGCGTCTACGACTGAGCCGCGGCGGCCATCGCAAGCTGCTGCTGCATCGCCAGCTGATCCCAATTGTCCCAGCCTCGAACAATTTTGCCTTTCTCGATCTGGGCGATTGAAATTCCTGTAACCTTGACTCTCTTGTTGGTCGCCGGAATTCCGAGCTGGTCACCAGTGTGGGTCATTACCGCGGACCAACGGACCACGATTTTGTCGTCAACTCCAAAGTTGTCTTCAATGCTTATCGTGATGTTTGGGAATGCGCCGCGAATCCGACTGACGAACGTCTCGAATGCGCGAGGCCCGTGAATTTCGACACCCGGCTGGTCCTGTCCGACAGCGATGCCATTTTCATCCATCAAATCGTAGATGGTCTGAGTTTTTCCTTCATTCCAAACTTCCTTGAACCAGCGCCGCATCAGAACAACATTTTCTTCGACGGACATATGACCTCCTGAGAAGCCGACGCTAACCGAATACGCTGGGCGCTGATATACCACGAAGTTACGATACAAGCCAGTGCTGCGCCAGGTGGTAGCAGGGGTTCCTTGAGCTCAGCGTGGAGGTCCGCTACTGGCGAATGGGCCACCCGCGAGATAGACCGTCAAATCCTT